>Ga0315274_10000052_pt1 | contig 176965 bp, 193 predicted proteins | sample YL17G02_20_MG_FD_203700 | JGI IMG/M metagenome (GOLD analysis project Ga0315274, IMG submission 203700) | Sediment microbial communities from Yellowstone Lake, YNP, Wyoming, USA - YL17G02_20 | ecosystem: Environmental > Aquatic > Freshwater > Lake > Sediment | place: USA: Wyoming | collected...
TGGCTCTCCTTTTTTATCTTTTACTATAACAACTGCGTTATCTTCAAAGCATATTCTTTCTCCGGTCAATCTTCTGTATTCTTTAGTCTGTCTTACAATGACTGCATCAAACACATGCTTTTTCATTTCTGGTATCCCTTTCTTCACGCTTACCTTGACATGATCGGCTATGCCTGCGAATTGCTGTCTGCTCTTTGTGCTTTTTCCATGGACAACTGACACTAATTTTACAACTTTTGCTCCGCTATTGTCAGCTACATTGACCCATGCTCCCAGGTTCCAAGGCTTTGTTACTCTTGCGGCTACTGCTTTCATTTTTCAACTTTTCCCGTCACAATAAAGTGAAGTATTTTGCTTATTGTCCTGCATTCAACAGCATTTACATAATCTCCGACTTTGATGCTTTCTGCGAGACATTCTGGAATATATGCATGAATTTTGCTCTTGGTCTTTGCGAATCTTTCATATTTAGCATAATAAACCGTTCTTTCCCATTCTATAACTGCCCTTCTTCCAACTATCTTTGTTACATATCCCTTGAATTTTCTTCCTCTTAGGGCTATCTCTCCATGGAATGGACAGTTCTTGTCCCTGCATTTCTTTTCATTTATTTTTTCACTCTTTGCTTTCATTTTTGTTTTACAGCACTTCTGCGCTGAATCCCATCTCCATCAGCTTTTCTTTAACCTTTTTCATGTGGCCTCCTTGAAGTTCGATGTGCCCTTCTTTAACTGTTCCTCCGCAGGCCAGCTCGCTTTTTAGTTCTTTGGCTATTTTGTTTAAATCAAGGCTTTTATCATCGATTCCGGAAATTATTGTTACTAATTTTCCGTATTTTTTCTTTACAGTTTTTATCTGTATTTTCTGTTTTTCCTTCGCGAGCGTTTCGCATATACATGCTTCTTTTGGTAGGCCGCATTTAGGACATATATTCATGTTATTTTTGTTTGAGTGTTAATATTCTGGCGATTGTTCTTTTTATTTCTCTAATCTTCTTGCCTTTTTGTGCCTTGGCCTTTATTAATTCTATTTTCAAATCTCTAAGTTTATTCTCCATCTCTTCCTTTGACATATTTCTAATTTCCTTGCTTCTCAGTATCGCCATTCTTTACCTCCTTCTCCTTTTCTATATCAGTTTCAATCTTTTTCTTCCTTACCTTTCTTGTTTTCTTTTCTTTCTCTTCTGTTTTCTCTTTAATTATCTCTTCTACAATTACTTTTCCACTTTCTACATTTATTCTATCTGGAATTATCGCATCTTTTGGAACTATTGACACTTTGACTCCAACAACCCCTGGTTTAGTCTGTGCAACTGCTTGTGCAGAATTGACTATATCTACTTCTCCAGTCTTTTTCAAGTAACCGTAGGCGAATCTCCATGATCTCGCTCTTTCACCTGGAAGTTTTCCGCTTAAAACAATTTCTGCTCCAAGAGCTCTAGCCTGCTTTAGTCTGTCCATTGCCTTGTAGGCAATTATCTTAAATGAGGAAGGGCCAAATCTTTCGATTGCCATTGCAATCTGGTCAGCCACTGTTTGAGCGTCGAATTCGACATCTTTGATGTCAGCTATTTCAATTCTTGGATTTTCCAACCCGAATTGTTTTTTAATGCTGATTGTTAAATCTTGGATTGTATCTCCCCCCTTTCCTATCACTTGTCCTGGTCTGCTTGTGTAAATCAAGACTCTCTCCCCAATTGGGGTTCTTTCTATTTCTATATTACTAATTTTCCCCTTGCCTAATTTTCCCCTTATAAATTCTTTAGCTGCAAACTCATTTTTCTTTCCAGCAATAATTTTTTTCTCCATCATTTTTTGTCTAATCCTAGTTCAACATGAACTCTTTTGAATTTATGCCTGAATCTTCCAGGTCTCATTGATTTTGATACCCCATTTGCCTTTCCACTCAGCAATCCGTTTTCAGATCCCTCTTTTTGAGATGCATTTGCGGCCAATCCGCTTAATAATTTGATAAACATTCCTGATGCTTTTATAGGATATCTTCCGGACATCATTCCCTTTCTGTGTGGGATTTCCCCTTTCATTGGAACGGCTCTTTTCATCTTTACAACTTCTTCCAGAAGTTTTGTAGCCTCCTTTATATTCTTGCCCCGAATAAATTTCAAAATGCTCATTGACTGTTTCATTGATACTGGCAGAGTAGTTCTGACTACTGCAATTCTTTCAGCTATTTTTTTCTCAGTTTTTTCCATTTTATTTGACTGATAATGCTGCAGAGCTTCTTGTTGCCCCTATACCTGGAGCTGAGTGCTCAACCTTCTTTCTTGTTAATACAAACTCTCCGAGATAATGCCCAATCATATCTTCAGTTATTTTTACTGGTTCATAGGCTTTTCCAGAGTAAACCTGAATTGCCATCCCAATCATTTGAGGCACGATTATCATATTTCTGCTCTGAGTTTTGATTTTTGCATTTACATTCTTTTCCAGTTTTTTCTTGCAGCGCTGTATGAATTTTGCTATTTTATCATATTGTCTTAGTATTGTTCTTCTTTGTCTTGCAGTAGTATATTTGGCAAATTCTCTTATTTCCATCTTCTGGAGATCTTCCAATGTTTTTCCTTTATATTCGAATGCCATGTTTATTTACCTCTCCCTGTCTTTCTAGGCCTTATTAACCCAACCTTTCTTCCAGGAGGGGCATTTCTAGGAGCAATTGTTGATTTTCCTTTGTTTTTCCCTCTTCCACTTCCGAACGGATGACATACTGCATTCATTTTTACTGCAGAGGTTCTTGGATACACTTTTCCACCACGGGCCTTCATAAGATGCCATTTCTTCCCAGCTTTTACGAATGGTTTTTCAGTCCTGCCTCCGCCTGCGATAATCCCTATTGTCGCCCTGCATTTGTTGCTTAATGTTTTTTCTTCTTTTGAAGGTAACTCTACAATAACTGAGTTATCTATTTTTTTCACAATCTTGGCGCTTAATCCAGAGCTTCTTACAAGTTTTCCCCCATTTGAAGGAATTGTTTCTATATTGAATATTAATGTTCCAGTTGGGATACTTTCTAGAGGCATAATATTTCCTGTTTTCACTTCAGCAGTTTTGCCAACTTGAATATCCTGCCCTTCAATTAGTCCTTCAGCAGCCGCATTGAAGAAGGTTTCCTTGTTTACCTTAACCATTGCCAAAGGCGCTGTGAATCCTGCTATGCTAAATAATTTTATAATCTTGCCAGCTCCTTCAGATGATGGGTACCTCAGCTCAACCTTGTATCCTCCAGCCCTGACCCTATAGGTGGAGCTTCCTTTTCCACGTCTTTGCTGTATCAGTCTTCTTCCCATTTTACATTAATCCGAGTTTTGTGGCAATATCCATAGCTTTAAACTCTTTCTTTAATTTTATAATTGCAATTTTTTTATTTTGTTTTATTTCAGTGTTTACGCTTTCAATCTTGACATTAAAGTCTTTCTCAACAGCTTTCTTTATCTCTTGTTTTGAAGCTCTTATGTCAACTACAAATATTATTTTGTTTTCAGCTTCAATCATTCTTACTGCTTTTTCAGTTGTTAACGGATATTCCAGTATCATTTTTTTGAAAGCTCCTTGATTGCGTTTTCAGTATAAATGGTTAGTCTTCCTGCATTTCCACCAGGGGCTACGTGTCCAATATTAAGTTCAGAGACACTTACAACCTCAATTCCCAAGTTTTCAGCTGCCCTGCTCTTCATTTTATCACTGGCAACCACCAGCAGCAAACCCTTTTGTCTTTTGTAAGGGCGGGATCTCATTTTTCCTCTTCCAGCTCTCATGCTTTTTCTTGAAAATGCTATTTCAACCAAGCCATTAATCAATTTTTCAATTATACTTCTTATTTCATTTGTCTTCTTGATCTCTGAAATCTTATCTTCTACTATAATTGGGAATTTCAGCAGGTCGGCTTTTTCAGCATTTTCATATCTTTGTTTTATCAAATCAGAATTTGCAGTTGCAGCAATTGCAGCATACATCGCCTTTTTATTCTCCTTCTTGTTTATTTTCTTAGTCCAGTCTTTTTCAGCTTTTGGAGGATGAGCTTCCCTTCCGCCTCTTGTTCCTGATACAAAAGCCCCAATCCAGTTGAAGGATGAACCTCTTCTAGTTATAATCTTTCTTGGAATTCTCGAAATTCCTTTTCCATAATGCCCTTTCCATGCTCTTCTTTGATGGCTTATTTTTCCTGAAGCGCTTGACTCTTTTCCAGCACGCCAGTTTGCGCCGTAAGACTGTCTTTGTTCAGATTGCCAAGCAAGGAAAGCCCTTCTGATTAAATCATGCCTTACATGATTTTCAAAATATATTGGCAGTTCAACTTCGCTTTTCTTGATTCCAGTTATTGTTAAAACGTCTGCTTTCATTGGTGTAATTCTACAACTTCAAAAACCTCCTTTGCAGTATGTTTTGTAGGCCTTAATGGATAAGTCATGAATATTGCTCTTCTCGCTGGGCCAGCCACACTTCCCCTGACAAGCATATAATTGCTGTTTATTTTTCCATAATTGTCTATTACAATATTTTGTATTTTTTCTTTATTGTTTATATCAAGAATTTTATTATTGAAATTTACTCTTGTGAAATATCCCATCTGCCCGCTATTTGGAACAGTATATAAGACTCTTGCAGGATGCCATCCTCCCAAGCTTCCGGGCCTTCTGACTCCCTTTTCACTTTTATGAAATTTTAAATGCAAACCAAATCTTTTTACTGGTCCAGTAAATCCCTTTCCTTTTGTGACAGATCTTAAATCAACAAGTTTTCCCTTTTCAAAAACATCATTAACATTTATTTCTTTGCCCAGAAGTTTTTTTGCATTTTCTAATTTAGCATTTAAATCCCCTTCAATTCCGACCTCAACTATATCTGGAGTCTTTTTTATTCCAGAATCCTTGGGAACAGTATAGATGAGCAGTCTTAGATTTTCATAATCTTCTAATTTAATCTTGTCAAGCTTTTCTTTTTGTGAAGCCTTTGGAAGCTTGATTTTTTTCTTTAGTTCTTTGTTTAGATTATCTGAAAGAATATCCATCGCAGTTACGCCATTTTTATAGAATCTAATCCCTAAAATTTTTACAGGAGGACACTCAATTATTGTTGCAGGGACAGTAATCTGTTTTCCCTTGGTCATACTGTTTGGAGTGTTATCTTTGACAAGCACAGAAATCATTCCTGCTTTGTATCCGATTGTTCCAAGAAGACTTTTACTCCCTAAACTTTTATTTTCAAGAGGTGTCCAGTTTACACTAGGAATTTCTTTCCTGGCCTTTTTTCTTGGCCAAAATTGCATGCTTCCATGTCTTGGTCTGTGTAATCCCATTTCCGATTAATCCCGCTATGATTTGCATTTCTCATGCTAAAGAATCCCCTTATTTAACATTGAAGGCTAGCGAGTGTATAGCCTTTCTACACCGTAAATTAATCAAAAAAAGCCATTTTATAAACCTTGTGTTATATTAAAAAATCCAGAATTATGACTTAGGCAACAAACTCTTTGTCACTTCTAAGTTCCTTGCCATCAGCTGTTAATTTTCGTATTAATTTGCCCTTTCTCTTGGCCAATATTCTTATTTTTTCATAGTCTTTCTCATCTTTAGGCAGGATTATCTCATTTATAAGGTACGAATGGTTAAGCTCAAATTTCTTGCCTTCAGGAGCATCAAAAAGAAATTCTTCCTTGACTTGGGGCCAGTATTTAATATCTATCTGCATTGAGAAAAATTTGTCATCCACTTTGTTTACTCCTTTAGCAGTTTTAGGAATTATCTTTTTAGTTTTAAGGCTTACTCCATTGCCTTCAATATTCATCAATACATAAAATGCCTTCTCCCTTATTTTCTCAATCTCTTCATATGAAAACTCTTTATCTATCTCAATTATCCATAACCCCCTCTTTTTTACGGATTTAATGTCTAAAATAGACTCAATTTCATGCCTGTTTGACTCTCTTAAAAATATTGTTCCAAATGCTCTAGCTTTTTTTATAAGACTGAATGCAAACACCTCCATGTCATTTATCACTTCAAAAGTTCCATTAATTTTTATCTTTTTATTCCTGCTTATTTTCATAACTGCCCTGCTGTCAAACTGCCCCTTTCCAAATCTTACAAATTGTGCATGAACTATAGAATCTACACTGTTTTTGAATATTTTTTTAATAAAAGAAATCACCATTTTTGTCCGACTTTCATTCAATTCATTTTTTGATTTATAAACCTTTTCATCTCGATAGGTTTATAAAATACTTCCCTTTATTTTTATAATGGCTGACTCTCCTCCACAACAGCAGGATTTTATCAAGAAAATAGTAGGGTTAAGCATTTTTATACTTCTTTTAATAATCACATTCTTTCTTATAAAACCATTCATGACTGCGATTCTTACGGCAGTTGTTTTTGCCTATATGCTTAGGCCAATCCATGTCCTAATAAATAAAAAAATAAAAAATTCAAATATAACTGCAGGCATTATTTCAGTATTACTTATTATACTGTTTGCAGTCTTCCTATGGTTTGCAGTTCAGGTTACCATAAAAGAAGTCATCGGATTTTATACCTATTCACAGACTCATGATTTAGCTGCTCCTCTCAAATCTTTTTTAAGCCAGGTTAGCGCAAACAGCGATTTCGTGGACCAGTCGGGAAAGATGATTGACAAAGGAATCGAAAAAGTAGCTACATACCTTATAACTGAGATTAATAATATCATAGCAAACCTTCCTGCCTTATTCCTTCAGTTCTTTGTTCTATTCTTTGTAATATTCTTCTTTTTGAGAGATGCAGACAATATAATTGAATATCTCAAAAATCTTCTTCCATTCAAAGAATCAGTCAGGGATAAATTCTTTATCAGATTCAGGAGCATAACTAACGGAGTTATATATGGAGTCGTGCTTATCGGAATAATTCAGGGAATAAGCACGGGGGTGGGATTATGGATATTTGGAGTCCCACAGGCATTTTTGCTTACAATATTGGCGACGATAGCCGCAATTCTTCCTTTCTTAGGTGCATGGATAGTCTGGGTGCCTGTTGCGATAACTATGATAATTCAGGGAAATGTTACTAATGGAATAATTCTTCTCACTTACGGACTGATTGTAGTCTCACTTATTGATAATATGCTCAGGCCATATATTATTGGTAAAAAGACAGACGTGAACTTTGTGATTGTACTGCTTGGGATGCTTGGAGGAATAGAACTTTTCGGAATAATAGGATTTATCATAGGTCCTTTGATTATAGATTATTTAGTAATATTTATTGAATTTTATAGAACTCAACAGCTTAAAGATATGATTTAGTTTCATAATAAAATCAGATAAAAAGAGGAAATGAGACTCAAAACAAAATCACTCAAACTGCTGGCTGGCAGGCCAGTGGCAATACTGCATAAAAATACTGCTAGGAAGCTTTCAGTTTATGCAGGTGAAAGAATCAACATAAAGAATAATTCTCAAGGCATGATTGCAATTGTGGATATTGCGTCAGGAATTCTAAAAGAGGATGAAATTGCAGTTTCTGTCGAGATTTTAAATTTCTTAAAATTGAGCGAGGGCTGCAAAGTAGATATCTCAATCGCCCCAAGGCCATTGAGCATTTCTTATATCTTAGAAAAACTTGAAGGGAAAGAGCTGAGCTATGAACAACTTTTCAAGATTGTTAAAGACATTGTAAATAATGCACTTACAGAGGCAGAAATCGCATATTTTGTATCAGGGATATATGTTAATGGAATGACTTTAACTGAAACAGCGATGCTTACAAAATCCATGATTGAACATGGCAAAAAGTTGGACATAAAGAATGTTGTAGACAAGCATTCTATAGGGGGTGTGGCGGGCAACAGAACAACCCCTATTATTGTTTCAATATGCAGTTCAACTGGATTGAAGATGCCTAAAACCTCCTCTAGGGCAATTACTTCAGCAGCAGGGACTGCAGATGTGATGGAAGTTCTTGCGAAAGTTGAGTTTTCAACAGATGAGATAAAAAAGATAGTCCAAAAGACAAATGCATGTTTAGTATGGGGTGGCGCTTTGGGACTGGCTCCAGCAGACGATAAGATAATACAGGTTGAAAAGCTTATAAGTGTTGACCCGGAAGCACAGCTTCTTGCTTCTATCCTTGCAAAGAAACTTGCAGTAAACGCAAAACATGTTTTGATAGACATACCTTATGGAAAATCTGCAAAAGTATCGACAAAAAAAGAAGCATTATCTCTATCAAGAAAATTCCAGCAGCTTGCAAAATTTTTCAAGATACATCTTAAAACAGTTTTAACCGACGGTTCAGAGCCTATTGGCAATGGAATTGGTCCAGTGCTTGAGGCAAAGGATTTGATTGCGGTGCTAACACGTGACAAAGACAGACCTCTTGATCTAGAAGAGAAAGCACTCAAACTTTCAGCCATAATATTAGAGATGACTGGGAAGGCAAAAAAAGGCAAAGGCCTAAGTCTTGCAAAAGAGATACTTGAGTCAAAAAAGGCATATTTAAAATTTAAGCAGATAATAAGGGCGCAGGGTGGCAATTTAGACAAGATAAACTCAAAACTTCAACCAGCCAGATTTAATTATATCATCAAATCAGAAAAGAATTCTAAGGTTGTGCACATTGACAATAAAAAAATCGCAAAGGTTGCAAGATATGCTGGCTGTCCGGCTGATAAGTCTGCAGGAATATATCTGAATGTGCATAAGGGATTTAAGGTGAAAAGGAATGATGTCTTGGCAACAATTTATTCTGAGACAAAGGAAAAATTGGATTTTGCGATAAATCTATTCAAAAAATCAAAACCCATTGTATTAAGATGAATTTTAAATTTAAATTAACTTTTGCAATTTTTTTCATTCTTTTAATTTTGACTTCAATCTCAGTATCTGCAGGAAGCCATCTTAAACTGAGCTCAGAGCTTAAGCAAAAAGTGGAAACAGCATCATCTTCCGATTCGATTGATGTGATTATAATGTTAAAAGAGCCTCAAATTCAAAAACCGGAAGAAAAATCTTCTTTATTCAAGATTTCTCAAGATGATGTAATTTCAACAGAAAAAATAAGCCAAAATATAAAACGAAGATATGCTCTTATAAATGCCATTTCAGCCTCTTTGACAAAGGACGAGATTGAGAAACTCGAAAAAAATGATGAAGTTGAAAAAATCTATTATCCAAAATCGTTTTCTATTGCATTGCAGGATTCTGTTCCTCAGATAAATGCGGATGATGTATGGATTAAGCAGCTTAACTCAGTGAATATAACTGGAGCAGGCCAGGCAGTATGTGTTTTAGACACAGGGATTAATGCAAGCCATTCGGCTTTTTCGGGCAGAATCATCGCCCAGCATTGTTATGAAAGCCTTGCTCCCTATTGCCCAAATGGCCAGCCTGAAGATACAAATGCAAGCGATGACCATGGTCATGGAACTCATGTTGCAGGAATTGCAGCAGCTTCAGGAGCCATAAACGGGATTGCAAAAGTGGCAAATATTATTGCAATCAAAATCATGAACAAGACTGGAAGCGGAACATCGCCTGATTTGATAAGCGCTTTGGAATGGTGCATAAATAACGCTTCTCTATACAATATAACTGCAATCAGCATGTCATTGGGGACATCAACACTTTTTTCTGCTTATTGTGACAGCGAAGACCCAACAACCACTAATTTGTTGAATCAGGCAGTAGCAAAAAATATAACTGTTCTGATAGCTGCAGGAAATAACGGGAATTCTACTGCAATAAGTTGGCCAGCATGCATAGAGAATGCAACTGCAGTCGGTGCTGTAAATAAAAGCGATTCTATTGTAGATTCTGTATATCCTAATGGATTTAATCGCTGGAATAAGACAAATTTTGTCTTGGCGCCAGGATTCCGCATAAACTCAACTTGGATAACTGGAGGTTATTATGTAGATTCTGGAACAAGCATGGCAACTCCTCATGTTGCAGGAGTTGTTGCTTTGTTACAGCAGTATAGCATGCAAAAAAATAACCGACTTCTGACCCCAGCAGAAGTTAGAAATGCCCTGAGAAGCAGCGGAGTCAATATTTCAGATTCCTCAAATAACCTTTCAAGAATAGATGTCTTGGCCGCAATAAGAAGCCTTTCATTTTACAAGATACTCAATCAAAGCGACCAGAATGCTTTGATTCAGACTAATGAAAATGCATCTTTTAATTTCACAAATATCAACAATAATGCAGACTTATGGGTTGAAAAAATTTCAAATAAAAACTTTTGGATAATAACCTCTAATTTGACGGCAAAAAGCTTCAATTCCACAATTAAATTTTTATATAGCAATTCTTATTTGAGCAGTTCTCTTTTTTATAATTCTGCAGTTATGCGATGGGCAAACTCAACTGCATCAGGAACTATTGCTGCCTCAATTAATAGGTCTGAAAGTTCCGCTACAATTCAGACGGACCATTTTACTGATTTCTCGCTTGATTCCTTGATCAAGGTTAATGGCACTAACCTTGCTCCTGTTGCAACAAAGTGCAGTACAATTCTAGGCATAATTTCTTTCAATATTTCAAATAAAGCGCAAAATGATAATGTTACTCAGATAATTGTCTCGAGCAAAAATACAAATGATTCATCAGTCTCGGTTATCTTGTGCAGCGATGATGGGGATTCAAGCTTCAGCCCAGCAACTGACTGCAATTCAACATTAAAATTGAATGAGACAACATTTTCCAGCGGGAATATAACTTTCAGCAACATAATATCTGTTGCAAACAATACTGAAAAATTTATTTACATAGCATATAATGTTTCAGCCTGTCAGAATAATGATATATTTGATGCAATGATTCCTGATTCAGGAATTACAATGCAGATTGCAGGCAGTTCTATAGGGGCAATAGACCCATCAGGAAATTCAACATCAGATTCTTCAGCCCCTTACTATACCTCAATAAACAACACTAATTATACTTATTCTCCAAGTTATCTGTTTTATTCAACCTGGCTAGATAATTCTCAGGTGCAGGCTGCATGGCTTGAAATTAATCAGACTGGGAACTTTACAGCATCAAAATCCGGCAATTTATTCACTTCAAATGTTACAAATCTGGCAGCAGGCAATTATATTTACAGATGGTGGGCAAACGACTCTGTAGCAAATATCAATCAAAGCGAGTGGTTTATGTCAATAGTGTCAAAGGCAATCTCATCAGTTAATCTTACAATCAACGGCAGCGATTCAGACCTGAGTATAGAGATAAACAATGTCATAAATAAATCTGCATCAATTATTGTTCCTTCATCAGGGCTAATAATTCTGTATGAAAACGGAACTTTGGCTGCAAATGGGACTTCCCAGATATCAAACACCTCAAATTATACCACATCTGGAACATTTAATATAACTGCAGTTTATCCTGAGACTCAAAATTACTCTTCATCATCTCATACTCATTCTATAAAAGTCGAGGAAACCACAACGCCTCCTGTTTCATATAAAATATCTCCTTTAAACAATAATTTCAGCAATAATCTTATCCAGAACTTCCAGATTAATGCCTCTGACGCATCATTAAAGAATTCAACTCTTTACATCTATTCTTCAGGATCTCAGATACATACAAATAACACTTTAATATCTGGAAATACTGCAAACATCAATTGGACATATACTTTTTCAGGAGACGGAGCATACACTTGGGGCTCTAGGGTTTGTGATGCATCTCATAATTGCAATTGGAGTGATGGAAATAACTGGACGCTTACACTTGATACAGTAAAGCCCGTTATCAATCTGAGCTTATCTGCATCTTCTATAACTACTGCCCAATCTATAACTGTCCAATGTAATGTAAGCGATTCAAATCTCAATAGCATAACAATAGATATTTCCGGCTCAATAACAACATGCAGCTCTTCTCCGTGCACTTATTCATCATATTCTTCTTCATCATCTGGGACAAAGACGGTTAATTGCAGTGCACAGGATAAAGCAGGAAATTTGAATAGTACCTCAGCAACGTTTACAGTCACAACTGCAAGCTCCGGACAAGGTTCAACCGGCCCTGGCAGTGGAGCGCCGCCTCAGGAAACCCAGAACCAAACTCAGCCTGCGCCATTGGCACAGTTGCCCCAGATTGTTGATTCCAGAAATATTAACGTGATAGTTGGAGGTACAAATTATTCAATGCTGATAAACAAGGAAACAACAATTTCACAAGTAAATATCTATGCTAAAAATACAATAAGCAACAGTCAATTTACAATCAAAAAGCTTACTGCAAAGCCAGAGAGCGTTTCATTGCCCAAAAATACAGTTTACAGCTATATTGAAATAATAACAGATATAGTTGATGCAGACATCAATAACGCGACTATAATATTTGAGATACCTAAATCCTGGCTGAATAATGTCAATCTTGATTCTGTGTCTCTTCAAAGATATTATGACAGTCAATGGCAGTCCCTGCAGACAAAACAAACTGGCGAAACAGACTTATATTACTCGTTTAGTGCAATTTCTCCAGGATTCAGCGTATTTGCAATAACTGCATTGAAGGAAATCGTATTCGGAATTGCAGGGAGCTGCGGTGATGGAAAATGTACTGGCAATGAGACAAAAGTCAATTGCTGCAAGGATTGCGGATGCGAAGGAAATTTAATCTGCTCAAACAACAAATGCATCACTGAGCAACAGCAGGCAACTACTATTGTAATCTGGCTTTTGGCTGCAATTTTTCTGGCAGTTATAATAAGGATTACAGCAGCTATATGGCCAAATATATCTGAAAAGCTAAAAAATCACCAAAAACACAAAAAATTCCATCCTAAAAAGTAGTTTTGAGCTAATTCTAAACGTTTATAAACTATGAATTTAAGGATTTAATAGAACATATAAGAAAAAATCACTTTTTCTAGTATGTTAATGATGTAAGGAGGAAATTATAAGATGGAAGGATTTAGAGGCGGATTCAAGAGAGATTTTGGTCCAAGGGAAATGCACAAGGCAACTTGCTCTGAATGCAAGAAAGAATGTGAAGTCCCTTTCAAGCCTATAGAAGGCAAACCAGTTTATTGCAAAGACTGCTTCATGAAGAGAAAGAGATATTAATCTCGTAGATTTTCATAGGTCTAGCAGATAAACACCACAATTTTTTATTTTTTTTATATTTTAGTTTTATTTCTTGTTTTTATTGCAGTTCTGCCAATCTGCAAGTTCTATTCAGAAAATGAACGCCCAGAGCAGGAATCGAACCTACACATCCCTTGCGGGAAACAGGCTCTCAAGGCCTGCGCCGTACCATTGGGCCATCTGGGCATGTCAGAAAGAGGTTTAAATTATTTTTAAACATTAGTATTAGAACTAAGCTTATCAATTACTGGGATTACTGATTGACTTAATCCACTTCTTCACTATCTATCGTCGCTTTGTGTTGTTTATCCGAATAATGAAGCAAGTCCCTCGGCTGCCATTTCAGCTGCCTTCTCTTCCTTCTTTTCTTCCTTCTTCTCCTCTGCCTTTGCAGCAGGAGCACTAGCAGATACTGTAGCCTCGCTCTTCGCTTCTTCAATTGCTTTCTCTATGTCAACTCCCTTCAAGGAAGCGACCAGAGTCTTTACACTTGCTTCGTCAACGCTCGTCCCTGTTGCCTCTACAATTTTATTTATTCCTTCTTCATTGACTTGTTTTCCAAGTCTGTGCAACAACAAAGCTGCATATACATATTGCATTTTTTCTCCTAATTTGTTTGATTATTCTGATTTTCAGCATTTTCTGATTGATTAGCTGATCCTGAATTCAATAGTTTTGCAATTGCCCCTTCCTCTATTGATGCCTTAGCCAAAATTCTTTTTATCGTCTCGGTAGTAGGATAGGCTATTTTTACTGCAAATTTCTTTGCCTCAATGAATGCAGACACCATTTGTTTGACTGTCTCATCCTTGTTTATCTCAATGTTTGCAAATACCTTATTGATTTTTGAGTCATAAACTGCAACTACCTTCAATCCAATTGTGAATGGCATTATTCCTAATTTAGAAAGTACTTCTGCTACCTGTTTGCTTATCTTTTCTCTGTTTTTGACAACTATATGCGGGGCCTTTATAGCAATCTTTCCCCCCTCAACCCCCACTTTTAATCCTACATTTGACAATTCAGTTATTGCAGGACCAGGCATCAGGTCTGTTGGACCAGCGTCTATAGTTATGTCTTTTTCCGCTATTTGTCCGGACTTTGCCTTTGCAGGGTATCTGTATTGCGAAAGCATAGATGCCAGATCAAATGCATCCTCATCTGAGAAAATGATCATTGAATTTGAGCCTATGAATTGTTTCAGTTCAGAAATTCCTTCCTTCTTTGAACCTTCAACCGCCTTGATCATCATATTTTTCTTAACTGCCACGAATTTTCCGATTTTTTTTATTTCATGTCTCATCTTCTGAAGCTGTGCAGATGGAATGCTTGCAGAAGAGGTCAGCAATATGGTGGTGCTCTGGTCTATTATCTTAACCAGGTCACTAAGAGATTTCTTTTTAAGCATAGAAACTTTGTGTTTTTTCAATTTCTCCTGTGCCGCCAGCCTTTGTTTTTTTGTCTTTGTCATTTTAGATTTTAACCTTTATAGGCTTGCTCATAGTTAATTTTAACATGACACTTCTGATGTTTTCTTTTCTATTTGGAAGAGAATTTAAGATAGTATTATACACTAAAACTGCATTTTGAATCATATTCTCCTCTTTCATGCTTTCCTTTCCAATTGAAGTCTTTACGCTGGCATCCTTTGTTTTGAGAAGAATTGTTTTTTTCAATTTCTGTACAACTTCAGCAGCCTTTTTTTCATCAGGGATGACACCTCCAGTTTTTGGATTTGGCATTTTTCCTGCAGGTCCTAAGATTCTACCAAATGCAGTTGCAACAGCCGGCATTAAGCTGGCCAATGAAACAAAGAAATCATATTCTGAAGCCAGTTTCTTGATATGTTCTGGCTTAAGCTGTGAAAATTGATCTTTTTTAATGACAAAGTCGAATGCATCATTATCTTTATCCAAGAAGGCGCAAATCTTGCTTTCCCTTATTTGGAAAGGCAATTCAACAGCAGTGTTTATATTTTGTTTATTAATATCAAAATCTTTCAGATTGATAATTAAATCTACAGATTGTTCAAAATTTCTCTTCTTTGATATTTTTTTTAGTTCTTGTAGTGCAGAAAGAAATTCGTTCATATTTCCTCCTACCATTAAGTAGTTTTAACGGATATTTCCTATAGAATAAAATGGTTTATAAAGCTTTTCCTTAATCTTATTTTTCTAGCATATTCAGATATTCCTTAACACGCTCAATTATGGAAGGCAGATAGAAATTTTCAATCTTTTCAGTGAATATCTTAGTCAGACTCTCAAAGTCGCTTATCCTGTATCCGTCATTGGTTTTTTCAACAAGCATCATATCTCTTAATCTTTTAAGCTGACGTCTTATATTGGAATCAGCAACCCCTTTAACATCTAAATTTGAATTCTTTCTAAAATCAATTACTTTCTCCTTAATTTGATCAGATTCCATTGAAAGTTTAGATGTTCTGGAATCAAGAAGAACTAGGAATATATCTACAATTATATCCCTGCTGTCTCCCGGTTGTAATAATCCAACACTTAGGCAGATTTTTTTAACAAGCTCTCTTTTTTCAAGCTGGTAAGGCTTTTCATACTTTCTTAAGGTAATTTCAGCCAATGGTTCTTCCATCTTTTTTTGTATATCCTATAAATCAAATATTAAAGTCAATAAATCTTTATAAATCTTCTTTGCTCATCATAAATATGGAGTTAGTTGCATTGCTTTCAACTGGAAAAGGTTCATGGGCGCAGATTGCAGGCTTGATTGAACAAGGAGAATGGGAGAACATTATTCTTATAGGAGATGATTATGCAAGAAAATTCATGCCTAACAAGCAATCGACATTTATTTATTCAAATCTGGAGCAGCCTATTAAAGAATTGAAAGAGGATTTTGTTGAAAAGCTCAAAGGAAAAATAAAAGGAACAGAGGTTGCACTGAGCATTGCATCTGGTTCTGGCAAAGAGCATATGGCATTGATATCAGCATTAATCAACCTGCCTGTCGGCATCAGATTCGTTGCCCTGACAAAGGATGGTGTTATTGAATTTTAACATTCAAATATTTTTTTTAATTCTTTTTTTCTAGAAAAGTCAGTTATTAATATCTTTTTGTATGCGTCAAAAAAGTGCTTAGCATAGTAATTATAATCTGGCTGCTTATCGCTTGTAAGGAATTCTTCTGTTGAAACCTCTTCACCATCTATAACTCCCAATCCATGATATACTAATTTCTCCCTCGGGATTTTGCCTTCCTTCAGGTTTTTGATATTTCCATTCAAGAACTCAAGAAGTGATCCTTCTTCCTCTAAATTTAGCCTTTTGATTAAGAACTCCCTCATCAGGTCCGCATCAAACATTGATTTTTTTCCTTTGGATATCCCGACACCCTGATAAATCATTTTCAGGCCGTTTCCGCTATTTATTTTCATGATCATCTTTTCATCGCAGGAAAGCAGATTCCCATTCCCATAAACAAACCCTAATTTTCTCTCTTCGATTTTTTGAGGATTTTTTACAAAAAGAAATTTCTTTGAATAATTTATCAATCCTGCCTCAGGCAGAAGTTCATTAAAAACCTTTGATTCTTCATTTATTTTCTTTTCAATAGTTGTCATGCTTGCCCCGTATTCTTTTTGCATTACATAATTGTATATCCATTCTTTTTCAGGCCGTTTTTGCAAAGATTTTTTTCTTTCAATGAATTCCTTTAGTGTATTGCTTATGTATTCATTAAGAGTCTGGTAAGATTCATATTTTTCTTGAGGTGTTTGGAACCTTAAGTTTTCAGTTGTGCCCTCAATCATTGAATCCCATAGTGACTTTATGAAAAGAATTGGATAGACGGCAGAGACATCCTTGAATAACCCGTCTCTTCTGTTCAAATTTAGATATTCATTCTTATGGTTTTCGATTATGAATTCATCCTCTTTGTAGAATTTATTATATCTGTCTTTCCATGTGTTTAGTCCGAAGAAGTATTTTTTGCTCCAGTATTCCTTCATGATATTTTTTCCAGAAGTGGTGCAAATTGTTTCAGGGTTTCTTTTCACAAACTTGCTTTTCATGATTATATTTTTTACATATTTGTCTCCGAGCTCATAAGTAACATCTCCGTCCTTGCTTACATAAGTCAGGACCTCCTCCATGTCCTTGACAGAGCCTTGCTCCCCAAGTTTAGTCTTGTATGCAAGAACACTGTATGGCAGATCCTTCTTGAATTCTATGCCCGACATTTTTGCATGTGTTTCAAGCTTGTTGTTTTCGAAAAGATTGTGATACATAAACAAATATCCATACAAGTCAATCGTGAATCTGCCCTTAGTAATCATATTTCTTATCCCCTGGACAGATTTGAAAATAGGTTTTTTCCCTCCAACACCAGGTAAATATTCGTCACTGCCCAATTCCCTTAATTTCTCCTGGTCAAAAGAGATATTATAACCATACAATATCAAAGGGTCCTTTTCTTTTATCAGCTGTTCTACTGTTTTCTTTATTTCATCAGTGTCTTTGCATCTTATAATCTTGTAGCCGTTGAATTCATTGAATGGAGTTTTAAAAGTGGTCATGATATATTTTTCATTCCCGAAGTTAAGGTTTACATTGCTGATTCTTTCTTTTTCAGGGTCATCATAATCCATTGTTTCTATGTCCAATGCACATTTTTTGTCAGAAAGAATAGTATCTAAGTCAATGGTGCTTTTTTGATATTTTTCAGGCAGCAGCAAGTTGTCATCTTTTATTTCAACCATAGTATATGGAGGATAGAAAAATCTTAGTTCCTGAGAATATGATGTCTTGTCAGTGAGGAATATTTCTGGCAGAGTTATCTTTTCTTCTTTTTTCTGGCTGCTTACAAACTTTTTGTCATATAAATATGCCCAGATCACGCTTTTTTTGTTGCTGAAATGCTTTAATTTGCATGTCATCTGGGGGAATTCAGAGCGATACTTTTCTATCATCTCACTGGCATTATTAGTCTCAATCTCTAGAGAAGGAATTATTAGAGGAATATCCTTTACAAAAACCCTTGATGCTCCTTTCTTTGTTTCGGTGTCAAACTCCCTCACATAAATATTTGAGTTTATTCCCTTGCAAAGATTTACAGGCTCAGTGTAAGTTATATAATTAACCTTAGCCATCAATAGAACACTACATTTTCCTTTAAAAACCTTACTTTAGAGTGATAACAAAATGCCAGGAAAACCTAAAAAACCTAAATTATTCATAAGAATATGAAATTGCTAGTATTCTCAGACATCCATGGCGATTCAACAGCGCTTGAAAAGCTTAAGAAGAAAGCCAAGGAAGAGCAAGTGGATGCTATGGTATGCGCCGGAGACATCTCTTTCTTTGGGGTGAATTTGGATTTTATAATTAAAAGCTTTAATATCGGAATCCCTATGATTATAGTTCCGGGAAATCATGAAACAAACTCTCAGCTAAATTCAACAAAATCTAAATTTGTGCATAATATTCATCAGAAATCATTCAAACTGGGCTCAGTGTTATTTCTAGGTTGTGGCGGCTCAACATTTACCCCATTCAACACTCCATTTGAGATGAGTGAGAAGGAATTTGCAAATGCTATCTCCAAGCTTAAAACCCAAGATCATAAACTAAGGATTGTTTTATTGACCCATGAGCCCCCATATGGCACTAAACTGGATTATTTAGGAGAGCATGAAGGAAGTAAGAGCATCAGAAAATTCATAGACAAGCATCAGCCAGATTACAATATTTGCGGCCATTTTCATGAAAATGAAGGCCTAAAAGACAAAGTCGGAAGAACAATAGTGATGAATCCAGGCCCAAAAGGCAAAATCATAGAGCTTTGATTTTTAATTTCTTTTTATCCTTGCCAAGAACTGCAACTCGAGATTCTTTTTTCAGGCCAAGAATTTTTAACCCAGTCAATTTTGAAAGTTTCTCTGAGAATTCCATAATTTCGTTATGAAGGGGCATCCTATCATAAGCAAGCCTCTGTCTTGAATATCCGACGGACATGAATGCCTTGATTTCTACAAAATCAGGCTTAGCTTTTTTGATTATTTCTCCAAACTCAGATATATATTCTTCACCCATGTTAAGATTTCTCACTAAATTTATCCTGATTACCTTTCTAGTTTTCAATTTAGGAAAAAGTTTCAAAGTTTCATTGAATTTTTTCCATGCGTCTTTTATTACGGGTCTTGTGAACTTCAAAAAAAGCTTTTCATTTGGAGCATTTAATGATAAGTAGAGCTGAGTCGGCAGTTGTTTCTTTTCCTGCATCTCTTTTAGTCTTTCAGGCATTAATCCATTTGTTACAAGGAATGTCGTCTTGCCTCTTTTTCTTAGTTCAGCAATTAGTTCTCCAATCTTGGGATAGATTGTCGGCTCGCCAGAAAGTGAAATTGCGAATTGCATAGGCTCCATCGCTTCCTTTAGCTTTTTCATGTTGATTTTCTTGTTCCCTTTAAAGCCAATAAGCATTTTTTTCTGAGATTCAATGCATTTGTCAATTATTTCTTTTGGCTCATCGATTTCTTTCAGTTTTTCCCCTATTGTGAGCTCGATTGCACGCCAGCAATGCAGGCATCTGTTCTGGCACCACATTACTGCAGGAGACATTTGGCAGCATCTATGGCTCTGAATGCCATAAAACTTCTGTTTGTAGCATTCTCCTTCATCCAGAAGAGATTTTTTTGTCCATCTGCACACCTGTATGGCAGAATGTCTGCCAGCTAGAGCATAATGCTGTCTCTTTAGCACGTTTTTGACTTTTTCAGGTATCATTTCATGAATGGACCTGCCGAGAATTGAACTCGGGTCTCATCGTTGCGAACGATGCGTCTTAGCCACTGGACTACAGGCCCATAAACAATCCATAGAATGAGTATTTAAATTAGTTGCTTTCTATTTCAATCTTTTCTTAAGTTCATCTTTTAATTTGTCAATTTTAATCCTAATCTGTTTCATCGTATCTCTTTCCCTTAGAGTTACTGTTTTATCCTCTTTTGTTTGATGGTCTATCGTGATGCAGAAAGGAGTCCCTATTTCATCTTGTCTTCTGTACATCTTTCCTATGCTTCCACTTGCATCATAGAACCCCTCAAAATCTTTAAGTTCTTTGTAAACTTTTTTGGCAATTTCAGGTAATCCATCTTTATTTACAAGAGGAAATACAGCAACCTGAATAGGAGTCATTGAATTTGAAAATTTCATTACAATCCTTTCTTCATTTTCCACCTTTTCTTTATGGAAAGCAAGGTCCATTAAAATGTAAAGAACTCGGTCAATTCCCAGTGAAAGTTCAAAAATATGAAGCAGAACTTTTTCATTCTCATCCATGACCTCAAAACTCTTTTTGCTTTGCTTTGCATGACCACTCAAATCATAGTCACTCCTATTATTGCAAGCAACTAGCTCAATCCATCCCAATGAGGTTTCAACCTCAAAATCCCACGCCTCTTTTGCATAGAATGCCTTTTCATCATCACCTAGCTGCCGGAATCTCATTTTTTTCTTGTCAATTCCAAGAGCTTCAAAGAACTGCTGAAGCAGTGCCAAATGATAGGCAATCAACTCACTAGAAATTATCTTTTTTGATACGGCATCTTTTACAGAAATTGATTGAATTTTGTTTTTAATCCATAATTGAAGATTATAATTTTTAACCTCTGAGAAATTTTCCATTTCAGTTCTTTTAGGATTGAAAAAAACCTCTATCTCAGCCTGATTAAACTCACGCAATCTCAGCAAAGATTGTCTTGGAGAAATCTCATTTCTGAAGCTTTTTCCAATCTGTGCTATTCCAATAGGTAATTTAATTCTCATTGTCGCAAACAATCTTGGGAAATCAACAAATATGCTCTGGCATGTTTCAGGTCTTAGATAGGCCTCATTATTTTCAGCACCAATTCCTACTTTGAACATCATATTCCATCTTTTTACTTTGCCAAACTTGCCTTTGCATTTACATGATATATTATTCTTCTTAATTAGAGCATCATATTCTTCATCCTTTAGCTTTTCAGGAACAATCTTTCCTGTTTTTTCTTCAATAAGTTTGTCAGCCCTTGCAATCGCCTTGCATTTCTCACATTGAATAAGAGGATCTGAGAAGCTTGTTAGATGTCCAGAAGCCTCAAAAACCAACTTTGACATTATTTGAGAGCCATCAATTTCAATCATTCCTGCTTTCTTTACAAGCCTCTCGCGCCATTTGTCAATTATCTTATTCTTTAAAGCGACTCCTAAAGGCCCATATTCAAAGAATCCTGAATGTGCATCTGGATAAATCTCACAGCTCTGAAAGAAAAATCCTCTTCTTCCAGCAAGCGTTGTGATTTCATCAATTTTACTATTCTCTTTTTTATCCATAGGCTAAAAAGAAGAAATTAACTTATAAATCTTGCTTTCTATTAGTATTGAATAAACGAGATATCTGACTTAGACATCTTTTTGTAGAAGTCTAATTCTTTCTTTTTTTCAACTGATTTCCAGAAGATATGGTCAAAGCCGGTCCATACTGTAAACCACCCAGAAGGCTCTGCAATTACAAGAAGGATTGTCCATAAAAATGCGTCCCCTAAAAAATGTTTTATCGCAGCAGCTCCAGACATCAGGGCGAATCCTATTAAAACAAAAATTATTCCTAAACGGGTTGTCTTTAAAATCTCTTTTTCAAGCAGTTCATGATGCTTTTTGAAATGTTCATGGAGTCTTTTCTTGACAATATTTTCTGTTTCTCCACTCCTTTTATTTTTTGGAATCAAAAATTTCAATTCCATCCCAAGTATTTTGTCTCTTGCAGCCCTCTTCGCCTCCAGCAAAAAATCATCTGAAAGGGCTCTTTGTGAATAGTGCCTAGGGTCGAAATCAGAGAATATATCATCATATGTGTCGAGTATAAGCGAGATCTCTGATGCCTCAAGGAGCTTTTGTTTCATTATTTCATCTTCACCAGGTTTTTCCTCTTTCTTGATATCTCTTTTCAAAAGGCTGTGAAGCAGCCTAGATTTTTCGTCTTCCATTTTTCCTCTTTTATATTCTAATTAAAGATTTTGTCTTTAAAAATCTTCATTTTCTTTTTTTCCTCTTCGCAATTTGCTCTTCTTTTTCTCCGAGCAGGAACAGTTTTATTATGAAAAATCCAAGAATTGTTCCGGCTAAGGTAAATATTATGTAAGGATAAATTGAATCAAAAATAAAGCTTAGCTGGAATGGCCATTCATAGAAGCAGTGATGAATGTCAAATAGGAAGGTAACAAGCAGAGAAATGAATGCAGAAATGAGAACAAAGATTGCATCAGCAATTATTTCCTCTTTTGATATTCTGCCTCTTTTTATTTTCATTTCATCCTCTTTTTATAAAAATAAGCGGGGAGAGGGACTCGAACCCTCGAAAAGTCGCTCTGCAGGCGACCGCCGTAGCCGCTGAGCCATCCCCGCATGAAAACAGGAGATATTGGTTAATTTTAAATATTTCCCTTCTTTCAACTTTATATGGATTCAGGAAAAAAGAGGCAGCCAATTATACATCTGCATAATGTGCATAAAATCTATAAAATTGATAGTGTGAAGGTTCAGGCACTTAAAGACATCAATATTAATATTTATAAGGGGGAGTTTGTCTCAATCCAGGGCCCTTCTGGCTCTGGAAAATCGACTTTGATGCACCTTATTGGCGCTTTGGACCTGCCTACAATAGGCCATATCTTTCTTGACGGCAAAGATATTTCAAAGATGTCAGAATCAGACCTTGCTACAATCCGTGGTAAAAAGATAGGTTTTGTTTTTCAGGCATTCAATCTGATTCCTACTCTAAATACTCTTGAGAACGTGTCTTTGCCAATGATATTTCAGGACATTCCTGCTGAAGAGAAGATTAAGAGGGCAAATTATCTTCTTGATCAGGTTAATATGACTCATAGGAAACATCATCTGCCTACTCAGATTTCAGGAGGAGAAACTCAAAGAGTTGCAATTGCAAGGTCGCTGGCAAATGACCCGGACATAATTCTTGCGGATGAGCCAACAGGAAATTTAGATTCAAGAACGGGTCACACTATCATGAAAATGTTTGTTGAGCTGCATCAAAAATTCGGGAAGACAATAATTATAGTCACCCATGACCCATATATTGCAGCTTATGCAAAAAGGAAAATCAATATCATAGACGGTCAGATATCCCATGATCATAAGGGGGCAAAACCGTTTTTATGGAATAAAAGATAAAACCTTTAAAGCCAAATTAATTTAATATTGATAGAAAAAAAGAGGAAAATGAAAGCAAAATCAATCTTAATTTTATTAATTTTGTTAACAGTAGTTGGCGTTTCAGCAATAGAACTGCCAGTAACTATCCCATCAAGTGGCTCAAGCTTTTTGATAAGTGGCCTAAGATATGAGCCTTATCCAGTTATTCCTGGAGAGATGTTTGACCTATGGGTCAAGGTTGAAAATAAAGGAACATTTTCAATTGCAAATGCAACATGCATGCTGAAGCCAGATTATCCATTTACCCTTTATCAGGGGGAATTGACAAAGAGCTATGGAAAGTTAAATGCGGGAGACGCTGCAGTTTTCCAGTTCAATCTTAAGGTAGACCAGAATTCTGTCCAGGGTACAAATGAACTTCAATTATGGTGTTCTGATGATCCTGCAAGAGGGGGATGGAAAATAGAAAAAATTCCAATAACTATTCAGACAAAATATCCCACTTTGAACATCAAAGGGATAAAGACAGAGCCTTCGATGATATCTCCCGGGGAAGATTCAACACTTTTAATTTCAATAGAAAATCTTGCTGATTCTGCAATGACTGATGTTAGTGTCAAGTTGGATTTATCCAATGTTGATATTGCACCTTCAAATGAGGTTGCCGAGAAAAAATTAAGGCTGATAGATGCGTCCGGAATTGCAGACATTATGTTTAGTATAAAAGCTCTGCCTAATGCGAAAGGGGGAGTTTACAAGGTTCCTTTTACATTATCTTACACTGACAGTGCAGGAACAAGATATAATCAGACAGGAGTCATAGCAATAAATGTGGGGAGCAAGCCTGAATTGATAACCCAGGTTGATTCAACAACAATTTTCAAATCAAACAAGATTGGAGAAGTCACAATAAAAATAATCAATTCCGGGCTTACAGACCTGAAACTTTCATCTCTTGAGATTCTTCCTTCAGATAAATTCAAGATTCTGTCAAACTCAATAGTATACATAGGAGATATTGATTCTGATGATTTTGGGACTGCAACATTCAGGCTCCAGGTCAAGACAAGCAGCAATTTTGATTTGCCATTGAAACTCTCATTCAGAGATGCAGTCAATACAAAATATGTTGAAAATTTAAATGTCAATTTTAATATGTTTTCTGCACAAGAGCTTGGAAAAAAGAGCAACACTGGAATGATCATAACTATTTTGATTATAATTGCAGCTTTGCTTGTAATTTTCATTAAAAGATTGAGGCATAGGGTAATAGAACTGATTAAAAAAATAATTTTAAAATTCAAAAAATAAGATTATTATTTTTGAAAGGCTGAAAAATGCTAAAAGATTATATGGTTTATATTCTAAGGAACTTTTCTCACAGAAAGATGCGTGGGTGGCTTACAGTTATTGGTATTCTTATAGGGGTGGCGGCTGTTGTTGCTTTAGTATCTGTAAGTCAAGGAATGCAAGATGCAATCAAAGGCCAGTTTGAAAAATTAGGAACAAATAAATTAATAGTCATGCCTGGAGGAGGAGAATTTTTCGGAGCATTTGCATCAACAAAATTGACCAGTAAAGATCTGGAGATTGTGAGAAAAGTAGCAGGGGTTGATATGGCTACAGAAATATTTTTCAGGATGGGCAAAATCAAATTCAATGATCAGACAAAGACGACTTATATAATGGGCATGCCTACTGATTCAATTGGCTCCAAATTAGTCACTGAAATGGCCAGTCTTGAAGCGCAACAGGGAAGGATGATTAAAGAGGGAGACCAATCTAAAGTTGCTATCGGCTGGTTTTTATGGGATAATAATTTTTTTACAAAGAAAGTAGCATTGGGAAATAAAGTTGAGATTGAGGGTCAGGAGTTTAAGGTCATAGGTCTTATTAAGAAAATAGGAAACAGGCAGGATGATTCACAAGTATACATTTCAATAGAATCTGCAAGAGAGCTTTTTAATGAACCTGATGAAATATCCTATATTTATATTCAAACAAAAGAAGGGTATAATGTCTCAAAAGTTGCTGAAGATGTCAAGAAAGATTTGAGAGATTATAGGGATGAAAAAAAAGGGGAAGAAACATTCCAGGTGCAGACCTTTGAACAGATATTGTCTCAGGTCAATGTTATTCTGAACATTGTTGGATTAGTTCTTGTTACTATCTCGGCTATTTCTCTTGTCGTGGGGGGTGTCGGGATAATGAATTCTATGTATACAAGTGTTCTAGAAAGAACTCATGAAATAGGAGTTATGAAAGCAATAGGCGCCAGAAATTCCCATATAATGCTCATTTTCCTTATTGAATCAGGTCTTTATGGGTTAGTTGGAGGAGCTTTAGGATGCTCATTAGGATTAGGAATGGCAAAACTCGCAGAATTTGCTGCATCGCAGTTAGGCGCAGAAATATTTAAGGCATCAATTAATACTACTCTGATTTTGGGGAGTTTAGGTTTTTCATTTTTGATTGGATGCATTTCTGGACTGGCTCCTGCAAGACAAGCGGCCAAAATGAAGCCAGTTGAAGCCCTGAGATATGAGTAGAATTAGAAAGGGTTTTAAAATCATATTCTTTAACTTTTAGTGTGGGCCCGTAACTCAGCCTGGATAGAGTGCTAGCCTTCTAAGCTAGAGGTCGCAGGTTCAAATCCTGTCGGGCCCGCTATTGATAAATATGAAAAAGAAGGAAAAAAATAGAAAATCAAAAGAAGTGGAAAAAGAGAGTGATAGCATTGACTTCAAGGCAATAGAACAAAAGTGGCAAAAAGAATGGGAAAAAGCTAAGATTTTTGAGGTCCAAGATGGGAAAGGAAAGAAGTTCTACTGCCTGGAAATGTTTCCTTATCCTTCTGGAAGCGGGTTGCACATGGGTCATGCCTTCAACTACACAATCGGAGACATTTATGCAAGATTCAAGAGAATGAATGGATTCAATGTGCTTTATCCTATGGGCTATGATGCATTTGGGCTTCCTGCTGAAAACGCGGCAATACAGGCTCATTCTCACCCTAAAAAATTCACAGAAGAAGCGATTTCCAATTTTATAAGACAACAGAAAAGTATTGGGCTAAGCTATGACTGGCAAAGAATGCTCAAAACATGCGATCCAGAGTATTATAGATGGAATCAATATTTCTTCTTGAAATTCTATGATAAGGGGTTGGTATACAGAAAGAAATCCCCTGTGAATTACTGCCCTAAATGTGATACTGTTCTGGCAAATGAACAGGTACATGACGGGAAATGCTGGAGGCATAAAGATACAGATGTTGAGATAAAGCATCTTGAACAATGGTTCATCAAGACAACAGATTATGCGGATGAATTGCTCGAAAAAGTAGATGGTCTGCAGTGGCCTGAAAGGATAAAGATAATGCAGAAAAACTGGATCGGAAAATCTAAAGGAATAGAAATTAAATTCAAGATAAATGGAAAAGACTGGCCAATTTTCACAACAAGACCGGATACAATCTATGGCATAACATTTATGGTGGTCTCTGCACAACATCCAAAATTGATGGAGATTGTCACAGAAAAACAAAAGAAAGATGTTGAAAAATTCCTGAAAAAAATAAAATCTACAAGTGAAAAGGATATGGAAGAGCTTGAAAAAGAAGGAATTTTCACAGGAAGTTATGCAATTAATCTTTTGACAAATGAAAAAGTGCCAGTTTATGCTGGTAATTTTGTTGTGGCAGAATATGGAAGCGGAATGGTTATGGCTGTTCCTGCACATGATCAAAGGGATTTTGAATTTGCAAAGAAATACAATATTCCAGTAAAAGTTGTGATTCAGCCAAAAGACAAGAAGATTGATGCAAAAACAATGAAAGAGGCATTTGTTGATGAAGGAATTCTTGTAAATTCAGACAAATTTGACAGGATGAACAGCAAAGATGCCATAGAAAAAATTTCTGATGCTCTTGAACAAAAGAAACTTGGAAAGAGAACAATCAATTATAAGCTGAGAGACTGGCTGATATCAAGACAAAGATACTGGGGAACCCCGATTCCGATGATTTACTGCAAAAAATGCGGAATTGTTCCGGTCCCCGAATCTGAATTGCCAGTATTGCTTCCTGAAAAGGTAAAATTCGGGGAAGGCAACCCTCTTGCAACAAACAAGGAATTTGTCAATGTAAAATGCCCTAAATGCAATGGAGTGGCAAAAAGAGAGACAGACACAATGGATACCTTCTTTGACAGCTCATGGTATTTCTTGAGATATTGTGACAATAAAAACAACAAAGCGCCATTTGAAAAGAAAAAAGTCGAATATTGGATGCCTGTTGACCAGTATATTGGTGGAGCAGAACATGCCTGCATGCATCTTATCTATGCAAGGTTCTTTACAAAAGCTCTGAGAGATTTAGGGTTTGTGAAAATAGACGAGCCTTTTCCTAAGCTGTTCAATCAGGGCATGCTTCACGGGGAAGATGGATTTGTAATGTCAAAATCAAGGGGAAATGTTGTTATTCCAGAAGAAATAAGCAAGAGATACGGAATAGACACAGCAAGGTTCTTCCTGATGTCCATAGCAATCCCTGACAAGGATCTAGTTTGGAGCTCTGAAGGCATTGAAGGAAGTTTCAGGTTTCTTCTCAAGGTTATTCATTATTTTGAAAACGTAAAGATTGGAAAATCCAATGAAAAAATAGAAAGCAAGGCTAATAAGGCTATAAAGGATATCACTGAAAACATTGAAAATTTCAGATATAATTTTGCAATAATAAGTTTAAGGGAATTATTTGAATCCTTTGGGGAAAAAGAAAGCAAGACTATCTTTGAAGGATTTATTAAGCTTCTGCATCCTTTCTGTCCGCACATCACAGAAGAGCTTTGGCACAAAATAGGAAACAAATCATTTATTTCAATTGAAAAATGGCCAGTTGCGGATGAAAGCAAGATAAATCCTGAGCTTGAGAAGCAGGAGCAGGCAGTTGAGAATTTGATAGGAGATATACAAAATATCATCAAGATGCTGAAAGAAAGACAGAACAAGGAGACAAACAAAATTTTTGTTTATACTATTCCAAATGAGCTGAAGGTTTACAATGAATCAAAAGGCATACTTGAGAAAAGAACTGAGCGAAAAGTGGAAATCTTTGCAGTCAATGACAAAAAGAAGCATGACCCTCAGAATAAGGCTGGCAAGGCAAAGCCTGGCAAGCCGGCAATCTATCTTGAATAATCATGAAGCAGTTATTTGCAATATTTTTGTTGATAGTATTGGTGCCCTCGTCATTTGCATGGAGCTCAGATACTCATAAATTTCTTTCAGAGGCAGTACTTGTTGAAAGTTTTCCCGGATGCGTGAATGATATAAGAAACGGGGCAACTTATCCAGATTCCACAATCAAGGATTTTGTAAATCATCACTGTGAAAATGCATCATCGGAATGCAGAGCAAGACTGAAAGCTTCAGAATGGCTGGTCAAGAATTTCTCAGATGAATGCAGTCAAGCTTTTAATCTTGCGGTGGCTTCTCATTATCTTGCAGATTCCTATTGTCCAGCTCACTGGTATTCTTTTGATGACTGCCATTCAAAATTTGAATCTTGCGTGGAAAAAAATATTGAAGCCGGAAGAAAATGTTGGAAATGCACTCTTGATTGTGCTGATAAAAATGGAATTCAGAGAAATTTTATTGTAAACAAATCATATTTGATGCAAACAGCGAACAAGATTGCGGTTGATATGAATATAAGCACTCCTTTTTCAGATACAAGAGATTGTATTCTTTCTTTTTTAGAAAAGATACTTGATTTTCTGAGTAATCTGCTGAGAATTATTTAATCTTATCCGAAATAGCTTTCTTTTTCTTCTTTTTGTTCTACTGCCTTTAATCCTTTAGTCAGAATATCTTTAATTTTGCCCTCAAACTTATCCGCTTTCTGCAGCAGAGGCTTATAATCAATGTTTAAATTAAGATATTTATCTAAAACTTTAATTATCTTTGCAGCCGCCCTTGAATCCGGCATGTTTGAGTAACTCTCCACAAACAGGAAAGCGGCATCCTTCTGTTTTGATAATAGAGTTCCTGTGACTCCAACTATTATCCCTTCATCCAGTGGCTTTAATCCGATTTCTTTAAATCTCTTTTTCTTCTTATCATCATTGCTATAATAGAAAACTTTAGGCTCCACTTTTTTCTCCGTAATTTCAGAGCCAACCCCTTCTATCGAAATTATTTCTTTGCCATTGACCTTATCACACAAGTCTAGCATAGCCTGCGCAATCTCCCATTCAACCTTGTTGACAGATGCAATTGCTCTCAAAATAATTATATTCTCTTTTTCAGCATAAAAGATTGCCAAAGGCTCTATTACCTTGCCCTGATGAATGGCAATAATTGGGGGGATTTTTGTAGTGTGCAACTTGCCGATTGGTTTTGCATTCAAATGATCTATCAAGAACTCACTTACTATAGTGCTGACCAATCCAAAACCAGGAAAACCCTCAATTATAATGGGATTTTTCTTGATTTTTCCAAAAAGTTCTAATTTTACCCCTTCCATATTTAAAAGAATAATAACTTATTTATAAATATATCTTTACTCTAGAATTGCTTTGATTCTTCTGACACCGGCTGCAATGGATTCCTCTTTAATAATCTTAAATTTTCCAAGTTCTGAGATATTTTTGACATGGGGGCCCGCACAAATCTCAGTACTGTAATTTCCTATGCTATAAACTGAGACTTTTTCCCCATATTTTGAGGTGAAGACTGCCTGGGCTCCTTTTTTCTTTGCTTCATCTACTGTCATTTCTTCTCTCTTGATCGGCAACTTTTCTTTTATTTTCTTGTTCACAATCTCTTCAACCTTTTTCAGCTCTTCATCAGTAAGTTTCCTGTCAAAATTGAAATCAAATCTCAGTCTTTCAGCAGTTATGTTAGAACCCTTCTGCTGAACATTCTGTTTAAATACATCCCTTAATGCCTGATTGAGAAGATGAGTTGCAGTATGCAGTCTGGTTGTTTTTTCTCCATGGTCAGCCAATCCTGATTTGAACATCCCCTCTGTTGCTGTCCTTGATTTCTCCTGATGTTCCTGGAATTCTTTCTCAAATCCTTTTTCATCTAATTTAATCATTTTTTCCTTGGCAAGCTCTCTGGTCATTTCGATTGGGAATCCATAGCTCTGATAAAGCATGAAGGCGTCGCTTCCGCTTATCTCCTTTCCTTTTTCAGCTATTTTCTCAAATTCCCTCATCCCTTTTTCAAGAACTTCCCTGAATCTAGTTTCTTCTTTGTCCATCTCCTCAATTATTATTTTTTTATTACTTTCAAGCTCCGGATAGTCAGTCTTGTATACTTTGATAACTGTCTCAGCAATTTCGCTTGTGAAATTTTCATTTATTCCTATAAGCCTTCCATGCCTTATTGCTTTTCTGATAAGCCGTCTTAATACATACCCCCTGTCTAAATTTGAGGGAAGCACTCCATCCCCCAGAATTAAGGTTGAAGCTTTTATGTGGTCGGAAATTATCCTTACTGATTTTTCACTGTCTTCATTTAATTTTGCTATTTTTTTTATCCGGTCAATGATTGGCACAAAGGCTTCAGTTTCATAGACCGTCTTTTTTCCAGTGAGCATCGCAACTGTTCTTTCAACACCCATCCCGGTATCCACATTCTTCTGCTTGAGCAGTTCATATTTTCCTTCTTTAGTCTTGTTGTACTGCATAAAAACATCATTCCAAACCTCAAAATATTTGCCGCAACCGCATCCTGGTTTGCATTTCTTGCTGCAGGCTTTTTTTCCAGTATCTATAAACATCTCAGTATCAGGGCCGCAAGGTCCTGTCAAGCCGGCAGGCCCCCACCAATTTTCTGCCTTAGGCAGATAGAAAATCCTTTCCTTAGGAATTCCTAAAGACTGCCATATCTTAGCGGATTCCTCATCCTTTGGAGCATCAGCATCTCCTGCAAAAACAGTAACGCTGAGCTTTTCAACCGGAAGGCCAAGCCATTTCTTGCTTGTCAAGAATTCAAAGCTCCATTCAATCGCCTCTTTCTTAAAATAATCCCCAAGGCTCCAGTTTCCCAGCATCTCAAAGAAGGTAAGATGATGTGCATCTCCAACTTCTTCTATATCCCCTGTCCTGATGCATTTCTGGACGTCTGCAAGCCTCTTGCCAAGTGGATGGGGGTGGCCCATTAAAAAAGGAATAAGGGGATGCATGCCTGCTGTTGTGAACAAGACAGTCGGGTCATTTTCAGGAACCAAGGAGGCTCCCGGAATGATTGCATGGCCTTTGCTCTTGAAAAAGTCAAGATACGCCTTGATTAACTCTTTTCTAGTCTTGATCATAGCAAACTTAAGAATTAATATGTTTAAAAAACTTATTCAATCTCCCTATTTTATCAAAGACTTTCCAATCTTTTCTGAATATCATCAAGCTCATCCTTTAATGTTCTATGCTTTTTTTCCTCAACCTTCTTTTCATGTTTCTTTATCTCATGCTTTTCTTCCTTAACCTCTTCATTCTTTTCATAAATACTTATTGCAGGAAGTATTTCTAAAAGCTCATTTACAAGGTGTTTCAATTCATCAATCTCTTTCTTTGCAGCTATCCTCTGAATATTTAATTCCTCACTGATTCTCTTGAATTTTTCCATATCTATCTGCATCCTTAATACTGAGGCGACACCCTCTAGAAATTCCTTTTTAGCTTCAAAAGCTTCATTAGAGTCAAGCCTAAAATAAACGTCGCTAGAATCTATACCTTCAAATTCTGCATTTTTTTCCATTTTATAATTTCAGAAAAAGTTTGTTATCAATAGAATTAAGTTTTTCTTTGATGGCTTCAAGCTCTTTTTGCCATTCTTCAATCTGCAATTCCTCTTGCTGCTTCAATTCTTTTACTTTTTCAAGGATTTCTGCAGTTTCCTGCACTTTCTTTTTAAGAATTTCAAAGCTTGCTAATGCCTCTTTATACTTGTTTATCTTTATGAATATGGGTTCTTTTGGCCCTTCAGCATGTTCTTCAGCAATCTCTTTTATCAAAGGTGTTGAAGCAGGGAATAAAGGCCTTGCCTGCTGACTAGGAACTTCGGGGAACATAGGCATCATACTGGGTATTTCTCGCCTTTCCGCTCTTTCAGGGAGATTAGGAACTTCAGGAAAAGCAGGTAAAGAAGGCAATTCCGGCAATTCTAATGGCTTTCTTTCAGAGCTCTTTTTGAATAAGGGAGACATATGTTATTGAAAATATAGATTTTATATAAATCTTGTGAGTAAATTGCAAAGTAGTAACAGTAAAAAGAAAGGTATTTATTTTAGACAATATATAAACTTCAGATTGAGAGGTTTTAAGTAACGGCTATTTTGTCGAAATAGCCCCTAAATCTATCAAATTTGAGGTAATTAAGGTAAGTACAGATGCAGATTGAACTTTTGAAAGAACTCGTAAGACATGTAGCAGGTAAGACATCTGATATAATAGTTGATATACTTAAAGACAAAAAAGATATTAATGAGTTTAAGATAGCTGACAAGCTTAAACTTACTATAAATCAAACCCGTAACATTCTCTATAAGCTGTTTGCCAATGAGATAGTCTCCTTTACAAGAAAGAAAGACAAGAAGAAGGGATGGTATATTTATTTCTGGACATTAAATGTCCCTAATGCCCTTCAAAGGTTTATACTGCTCAAGAAAAAAGAGATTAGTGATATAAAACATCTGATTGCGAGCTATGAACACAAGCATTTCTATGTCTGTCAGGGCTGTTCAATAGAAATGAATGAAGAGAATGCAATGCATCATAATTTCATATGCCCTGAATGCGGAAAACTGCTGCAGCTTGAAATTCATGAGAAAAAACTTCAGGAGCTTAAGACTAAAATAGAACATTTTGATAAGGAGCTGAAGGTGGCTGAAGAGGAATACTCTAAATTTACTCAGGAGCAGATTAATGCCTATGAGAAAAAGAAAGCAAGAACCAAAAAAGCAAAGAAAAAAGAAAGACAACAGATAAGGGAAAAAGCAAAAAGGGCAGAGAAAAGAAAACTGAGAAAGATAGCCAAGAAGAGACTGGATAAAAAGAAAAAGAATAAAAAAACCAAGCCAAAGAAAAAATCAAAAAAGAAAAAGAAGAGATCTAGAAGATAATTTGAATTAAAATGAGTATCAGAATTTTTAGCAGTTGGACCATGAAGTTGGTGGCAATTAACTTCGTTGTTTTTCTTGCAGCAATGATGATATCTCTGTTATATCCCCAGATTATCAATCTTCTTGCGATTCAGCCTTCAACATTCTTGTCGGAGCCATGGACATTGATTACCAGCATGTTCATGCATGCAAACGGCTTTCATATAATGGCCAACATGTTTTCCCTTTTGTTTTTAGGGGGATTTCTTGAAAGAATAATCGGGAAAAAGAGATTCATCTGGATTTTTATGATTAGTGGGATTGCAGGCTCATTACTTTATTTGCTTAACTTCTATCTTACCGGAACAGGAGACATTCCTGCTGTCGGAGCATCAGGGGCAATCTTTGGACTGGGTGGAATGCTTGCAGTTATAACTCCAAAAATGCCAGTTTATATCCTCTTCTTTCCGATTGCAATGCCGATGTGGGTGGGTGTTATTATCTCTCTGGCTTTAATGTGGCTTTTATCAGTCACAGCAGGCCTGCCAATTGGGAATTTTGCACATTTAGGTGGCCTGATTGCAGGATTCGGCTATGCATTTTATCTGAGAACAAAATACAAAAGAAGATTTGACATGATAAGTCATTACTTTAGATAATATTTCTATTCTATTCTTTGTGCCACAATAAACTATTTAAATCTCTTTTCAGATAAATTTGAAAATGAATCTTGAAAAAAAGTTTGAAGAAGTCCGCATTGAGAAACTACGCGATAATCATTATAAGATATGTCTTAAAGACCGTAGTGGCAATGGATTTAACAAAGATGGCAGGAAAAAGAATATAAGAGAACTTTATGATTTTATAACTCAGTCAGAAAAGAATTTACATTACAAGCCAAAGATTCAATTTGAAAAATCTGAGATTGAAAAAGATATAGAGTCTTATGCATTAAAAATATCAAATAAAGCAAAGGAATACAAAAAAGTCGAGGCTGAGCAGCTTAAATTAGAAATTGATGCTCAAAATCCAAAATACATTCGCAGGCCTTAAAGCCAGGCATTTATCCTGCTCTGTTTCTTGAAATTCTGGATAATTGAGCTTCTTGATGCAAATTCTGAGATATTCAGTTTCATTCTTGATTGCGCAGCATTCAGCGCCTCTTTCATCTCTGAAAAAATCTGGGGCTTATTATTTAGAGCGTTCCTGCATATCTCTCTTAAGATCCCAACTCCGCAAGGCGCCCAATATTCTGGCCTGCATTCCCTCATTATCAGTGCAGATGCCTGTTTTTGGATTCTATCAAGATATTCAGCCACGGCCAGTCTTGGTGCATAATATCCTCCCGCACAATTTTCAGCATAATCTTTTCTTCCATACCAGTTTTCATAATCAATGCAGTAGAATGTTTTCAGGCCGGATGGATTCCAGACACTGGATGGCATCTTTGCCTCAATAACTTCATAGCTTAACTCGGACGGCATCATTAAAATTTCATAATGATTGCCAAGATACTCTGAATTGAAAAGCAAAAATTCAGCTATCTGCTTATTATATCTTATTTTGTCCAGCAGATTGTTTGAAATCGTTGAGTCAACGGCAGTGACTGCCCATCTTGTTGGTACAAGCCTTCTGTTTTTTTGTATCCCAAGCATGCCGGCACTCAATATCTTAATTATATTGCTGACTTCGATTCCACTTTTGTGAAGTTCAGTAAGGGCAATGCTTGATTTTGCATCAATATCATTCACAAGATAGTCAACCTTTTTCTCAACCTTAGGATTTTCCTGGAATCTTGCGTTTTCGAGAGGTGCAGGATTTCCAATAATAGGATTATGGCTGTCAATATGCATTTTGATTGAGGGCTTCTTCTTCAATTTGAATTCCATAGAAACAGATTTTGATGTTATGGCCACTTCCTGCAGGATATCAAAATTTCTAGAGCTCCATCCCTTTCTAGGTTGCTTGATGTCTGAAACAAATCTTGAATAAATTAGCTTTGAACGCATTGAAAGAATAGAGGGTATGTCTAGTTTGTTTTTGTGCCACAGCTCTGGCATGCTCAATGTTTCAGTGTTTCCATATTCTGCAGGAGCCATTATCCCAGTGAATACATGGGGGTAATTTGCCTTTCCTACAAATATTTCTGGAGGAGAACTTCCTGCAAATTCTTTCTCTATTTTGGGCTGGAATTCCTTTATGCTTGAAAGAATAGGGCAAAATTTCCCGCACCACCCTCTGCCTTTGCATTTCACACATAATTCTGACATTTTTAAATATCCGGACAACTAGGTTTAATCAAGATAAATTGTGTTCCCTTATCCTCTTTTAGCAGTTTATTGTTTTATATCTGATATCCCTAAAATTACAAATAGAACCCCCACAAGGATTACACCAACTACGATGCCTCCTTTGATAAGTTCAAGGGCGGCTGCTCCCCATCCTGCACCTATAGGATTAAAAACAAACCATACTGGTATCAGTACTAACAATAAACCTACTAAAATCTCTGACCACCATTTCATATTATTTAGACAGGAAATTTCTTTAAATATTTTTCTGAAAATTTAAGCCAAAAAGAAACCTTTAAAAATTGACTTTTGATATTAATTTGATGACAAAAGGAATGTATGCTTATCTAAGGCAGGCATGGAAAAAGCCAGATATAAAAGAGCTTAGACAGAAGATTATAGATTGGAAAGACCAATTAGCAGTAACAAGAATAGAAAAGCCGACGAGACTTGACAGAGCACGTTCTTTGGGCTATAAGGCAAAAACTGGATTTATTGTTGCCAGAGTAAGATTGCAGAGAGGTGGAAGAAAGAGACCTAGAATAAGAACTGGCAGAACTTCAAGGAAACAGACCATAAGAAAAACATTAATGCTTAATTATAGGGGTGTTGCTGAGCAAAGAGCAGGAAGAGCATTCAGAAATTTAGAGGTTTTGAATTCCTATTGGATGGGCCAGGATGGAAATTATTATTACTATGAGGTTATTTTGGTTGATCCAAGGCATCCTCAGATAAAAAATGACCCAGTTTTGAAATGGACTTCTTCAAGAAAGAATAGAAGAAGAGTTTTTAGAGGTCTTACAAGCGCTGGAAAGAAATCAAGAGGATTGCATCAAAGGGGAAGCAGAAAAGAATATTTTAAATAATTCCTGTTCCGACCCCTATTTTAACCGTTTTTTGCCAATTTTGTCACTATTTTTTCCGATAAGCCAAAAAAGTAAGATTTAAAACTTTTCATTTTTTAGATTAATTTGTCTTAAAATGATTGCCGACAACGTAAATGATAATCTTTTGGAAATTCTGAAGATTGTCTCTCCTGGAAGCCCCTTGAGGGTGGCTATTGATGATGTTTCAAAGTCAGGAACAGGCGCTTTGATTGTGTTTGGTGATTCTCCAGAAATGATGAGAATAATTAATGGAGGCTTTGAGGTAAACTGCAAATTTACTTCACAGAGATTAGTGGAGCTTTGCAAGATGGATGGAGCAGTTGTTGTAGATTCAGACATAAAAAAGATTCTTTATGCCAATACTCTTCTTGTGCCAGACCCTTCTATTCCAACTTTCGAGACAGGAACAAGACACAAGGCGGCTGAGAGAACTGCTAAGCAGATGAAGCAATTGGTTATTGCTATCTCTGAGAAAAAGAAGGTAATCACCCTTTATTATGGAGACTCAAAATATGTGATTAGAGAGGCAAAGGAGATTCTTGATAGGGCGGCTGAAACTCTTAGAATGCTGGAAAAGCACAAAGAAATATTCACTGAGCTGCTTTTGAATCTGAATGTTCTGGAATTTACAGGGCTGGTTAGCATGCAGGACATTATAATGCTTCTACAGAGAGGTGAGATTATTGACAGAATGGCTGCAATAATCAAGAGATATATTATTGAGCTGGGCACAGAAGGAGGACTTGTGAAACTTCAGCTTAAAGAATTGATAAAAGGGGTAGGGGAAGAAGAATTGTCAATAATCAAAGATTACAGCAAAAAAGACATGATATCTATCAAAAATGCCCTTCTTTCTCTGTCGATGGAGGAAATAATTGAATCAGAAAAATTAATGATTGCTCTGGGATTCCAGACACACGATGAAGCTGTGATAACCAAAGGACACAGGATTTTGAAAAAAAGTTCTTTGCTGGAGCAGGAAACAGAGGATATTATCAAGAAATTTGGAAGCTTCCAGTCAATCTTGGATGCAAAGGAAGAGCAATTAGAACAGGTTTTGACAAGGGAAAAAGCAAAAAAATTGAAAAAAGAGCTGGCGCATCTGAAAGAACAGGTTATGCTCGGCAAAAAAATATAACTCCCTGATTTTTTATTTTAAAATAATTAAAATGTTAACTAAAGAACAAATTCATGAAATTAGGGGCTGGCTTGAAAGAAGCCAGAGTCCAGTATTCTTTTTTGATAATGATTTAGACGGTCTGGCAAGTTTTCTTCTTTTAAGACGTTACATAAACAGAGGTAAGGGGGTTGCAATAAAGAGTTTTCCAGATTTGAATGTGGCATACACAAGAAAACTCTATGAACTGAAGCCGGATGTTATATTTATCCTTGACAAGCCTCTTGTTTCTGAAGGATTTATCAAAACAGCAAGGGAAATGGGTCTTCCGATTGTATGGATAGACCATCATCCTATCCAGCAGATCTGTGAGGGAATATACTATTATAATCCCTTGCAGAATGAGCCCAAATCTATGGAACCGGTTGCCTATTGGTGCTACAAGATTGTTGAAAACCAGAAAGATTTGTGGATTGCAATGCTTGGCTGCTTGGCTGACTGGTACATGCCTGAATTTGCAGACAAGTTCAAGGAAAAATATTCAGATATCTTCTCAAATTTTAAGAATGTGGAGGAGGCAATGTATAAAACTGAATTTGGAAAACTGCTTAAAATACTGAATTTTGCTCTAAAGGATAAGACTAGCAATGTGGTGAAACTGCTCAAAGAGCTTTATCATATAGACAACCCTTACGATTTACTTAAAGAAAACTCCAAATTTGAAAAAACAATCGAGCATGCAGACTTAGTAACTAAAAAATATGATGCTCTGATAGAAAAGGCAAAATCCATAGCTGAGAATACAAAAGACGGGCTTCTTTTCTTCAAATATGGCGGAACTCTCAGCCTGTCTGGAGATTTATCTAATGAAATTTATTATAATTATCCTGACCGAATAGTTGTTGTTGCTTATGTAATAGGGGAAAAAGTAAATATTTCATTACGAGGAAAAATAGACATAAGGATTGTTGTAAAAAAGGCATTGGAGGGGATAGATGGCACAGGTGGAGGCCATGAGCATGCCTGCGGCTCGACTATCTCTTTGAAAGACCTGCCAAAATACATTGAAAACATACAGAAATATCTTAAAACTCTTAAATAATCAATAACTTTTGCCGGCATATACAAAATATGCCGCAGGCTTTTTGCAGATTATACATTTGTCAGCCTTAACTTTTTCTTCAGAAATGAACAGAGCCTTTGCACCTTTTGTCTCAGCTTTCATTATATCTTCACATTGCATGCTGCTGCAGAGCGGAACAATTCCAACTTTTTTGTTATTTATTATTTTTTTCAGCTCATCCAGGCTTTTCCCTTTTTCAATTTTCTCCTTGAATAATTTTTCAGATTTTTTGAAGAGTGATTTTTGAATGTCATCAAGCATTTTTGGGATATCTCTTGAAAGACTGTTTATTTTAACTGATTTCTTTTCACCAGTATCTCGTCTTGCAACAACAACTTCCTTCTTTTCAATATCTCTTGGGCCAATCTCAATTCTTATTGGGATGCCTTTCAATTCATATTCATTGAATTTGAATCCTGGAGTCTTGTCTTCTCTGTCATCAAGCAAAGGGCTAAATTCTTCCAATTCCTTGGCGATTTTATTTGCCTCTTTCATCACATCATCCTTGCTTTTTTCAAGAAGAATAGGGATTATTATAATTTTATTAGGGGCAATCTTTGGTGGAAGCACTAATCCTTTGTCATCAGAATGTATTGCAAACATTGCTCCAATCATCCTTGTAGATATTGCATAGGTATTCTGCCATGCATATTGCTCCTTCCCATTTTTGTCCAAATATTTTATATTATAGGCTTTGGCAAAATTCTGCCCGTCGAAATGGAAACAAGGGCCTTCCAGAGATTTGCCATTTGGCATCATATAATGTAATTTCTCCGAAAATACTGCGCCCGCAAATTTCTCTTTTTCAGTTTTTCTGCCAGCCATTCCATAAAGGGCCATGAATCCTTCAGTCACTTCTTTGTATGCATTTAAAATATGTTTTCCTTCTTCGAGAGCTTCCTTTTCAGTTGCTATTACTGTGTGCAATTCATTCCACAAGAATTCCCTGGTTCTAAGGAATGGGACAGGGTGCTTGAATTCCCATCTTACCACATTGTTCCATTGATTGAACTTCAATGGCAGGTCTCTCCAGCTTCTTATCCATTTTGAGTATGAGGGGTACATAATTGCTTCAGAAGTAGGACGAATAGCCAGTCTTTCATTCAATTTTGTGTTCCCAGCTTCAGTGACCCATGCAACTTCTGGAGTGAAGCCTTCAACATGCTCTTTCTCCTTGCCAAACAGCTTTTCAGGAATGAGAAGTGGGAAATACCCGTTTTTCACCCCTAATTTTTTGAATCTCTTGTCAACTTCATCCTTTGTTTTTTCCCATATAGCATAGGCGCTAGGCTTGAAAACCATGCACCCGGAAACATCAGTATAATCTGCCAAGTCTGCCTTGAGCATAAGCTGCGTGAACCAGTCTGAAAAATCATCCTTCTCAGCGCTTATACCTAAATCCTTCTTTTCAATCTTCTCAACCTTCTTTTTATTCATTTTAATCTAAATCCAAGCTGTCTTTTAAATTTTGTGAATATCATCCCAGGGTCTGTGGAGATGCATGACCATTATGTTTGAATCTAAAAACAGCTCATATCCATGCTTTTTTGCATCAGCGCAGAAAAGCAGGTCATCAAAGGCTACTTTCTCCTTTTCATATCTGAATTTTATTTTTTCCAGAACTTCTCTATTTATCATGACACATCCAACACCAAATGCTCCCACCCTTATCAGTCCTTTATTCAGAATTTCATTAGGATTTGCCCTTCTCACTTTTTCCCCTTCCTGAAGATAAATTATTGGCGCCTCTATCTTAATCTTCTTTATTTCTTCAGTTTCTTTGTCCTGAACAATAAGTTCAAAAGGCTTGCTGTAATAGGCAGAGATAATCTTCTTGCCCTGCCCAATCAATTTTTCAAGAATGTCTATTTCAGGAATAATATCTTGTTCAAGGGAGAAGAAATAATCATATTTTTCCTTGAGCACTTTTTCTCTCAGAAGATTTCTTGAGATGACTATTCTCTCCCTTACATTCTCAGAATAAGCAGATTTAACCACGTTTACATTATTTTTTCTTAATTTATTGAGAAATTCATCAGTCTTAGAATTATCAACAAGAAGATAGTCTATATGATTATTTTTTGAAAATTCAATTATTTCCTTTACTCTCTTAATCCATTTATCCACGCAATAATCATATCTTTCATATGTTGGGCATCCAATCAGAATCTTCATTTGAATGGGCCTAAGAGGATTCGAACCCCCATTACCCGGTCCGAAGCCGGGCGTTCTGTCCGTTGAACTATAGGCCCATAATTATCTTATTATTCGCTATGTTTATAAATTCTATTTCTTTTATTTATTTAGAAAAAGAGGAAATGAAAAAAGTAGTTTTTGAGGCAATCGCAACCCTTGTAGGGACCATTATCGGCGCAGGGGTTTTGGCTATCCCTTATGCTTTTATGAAAGCAGGATTTTTGACAGGGCTTCTTAATTTGATTATTCTGAGTGCTGCAGTTGTATTTCTTTATTTGTACATGGGAGAGATAGTGCTGCGAACAAAAGGAAAGATGCAGCTCACTGGCTATGCACAGAAATATCTGGGGAAAAACGGCAGAAGGCTGATGGCTTTCACGATGATTTTTGGGATTTATGGGGCAATAGTTGCCTACATAATAGGGGTGGGAAGAAGTTTGAACTCATTATTTCATCTTCCGGCAATTGATGCTTTCGGAATATTTATTTCGCCAGATCTTCTGTCAAGCATAATATTTTTTGCCTTTGGGATTACTGTTGTTTATTTCGGTCTTGAATGGATAAAAAAGTCAGAGCTTGTGATGAGCACAATTGTCATTTCAATTATCTTACTTATAACTATTATCTCTATTTTAGGAATTAATCTTTCAAATTTATTTTACTTTAATATGCCCAGCATATTCATTCCTTATGGGGTTGTTTTGTTTGCATTGGCTGGAGCAGTTGCGATTCCTGAAATGGAGGAAGAGCTTGTAAAACATAGGGACAAGCTAAAGAAGGCAATATTCATCGGAACTTTGATTCCAATAGCACTTTACTTAATTTTTGCATTAGTTGTTGTTGGAAATTGTGGAATCAAGACAGGAGAGATAGCAACTACTTGCCTTATTGACAAGTATGGGATTTTGATGATGATTTTAGGAAATCTGTTCCCGATATTTGCAATGTCAACAAGTTTCCTGACTCTTGGCCTGGGATTAAAGCAGATGTTCAATTATGACTATAAATTCAGCCACTTAATCTCATGGCTTTATACTGCCCTTGTGCCCCTTATCTTATTTTTCTGGATTTTTTTCTTCGTAAAAAGCGAAATCTTCTATAATACAATAGGTCTGACAGGAGGAATAGCAATGACTCTGGAAGGAATTCTGATAGTGTTGATGTTTAACAAGGCTAAGAAAAAAGGGGACAGAAAGCCAGAATACCAGATAAAATCCAGCAAGATTATCTCTGCAATTCTGATAATTCTGTTCCTTATAGGAATGATTTATACAATTTTAGAATTTTTAGGGATAATCAGATTTTAGTGGATCCAATCAGTTCAATCAAAACTTGTCTCGCGAGATTGTTGTCGGCTCTTCTGTTTGTTGCTTCCATCACTTTTCCAATTAAGAATGAAATAGCCTTTGCTTCCCCATTCTTATAGTCACTGACTGCCTGCTTGTTGTTTTCTATGATTTTCCTGCAGAATTTTTCAATCTCTTCTCTGTTTGTAATCCTGCTTACTTTGTCTGCATCTTTCTTGGGAGAAAATGATGCAGGAATGAACTTATTTAGAATATTTTTGGCACTTAATTCAGTTATTTCTTTTTTTTCCATCATCTTCAAAAGGTCAGCAAAATGCTCAGGTTTTATAGCCACATCTCCAAGCATTTTCTTGTTCCAGTTCAGGACTCTTAACAGTTCTACTGTAACCCATGTTGCAGCAATCTTTGGCTTGATTCCAAGTTTTAGCAGTTTTTCAAAGAATCCTGCAAGCTCGATGTCTGAGCTTAGGACACTTGCCTCATAATCTGTTATTTTGTATTGCTTTACAAACCTTTTGACTTTGGCATGGGGAGATTCAGGCAATGATTTTAGTATTTTTTCGGCCATTTCAGTGCTAATTCCAATTACTGGCAAGTCAGGGTCTGGAATGAATCTATAATCTTCAGCCTGCTCCTTTTCTCTCATGGAAATAGTTACTTTGTCTCTTTCAGAAAATGTTCTTGTCTCTCGCTTAATCTTGTTTCCTTTCTTGAGCTCATCACTTTGTCTCAGAATTTCATAGTCTATCGCTCTTTCAATGGCATAGGTTGAATTTACGTTTTTTATTTCAACACGATCGCCTTGCTTGCCATCAGCATTGACACTTACATTTACATCAGCTTTGATTCCAGCGTCATTGTTCAATGTCTTGATATAAGACATGGTTGTAAGGAATTTAGCAAGCCATTCCCTGACATCTTTGCTTTTCTCAAAATCTGGCTCTGTGACTATCTCAACCAGTGGCATCCCACATCTGTTATAATCAACATTTCCAGTTTCAGGATCCCATCTTGCAGGATCCTCTTCAATATGCACTTGTCTTATTCTTATTCCCAAGAATTCGCCGTCTTTTCCAACAGGTACGGAATAGCTTCCAGATGTTGTGTCCTGGTAACCCTTAGGCAGGTCAGGCCAGTCATAATGCTTTCTTTGCCACATCATTACTTCTTCAGAAATCTTGCAATCGAGCATTGAGGCAATCGCAACCGCCTTCTTAAGAGCCTCAACATTTGGAGCCATAGGCTTGCTGCCAGGCATTCCGGTGCATACAGGGCAGACATTAGTATTCACCTTTACAATCTTATAATTGGTAGGGCATCTGCAGAATAATTTTTCATTAGTAATAAGATAGCCATGAATCTCTAAACCTATTTTTGGCTTTATCATATTTGAACCAATTATAACACCTTTTTATATTTTACATTCAACGTCAAGCGTGAAATGCCAGGTTTTCGGCCTGTAGCTTTTGACCCTGACTATATTTTTAATAATGGATTTTGGGAAAACGTTCTTTACTTCCTGGATCAGATTCTCAGGACTATCAGAAATTGCTTCGTAATGAATAATTGTCCCATTTTTGCATATCTTCTTTGCATCTTTCAGATATCTCTTAGGGGAAGGCAGCAGTCCCATTAGGATTCTATCTGCATTTATCCGTTCTTTTGCAAGCTTTAAAATCATTTTCTTGCAATCCATATTAAAAGTTTTGATATTTCCCGAAATCTTGTTGATTTTTATATTTTCATTCAGATATTTGTAAGAAACTGGATTGATTTCAGAGGCATAAATCATTCTGGCTTTGTTTTCTTTGGCAATAGGGACTGTGAAGTAGCCTATTCCTGCAAACATATCAACTACAATCTCATTTTTCTTCAGAAGTTTTGCAATTCGATGCCTTTCATTTATATTTCCCTTGGAGAACATCACTTTTTTAGGGTCAAATTTGTACCTTATGCCAGATTCAACATGAATAGTCTCAGTTTTCCTGCTTCCTGCAATGATTTCAACCTGAGGTACCCGTTTTTTTCCTTTAATTCCTGCCTTCTTGTTAAGGACTGTCTTAAAACTGAAATTTTTCAGAATCACACTGCCTATTTTCTTTTTGTATTTTAAAAGCTTTTTATTCAGATTGATGATACAAACATCTCCAATATGCTGATAGCCTGAAGGCAGCAACTCTTTATTATTTATCTTTAAATTTTTCTGAAGAATCTGTTTAAATGACATTTTGTTCAAAGGCTGCTGCTGCATTAAACATTCTTGCTTCCTGGAAAGCAGGAGCCATTATTTGCATTCCAACCGGAATTCCCTTTATTTTTGCTGCTGGAACAGAAATTGTGCAGATTCCGGCCAGGTTTGCAGGGATTGTCAATGCATCATATCCATACATCTCTTCAACTGTTATTTTGCTTCCTATTTTATGTGGCAGTCTCGGAACAGTAGGGGCAATTATTATGTCTGCTTTTTTGAATGCGTTTTCAAAGTCCTGAGTTATGAGCTGTTTTGCCTTAAGTGCTCTTCTGTAAAACAATCCTTTGTGTTCTGCCTTTGAAATCTCGCTTCCTCCTAAGATTCTTCTAAGCACTTCTGGTCCGCAGACTTCTTCGATTCTATGCCCGTATCTTCGGCCATCAAATCTTCTTGTCCCGGAAAAAAATTCTACATAGCATAATGGATAATATGCCTGTACAGCCAGATCAACATGCTTCAAGTCAACCTTTACTATTTCCCAGCCATTTCCCTTGCAAGATTTTTTCAATGCTTTTTCAATCTCTTCATAAACTTCTGGAGAGCATAATTTTCTGAAGTTATCTGATAATCCCACCTTCAATTTTTCAGCTTTGAAATGTGTATAATTTGGAATTTCTACCTTGAAAGTGGAGGGGTCATATTCATCATTGCCTGCAATTACATTTAATAGCAATGCTGAGCCGTAAACATCGGTTGAAAACGTTCCAATCTGATCTAAGGACATGGACAAATCAATCAATCCATAACGGCTGACTAATCCATAGCTTGGCTTTAATCCTACAATTCCGCAATGTGAGGCCGGATTTCTGATGCTGCCACCTGTGTCGCTTCCTAAGGCCAAATCACAAAAATCAGCAGCAACAGATGCAGCACTTCCACTTGAACTGCCGCCCGGAATCAGATCAGTATTAACCGGATTTTTTGTTGGTCCGTATGCGCTTGTCTCTCCACTTGAGCCGCAGGCAAACTCATCCATATTTGTCATTCCAATGATTATTCCATCTTCTTCCTTTATTCTTTTTATGACTGTTGCATCAAAAGGGGAAATATAATTTCCAAGCGTCTTAGAAGCACATGATGCAATCAGGCCCTTGGTATTGATATTGCTTTTTATTGCAATTGCTAGGCCTGCAAGCTTTCCAGCTTTTCCCTTCTTTATTTTTTTGTCTATTTCCTTGGCTTCTTTTAGAGCATTTTCATTCAATTTGATGAAGGCATTTATCTTTTTGTCATTCTTTTTAATTAGTTCAAGAAAATGTTTTATATTTCTTTCAGCAGTTAATTTTCCATCCTTTATCTGCCTGATTTTGTCTTTGAGATTCATTTTAAAATATATTTCATCAAACTATTCACATAATTCATGTGAGAGTCATTTAATATAAGAACATCGAAATTTTTCTTATAATCTTCAAGATTTTTTCCTATGTCTTTATTTAAAAAACCAATTTTTATTAGATTATATTTAAAGCCCCTAGTCATTTCTAAATCATCTATACTATCTCCGAGCAATAAAACATTTTTTCTCTTCTTTATTTTTTCAAAAAAAGGATAATCCTGAATGGCTGTTTCATCTTTGTTCATTGCATGAATTATTGGTTCTTTAACACCAATCGCATTTCCCTTATTATCCCATTTATATAAATTAGTAATTGTATAGATATTATCATAAAGCCTGCCTTCCTTTTCAAGAAGCATTGGAATTGCATCGCCAACACCACTTGAAGAGATTATTAGGAGGGGAATATCATTTTTGTGTATACAATCAATAAATTCTAAAGCACCTTTTCTAAATGTTATATTTCCTTCCTTTACTATCCTTTCTAAATGTTTTTTATTTAATCCCGATTCGATTAATAATTTAAAGTGCTTTGTCCACCATTCATTCATTTTTCTCTTCTTTTCTTTGTTTGGAATTTTTATATCCATTTCAATTGGGTGATATTTGTTGAAAAGAGCAATGGCTTTTTCTGAATAACTTTCACTTATGTAATGCTTGTCTCTGAGAATAGAAATAACTGAAGGAATGTATTTGCCTTTAACATAGGCTTTTGTTAAAGTTCTATCAAAATCAGTGAGGACATGAATCTTATCTTTTCCCTGCTCTGAAAATATCTTTTTTTTCTTTTTCAGACTTTCAGGATTAACAATTATTAAATTTTTCATTTCCAAGATCCTTTCTCAGCCTTAATCCATTCTCCATCATCAGATTTTTCAGTACTAGGGGCGTTTTTCAAGAAAATCTTTCTGAATTCAGAATCAGTTTCAGTTTTTGTCTCTTCCCTTGTTTGCCTGTCTCTTTTCACAAGGCCCGGCTCCTTGATCTCTTTTTCAGCTTTCTCAAGAGCCTTTCCAAAATCCTCCATTATCCTCTTAGATTCCTTTCTAATTTCCTCTTTTTCCTCTTCAGACAGCCTATGCCATAAAAAATTCTGAGCCATAATAAAGAGAAAAGAAATCTATTTATAAAAGTTATGAAAAATTAGTTCTTGTTTAGAAGTTTCCTGACTTTTGCAAGATAGACTATTGAGGCAATCATTAGTAAAATGCCCGAGTCGATTCTTCCTATAAATATTGTAACAATTGAGATAACCAGTAAGAACCATATCCAGGACTGATCTTCCAGTTGTTTTGCCTTGAAGTTCTCTCTGATTTTATTATTGGCAATCAGAGCAAATATGGCGAGAAGAAACCAAGTTATTCCATAAGTTATTACTGCGCTTTTATTTACGGTAACACCCAAAGAAGATTCTGCCATATTAATTAGCCAATCTGTAAAAAAAGTGCTTATTATTCCGTTTAGAACCAAAATTACTAAAGCAATTATTACTAAAACATGCGCGCCATTGGAAGGTTTAATTTTTTTCATTCTGGCTCTCTTGATTTTTCTCTTTTTCGCCATAGTATATATTATTCTTTTATGTTTAAAAAGATTGCTTATGGAGTAAGCCTGTCTCTGTCCCTTGGGAACATGCATGCTTCTCTTATGTTTTCCTGACCAGTGATTATAGCAGTTAGTCTTTCAAGGCCTATGCTCCAACCTGCGTGTGGAGGAGCCCCGTATCTGAATGAGTCTATATATTTTTCAAAGTTTTTCGGATTCAATCCCTTGGCTTTCAGCCTTTCAATAAGCAATTCAGGAAGATGGACTCTCTGTCCGCCAGAGCTTATCTCAATGCCACCATAGATAGCATCAAATCCTTTTGACATTTTTTCTTTCTTGTCAAGGCTTTTTGGGAATATATAGAATGGCTTCAATTCCAGTGGCCAGTCATGCACAAAAACAACTGAGTCAGGGAACAGTTCACCAAGCTTTTTCTCGCCTTCAGGAGGAATATCATCTCCATCATTTATCTTCACTTTATTTTTTTTCAGGAGCTTTACTGTCTCAGCATAAGTTATATATTTTGCTCCGGGCGCTTTTAATTCTTTTCTTCCTATCATCTCAAGTTCTTTCTTGCAGTTTTCGTTCAGCTTCTTTACTATGAATCTCAAAACTTCTTCAAGATATTTCATCGCTCCAAATTCATCTGTGAATGCGACTTCAATATCCATCTGTCTTATTTCATTAAGGTGCCTTGGGGTATTGTGTTTTTCAGCCCTCCATATAGGAGTTATTGTGAACACTTTTTCAAATGAACATGCAGCCATCTGTTTGTAAAGCTGAGGGCTTTGTGCAAGGAATGCATGCTTTTCAAAGTAGACAACAGGGAACAGCTCAGTTCCTCCTTCAGATGAGCTGCCTATTATGCATGGAGTCTGTATTTCAATGAATCCATTATCTTTGAAAAATTCTCTGAATGAATTTGCAATTTCAGACTGTATCTTAAATATTGCCTGAACCTTAGGATTCTTGAAATCTAAATATCTATAATCCAGTCTCTTGGATATCTCAGTTTTGCCCCATTCTTTCACATCGATTGGTAGGGGACTGGCTTTTGCAATAATTTCCAATTTTTCAGGCACTATCTCTCTGCCACCAGGCGCCTGCTTGCTGGCTTTGACCTTGCCCGTTACTAAAACAGCAGATTCCTCGCTTATCTTGCCAAGCGCATCAAACAGTTTTGCATTGACTTTATCCTTATGGGCAACCACTTGCATCAATCCAGTTGAATCTCTTAGAACAATGAACTTTAATTTGCCCAAATCTCTTATTTCAGAGACCCAGCCTTCTACTGTAAAAGTCTTGCCTTCATCCTTCTCAGATATGTTTCCACAATACTCTCTTTTCATATTTTAACAAATTTTAAGTGATTTATTAAGTTTATTGTTTTTTCCCAAAGAAGAGTCTGCAGAGGCAGTGGCCCATGTCCTTGATTTCCTGCTTGTGATATATGCAGGGGCATATTATCAGCCTGTCCTTGTCAAAATCTCCAGTCACAATCCTGCACGGGCAGAATCTGAATCCGTGCTTGTCCTCATTTTTTTTCAGGCCTTTCACAATCCTGGCAACATGCCCCTTGTCAGGATTAATCTTGAATCCGGCCTTCTTTGCATACTCTTTTGAAAACTTTAAGATTTGTTTTTCATCCATTTTTACCCCTATTTAATATATTTCTTGATTATGTCCATTGACTTTCTCGCATCAACCTTTCCCTTGAACTTTTGCATCACAAGCCCCATATAGGCATTAGGATTTAGCCCCGGTTTTTCCTTGATAATCTTGAATATCTCTCCCTCCAGGTCAATTTCTTCTTTCTTTTCAGCTGCCTTGACTGAATATTCAATTGATTTGCCCTTTGCTATCTCCTGCATGACTGTTTTGAAATCTTCTTCTTTGAGTTTCTTCTTGACAACCATCTCCAGCAGGGTTTCGACAACATCTATGGAAATCCTTTCATTCTTCTGCTTTTCACTCAGTCCCTCCTTGCTTGCAATCTCCTTTGGCCAGAGGACAAGTGCTTTTACGACAAAATTGGGATTATTATATAATTTCAGCAAAGCCTCAAATTCAGAAAGCATCCTTTCTCCAAGCAGAAGCTTTGTAAGCTCATCGCTCAGGCCTTTTTCTTTCAGCTCGCCTTTAATCTCCTCTTTGAGTTTAGGCAGATTTTTGCTAGCATTCTCTATCATCTCTCTGCTTATTATGACAAGAGGCAGATCAGTCTCAGGATACATTCTTGCAGCTCCTGGCAGTGGCCTTAGAAATTCAGATTCTCCATTTTCAAGGGCCTTTCTTACAGTCGGCTCAATTTTTTTCTTTTCCTTAAGCTGCCTTTCAATTTCCTTGTCAATTGTTTTTGCAATCAGTGCTGGTTCTTGAACTCCTTTGATTTCTGTTCTCGCGCCTTTTGAGATTGACAAGTTAACATCCTGCCTTATTGTTCCAATTCCTCTTTTTACTTTGCTTGCTCTGAGGATTTCTCCGATTTTTAATGCAGTTTCCTTTGCAGCCTCTGCATTTGGAATGTCCGGAGAGGTTGCAATCTCAACAAGCGGAATGCCCAGCCTGTCAAGCCTGTATGTTGCAGAATTTTTATCCTGTTTTATTATTCTTGCAGAATCTTCTTCAAGACCTATGTTTTGTATTCCTATCTTTCCGAATGATGTCTCGACAAAGCCGTCTTTTGCAATAAGCATTGTCCTCTGGAACCCGGAGGTGTTTGAGCCGTCAACAACTGTTTTCCTCATTATCTGGCTTACAGGGAGTATTTTTGCATTCAATAGCAGAGAAATCTGTATTGCAGTTTCAAGCGCCTCAGGATTTATCATCTTTGGAGGCTCGGAATCAAATTCAATTTGGCACGTAGAATCAGAGTATCCCTCATAAATCAAGGTTTTTGATTTTTCCTGCTCATATGCTGCTGCAATGTCTATCTTTCCCTCTTCTCCTGCAACTGCATTGAGCCTTCTTTTGACAATGATATCTGGCTCGTCAGTTCTAAGTACAGAAGGGCAGTCGCAAAACAGCTTGTGAGTGTCTAATTGCTGATGAATTTCAACCCCGCACTTCAGTCCGACTTTCTTGTAATCAATCTCTTTTTCCATTGAATAAAGAGGTTAAGAATAATTAATAAAGATTATCTTTTGTTTTCAATATCTAACTTTTTTATTATAGTTTTATCTATCTCTTTAAATGAGTCCTTTATTTTTGATGCGAGATAGTCATAAAACTTGCATTGTTCTTCCATAAGATTTCTGTCATTGTAGTGATATGAGCTGACAGCATCATCCAATAAAGCGCTATATTCACTCCTTTCCTCTTTTTTGATGACTATCGGCGGATACAAACCATACATTAATATTGCATTCTGAACAAGCCTTGCAGTCCTTCCATTTCCATCAAAGAATGGATGTACTCTGGCTAAATGGAAATGAGCATGAACTGCTTTTTCAACAATATTGTCTAAAGACTGGCTTTCTCCTATAAACCTTTCAAATTCTCCCACTATTTTTTCAGGCGCAGGAGGGGTTATTGTTGCACCACCAATAGTAACTCTTCCAAAAGAGCTTATTGTATCAGAATCAATTTTCCTTCTAAATCCGCATTGGTTCTGTTCTGGCTCAACTAATTTTCCAACATTTTCAATATATGCGAGGCTCATGAATCCCTTGAAATTAGGGATGGCATATTTGGCCGCCTCTTTTAGATTTGCATGGTCAATTTTAAGTATTTTCTTGAAAGTTTCCGGATTGGTGCATCCCTTGTCAGTCTCTTCCATTAGTACAGAATGAATTTCAGCTTCCTTCTCTATGATCCTGTTTAACTGATTATAAAGGCTAAATCCATAGTGTTTATAGTCATAATTCTTCTGACTAGCAATTTCTTTTAAAATTTCAACTCTAACCAACCCTTTGTTTGTTATTTTATCATCCATATGCCATTAAAGTGAAAACAGTTTATAAACCTTTCTAAAATAGTCACTATAGAGTAGTTATAAATAAAGATTCTAGAACAGGAAGGTGTTTTCGCTGATTTTTTTGTTGAATTCGCCCGTTATGTTTTGCAGCATCATATTTTTGGCTTCAGCGCCCTTTGCATGGCCCAAGACCCATCCCAGCTTGATGTATGCAGTTTCAGATGACATATCTTCTAAAAAGATGGCTCCGAGCTCCTGAAGCCTTCTGCCAGGAGAATAAACATAAGGGTCAACCCTTCCATAGATTGTTTGAGTGGTTATGCAGACCAGGATTCCGGCATCAATTGCTTTTTTAACTGCTGGAAGCCAGTTATTTTTGCTTTCTTCAGTTGCAATATGGCCTAATCCTGTAGCTTCGATAACTATCCCTTTGTATTTTTCCTTTGTTAGAAATTCAATTATGTCTGGAGTTGCCCCAGGACAAAATTTTACCAATGCAACTTTGTCTTCAAAGGCAGTATCTGCAACAACTTTCTTGTTTTCATCTCTTCTATTCATTTTTCCAAATTTGTCTATTATTTCCATCTTCCCATCTTCTGAAATTTTTGCAATCGGCAGGTCATTTATCGGCCTGAATGCATCTCTTCTTGATGAATGCATCTTTCTTGCTTTGGTTCCTCTGATAGCATAGCAGAAATCATCATTTTCAGACGCATGCCCTACAAGCATGACTTCTGCAATATCTGAGATTGCAGCATATGCACTGCATGTCAAATTTAGAGAAGTATCTGTGCTGCCCCTGTCTGTTGATCTTTGGGCATATGTGAGAATCACCGGCTTGTTGAGATTTTTTAGCATGAAACCAAGAGCAGCGGCAGTATAATGCAAGGTGTCAGTGCCGTGTGTTATTATTATCCCTTTGTTGTCTTTATCATTCAATAATTTTTCAGCAGTCTTGGCAATTTGTTTCCAATGTTCAGAGGACATATTCTCAGAGGCTACCATAAATGGCTTTTCAATGCTCTTTATCTTAGCAATATCATGGACTTTAGGGGCAAGGGCAAATATCTCTTCAGGCTTCATCAGCCATTTGACGCCGCCCGTTGTATAATCTATTCTTGAAGATATTGTCCCGCCAGTTGCAATGATAGAAATGGATGGCAGGCTTTTTTCCTTGCCTTTAAACTCAGCAGTCGGGAAGCTTTTTTTCTCAGCCTCTCCTTTTTTCTCAATTTTCTTGATATCTTTCTTTTGAATGCCAATATTATATCCAGATTTTAGTTTCAGGAGAATAATTTCAGGATTATATGATTCTATGATTGTGCCTTCATACTCTTCACTAACAGTCTTGATTTTAACGATGCTTCCTGCATCTATTTTAGTCTCTTTTTTTCTCATTCTTTTTGAAATCGAGCTGAATATAAAAACCTTTTTAGCGAGACTGTCGTCAGGGCGTTAAAGGAAGGCTAGTCCTTTCGGACTAGCCAGAAATCCAAAGGCTAAGGGAATATGATTTGTGATTCTTTCTTATCCTCTTTTTCTAGCATCTTTTTGTTCTTTTGCTTAAAATTAAAAAAAAATAAAAAAACTATTGTTTTGCAGCGCTTATCTGAATACTTCTATTCCGAGTTCAGACATTTCAGCTCTAGGTGCGCCTACTTCTCTTGCGGATTTACCAAGTACATAAGGTGACTTAACACCAGTTATGATGGTAATAACTCTTACCTTTCCGCCGAAATCCTTGTTGATTCTTGCACCTATAATAACCTGAGCATCTGTTGAAAGATTTTCAGTTATCATTTCGCCTACTCTGTTTAACTCCTCAAGCTTCATATCTGGGCCACAGGTAACGTGGATTAAAGCACCGTTTGCACCTCTATAGTCTACATCCAGTAGTGGATGAGCTAAAGCCTGCTTTACGGATTCCTCGACTCTGCTCTGAGTGTCGCTTTCACCAATACCAATGACTGCAACGTCACCATTCTTCATGATGGCGGAGACATCTGCATAGTCTAGGTTGATCAATGATGGAATAGTGATTGTTTCAACTATACCCTTAATCATTGTGGATATCAACTCATTTGCTACTGCAAATGCTTGTTCGATTGGTAGGTTGCCGGCGATTTCGACTAATCTGTTATTGTCTATGACAATTACAGTGTCAGTCACTTCTCTCAGCTCTTGCAGACCGAATTCTGCCTTGTCAATTCTAGCACGTTCTGTTTCGAATGGCATGGTTACAACACCAATCACTACAGCACCTGACTCCTTTGCCAATTGGGCAACTACTGGAGCAGATCCTGTACCTGTACCACCGCCCATTCCTGCAACAAGGAATACCATATCAGCACCTGAAACACATCTCTTTAATTCAGAAATAGCTTCCTTTGCCGCCTCTCTTCCTTTTTGAGGGTATCCACCGCATCCTAATCCTCTTGTAAGCTCTTTACCGATAAGTACTTTCTCATCAGCTTTGCTTACGCTAAGGTGTAATGCGTCTGTGTTGCATGCATAGACTGAGGCACCAGTGAGTCCTTTGTTGTATAGCCATGTTATTGCGTTACTTCCAGCACCTCCCATTCCGAAGACTTTTATGCTGGCCTTTCCCGCTTTAAGCTCGTCGAAGTTAATGCTGTATTTGCTTGAGCCTTCAATTGCTTCCTTTGCGAAATCTAATGACATTTTTTCCTCCTTTTCCGACAAGCAAGTTTTAACAAAAAGTTTAAATACTTGCTCTTTTTTATTTATTAAAGAAAAACTTTTAGACTTTTGAGTAAGTTTAAAATAAAACTGAACACTTCCCCTTTGAAAATTTCAAGCCTTCCCAAACTTGAAATTTTTTCTTATTTTTTAATTGTAAATTATAACTGTTTTTTCTTTTAAAGCATTGTTGCATGTTTGTATATATATCTTATAATATATATTATAGCATAATAATATGAAGGTAAATCTTAAATATGTCTAAAACCTGCTGATTTCAGACATAAGCTCATGCAAAATGCGTAATTTGAAGATAATCTTATCTTTTTTTGTATTAATCCTCATATTAAGAGAGGTATCTGCCACAGATATCTCAGCATCAATTAATATTATTGGAAATGATGCTCTTGCAACATATGAATTTTCCTCATCTTCAGATTCTTTACTGAAAATAGAGCTTCCGGAATATTCACAGGTATTGGATGTTTTTCTTGATGATAAACCATATATTCCTGTACTAAACGGAGATTTTTTAATAATCAACAAATCATTCAATAAATTAACAATTAAATACAAAAATTCCCGGTTTGTCGAATCAAACGAGAAAAAATATTTCACTTTTAACCAAAAGATGCCTTTTGAAGGTTTATTTTCCCTTAGACTTATCCTGCCAGAATCAGCTTTTCTTGCATCTTCAGACTCAGTGTATCCAAAACCGCAGATAACCAGTGATGGGGTATATATAATTCTTGATTGGGATTCTGATTTGAAAAAAAGTGAGAGTTTTTCTGCTTTTGCAATTTACAGGGAAAAATATGAATTTTCTTTTATAGCTTTGATAATATGGATAGCTGTAATTCTTGCAATTGCCCTAATTTTCTTCTTTTTAGTTATTCCTTACATTAAAAAGAAAAGAGAAAAGAAGGAGATAAAGGCAGAATTGATGGAAAGCGAAAAGAAAATAGTAAATTCTCTTAAAAGATCTAATGGAGAATTATGGCAGAAGCAGATTCAATTGAATACCGGATTCAGCAAAGCCAAACTTTCAAGACTTATCCGAGATTTAGAGGCCCGTGAAGTCATAAAGAAGATTCCAATTGGGAATACAAACAAGATAAAGCTGATTTGATATGTTTTAACTTGTTCCATCTTGTTCCAAAACTTGTTTCAAGGATATATTAAATACTTTTTTTACTATAGTATATTATGAATAAATTGATATTCATGCGGGAGGAGGCCGTTAAAACAAAATGAAAAAACAAATAGCAATTTCAATGTTTGCAATTTTATTGATTGCGAGCACAATTGCATTTGCACTTGCAGAGGATGTTGTGGCAGGAACTTCAGATAATGAGAACAATCTTGTTATCTCTCCAACTCCAACATCAACTGAATTAAATGTTCCGGAATCTGAGCTTACAATCCCAGAAAATGAGACTGCAGGAATAACTCCTGACAGTACAATTGGATGGGGCCTTAAAAGAGCATGGGAACGAGTTACTCTTGCTCTGACATTAGGCAAGGCTGCAAAGGCTCAAAAAGGATTAGAGCATGCGCAGGCCAGACTTTTGGAAATTAGGCAGATGCTTGCTGAAAAGAAATTTGCCGCAGCCAACAAATCCATTGAAGCTTATAAGGCAGATATGGAACAGGCAAAGGCAAGAATTCAGGAACTAAAGGATGAAAAAGACCCTAAGAATGAGCTGAAACAAAAACTTAAACTGCAGGCAAAGCTTGAAAAGCTTCAGGATACTGAAGACAAGCTTGAGACCACAGTACAGGTAAAGGTCTTTGGAAATCTTTCTGAACAGCAACAGGAACAAGTCAATCAGATGGTTGAGATGCTTCAGAATAATAGTGCAAAGGCGACAGTTTGGATGACTGATGCAATTACTGGTGCAAAGATAAGAATCAAAGCACGTTATGCCTTGTCAGATGAAAATGTGAGCGAGGTTGAAACTGAATATAAAGATGCTTTGAATATTTCTGAAATAAGAGCCAGGCAATTGAACGCATCAATCGCAAGGCTTGAGAAGGTTATTTCAGTAAAAACTGCAACAATCGAATCTTTTGAAGAGGCTGGAAAAAATGTGACTTTTATGAATCAAAAATTGGAAGTCACTCAGGCTCTTTTGGACAAGCTGAAAGAGATACAGTCAGCAGGAGACTATAGCGACCTTAAAGAAATAGTGAAGGAAGCAAAGATTGATGCAAGAGAGATAACCATTGAGAAAAAAGCTGTCAGAAATGAGAATGCAGTCCAGGTTATCACAAATGTGATTCAGAAACTGCAGGACAAGCAGAGCGAAACAGGACAGAATCTGACAAATGCGATTAACAAACTGACAATTGTGCAGCAAAACTTGCAGACAAAAGCTGGAATACTAAAATCAAAAATCAGCGAGGCAGCTTAATTTAGAATTTTTTTATTTTTCTCTTTCTTTTTTATTTTTCTCTACAGTGCCTCGGGCTCTCTTTTTTGTTTGTAGCCTATGCCCCATCTTTCAAAATTTATTATCTTATTTAAGTCGGTACGAATTCTTTTTTCAGTAAGAAGCTCTTTCTTTAATTCATGGCCAACTGGAATAAGTGCTTCGACTTGAATATGCGCTGGAACATGCAGTAGTCTTTTGACAGTTCCTTCATCAAAAGCCCCGACCCAGCATCCGGCTAATCCTATATCCTGAATCCTTAAGAGCATATTTTCAACTGCAGCTCCTGCCTGTTGTCTTATATAAACATCTGCCCTAGTACCATAGCTTCTTACAACATCAGTAGGGTCAGAGCATACTATAATTATATAACTTGCATCTTTTAAAAATTCCTGACCAAGCGCAGCATCAATAAGCTTCTTTTTTGTGTCAATATCTGAAACTAATACAAGCCTAACTGAAGGTATGTTTCCAGCACAGGGAGCATGCCTTGCAGCATCTAAAACAAGAGATATATCATTAAAACTGACGCTTTTAGATGAGAAACTTCTGCAACAATGCCTCTCTTCCACCGCTTTTTTCAATTCCATATTTTAAAAATGCAAGAGAAGTATAAAAATGTTTCTTATAGAATAGAGGGTTAAATGGCAAATCTTAAAAACAAGCCATTCCTTAAGGATAAAAAGAGCTAAACATGAAATTTTCACGACTTGTAGAGTATCTGGAGCAGCTGGAGAATACCTCTAAAAGGCTTGAAATGTTTGAAATTCTTTCTTCCTTGTTCAAAGAAACTTCAAAAGAAGAGATAGACAAGGTGATATATTTGTTGCAGGAACATATTTTGCCATCATTTGAAGGCGTTGAGCTGGGAATAGCTGAAAAAACAGTTGAAAAATCAATTTCTAGAGTCACAGCGCATTCAGAGTCTGAAACACATAAGCTTTATTCCAAGCTTGGGGACCTAGGGCTTGTCGCTGAGCAGTTAATTCACAAAAAATCCTCATTGTTCAAATCAAAGGAACTTCAGATTACTGATATTTATCAACAGCTTCTGAAGATTGCAGAAATGAGTGGAGGAGGAAGCGTTGACAAGAAGATTGCAGCACTTTCAGGAATTCTGAGTAATTCATCTGGAAAAGAGGCTCGTTATATCATAAGATTTGTTCTTGGCAGCCTCAGGCTGGGGATCGGAGACCCGACAATAATGGACAGTCTCAGCAAGTCGCTTACAGGAGAACGGGAGCTGAGGGTTGAAATAGAAAGAGCTTACAATTTATGCTCTGACCTAGGTTACGTGGCAAAAAGATTATGGGAAAAAGGCGCAAAAGTCTTGAAGGAGTTCAAGGTTGAGGTCGGCAAGCCTATAAGAATGGCTCTTGCTGAAAGACTCCCATCATTTTCTGAAATCATAAAAAAGATAGGCAAATGCGCTGTCGAGACAAAATATGATGGTCTCAGACTGCAGATTCATAAAGACCATGACAAAGTTGAGATTTTTTCAAGAAATTTAGAGAGAATGACCCATATGTTTCCAGATATAGTAAACGGGATTAAAAAACAGCTGAATGCAAAGACTGCAATTCTAGAGGGAGAAGCCCTCGCATTCAATGAGGAAACTTCTGAATTTTATCCGTTTCAGGTTACAATAACTAGAAAGAGAAAACATGGCATTGAAGAAATGGCAAAAGATTTTCCGCTAGTTTTGTTTGCTTTTGACTTGCTTTACAAGGATGGCAAGGACATGACTCCTGAAGGATATGAAAAACGTGCATCTGAACTGAGGAAGATAATCAAAAAAGGAAATGTAATCAGAGAATCTGAAAGAATAATTACTGATTCTGCAGAAAAAGTGGAAAAATTCTTTGAAGAGCAGATTGAAAGGGGAGCTGAAGGAATAATTGCAAAGCGTTTAAATGCAGAATATCGTGCAGGAGGAAGAAATTTTAATTGGATAAAATTAAAGAGGAGCTACAAAGGTGAATTGCAAGATACAATCGACGTTGTTCTTATAGGTTACTTTAAAGGCAGAGGAATGCGAGCGAAATTCGGGATAGGGGCAGTGCTCGGAGCAGTTTATGATAAAAAATCAGACACTTTTAAGTCAATTGCCAAGATAGGTTCCGGCCTTTCTGAAGAAAAGTGGGTTGAGATAAGAAGATTGCTTGATAAATCAAAATCTGAAAAAAAGCCAGCAAGGATTGTTTCATTAATAGTGCCGGATGTCTGGTCGGTTCCAAAATATGTGTTTACAGTCAGAGCAGACGAAATAACTAAAAGCCCGCTTCATACAGCAGGAACCTCTGGAAAAGAAGGCGAAGTCGGCCTTGCACTGAGATTCCCAAGAATTCAGAACTGGATACGAGAAGACAAAAAGCCTGAAGACAGCACAAGCGTGAAAGAGGTGGAAGATATGTTCAAGGTTCAGAGAAAGGTCAAGGCAGTGAACTTCGGGAAATGATTTATCAATTTTCTCCTCGAGACAAACCGAAAGCTTTTTAAACAGACTTTATTTATAAATAGAATGTCTGACAAGTCATTACAGGTTCAGAATATTGTTGCTACCACTTCTCTTGGAAAGCCTGTTTCTCTCATTAAATTGGCAAGAAGCGAGGCAAATACTGAGTATAATCCCGAGCAGTTTCCAGGCCTTGTTTTAAGAATCAAGAAGCCAAAATCAGCTGTTCTTGTTTTTAGCTCAGGAAATCTCGTATGCACTGGAACAAAAAGTATCGCTCAGGTGAAAGAAGTGATAAATACAGTTATTAAAATTCTTAGAAAAATAGGAGTCAAGATAACTGACAAGCCAAAGATAAATGTTCAGAACATAGTTGCTTCAGGTTCAGTTGACCTTACTTTGAATTTAAATGCGTTAGCACTAGAACTTGAGAATACAGAGTATGAACCGGAACAGTTTCCAGGCCTTGTTTATAAATTGGCCGAGCCAAATACCACTTTTTTGCTTTTTAGCAACGGAAAACTTGTCTGCACAGGAACAAAGAATAGAAAAGAGCTTGAAGCCGCAAAGAAACAGCTTTTGAAGAACCTGAAGGCGGCAATAAAGAAGCTCAAGAAATAAATTTTATAGCTATTCTTTTATTTTTTAATTTAAAATTATTGTTACTTATTTATTATGACAAAAAAGAATAAAGTATAAAAACTCAATTTTCAGTTTTCTCTACGTTGACTACAAATCATATTTTTAAAAGATTAGCCAGTCCAAAGAGTGCCAATGTCCAAAGGCTAAGGTTTTTTAAAAAGGTAAGGGAAAAGGGGAATGGAAGAACTAATCAACCAAGCGAAGGAATTTTTTGAATCATATCAGAAAGAACTAGGTAAATTTGCCAGGGAAGGCAAAAAAGCAGTGATTCTTTCATTCCATGATTTAGCATCATTCTCCCCTGAATTTTCAGAGCGTCTTCTTAATCATCCGGAGGAAACAGTCCAAATACTAGAGACTGCTCTTGAAGAGACGGGTATAATAAGCAGAGCAAGGATAAGGTTTGCTGACCTTCCAATTTCACAATGCATTAAGATAAGAGAGATAAGAGCAAAGCATCTTGGCCAGATGATAAGCGTAACTGGCATTGTAAGACAATCTTCAGAAATCAGGCCGCAGGTTGTAAATGCTAAATTCGAATGTCCTTCCTGCGGAACAATAATTTCTGTACTTCAGATTGATAAGAATTTCAGAGAGCCGTCAAGATGCGGCTGCGGCAGGAAAGGAGGATTTAAGCTTATCAACAAGGATATGGTTGATATTCAAAGAATTGTTGTTGAAGAGTCTCCAGACAATCTAGGCGGAGGAGAACAGCCTAGAAGAGTAACTGTTTTCTTGAAAGAGGATTTGGTTGAACCAATCATGGAGGAAAGGACAACCCCTGGAAGCAAAATAAACATAATAGGAGTTTTGAAAGAGGTTCCAATACCATTGAGAACAGGGGCTATTTCAGTAAGATTTGACCTTGCCCTAGAGGCAAACAATGCAATACCTCTGGAAGAATCATTAAATGTTCTAGAGATAAGCGATGAGGATGAAAAAACAATCAAAGAGCTTTCAACTGACCCAGAGTTATACAAAAAATTAAGGGAGAGCATTGCATCATCTGTTTTTGGTTATGATGAAGTGAAAGATTCTTTAGTACTGCAGCTTTTTGGAGGAGAGAGAAGGCAGAGGGTAGATGGCAATTTCTGCAGAGGGGATATTCATGTGCTTCTGGTGGGAGACCCAGGTGTTGCAAAGTCAGTAATATTAAAATTCATGGCAACAGTTGCTCCAAAAGGTAGATATGTTTCAGGAAGAGCAACTACAGCAGCAGGACTTACAGCAACTGTCGTTAAAGACGAATTTCTTAGGGGCTGGAGTCTGGAAGCAGGAGTCATGGTTCTTGCAAACAAAGGAATCGCCGCCATTGATGAGATAGAGGATATGGATGAAAAGGACAGAAGCGCAATGCATGAGGCAATGGAGCAACAGACAGTTTCTATAAGCAAGGCAAATGTCCAGGCAACTCTGAGGGCTGAAACGTCAGTTCTTGCAGCAGGAAACCCAAAATTCGGCCGTTTCGATCTTTATCAGCCAATTGCTCAGCAGATTAACATTGACCCCGCGCTTCTGACAAGATTTGACCTTATTTTTACGTTGAAAGACTTGCCTGAAAGGGCAAAGGATGAGGCGATTGCAACACACATTATGCTTGAAAGAAGAAGAGCAAGTGCAAAAGTGCCCCTGGAGCCCGAATTTCTGAGAAAATATATTGCTTATTCAAAACAGCATATACATCCGGAGCTTACCGATATGGCTGTTGATGAAATCAGAAAATTCTATGTTGATTTGAGAAATACCCCTACGGTTTCTGAAGATTTGGTCAAGCCTATCCCAATCACAGCCCGTCAGCTTGAGGCATTGGTAAGACTTTCAGAAGCCAATGCAAGGGTAAGGCTTAGCAAGAAAGTCACAAGGGAGGATGCAAAGAAGGCAATCAATCTTCTGAAGTATTGCCTGATGCAGGTAGGGTATGATTATGAGAGCAAGACAATTGATATTGACAAGATTTCAAGCGGGATAACTGCTTCTCAGAAAAGCAAGATTATTATGGTTAGAGAGGCCATTCTTAGATTAGAATCAAGGCTTGGAAAGCTGATTCCAGTTGAAGAGGTTGTGAGGGAACTGGCTGAAAAGATAGATTCTGAAGCAGTTGAAGATTCTCTTCTTAAACTGAAGACTGCAGGGGATATTTTCGAGCCAAAAAGAGGGTTTATACAGAAAATTTAATTGAAAAATGGAAAGGCAGACAGCATACAAACTATGGATTGGAACTTTGCTTAAAGGAAAATCTGTCCAGGAAAATGAGAAATTCATAGCAATAGATATAGGCAGCAAAAAGGTTTCAAGAGTAAACATTGTTGCAAATGTTATAGACAAATATTCTGATGAGAACAGGCCATATGTTTCTATAACTATGGATGATTCAACAGGACAAATAAGGGTAAAGGCATTTGCTGATTCTACAAACATTCTTTCAGGAGTTAACATAGGGGACACCGCCCTTATCATTGGCATGGCCCGTGTTTTCAATAATGAACTGTATATTTTGCCGGAAATAGTAAGAATTGTTGAGCCTAAATGGGCGCTTGTCCGTAAGTTGGAGCTGATAAAAGAATCCGGAAGATTTGAGAATCAGACAACACCTGCTGAAGCCACAAATAATAAAGAGAGAGTGTTAAACATGCTCAGGCAAAATGCAGAAGGCATAGACATTGATAAGATAATAATGCAGCTTCATGATTTGGATGTGACTGAAATAAATAATATTATCACTGAACTTATAAGCGATGGTCTTATCTATGAGCCGATGCCCGGCAAGCTGCGAAGCATGTAGAAAGGCTTTAAAAGACATATTATTTTTATTCTAGTATGGCGGAATACAAAGAACTTTTGGATAAATTGTATAAAAAAGTCAAGCCTATAGTGGCGTCTGAAAGATTTGAGGTGCCCAAGGCCAAAGGCCATGTTGAGGGAAACAGGACAATAATCACCAATTTCTCCCAGATTTCAGATTTACTAAGGCGTCCAAAAGAGCATATTGCAAAATACCTCTCAAAAGAACTTGCCGCTTTGGGTATAGTTGAAGGAGACCGTTTGATTCTTAACAGAAAATTAAGCTCTGGACAGCTAAATGACAAGCTTCAGGCATATGCAGAGGAATTTGTGATATGCAAGGAGTGCAAGAAGCCGGACACAGAGCTTGTAAAACAGAACAGGCTTACATTTCTGCATTGCCTTGCCTGCGGAGCAAAATATCCGACTACAACAAAAATTTAAAATGTTATTGAAAATTCACGAAGCATATAGAAGAGTGGTTGCTGTCTGTGATGCGGAGTTGCTTGGGAAGAAATTCACAGAAGGGAAAATGCAGCTTGATCTAAATCCGGAATTTTATGGTGGCAAGAAGATGTCAGAGGCTGAGCTTATCAAAACCTTACAGGAGCTTAATGAAGAGGATTCTGTATTTAACATAGCAGGAAAGAAGTCTGTCAATGCAGCCATTAAGGCAGGGATAATAAGTAAGGAAGGTGTAATCAAAGTCAAGAATATCCCCCTTGCACTAGGCCTTCTTTAATTCTATTCTTTGAAAGGTTTATAAACGGCTTTTATCTTTTTTATAATTATGGGAGAATTTGATAAGGAAGACGAGTTTGAAGATATCACAGAGCAGGCAGGCTCGCAATTAGGACAGCAAGGCCAGCCAGGCCAGGAAGTTCTTAGAGTAAGGCTTCCAAGAGGGAAGGAAGTCATAGGTATAATTGAGCAAAGACTTGGTTCAAGCAGAATGATGGTCAAGTGTTTTGACGGCCATTCCCGTGTTTGCAGGGTCCCTGGAAGATTCAAGAGGAAATTGTGGCTCAGAGAGGGTAATATTGTGATTGTAGAGCCTTGGGAATACCAGTCAGAGGAAAAAGGAGATATAATATATAATTACAGCAAGGCAGCTATAGAATGGCTGAAGAAAAGAGGATATATCAAAATAGAGTCAGAATTCTAAGAATGGAAGAATATAACAAATTCCAGAAAAGGCTTCAGGAATTTAAGGTTTACAAGGATGTTTTTGATTCAAGCACTATAAATTCTGTATGGAGGCTTATCACTCAGGGGAAGATTGAGGGACTTGAATCTCCTATCAAGATTGGCAAGGAAAGCAATGTTTTCTCAGCTTTGAACAAGCAGAATGAAAGGCTCGCAGTAAAGATTTACAGAATCAATGCAGCAGATTTCAACAAAATGTATAATTATCTGGCTCCTGACAGAAGATTTAGGATAGTGAAGAACAAAAGGCAGATAATCATGACATGGGCAAGGCGTGAATTCATCAATATGGAAAAAGCATGGCAATCTGGAGTTTCTGTCCCTAAGCCGATTGCAGTGAATGAAAATGTCCTTATAATGGAATTCATTGGAGAAAAAGAAAATCCAGTATCATATCCCTTGCTGAAAAACTATAGAGAAAATCTGGATAAAATTTTTGAATCTCTGCTTGACAGCTTGAAAAAACTTTATCAGACAGCAAAGCTTGTCCACGGCGATTTGTCAGAATATAATATTTTGATAAGAGACAGCGAACCAGTTATAATTGATTTGTCCCATGCAGTACCTTTAAATTCCCCTATTGCAGAAGAATTATTAATTAGGGATGTCAAGAATACATGTAACTTTTTCATCAAGCATGGACTAAAGATTGACAAGGAAGATATTTTAAACAAAATCAAAGGAAAAAATAAAAACTAAAATGGAAAATTTATTTGTAAAGAATCCTCATAAAATATGGAATCTGAGAAAAAAGCTGGAAAAAACCCTTGATGTGAAACTTATTCAGGACAACGAGGGCATACATATTGAAGGGGAAGGAATAAATGAGTATGGCGCTTCTTTAGTCCTTGATGCAATTGATATAGGCTTTAATCCTAGAGTAGCATTATTGCTTAAGGATCCGGATTACATGATGGAAAAAATTAATCTCAAGAATTATGTAAGAATATCGAGGCTGAACACAGTAAGAGGGAGGATTATAGGGAGAGAGGGCAAGGCAAAGAACCAGCTTGCCCAGCTTACAGATTGTGAAATTGTAGTATATGACAGCACCATTGCGATTCTAGGCCTTACTGAGGATGTTGATGTGGCATCAAAGGCCATACGCTCTCTGATAAAGGGTTCGCCTCACACTTCTGTTTTCCAATATCTGGAAAAGGCCAGGAAAATCAAGAAAGAGAAGGAACTTTTGGGGATTGAGGACAAAATCTGATTATATTATTTGAAAAAGCTTTATAAACATCACTTTATTTTTTCACCTATGCCTCGGTAGCTCAGCAGGTAGAGCAACTGACTGTTAATCAGTGGGTCGCTGGTTCGAGTCCAGCCCGGGGCGCTATCTTTCTTATTATTTCTTTGAAAATATATCATTTAAGTCATAAAAGCTTAAATATCAAATCTGAGAACTTTATGAATGAAATTCAAAAAGAGAAAAACATTCATTTTTGATCTTGATGACACTTTGATATGGAATGCCTATGATTATTCTGATATTCTTGCAGAATTTTATTTTTATTTACGCAGGAAGATAACGCCCAGCTGCCCATATATTACAGATCTGATGAATCTGCAAAGAGAAATTGATGAGAAATATACTACAAAAAGAGGTTTTAATTTCAGAAGATTCCCTCTTTCTCTTGCTAAAACATACAAACAGATATGTGAAGATACGGGAATTGATTATTGTCAGAATATTGCAGATGGATGCTATAAAATAGGCATGAAAACGTTTACTCTGCCGAACACCGAGATGGTGGAAGGAGCAAAGGATTGCCTTGAATTTTTGATCAATAAAGACGATGAACTTCTTCTTCTGACAAAAGGCTATAAATCAATCCAGCAAAAGAAAATAGACAAATTTGATTTAGGAAAATATTTTTCAGAGATAAGTATCACTTTAAGGGCAAAGGATTCTATATTATTTCAGGAAATTTCAGATAAAAGAGATAAAAATTTTGTTTACAGTGTTGGGAATTCTCAGAGCAGCGATATCCTCCCTGCTTTAGATGCAGGTCTTAAAGCTATTTATATTCCTTGGGAAGGCGGCTGGAACTTTAATAATCACAAATTAGTGCATGAACACCTCAAAAAATTCAAGAGAATTGATGAAATAGTTAAAAACTACGAGAAATTATAATTACTGGCTTCTTCTTCTGAGGACTTCTCTGTTTATATCTGTCTTGTCAACGCTTCCGAACATTCCTTTGATTTTGTTCCACATTCTGCCGTCCTTATACTCCATCCCGCTCAAGCTTGCAGCCAGCTTCTTGTATTCAACGCTTACATCATTCTTGCCGTTGAATATTATTACTGGAGTTGTTTCAGCCAGAGCAGCCAGAACATCAACATGGTCTGGCAATGAAGCTAGAACCGGAACACCAGTTGTGTCTTCTATGTCTTTCAATGATATTTCGAAGTCCTTGTTCCTTATCTTGTTTAAAATCAATCCAGTTATTGGTGTTTTTTTCTGTTTTGCAAGCTTTACAGCTCTCATTGTGCAGCTCAGGGTTGGGTAATCCGGAGTGCTTACTGCGATAAGCTCATCGCTCGCAACAATTGTTGAAAGCATCTCTGCATTCAATGTCGGAGAGGAATCAATTAAAATGAAATCATAGTCATTTTTCACTTCCTTGAGCTTGCTTTTCAGCCTGTATATATCAATTCTGTCAGATGCTCTTGGAATCAGTGCGCCGGGGACGAAATGGAATCCGGCCTCGTGCTCATAGGTGGCATGCTTCAATGATGCCTTGTTTGTAAGAACTTCATGTATTGTTGCAGATTCAGGCTTTACAATCCCGAAATGCAGGCCAAGATTAGGGGCAGAATAATTTGCGTCAATCAGAAGAACTTTCTTGCCCATCTGTGCAAGCGCTGCGCCAAGATTTGTGACAGTTGTAGTTTTTCCTACTCCGCCTTTGATTGAAATCACACCTATTACCTTTGCAGTCATTTTTCCTCTTTTTTCCTAGTTTTATATAATTTTTTTGAATTTAAATCTTTTGCTTTTGCTTACCCGAACACGTCTTTAAGGTCATTAAGTATCTCTTTCTTTATTTCTTCATGCCTTTCTGTCTGTGGCTGAGAGGGTTTCTGCTCAATTTCCTCGATTTTTTCCTCTATAATCTCCTTTATTGGCTTTTTCTCCCTTATCTTCAGCAGTTTTTTGACGTCTTTTTCCTCCACAATCACGGAGGGTCTAGGGACTTCCAGATCATCAAATTTTTCTAATTCTCTTATTGGTTTTATATGTCCAGACGCTCTTAGCTTTAATGCCTCTTTTCTTGCAATCTCTTCAAGGCTTAGTTTTTCCTCTTTCTGAGGTTTTTCCTTGAATAATTCTGCCGCTTTTCTGACTTCTTTTTCAGCCTTTTTAACTTCCTCTGTTGCCTTTTCCCTTGCAATTTCTATTTTATTTCTGACGCTCTTTATCTTCTCATCAGCTTTTTCCTTCATTCCCTCTATTCTCTTCTCAGCGCCCTTTTCCAGTTCTTTGACATCTTCAGGTATTCTTTCCATTCCAAGTATTGCTCTCCTGATACGGCCGATAATGCTGTCTTTTATTTTTATTTCTGCATTGCCTAATTTTGTTATATCTTTTCTTATCTCTTTTTCAACTTCTTCGATTTTTTCAGGAACTTTTCTGATTTCTCTTCTTACAGGGAGTATGATATCCTTATTGGCTTCTTCCTCAGTTCTTTTCTCCATTCTTGCAATCCATCTTTCTTTGGCGCCTATTGTTTTCTTTGTCTTTCCCTTTATTTTTTCTATCTCTTTTTTGATGGTATCCAATGATTCTTCTTCAGCCTCAGCCATTTTTCTAGGGATAAATCCAAATACTTTATCTATTGGTCTGATAAAATTCTTTTCAGCATTTGCTCTAATCTCTATTATTGGTCTTCCTATGCTTTCAATTCCTAGTCCTATTTCTTTCTCTTCAGGCATTCTTCTTACATAGCCTATCACAACAGGACTTATTTTATATATCAGGAAAATCAGGAAAATCACTAACAATGCATATAACATTCCATAATTTATCCAGGAGAATATTTTAGGTGCTGGCAGCTCTTGCTTTGGCACAGACGTGTCAATTTCTTTGAAATTGCAGGCTCCGGCATAACAGTAGCCAGAATTACAGTCTTTGTTGTCAGTACATTTTTGGCCAGTCTCGCATGCCTTGCATATCCCTCCACCACAATCAACATCAGATTCATCTTGGTTTTGTATTCCGTCAAAGCATTTTTCGTAAACCACTGTGCATGAGCTTGCTATGCTTGGCTTGCTCATTTCAGTTCCGCACTTGTTTGAATCATAACAGGTTCTTGTTGTGATGCCGTTATTGCAAGCGCTCCAGCCGCTGCATTGCCATTTTTCCTTGCATGCTTCATATACTCCGCCCCCGCCACTAACTCCGGAAGGAGGAGCAGCTGGAGGAGCAGCCTCTTTTATTGAAAATGCGCTGAATGATGTCACATTTATGGTAAAGGTATGCAATATCTTATTCTGAACAGCAGAGACGCTTACCCAGTTGCTGTTGCAGGCTCTTGCAGTAAATGTCCAGTCAGAGCACTTTTCTACTGATAATGCATCCTCATTACTGTATGCTACATCTGTATAATTTAACGTGATTGTCGCATTTGAAGAGCTAGCATAAGTGCTGTTTATTCCATATGTAATCTTATATCTTGAAAATGTTGTCTTGTCAATTCCTAAGGTTTGATTATTGTCTGTTGAGATATTAACATTCAATAATTTTAATGTTATTGAATCATTGTAGGTTCTGAACAGCAGGTCATAGAGAACTGTAGCATGGTTATCTAGTTTTGAGCCTGTAAAGTCATGCTCATGCACAATCTTATCAGTTCCAGCGAGATAGATTGTAAGATTGCTGATTATTCCATTCAGTGTATTATCAACAACATTGAATTGCACAGACACATTCTGCCCTGCAATGAAATAGTCATTCACAACAGCTGATGGATTTCCGAAGGTGTCATTTGCCCATATTGTTATGTTATGCCTGCCTGCAATTGTCACATTGAAGTATCCAGGAACATTCATTGTTAATACAGTTCCATTAGGCAGGGTTATGTTTGCAAATATTCCGCTTACTGCAAGGTCATCAGTTGCTGTCGCATTGATTAATACAGATTCATTTATCACAGGAGCGTAATTCCCGATTGAATAGCTGGTGATTTGAGGAGGAGTTGTGTCAGTCAGGCTGAAATTGTAAGTTCCTGATGTCCTGCAGTTTCCATTGATATCACAGCTTGTTACATTATAATAATAAATCTGCCCATAGGTCAGGTTATTCAGAGTGATGCTGTGTGAATTTGTAAGAGTGGCATCGCTTGCACTGCTTCCTAGGGCAGTTGTTGTGCCATAAGTCACTGTGCTGTTGCTGTCTTCATCAGTATCCCAGGTTACCTGGACAGCAGTGTTATTCAGCTTGGTTGCATTTATATTTATTATCAAAGGAGGAGTTGAGTCATTTAAGTAATAACTTGTCTGGCTGCTGTTAATATTTCCTGAAGTGTCATTTGCATATACCGTTATGTTATAGGTTCCTACTAATCCATTATAGAATTTAACCTCATATCTTCCAGTTGTTGAATTATAAGTCATGTTCTTGATTTGAGAGCCTGAACTCCAGGTTATATTTGTCCATACTTTGTCTATGCTGTTATAGTAAGGATCAGTCACATTGGCCGCAATCAAAACATTGCATGACTGGTTAAATTCTGTTTCAATAACATATCCTGAGCATTCAAGTGCTACATCAATCAATGGCGCAGTCACATCTTTTATAATGAAGTTTGTGGTGGTTGAATTGACATTGCCTACATTATCAGTCGCGCTGATGTTTACATTGTATGTTCCAGGATAAAGTGAGTTTGTGAATGTGGAGTTGTAGAACCACTGGCTGCTGTAAATCAGATTTACAATCTGAGATGTTGAATCCCAGCTTACATTTGCAGAAACTGTTGAATTTTCGCTCACATTGATACTCAATGGAACTGTCTGGCTTTGGTTATATTGTGTTCCTGCAGCAGGCCCGGCAGCTCCTATAAATGAAGGAGAAATAGCATCAATCAGGAAATTGCCAGTTACAGTGTTATTGATGTTTCCAGCATTGTCTGTTGCGGTTATAGTCACAGTATAAGAGCCATTAGCCGCAGTATTGCTGAATGTACCGTTGAATAGATCAGTTGAAGGATTATAACTTAAATTTACAATTTCCGATGTGCTGTCCCAGCTTACATTTGCCTTGACAGTTGCCAGGTTTGTGTAATAATAATCTGTTGAATTTGCACTAATATTTACTACAGTTCCTCCCTTGAAAATCTGTTCAGAAGGCTGCACCTGGCCTACAAATGGAGCAGTCACGTCATTTATTGTAAAGTTTGTCAATGTTGAATTTACGCTTCCATACGGGCTTGTAGCAGTTATATTGACAGTATATGCTCCAGGATATAGTGTGTTTGTGAATGTTCCATTATAATTCCAATTAGTTCCATTATAAGTCAAGTTGACAAGCTGAGAGCCTGCAGGCCAGCTCACATTCGCAACAACAGTTGAATTCTTATTTACGCTTACAGCTATTGGGATAGTCTGAGTCTGGTTGTATTGCCTGCCTGACTGAGATACTGAATAAAATATTGGAGGAGCATCAGTTATTAAGAATACCCTTATTTCGCTGATATTAATTAATGCCCCGTCACTGCAATTGATATACCAGGTATGTGTTGTGTATGATATGCCGTTTATTGTGAAATAAGTTACTGTTCCGTTTTTTGTCGTGCTGTTTGTCTGATTTAGAACATTGTCTAGATAAATTGAACAATTTAAGGTTGTGTTAACATCATCAGTTGCAGTGAAGTTGAATATTACTGTCTGATTATCAATGATAGTAGTGCCATTTGCAGGAGAGTGCAGGCTGATGCTTGGCGCGCTGTTTACAAAGAATGTTACTGATGTTAAATTCAAGTTTCCTGCGGTATCATTGGCAAATGCGTACAGAGTATTGCTTCCTTTGTTGAAAGTCACATAATCAAGTGAATAAGTAATATTATTTCCGTTCCAATTATACCATATATTGTTTTCATTGCTGCTTATGTTCACTAAAATTGTTGTATTATTGTAAGTTGTATTTGAAGGGCTGACAATGCTGATTGTAGGGGCAATAGTATCGGTTGTAAATACAACTGAAGTTGAATTCAAATTGCCTGCAGAATCATTCGCATATGCAATTAATGTGTTTGAGTTTTCAGCAAATGTCACATAAACCGGAGTTGTATAACTGACATTAGCAGTCCCGTTGAAGAACCATCTTGAAGCCAGATTTGTATCACTTGCCGATATATTCACTAATTGAGTCCTGTTATTGTAAGTTGTATTTGAAGGGCTGACAATGCTGATTAAAGGCGTAATTGTGTCAACTGTGAAATTTCTTGTCTCAGTTGAATTGCAGTTGTTTACATTGTCACAGGCAGTGGCATTGAAATAATGAATTCCATCGGCTGAAACTGAGAAATTAATAAATAAAGGAGATGCTGTCGAATTTGTTGAGTTGATTAGGCTTGTTGAATTATAAAGTCTGATGGTAATATTCTTCAATCCACTCAATGAATCATTTGCAGTCACATTTACTAGCACATATCTTCTGTTTGCATATCTTCCTGAAGTTTCTGTCGGCGCTGTGAAGTTGATTGCAGGAGGAATATCATCATATTGTGTGACTGGAATGACTACATTTGACATGGTGTTGTTTTCCCAGAACATCCAGCTATACTTATTGGCTGCTCCTCCGCCTGTAACTTCCACACATATTCTTGTTCCTATTCTATCTCCTGCAGCCAGATCATAAACAGTGCTGTTACTAAGTGTATAGTTCCAAACCCTTACGGTCGCGGTTCCTCCTGCTGCACAGGCAAATCCGTTCCAAGGAGTATCAACACTGAAGTTCCCTGTTGAATTTTTTTTGGTGATATTTGCCATTAAATAATATCTGTTAGAGGCAAAAGCAGCGCTGCAATTAGTGTAAATACTGAAGTTCCAGCTTCCATTTACCAATGTTCTTGTTGTCCAGTTTGGCGCAATCCATGTTGCATTCCAGCATGTGACCAGGTCATTGGTTAATACTGCAGCTTCTGAGGAAATGCTTGCCAAATCAGTTGAGACATCCTTCATCTGCTTGTATGATGTGTATTGTGTATCGCTTTCATTGTGGAAATAATATTTAGTTAGGTTTGTCTCAATAAATCCAGGATCTGTTGCATTAATTGTGAATGTATAACTTTGTCCTGGCACGACATCCAGTATTTTTATCCAGTTATTGTCAGTGCAATTTTGTGAGGTAAAGTTCCAATTAATGCATTTAAACAAGTCAGTTCCTATGGCAGTTAAAGTAATATCTGCGTTTGTGAAATTGACATAAGGATTGATTGCAAATGCCTTGCTTGTGTTTGACATATTGAAAGAATCAAAGTCAACTATTTTTGAGGTATTTGCTCCAATATATGCCTGACTTATCACAACTTGAGATACTGAATAATTTACCGGCTTTACTATTATAGTATAAAGCCCTGATTGTAGGGTTATGGAGGTGTGAGTCAGATTGGTGTTGTTATAGACTGTTGTCCCATTTTCAGCAATCAATATCAATGTTGTGTTGAGTGTTGTTCCAGTTGAATTTGAAGAGGATTCATTTATTACAGTCACAGGTATTGAAATTGTTCTTGCTGTGTTGCTAACATTAGTATAATTTGTATTATTGCTTGTATCCATAGTGTTTATTCTTATCGTGTAGTTGACACCTGAAAGCAAACCGGTTTTATTATAATAATTATTCGAAGTATTTGCAACATTTATTTCATTGATATATATTATTGAACTGTTGAAGTCAGCATCAGCAGGATTTGTCCAGTTCCAGTATATCCATGTTGTGCCGGCTGATTTGTTTGCCAGATTTGTGATTGCAGCAGGAGGCGTTGTGTCATTAATAGAGGCAGTATAATTGATTGTTAAAAGAGGCCATCTTGAAGTGTTAGGATTATTTGAGCTTCCGAATGCCTTGTATGCATCTGCAGTATATCCAGATCCATTCAAAATCAATCCATAATTTGTCCAGCTTCCATTAACCCATCCCTGCACAAGAATAGTTATATTCCAATAATAATAAGTTCCGCTTGCATTCACAACCGTGGTAGCAAACTTAGTTGAATCAAAATCTCCGCCAGCTGTTGTCCATGCAGTGCTCGAATTTTTATTGTTCCATGTTGCTCCTGATTCAGTCCAGTTTGAAGTCAATCTATAAACACTTATGTTCATATGGTGATCAGCAGCATTTTTAACAGCAGTAGTATATAATCTTAGTATTGCAGAATTGATTATTGAATTTGCAGGGATGCTTGATAAGTTAAATTGTATCAACCCTCTTTGACTTTGAGTATCTTGTGAATCTACAGATATGGTTGAATCTGTTCCATAATTATCGGTTGGCTTATTTTGAGCTATGTAAGTGTCTTGGTTAACAGTCGTGTTTCCGCTCATTGCCAGTCCGACTATTGCAACAGTAATATTTCTCAATTCACTTTGCGTTGAATTATTCTGCGAATCAGTGCAGTTTATCTGCCATGTGAAATCTCCGTTGTAGCTGAACTGCACTGTGAAACTCTGATTGATATTTTTTGTCACTGTCGTGTTTGCATATTCATTCACATAACCATCAGGCTCTGTCAAGTATAAGGTGCAGTTTGTAATATTTGATTCAGATGTGACATTGTAAGTGAATATCACATTCTGATTGTTTGTCTCGGTATAATTGTTTGCAGGAGCTACAAGACTTACAGCAGTTGTAGAATTAATCTGAGTTATTGGTATCTGAACATAAGACAAAGCTGAGTCTTCCCATTGGATGTAGGTATATTTGCCGCTTGCACTTGATGTTGTGTTCTTGCAAATCTGTATCCCAACTCTCTCACCTATAGAAAGATTTGTTAAAGCACTTTGGCTGAGGTTATAGCCCCAGTTTATAGCAGAGCCCGGAGATGAAATATCTGCACAGACATTGTCTGCAGATTGAGAGGTATTTACTATATTATATCTTCCACTAGAATTTAATTTGAAAATTTGTGCGAATAGATAAGTAGGCTTGTTAGAATCGCACCATCCATAAATTGAGAAATTCCATAATCCATGCACTCCGACACCCGAGCTGAAATTGGAGGTTGTCCAGTTATTATTCCAGCATTTTGTGTCGATTAGCTCTTCAAGTCCTTCTGATGTAGCTATTCCTGTATCATTAACTGATGTATTCAATAGTTTATAACTTGTAAATTGGGTAGAACTTTCATTGTGCAGATAATATTTTGTTACATTTGTCTCTAAAAATCCAGGATCTTCTGCTGTTAAAGTGAATGTATATTCCTGGCCAGGCATTAAATCAGATTTAAACAATGCCCAGGTTTCATCAATGCAGGTTTGAGATGCAAAGCTCCAGTTTTTGCATTTATACAATACATTTCCTGTTGCAGCATTTACTGTAACAGAAGCATTTGTGAAATTCAAGGATGTTGGGTCGATGCTGTATAATTCAAGATATCCCTGATTGTTGGCCGGGTCATCAATCTTTACAAATTGATTTATATCATTGATTACAGAGACATCGTTTATGTCTATCTCTCTTATTGAGATATTGTCTGGCTGAACCTGAATCTGCTTGCTCCCTGCCTCAACTGAAATGGATGGATTTTCGCTGTTGCTTTCATTCATTTCAACTTCATTGTTTGTATTAAGTATCATGATATTTGCAGTCTGCAATCCGCTTTGCCTGCTTATTGTTGTGTTCAGAGTCACAAGCCTTGGCAGGATTGTCAGATTTCCGGTTGATGTTGCTAAGTTTCCGGAGCTGTCATTTGCATAGAGAGTATAATTATAGTTCCCTATTGACCAATTTGAAGAATTGATTATTGTGCTCCAGGAGCCTACTCCGTTGTAAGATGTGTAATTAATTTCAAACCATGTTTCATAAATATAAAGCGTCGCTCCTGATTTGATTATATGGATTTCAGCATTATTGAAATCAGACATGCTCCAGTTTCTTTCAGTACTAATATCAAACTCAGTTTGCTGGACAGTTGTGTTAGCCATAAAGTCATGCGCTGTACCTTGTGTTCCTGCAGAAGTTGCCCAGTGAACTGAGCAGTTTGCAGTGCTGTCATGGACAGAATATATCGTTTTTATTTTTACAGAATTTACAGTGCCTAGGGCGCCTGTTCCTGTTGTCTTGACCATCACCTTTCTTGTGTCATAACCTGTTGAAGAGTGTGTTGAGTTTTTCTGATCAAACACATTTTTGTAATCATCTACGCCGTTTGCTTCAAATGTTCCTTTTGTAACAGGGATTATATTAACCAGTTTGTTTGCGCTTGTTGTGTTCTGCTGCATTGAATAATTCATTCCGTTTATTTCTATTTTCACATTATTTACAAGGTCATTGTCTGTTGCCCTGACAGTTGTTTCTATAGCTGAATTTTCTCTGATGATGGAAGGAATTTGTGTTGAATTTATTTGAGGAGCTATGGATTCAGTATAGATTATAGTTATTTTTGGTCTTATCGAGGTATTAGTGTTATCACTTGAGGCAAATCCCCAAGTGCTTGAACTTGCAGTGACATCTTTCAGCATAATTCCATAATTTGGATATGTTCCATTTATCCAATTTTGCGCAAGAGATGTTATGTTCCATGTGTACCAAGTGTCTTTGTTTGAGATTGTTGTGTTTGTCCATATGATTGTCCCTGTGTCTCCTCCTGCAGTGTTCCAATTTAAGCTTCCGTTTCTGCTGTTCCATGTTGTGCCCAGCTCTGTCCAGCTGTTGTTTATTCTGTAGATATTTATCACAGGAGTTAACATCCCCTTATTTGTGACATATAGTTCCAGTGTTGCATTTTGTATTACTGCAGCAGAAGGTATGCTTGAAAGATTGAATTCTATCAATGCTCTTTGATTGTCATCTCCTTTTACATTTATTTCATTATCGGTTCCGTAGTTATTAATAGGGCTGCCAGACATCAGATAAGTGTCTTTTCCGATTTCTGCTACAGGCTGCTCTGCAAATGCTGGGTCGCTTGCGCTCAGGTCAAAGTTGTATTCTTCTCCAGGCGTCAGCTTCATTATCTTGAACCATTCACCTTCACATTTCTGCTCTTTGAAATTCCATTCTTTGCATTTGTATAATATCCCACCATCTGCTTTGGCAGTCACTGTTGCGTTGTTGAATTTTAATTGAGATGGATCAATTGCATAAACTTTTATGAATCCATTTTCAGTTTTCTCAATAGGCACGTCATCCAGTCCAACTTTGACTTCTTTGTCTGTCTCAGCTCCGTAGAATCTCATCTTTTCAACCGAGCTTTCCTTTGGAGTAATTTCGATAGTATCCGGTTCTATCAGTCTGATTTCAGAATCAACTGTTTTGCCAGAACTGTCAGTCAGGCTCAGTTTATTATATTCTTGCGGAGCAAATCCGGTTATTGCATTAAGTGCAAATGATGCCGCGAAGTACACTGCCGCAACTAATGAAATCAGTAGTACAACTCCAAATAATTTTTTTATATTCATTTTAGCACCCACAGGTTGACTCCTGTTTTTTTCAATCTGTTTAATTTTCCTTCAATAGTCAGTTCAAGAAGATATTTTTCAGCAGTGTTCCAGGAAACAGATAAAGCAGCCGCAATTTCAGAAGTAGTGGCCACTTTGCCTCCTCTCTCAATTATTTTAAGAATTTCCCTCTTTTGGCTATCAGGATTCATACCTTCTTTCATATTTAACTTCCTATGAATATCCATAGATAACTAGACTATCTATTTAAAGGTTTCTAGGATGTCTTTATTTATAAACTTTATGCATCATCCTACTCTTATTCATATCTTTATTCATATGAATATTCATAGACAAGGGGCCTGGAAAATAAATTGATAATTTTAATCTTTAATTAAGCCTCTATAATCAGTCTGTTAAGCCAGACAGCCGCTTTGCCTTCAATTTTTACTTTGAGCGCATATTTTCCAGACTTTATCTTTGCATAGCATGTATCAACGCAGGAATATTCAAATTTTTTGATCTTTGGAGGAATCGCTTTTATCATTTCACTAACAGTTCCAATCTGTTCAACAGTGGCTTCCTGTTCCTGGCTTGCCGCCCCGCTTATTGTCTTTTCTGCAGTTGTTTCAGAAGCAATTGGAGGCGCTGCAACTTCCAATTTTTCTATTTCAGTTTCCTTGACCTTTGTCACAATCTCACTGTAGTCCATCTCTTTCAATTCTTCTTGTATTTTTTCCTTTGTTTCATTTATTGTTACAGTCGCATTTTTCTTGTTTTTCTTGATAATATCATTTAAGGACTTGCAATTTTTGCATTCAATATTTTTAGCCTTTGCAGCTTCTTTTTTTGCTATCTCTTCTGCTTTCTTTTGCTCTTCCTTAGCTTTTGCAACTTGGCTTGGAGTTTGACTGGTTGTTCCAGGTTTAGTCTGCTGATTTTGTTCTATTTGATTTTGTGTTTCTTTTTGTTCTTCAGGACTTGTCTGATTTTCAGGAGGAGTTGTAGTCTGATTTGATGGAGGCTGAGTCTGATTTGATGGAGGCTGAATCTGATTTGATGGAGGCTGAATCTGATTTGATGGAGGCTGAGTCTGATTTGATGGAGGCTGAGTTTGATTGCTTGGAGGTGTAGGCGGCAGCATTGCTAATATTTGATTAAGATAATTTTGAGTCTGGTTCTTATCTCCTTCTGTTTCTTCTTCCTTGCTTTCTGCAGTGATTTCATAATCATGAGCCTGGCTGGCTTTTGTCTGAGCATCTCCTGCTACATTTTGGATTTTAGAAACTATGCTTGGATTTTCTGATGCCTGGCTTACATAACTCTGGGCTTCATCTGCTTTGCTTGCAGCATCATTGGCTAATTTTTGAGAATTAGCAGCAGCGCTACTAGCATCCTTGGCTTTTGTCTGGGCAGAAGAAGCTGCAGCATTTGCACTGCTGGCCAGACTTTTTGCAGCGCTTGTTCCAATCTCATTGGATTTAATTGTAGCTTGACTGGCAATACTGCTTGCAGAATTTGCAGCTGTCTGAGCATTATTGGCCGCAGTCTGAGCATTATTTGCATAGGTTTGGGCATTATTGGCCGCACTTCTGGCTAAATCAGCAGCTGCCTGGGCATCCTCGACTGCGCCGGCAATTTCAGTATTTATCTCCATGCCAGTGATTCCACTTAATCTGAAAAAATTATCGCTCTTTTCAACTTCATTGTCATAAAGAGAATATTCTTTTCCCTGCTCGTCGACAAGATATACTTTGACTACTCCGTCCCCTATTACTGCTCCTGAAAGCCCGAGAGACATGGCACTTGCATCTTCCAGATTGTAGTCTGAACTGTCAAGGTCAAATGAAAATGATTCATCATTCATCAATGCATAGTCTATCTTTGCGGCATAGGTTGCCATTGGCTGCATCTCGCCTTCCTTGTAATTCATTGTTATGGAAGGAGATGCCATGAAAAAAAGGAATAAAAGCATCACCGTCAGAAAAGAGGCAGTGAACAGAACTCTTGTTTTCCTTGAGCCATCCATTTCTCTTTTGAATTTCTTCGGCTCTTCAATGTGATTTGATTCGCTTATTTCAGACAATGTTTCTTGTTTCTCTTTGACTTCTGTCTCAGTTTTTTTCGGTCTTTCCAGAACTATTTCAACTTTTTCTTCAGGACTTTCTATTATTTTTGGTTTTTCCCTGATAAAAGACGGTTTTTTTGCAGGCTCCTGGCTTGCCTCGCTTTCAGGAGGCTGGCCGAATAGAAAAATTGAAGGATTGCTGTCCTCCCCAGGATTAAGTGAAAATGAGTATTCCTCTTTTTTATCTACCATTCTTATTTTTTCTCAATGATAGGGAATATAAAAACTTTTACTTTCAATTCGTTTAAAAAACTTTATAAAGACTCCTCAGTTTTTTGTTAGGAAGGGCCTGTAGCTCAGCCTGGTTAGAGCACCGCTCTGATAAGGCGGGGGTCCTCAGTTCGAATCTGAGCAGGCCCACTTCAATTTTTCAAAATGATAAAAGAGGAAAAGATACAGAAGATTGCAAAGATAATTGTCGAGCACTCTATTAAAGTCAAGAGGGGAGATGTTGTTATGATAAATGCAGGCATACCTGCAAGACAGCTGATTCTTGAGCTTTTTCGGCAGATAATTAAGAAAGGGGCTTATCCCAGAGTTCATGTTGATTTTGAAGGCCTTGGAAAAATTTACTATCAGAATGCCTCTGATGAGCAGCTGAAAAATCTTCCGAAAATATCAATGTTTGAGACAAAGAATACAGATTCTTTAGTATTTATCGGAGCACCCGAGAACAGATATGAGCTTGCTGACATACCTTCTGAAAAGATAATGCTGAGGCAGAAAGTACTGGACCCTATTGACCGAATCAGGATGAAAAAGAAGTGGCTTTTGTTTTATTATCCAGTAAAAGATTACGCAAAGGATGCTGGAATGTCCCTTTCGCAATTTGAAAATTTTGTTTTTGACTCATGCCTGCTGGACTGGAAAAAAGAGGCGGAGAAGATGAAGAAACTGAAAAAAGTTCTTGACAATGGAAAAATTGTAAGGATAGTAGGCAAGAATACTGATTTGACATTCAGCATTGAAGGCAGGAATGCAGTGATTGGAGACGGAAGCTTCAACATGCCTGATGGCGAGGTTTTCACAGCCCCTCATGAGGACACATTGGATGGGCAGATAGAATTTACATTCCCTTTGATTGACATGGGCCGCGAGATTACAGGAATCAGGCTTAAGTTTAAGAAAGGAAAGCTTATGAAAGCAACTGCGAAGAAAAATGAGCATATTCTGAAAACTATTATCAATACTGACCCAGGTGCTACCAAGATTGGGGAACTTGGAATCGGCTGCAATTATAACATCAAAAAGTTTGTCAAGGCAACATTGTTTGACGAGAAAATCGGAGGGACAGTTCATCTTGCGCTTGGAAAGGCATATGCTGAATGCAAGGGAAAAAACAAATCTGCTGTTCACAAGGATATTATAAAAGACCTGAGAAAGCCGTATGGCGGGAAAATCTATGTTGACGGAAGGCTTATCCAGAAAGACGGTAAATTTTTAATCTGATTGTTATTATCTAGAGCATGGCCAGGAAGCCATCATTTCCATTGATATTGCTGATTTTCATAGTTGTTATTCTGCTGATTTTCACATTTTTCAGCGTTGAGAAACAGATTTCATTTTATTCAAACAATTCAAATCAGAATCTTTCTGCTGAAATCCTGGTTAAGGAGCCTTCTTTTTTGACAATAGACAATGCAACAGTTGTTAAGATGAATCTGCCCGCAGTTGATGCGACTGGTAGGGGAGTGCTTACTGATTTGGCTGTTGAAATAATGGCTGGAAGTGGCAGGATACTTGTTGATATTGACAATCTTTTGTTCTGGGCAGACACACAGCAGAGCATCAAGATTGCAAGAGCTGTGGCTGAAAATGTTTCTGGTATAAATGCATCAAATTATGATTTGGTTTACAATGTTTATGCAAATGCATCCGTTATCGGAGGCCCGAGCGCAGGCGCTGCGATTGCAATAGCAACTATCGCTGCCCTTGAAAGAAAGCCGCTTAATGAGAGTGTGATGATAACTGGAACAGTGAATTCTGACGGCAGCATCGGAAAAGTAGGGGATGTTTTTGAGAAATCGCAGGCAGCCAAGTCAGGAAATGCGACTCTTTTTTTGGTGCCGAAAGGCCAGGGTTACAAGTCAGTCAGCAGGACGACAAAGGAATGCAAAATGTATGGAATCGTCGAGATATGCACCATTGACCAGGTGAATGATAAAGAGGATTTGAATAACAGGTCCGGAATAACCATTATAGAAGTAAAAGATATAAAGGATGCTTTGCAATACTTTATAAAGTAATAATCTCCTAAAAATGAAAATGGCAGAACACAATGCGATAATCATAGGATATGGAAAATTTGCCAAAAACCATTCAGAGTCAATAAGCTATCTGAAATCCATAGGCTATTCAATAGACCTTCTGGAGGTTTCAAGGACAAAAGGAATCCCCCCTGAAAACAAAGCCAAGATTTTGGAGGCAAAACTGGACCTCAAAAGGAAGCTGGGCTACACCCCTAATGTTTCTCTTAAGCCTAAAAAGATGATTAGGAATCAGTATAAAAGGGGAGCAGACATTGCAATAATATCCACTCCGATTCCAGACCTTCTTGAATACACGCAGCGATGCGCAGATCTTCTAGATCACAAGATGCACATTCTTTGCGAGAAGCCAGGATTTGCCCCTCATCAGACAGAAGATGCAAGAAGAATCCTAGGTGATGTTATTCAAAAAGGGATTAATTATGCAGTAGATGCGCAGTATTCAACTTTAGACAGTCTTATAGGAGATAATAAGATAGAAGGCACTTCTTATTTAAACATAATAAATTCAACAAATTACATGCGCATCAAGTGGGGATTGCCTAAGTTCGGAGGCTTTGCTGATGCAGACTGCATGAGCACCATGGTTGATGCAATCGCCCATCTGGTGAGTGTTGCTCCATCTCTTGATTATTTTGACCCTGCAAAGGTCACAATTGAGGATTATATGAAAGATGGGGATGCCGCAGTGATAAAATTCCCAAATGCAGAAATAATCTTCGGCAGGAACTCCTCAGAGAGGTCATGGGAGCACGAAACTGATATGGGCAGATTTAAATTTTTGCCAAAGTGGGAGAAGGATAGCCACTTTTTGTATTATTATGTTGATGGAAAGGAGAAAGGCAAAATAAAAACAATGAAGCCCGTTGCAAAATCAATGGAGCTTTTCCTGAAAAGAAAGCACCCGTTCACTGCAAGCGAAGCCTTGAAGCTCGTTGAAATTGTAGATGCGCTTGTAAAAGCACATCCAACCTATTCTTATGTCAGATCTTCTTTTTATGAAGCTTTTAACACGCCATTTGTCGGAAAGCATATTGAAAAAATCAATAATTTTTTGAGAAGTAAATTGAGGCTTCCTCCGGAAAAAAAGGTGAGAGATATTGCTTTTAATAACTTCTACTGGCCTGCGTTCAATTATGGAATAAAGGAATCTCTCACAAATCCCAAGATAAGAAAAATCTATGAATCTAATCCAGAGGTTTTGAGGATACTGGCAGAATCTCTCCCATTTCCGGTTGATACAGAGAGCATATCCAAGAAAATAAGGGCAATCAACATATTTTTGAAAAGAGACCTGAGAGAGAAAGACAAGAAAGCGAAAGAAGAAAAAATAAAAGAATATATTCTAGAGAAAAAACCGGGCTTTTCACTGCCTTTGATTTTGAATTATGTTTTATCTTCTGTATCTGCGAAATGAAATTGCAAAAGACTTCTTATGAATCGTTGGCTATAGGAAAATTGCCTTGGGGATGCAGGTTTTGCGTTGAGGGCCAGAAGCTTGTTCTTTTTATAACTGGAAAATGCTCTCGTAAATGCTATTACTGCCCGCTTCCTGAATCCAGGAAAAACAAAGAGGTTGTGTATGCAAATGAGAGAAAGCTTTCTGATGTGAATTCGATTGCCGAAGCTGTTGAAGAGGCAAAGTTGATGGATGCGAAAGGCATGGGAATAACTGGAGGTGACCCTCTGATTGTTCTTGATAGGACATGCAAATATGTGATGGCTTTTAAGAAAAGATTTGGCAGAAATTTTCACATTCATATTTATCTTCCGACTCTGCTTGCAAATGAAAAAAATCTTGGGAAGCTGGCAAAATCAGGGATTGATGAGGTCAGATTTCATCCTGATTTCCTGAATTTTGATAACCCTCAGATACGGACAAGGGAAATTGAAAAAATAAATTTTGCAAACAAATACAAATGGAAAGTCGGCTGCGAAATTCCAGTTATCCCGAAAACCGAGGACAAAATGATTCTTTTTGCATATTCTGTCAGAAATTACATTTCATTCTTGAATCTGAATGAGCTTGAGACTTCTGTGCTTAATGCACCTTTCTTTTTGAAAAAGAAATTTACTATTTATGGCAATACTGCTGTAAAGGGCAGCAAGGAATCTGCTCTTGCAGTTATGAAATGGGTCCAGAGAAATTTAAAGAATTGCAGGCTCAAGCAATTGCATTACTGTTCAGCCAGGACAAAGGATTTTTTCCAGTACAAAAATCGATTGAAAAGAAGGCTGAAGAATGTATTCAGGCCTTATGACCGGATAACCACCGATGGAACACTTTACAGAGCGGCCATTTATCCAAAATCAAAACTGAATATTAAAAAACTTAGAAAAAATTTGGTTAAAGAATTCTCAATTCCTTCAAGGCTGATTGAAATTGATTATGAAAGAATGAGAATTCTGACAAGCGCTGAAATTGCCGAAAGATTAAAGGATGAATTAAGAAAGATGAGTCTTAAAGTAGCACTTGTAGAGGAACTGCCGACGTATGACTTGCTGCCAATCCAATCAGAACTTATTTAATTTTCTGGCTTGAGCTCTAGAATCAATTTTTCTTTCTCAAATGCATGCCTCATTATTGGTAGCGCAACTGGAATCAGCTTGAGGAATGCAGTATCTTCTGAAAATGCCCTTATTTCAATGCTGTTATGGAGCTTGTTTATTATGATGTTTTTCTTGTCAGTAACTCCTGGCAATTCAATCTCATAGATTATCCTGTCTGTAAGCCTTCTCACATTTGTTGCGGGCTCTTTGTGGGGCAATCTTGAAAATTTCTTTGCATCCTCTTCAGATATCTTTACTTGTCGGATTTTTGCTTTTTTTACAGGCTCGATTATATTTCCCATTCCATCAGCCATCTTTTCATCCCCAATATTGCCTATTTTTATCATAGGAGTTCCGGAATTACCAGTGCTTATTTTTATGCTTATTCCATGAGCTTTGGCTTTGTTCTCTGGCTCGAATGCCATCTTGTCCATTTCTTTCATCTCTTTCTCTATGCTTTTTTCAAGTTTCTTTACCAGCATATTGAATGGAAATCCCAGATTTAGGCTTGGATTAAAGAATTCATCTTCATCCTTTTCAGCCATACTAAGCCCGCACCATGGGCAGAAATTGAATTTTCTTTCAATCTTGTTACCACATTTTTGGCATTTTTTCTTGAAGACCATATCTACCCCTCAAACACTAACTTTAAATATTTTTTTATTCTACCCTTTTTATGGAAAAAGAGGAAAGTTTGCCGGAGAAGGTGGTTTCTATACTTAAGAAATTTGGAATTGACCTTGAGGCTCTGAAATCTGAGCAGAGAAAACTTGCAAAACAAGTCAAACTAAAGGATTCAGTTGATTTTTCTGATGTAAAAATGATTGCAGGAGTGGATGTGGCTTCAGTAGGCAAGGATATTATTGCAGGAATTGTTGTTCTTAATTCTGATATGGAGACAGTTGAGGAGAAGTTTGTTGCCAGGAAGGCTGATTTTCCTTATGTTTCAGGATTCAGGTCTTACAGGGAATTGCCTGCAATCATGGAATGCTTTCAAAAGCTTGAATCAGATGCTGATTTGTTCATTGTGGAGGGAAATGGCATCCTGCATCCAAGAAGATTTGGAATTGCAAGCCACTTTGGGATTTTAGTGCAAAAGCCGACAATAGGGGTTGCGAAAAATCTGATGTTTGGAGATGAAAAAGAAGGAAAAGTTTATGCTGATTCTGAAGTTCTGGCATCAGCGCTTGTGACAAAAGAGGGAAGCAATCCTATCTATATTAGTCCGGGACACATGATTAGCCTAAAGAATGCGACAGATATTGTCAGAAAACTAATCAGGCCGCCGCACAAACTGCCGGAGCCATTGGATGCCGCCCACCGTTATGTAAATAAGATAAGTGATGAATTGAAATAAAAATTATCAAGAAAATCTAAAATTTCTTTGTATCTTTTTGTTTATCCTTTTTTCAGCCTTGTATATTATGTTTACTGGCCTTGTAATTATCTCTAGTACGCTGTTAAATGTTCTAGGGCTGAACATCACAAAGTTCCATGCAAACCAAACTTTTTTAAGGGGTTTGACAGGCCGTACTTCTTTTATTTTCTTTAGCATTACTGAAATGACTATTAATCTTGCAATTCCTGAAAAGATGAATACAAAAAAGAAAATGTTCATGAATTTAATAGGAATAGATGCAAGTATTCCTCCTAAAGTTGCTCCAAGGAATACGCCTATTCCTGAAAGAACCAGCATATATGCACTGCAGATGCTCATTCTTTGAGGGGTTACTGCATCATAGGTGAAATTTCCAGCAGCAAGATTAAATCCTGCCCAGGTTATTCCAGATATTATTTGTATGAATATCAGCCAATATATATTTGGAGAAATAATCCATGCTATAGGTATGAATGGTATAAGCCAGGCTGTTGTCTGCATTATCCTGACATTCCCGTATTTGTCGGTGAGGATGCCCCATAGAGGCATAGTCACTAAAGTTACTATTGACGGGATTATCAGAGTAAGCATAATAAATGTCACATAACTTAACCCAAGGTCTCTGAGCATATATGGCGTGAAAAAAGGCCCGGAAATTGCAACAGTGAAATTTATCAGAGCAATGAAAATTGCAAATTTTCCATAGTTATTTGTAAAACTTTTTTTTAGGAACTGCCAGAATGAAAAATAATATCCCTCATGTATCTTGAATTTTGGTTCATACTGTTTTTTAAGATAGGATCTTGAAGTAAGCTTGAAAAGTGTGGCTAAAATAAAAAGCACGCCAAAGCCTAATAGTATATATCCCTGTTTTTTGAAGAAATCTAAAATAAAACCTGCAATAAGTGTGGCTGCCAGACCAGCAGCACCAGCTATTTTATTTCTTGTGCCAAAATATTTTCCCCTCTTTTCTTCATTAACAATATCTTTCATCCAGGAGCTCCAAATAGGAGATATAAACAGACCCACAAGAGAATACATTGCGTAAAAAATGATTAATAGGACTGGCGTAAGCGCAGGATTTTTTAGGAAAAGCGCGCTAAGCAGCGCGATAGGAAGCCATAGAATTGCCTGAAGCAACACTCCAAAAGTGATTATTCTTTTTCTTGGAAATCTTTCCATGAATTTTGCACTTAGAAGCTCAATAGGTATCAATGAAGGCAGGGCTGATAAAAGACCTATCTGAAAATTGCTTGCCTTGAGGGCAACAGCGAAAGGCGAGATAAAATTATCTCCTACTCCTGCAGCCATGGAAGCCGCGCTTCCGTCTTTGATGCTGTATTTCAGGCTTTTCTTCAGATCTAGAGCCTCTTTTTTGCTAGCCATACATCAACCTGTTTTTTTAAATATTTAAAACTTTTCTGAAATGAAAAAGAAGTGCATCCGCCGGGATTCGAACCCGGGCCATGAGCTTGGGAAGCTCAGATCCTACCACTAGACAACGGATGCTTATTTTTATTATTTATTTAGGTGTCTTAAATTTATTGTGGTATTAAATTACACCACACAGATTAAAAAGGTTTGGTTGAGGGATTATATCATGACAAGGAAAGATTTTTTTGAGGGATTGACAAAGGCAGAAATCAGGAGAAAGAACTATATTGAAACCAACAGTCTGACTGATATTTTGGGTTTGAATAACGGAGAATATACTCTAATCCAGAATATTATTCCAAAAGGATATGCAGATTCAAGGAAATTTATGAAGCATGGGCCAGAAGTCAAGCTCAAGAGATTCTATACTCTAGAACAGGCAGTTAAATCCGGCAAAACTCCAATTCAGCTTCGTGAAGAGGCATTCAATTCACTTGCAAAATATGATTACTGCGGCTACAGTTTTCTTCCTGTCGGCAAGGACCGGAGAAAAAGAAAAATATCCCTTGTGGAATGCCTGGAAGGAGCAAGGATATTTGCATATGCCCATCAGATTGCAGGGACTAAAGTTGGGATTAAAGAGTATGCTGATGCAAAAAAAGTGAGGAGGGAGGGCGCAGAGGTCATCGCAGATGTTCCTTCAAGGCAGAGAAAGGTATCGAGGGTTAATTTTAAATTCACTTCAATTCCAATCATTGACAGCCCTGAAAAATACAGCATATCTTTGAATATCGGCTCAGACCATTCATGCCCCGTAAAGAGATTTAATATCAGATACAAATACATCGATGACAAAGAATCATCGGGAGTGTTCAATTTTTGTGCTCATGAGATTGCAGCATATCTTGAGCTGGTGCAAAAAGAGTGGAGTGGTAAAAAGAATATCATCCCATTGCAGATGTGCCAGTTCGCGATTCCGACTCAGGAAACGGTGAATTATTATCTAAAGCTTGAAAACAATGTGCTGGTTCAGGATAATTATCTGAAATCCAAAGATAAGATAAGAAAATTGAACAAGGCTGAGAAGGAGATAGGATTATGGATGCTGGTAAGGAAGCTAGGCCACGACAAAACATTTTATTCAGTGCAGAGCAGGGACGGAAATGTCAGGGATTACAACTGGAAAATCAGTTAGTTTTTTATACTTATTTCTCTAAATTGAATTATGCCAAATAAAAAAAATAAAAAATCCAAATTTTATGTTACAACCCCTATATACTATCCAAATGATATCCCCCATATAGGGCATGCATACACTACAATAGCGGCAGATATCTTGGCCAGATGGCACAAGCTTTCAGGAAACGAAGTTTTCTTCCTTACTGGAACTGATGAGCATGGTAAGAAGATAGAAAAAGTTGCTCTGGAACATAAAAAAACACCAAAAGACTTTGTTGATTCCCTGATTCCGAAGTTCAAGGATGCTTGGGCAAAACTGAATATCAAATATGACCGATTTATCAGGACAACTGACAAAGAGCACGAGAAAGTCGTGAAGGAAATCCTGCAGAAAGTGCACGACAATGGGGATATATATAAAGGGGTTTATGAAGGATATTATTGCACTGGCTGCGAAGCCTATTATGTTGAAAAAGATTTGGTGAACGGCTGCTGCCCAATTCATAAGACTCCTGTTGAAAAGCTTAAAGAGGAATCTTATTTCTTCAAACTTTCAAAATATCAGAAAAAGCTTTTAGAGCTTTACAAGAAAAACAAGAGATTTATTCTCCCTGTTTCAAGGGGAAATGAGATAGTCAACAGGGTAAAGGAGGGGATTCAGGATTTGTCAATTTCAAGAACCAGCTTCAGATGGGGAATAGAGATTCCATTCGACAAGAAGCATATAACTTATGTTTGGTTTGATGCACTTACAAATTATCTTTCGGGGGTTGATTATCCTTCTGGTAATTTCAAAAAGTTCTGGCCGGCAGATGTTCATCTTGTTGGAAAGGACATTTTATGGTTCCATTCAGTCATATGGCCTGCAATGCTGTTGTCTGCGGGCATCAAAACCCCTAAGACTGTCTTCGCCCATGGATGGTGGACTTTTAACAAGGAAAAAATATCAAAATCACGCGGAAAGGTGATTAATGTTGATGAATTGATTGCCCTTGCAGGAGTTGATTCAGCAAGATATTTCTTGTTCAGGGAAACACCGTTCGGCCAGGACGGAGACTTTTCAGAATTAGTTTTGATTGACAGACACAATAATGAGCTTGCAGACAAGCTGGGAAATCTTGTTTCAAGAGTTACTACTCTTGCTGAGAAATACGGAGTTGATAAATGCAAGAATAAGCTGGTTGCGAAGCTCAAATTCAAGGAGATTAACAATTACATTGCAAATTATGAGCTAGACAAGGCTTTGAATCTTATTTTTGAATTTATTGATATCTGCAACGAGTATGTTCAGCAGAACAAGCCATGGGAAACTCATGACAAGAAAGTTCTTTATGAATTGATTGATTCAATCAAGGCAATTGCAATTGTACTTTGGCCATTTATTCCTGAGACTTGTGAAAAGATTGCAAAGAATCTGAAATTTGAGATTAAATCTTTTGAACAGATTGAAAAATCTCTTGAACCTCAAAAGATTAAAAAGGCAGAAATTCTTTTCAAGAAGATAATCATAAAATCAAACTAAAATGGCAGATATAATTCCATTCAAGGATTGGCAGAAGCTTGACCTTCGTGTCGGCAAGATTCTGGAAGTTGAGGATCATCCGGATGCAGACAAGCTTTATGTGATTGAAGTTGACCTTGGAACTGAGAAACGAAAGCTGGTTGCTGGTTTGAAGCAGTATTATGACAAGAAGAAGCTGAAAGGCAAGAAATGCATTGTGTTTACCAATTTGGAGCCAGCAAAAATCAGAGGGATTGAAAGCAACGGAATGGTTCTTGCCGCTGTGAATTCTGACCACAGCAAAGTCTTTCTGCTTGCGCCAGAAGATGACATTGAGCTCGGCAGCAAGGTGCATTAATTTTTTCTAGCCATATCTTATTATACACATAAAATGGGGTAGATGGGATTTTAACCCATGATCTCCTGCGCCCGAGGCAGGTATCTTAAACAGGCTAGACGACTACCCCTTTGGATTTTAATGGGCCTGGGAGGATTCGAACCTCCGATCTTCTCCGTGTGAGGGAGACGTCATAACCACTGGACTACAGGCCCTTACTAAATCAGTCTTTTCATCAATTTATTAATCTTATCAAAGAATTCTTTCTGGTTGCTGGAGTTATCAACTTTGTATTGGACATATTTCAATGATTTTTTGAATTTAAGCAGCTTCCATTCTCTCTGCTCTTCCTTTTTGAATTCTTGAAATGTCTTTGAGAACCCCTTTCTTTTCCTTTTTTTCATCCTTTCGAATCTTAGCATAGGCTTGGCATCAACTAGAATCAGCTTTGCGCCATTTTTCTTGCTGACAGAGGTGTCATCCGGAGTTCTTATGCCGTCAATTATCCATTTATTGTGATTGCTGCTGTTGATATTCTTCCAGGCCATGTTTATGAAATAATCTCCTCCATATTTCTTTCTGTACTTTTTCTGCAATAGCTGAAGGCTTTTTCTGTCGCTTGGAATCTTTAATTTTTTTGCAAGTGCTCTGAGCATGTTGCCCATAGTGACTATCCTGAATCCGTATTTTTTCTTGAGAAATTTGGCTGCAGTGCCCTTGCCTGAGCCTATGGTTCCTAGAAGTCCAATCACTATCTTTTTCATCTTAGGATATGAGCTGTCTTGTGAATTTAATGAAATCATCAATCAGGATGTTCCAGCTTTTGAGCATCTCCATGTTTATTTCAATCACCTGCTCCTTGTCTATCACTTTTAGTGCGACATTCTTCCTGAATTCATGCTCTCTTATCTGCTCGAGCTTAGGCAGCCTTCTGAAAAATTCATAGAGGTCAAGGGTTCTCTGGATAATCTCCTCTCTTTTGAATAAATCCCTTGTAGTGTCAAGTTTTTCCACAGGTGTTGCGGGCACTTTGCTTATTATCTTCTTCTTTTTAGAATGTTCCAGTATCTTGTTGATGCTTACGCTTATCAGCTGCTGCCACCTGTACATCAAATTGATGATAACATCGCAAGTTTTGGTATATTTCAGACTAACATAAAGAAGATGCTGTGCTGATTTTAATTCCTTTTCTATATCTTGCATGCATAAGATTAGAATAAATTATATTATTTATATCTTGCCTTTTACTACTCTAAATCCGAGAATTATTTTAGCGCATCAGATTCATAGAAGCATTAATCTTCATTGTCACATCTTTGGCTATTGCAAGAAAACTTTTCAATTTTTCAAGGTTTATGCTTTCCAATCTGAGATTATCAGACATTATCATAAATCTGTCATCCCTTGTGAATTCAAAAGGGCTCTGCCTGTGCTTTTCAGCAATCATTATTATCTCTTTTATAGCCTCGGTCTGCTCAGGCTTGATATTATATCTTGATGCGCAGCGTTGCCTGAACACCTCAAAATTCATTTTTTCATCATTATACAGCTTGATTCTTTTCATCTGGTATTCATACTGAAGAACTGTTTTGATGAGAATTGATAATGAATTGTGTATTTCTTCCAGAACCTTTATCAAAATCCTTTTTTCCCTTACAATAGGAAATGTCACATATATCATATGGTCTGCTGTTTTGAGATGCTTCTGAGCATCATCTAACCTCAATAAAAAGTCTTCAGCCATTTCCCTTGCCTTTTTTATTTTTTCAACAGCATTATCGCCTTTGCCAGATCGCCGTCAGATTTTTCCAGCGCATCTTTTGCTTCTTCCTCTCCGACATTTGCGCTCTCTGCCACCATCTTTATATCTTCACTGCATGTTTTTTCCTCAGCCTTGCCTGTTATCTGGAACATATCCTGGCCTTGTATATTCATTTTTGTGACCTCAGGATCTTTGATTATTATTTCCTTCCCTTTAGCTTTTATAATGACTTCATCAGCATCGATTTGTTCCTGTTTGATGCCAAGCTGCTTCATTACAGCATTCATTTTTTTAGGGTCTAAAGAGAAAGGTAACATATTATTTTAGTCCTTATCCTTATTTAATAAATCTCAGGGCAAATTCGAAAAAGATAACTAAAGCAACAAGCAGCACGATATAAGAAGGTTTTATCCTTATATTGCTTTTATATTCATCAAAATATCTCACTAAACCCCCCATTCCGGAAGGCATGCTTATTCTGTCATCAGCCATAATTTTCTATATTTCTGTCAATATAAAAACCTAACGTTTGACAAAGTTTAAAAGTATCCTTGATATTTCTTATTAATGGCTGATAATAGTCAATATAATTCAAAAGAGGCAGAGCCAAGGATAAAGAAATTCTGGGAAAAGGAGAAGCTTTTCAAGTTTAATCCAGTATCTAATGCTCCCCTCTACAGCATTGATACTCCTCCGCCTACTGTCTCTGGAAAGATGCATATGGGTCATGCATCCATGTATACTCAGATGGATGCTGTTGTCAGATTCAAGAGGATGAAGGGGTTTAACATATTTTATCCGTTTGGGACTGATGATAATGGTCTTCCAACCGAAAGGCTTATTGAAAAACTGAAAAATGTGAGGTCTAAGGACATGGACAGAAAGGAATTTGTCAAGCTTGTTCTTAACACTCTGGACAGGGAATTGAGGGCGCCATTTGTTGAAGAATGGAAGAGGATAGGGATAAGCTGTGATTTTGATTTATTTTACTCAACAATCAATGAGCATTGCCAGAGAATAACTCAGAAATCATTTATTGATTTGTATAAAATGGGGGTTGAATACAGGAAAGAGGCCCCCACTATTTGGTGCACTGAATGTCAGACAGCCATTGCTCAGGTGGAGCTGAAGGATAATGAGATTGAAAGTGCATTCAATGACCTTGTTTTCAAGATTGGTAATAAAGAATATCTTATCTCAACCACCAGGTCTGAACTGCTTTCCTCCTGTGTTGCTGTTTTCTATAATCCATCTGACAAAAGATACAAGAGATTGAAGGGAAAGAAGGCTGTTGTTCCTTTGTTTGAATTTGAGGTTCCTGTTCTCGAGGATGAGAGGGCGGACCCTGAAAAGGGTACTGGACTGGTAATGTGCTGCACATTCGGAGACCAGACAGACATTGAATGGTGGAATCAGCATAAGCTTCCTCTGAAAATCTCCATAACAAAAGATGGCAGGATGAATTCACTTGCAGGCAAATACTCTGGCATGAAGATAAAAGAGGCGCGAAAGGCAATAATTGAAGATTTGAAGATTGTAAAGCTGCTCAAAAAACAAAAGCCTATCAAACATATAGTAAATGTTCATGAAAGATGCAACACCGAGGTTGAATTTTTAGTCACAAAGCAATGGTTTGTGAAATATCCTGAAAAGGAGAAGCTTCTGAAAGCCGGCGCAGAAATTGAATGGCATCCTGAATTTATGAGGCACAGATTTGACAACTGGGTCAAGGGATTGAAATGGGACTGGTGCATTTCCAGACAAAGATACTTCGGAGTTCCATTCCCAGTGTGGTATTGCAAGAAATGTAGCGAGATTATGCTTGCTGACTACAAGGATTTGCCAGTTGACCCGTTGAAAGACAAACCTAAAATAAAATGCAAGTGCGGCTCAAGTGAATTCGAGCCTGAAAATGATGTAATGGACACATGGGCAACATCTTCCTTGACTCCAATGCTTGCTATTGAACTTCTGAAGAGCAATAAGAATTATGACAAGCTTTTCAAGAAATTGTTCCCAATGTCCCTGCGGCCTCAGGCCCATGACATAATAACTTTCTGGCTTTTTAATACTCTTGTGAAGTCACAGCTGCATTTCAAGCAGAACCCCTGGAATGATGTTATGATAAGCGGATTTATTCTTGACCCTCACGGGGAAAAAATGTCAAAATCAAAGGGAAATACAATTGAGCCTCAGGAACTGGTGAATAAATATAGCTCAGATGCGCTGAGGTTCTGGGCATGCTCCACCAAACTGGGAGATGATACTGCCTTTGCTGAGAAAGAATTGATTGCAGGCCAGAAAACAATAACTAAACTTTGGAATGCAACAAAATTTGCCTTCATGAATCTAAAGGGCTATGATTTCAAGAAACCTAAGAAAATCGAGCTTATAGACTCCTGGCTGCTGTCAAAGGTTAACAAGCTGGTTAAGCAATGCACCGATTCATTTGACGAGTATGACTTTTCAAAGACAAAGGCAGAGGTTGAGAAATTCTTCTGGCATACATTCTGCGATAATTATCTAGAGGTTGTCAAGGACAGAATCTATAACCCTAAGAGGACAAAAGATGAAAAAAAATCTGCCCAATATGTGGTATATCAGACTCTTAAGATTATATTAAAGCTCTTTGCGCCTATAATGCCATACATAACAGAAGAGATATGGCAGATTTATTTTGCAAAAAAAGATAAGGTAAAATCCATCCATCTTTCAAAATGGCCGGAATATGAAGAAGAATTGATTGATGAAAAAATTGAAAAAATTGGAGATGATGCCATTGACATAATCTCAAGAGCAAGACAGGAAAAATCAAAGGCTGGCAAGTCTCTAAAGACAGAAATTACCATTACTCTCATGAAGGAAGAGATTAAGAGATTGGAGCCCTTGATCAAGGATATCAAGTCTGTGACCAGCGCTAGAGAGATAAAAGAGGGAAAATCATTCTCGGTTGAGCTTTTGCAATAACTATATTTATAAATCTCCTCGTTTTTCTTAGAGATATTAAGATGGAAGACTCTGAACGTATGAAACTTGAGGCTTTGTTAAAAGAGCTTGAGTCCTATAGGGGCAGGCATACAGAACTTATAACAGTTTATGTGTCAACTGGTGCAAATCTGATTTTGACAGCAAAGCAGCTGGAAAATGAAAAATCCACTGCCGTAAACATCAAAAGCAAGAATACCCGGAAAAATGTTCTTGACGCCCTTGAAAGAATAACCAGAAATCTTAAACTTTACAAAGGAACACCAGCCCACGGGCTTGCAATTTTCTGCGGGAATATAAGCAAGGTTGAAGGCCAGCCAGATATTAAACTTTGGACCATCGAGCCTCCATTGGACCTGAGAGTCAAGCTTTACCGATGCGACCAGGAATTTGTTCTTGCTCCTTTGCAGGATATGATAAAGGCGAAAGACATTTTTGGACTGATTGTAATTGACAGAAATGAGGCGACTATAGGGGTCCTTGAGGGAAAGAACATCAAGGTTTTTAGAAAGCTGACATCCGGAATTCCTGGAAAATTCAAGGCAGGGGGCCAGTCAGCGCAAAGATTTGAAAGAGGCATAGAAGGCCTGGCAAAATCTTTCTACAGAAGAGTCGCTGAATCAGCGAAAGAGGCATTTTTTGACAATCCCAAGTTAAAAGGAATCCTGATTGGAGGGCCAGTCCCGACAAAAGAAAAATTTGTCGAGGAAGGAGAATTGCCCACTGCATTGAAGGAAAAAATAATAGGGATGAGAGATCTTGGTGATGCGACTGAATCCGGCCTGCATGACCTTGTTGAATTGGCAAAAGATTTGCTTGAAGAGCAGGCAATAACCCAGGAAAAGGAGATTTTGAATAGATTTTTCACAATGCTTGCAAAGAATCCTGAAAAGATAACTTATGGATTTGATGAGACAAAGCACGCAATTGAGCTTGGGGCAGTGGATGAATTAATATTATCTAGCGAGCTTGAGAAGAGCAAGACTCTGGAAATGGAAGATCTTGCAAAAACAACATCTGCCGAGGTAAAATATGTGTCTGTAGAGACAGAGGAAGGCATACAATTTAAAAATATAGGAGGTATTGGAGCAATATTGAGGTTCCAAATAGAATAAAATGAGAAAATCTGAAACAGAAGAGTTGCAGGATGCAAAGGAGATTAATCAGATGGAGCAGAATAATGCTGAAGATTCTTCTGATGAGGACGTAAAACCATTGACAGAGGCGGAGCTTGTAAAGAATGAATCTTTGGTTGAGGCGGCATTATTTATTGCAGGGAGATACATCGCGCTTCATGAGCTGGTTTCTCTTACAAATATTAATCCAATAAGCTTGAAGGAAATAATTGAAAGTCTTAAGCAGAAATATATTGATGGAGGGGCGATGACAATCATAGAAAGAGAGGACAGGTATAAGATGGATGTAAAGCCGGAATTTCATCAGCTAATCAATAAGCTTGCCCTTGGAAAACATGAATTCACTAAAGCTGAGCAGGAAACTTTGGCGATAATAGCTTACAAGAATCCTATCACTCAGTCAGTAGTTGTGAAGATAAGGGGCAACAAGGCATATGATCACGTAAAGCACCTGATGGAAGTCGGGCTGGTTTCTTCAAGAAAGAAGGGCAATACTAGGGAGCTTACATTGGGCGAAACATTCTATGATTATTTCAGTCTTGATGAGAAAAAGATAAAAAAGAGATAGATTGGATTTAAAATGGAAGAAATAACTATTTACTATTTTTTAATTTATTTGATAAGTTACTTCGGGCTTTTTACAACTCTTTTCTTTTTTATGACCCTTTTTGAATACAAAAAAAACATCAAAGATGACCCCGAAGTTGATTTGAAAGACCCTAAATTGCCTTCAGCGACAATAATTATCCCGGCCTTCAATGAGGAAAAAGCCATAGCGCGAACAATAGAATCAGTATTGCAGCTGAATTACCCCAAAAATAAGCTGGAGATAATGATTATTGATGACGGTTCTACCGATAATACTTATGCAGAAGCGAAAAAGATGGCCATTAAAAATCCACATATTAAGGTTTTTAGAAAAGAGAATGGCGGCAAAGGTCAAGCATTGAATTTTGGGATTGCAAGGGCAAAGAATGAACTTATAATTTCTCTGGATGCAGACTCATTTGTTTCAAAAGATGCCCTGAAAAAGATGGTAGGTTATTTTAAAGATTCAAAGGTAATGGCAGTTACTCCCTCAATGACTATTTTTGAGCCAAAAGGATTTTTTCAGAATCTTCAATATGCAGAATATACTCTTGGAATTTTCCTGAAGAAGATATTCGGGCTGATGAACTGCATCCATGTCACTCCTGGCCCATTTTCAGTTTATAGGAAATGGTTTTTTGATAAATACGGCGGCTATGAAACTAATAATCTCACCGAAGACATAGAGATTGCTCTTAGAATCCAGAAGTATGGATATAAGATAGAAAATTCAATCAGCTCTTTAGTTTATACCATCGCCCCAAACACATTCATGGGGCTGCTGAAGCAGAGGATAAGATGGTATTACGGATTCACTCAAAATGTTCTGAACTATAAGGAATTGTTCAACCCAAAATATGGCTATCTTGCAGTTCTTATGCTGCCAATAGCATTCATTTCAGTTTTATTCTCTATCCTTATTTTTTTGTATTTTGTGTACCAGAACATTCATTATTTTATAGATCGAATCGTGCAATTCAGTGTTATAGGCAATAGCCTATTCATAGTTGAATTCAAGAATTTCAAGCTCTCTTATCTGTGGGACAGCTTTGTAAATACATTCACTAATCCTTTGATTTTGATAGTCTTGGTTTCAGTTGTATTTACCTTGTCAATACTTATTATCGCAAAGAAAAAAAGTGGAGACAAGAGAAACATGATACTTGCAACGATATATTTCTTTTTCACCTACTGGTTTTTCTATGCATTATGGTGGATTTATGCATTTGTTTATAAAGGCCTCGGAGGAAAGATTGGATGGGGAAAAAGAAAGCATTAAAATTGATAACTTTTAAAAACAAATAAGATTAAGGTATAAAATGATAAAACATGAGATATATTCGCATTATCCTGAAAGAAGGATTAATGTAACTAAATATGTAGCAGTATTCTCAATGGCGACCCTAATATTTATCATAGGAATTATTTTTGGCCAGGCGCTTATATCTTCAAAACAGTCAACTATTGTTTCAACTCAGAAGGAAATATCCTTGGAATTGGCTGATTTGGAACTGCAGACAGAATTCATCCAGAGGTCTCCCTGTAATGCAACAACTGCCCTTAATAATCTGGGAGAAAAAATAGACAAATTAGGCACAAAAATAATCTTTTTGGAAAATCAGATAGGAAAAAATGACCCTACTATCTTGGAATTGAAAAAGCCGTATACTCTTTTAATGATAAGGCATTATATGCTGAGTGAGATAATTAACGCCCAGTGCGGTACAAATAACACTTTGATAATATTTGTCTATTCAAATAAACAGGAATATATCTCAGATTCTGAAAAACAGGGGTATGTGATAGATTATGTGAAGAAAAAATTCTTAAATACTAAACTTATAAATGTTTATTCTATTGCAGCAGACATAGAGCTGGAGATGACCCAAACATTACTTCAATTTTATAATGTAAATAAAATCCCAAGCTTGATTATAAATGAAAAGCTTTATAGCGGTTTCCAGGATAAAGATACCCTGGAGGGAATTTTAGAAAGCATTTAGTAACCTTTTTATATTTACAATATAGAGGAAAAATATGGCGGACGAATGCGACATTTGCGGAAAGGAAGATAATTTATGGGATGCAGTCTATGAGCATCAGCCAGTGAAAGTATGCTCTCACTGCAAGACACTTCCTGAAATGCTTTTGATAGAAAAGCCTTCTCAGGAAAAGCTAAACAGAGTCTATGAAAGATACACATTTTCTGCAAGGGCGAAGCAGGAGATTCAGGACCGAAAGGTTGCCTCTCCCCCAACTAATTTCAGGGGATACACTCTTGATGAATTGAGGAAGACGAGGCAGGAGAAGAAAGCAGCCGAGGCTAAAATAACTGAGGCTAAATCAGAAGTTGCAAGCAATGATTCTCATGATGAAGAGGCTGATTTCAAGCCAAAGACTGTCAAGATAACAGGACTAAAGGAACTTAAAGAGGCATTTGATTAGAGGAATTCTAAAAATGAATAAAATAGAGCTTGCTATTTTGCTGAGCAAGTTAAAGACATTCAATAAATCAAAATTGAATGAGGAGCAGTATGCGACCGATTCGCAGACAGCTGCTGATCTGCTGTGGCATGCATTTTTGCTTGAAGACATCAAAAATAAAAAGATTGCAGATTTGGGATGCGGAACAGGAATTCTGGGGCTCGGGGCATTGGTTCTAGGGGCAGAAAGATGTTATTTCATTGATTCAGATTCTGAATCATTAAGTATCGCTAAAGAAAATCTTAAGTTCATTGAGAAGAAATTAGATATTGAATTAAAAGACCGAGCAGTTTTTTTCCATTCAGACATTTCAAAATTCTCTGAAACCGTTGATACTGTTATAGAAAATCCACCATTTGGAACCAAGGAAGAGCATGCTGACCGAGTTTTTCTTGAAAAAGCGCTCGACTCTGCGAATATTATATACAGTTTTCATAAGACTTCCACTTTGAGCTATCTGTCTAGATTTGTCAAAGGCAAGGAAGGGAAGATAACTCATTTCTTCAGATATCAGCTCCCTCTTAAACAGACGATGTTCTTTCATAGGGCAAAAATTAAGAGAATAGATGTAACATGCCTAAGGATTCAAAAACTTTAATGATTTTTTGACATCAAACATAAATTTAAATATTTAATTTAGCTAGACAATTGAAAATGAAGGTGTGGAAAGAGGCTGAAAAGCAGATAGTACTGCGCAACAACAAGATTAATGTTATAGAAAGCTGTGTGGACAGGCATGCTGAAAAAAATCCGGAAAAATTAGCTTTTGTTTTTGAGAATAATGGTCGGATTTTAAGGTATACTTATAAAAAACTTCAAGAGGAAACAAACAGGTTTGCAAATCTCCTGAATAAATTAAATGTCAAGAGGAATTCCAGAGTTTTTATTTTTCTTCCAAAGGTTCCGGAAATGTATATCTCTTTTCTGGGCGCAATCAAGCAGGGCAGCATTGCCGTTCCGTTATTTGAGGCATTTCAAGTTGAAGGGCTGAAGCTAAGATTAGAGAGGGGAGACGCGAATGTTCTTGTGACAAATAAGGAACTTTCATCCAGGATTCCGAAAAACATTAAAAACCTGGTGCCGAGTCTGAAAAACATAATTATTATTGATTCTCAGAAATATAAATCTCAAATTAAAAATGCAGATTCAAAATTTAAAGCAGTTTTGAGGGATAAAATGGATTCTTCAATAATCTTATTCACATCATCTACAGCAGGAACCCCAGTCGCAGGCATTCAAATCCCCCATTATGGGCTTGCCCATCAGCATCTGACTGCCAGTCTTGTTCTTGACCTGAAGGAAGAGGATAATTATTGGTGCACCGCGCATCCGGGATGGGTTACAGGAAGCATTTATGGAATTTTGGCTCCTCTTTCAGTAGGCTGCACAATCTATGTTTTTGAAGGGCATTTTGAAGCTGAAAAGTGGATAAGCTTCATCGAGGAAAACAAGATATCTGTAATTTATACGGCTCCAACTGCATTGAGAATGTTAAAGTCATTCATAACTAAAAAGGATTTGAGAAATGTGAGAAATATTTGTAGTGTTGGAGAGGCGCTAACAGAAACAATTTTTAATTATTATAAAAAACTGGGCGTGGAGATAAATGACACTTATTGGCAGACCGAGACTGGTGCGATAGTGATTGCTAATTGGCCCGGATTGAAAAAGAAAGCTGGAAGCTTGGGGAAAGCTATACCTGGAATCAAGGCAGATGTCAGAAATCAAGTTATAGTTCTGAAGCCAGGGTGGCCAGCCATGATGACTGGGATATACAAACACAATACAATGTATAAGGGATATTTCAAGGAGGGCTGGTTTCAGACAAATGATATGGCCAGGAAAGACAAAGAAAGCTATTTCTTTTTTGAAGGCAGACGGGATGATATTATAAAGACTTCAGGCATGAGGGTTTCACCGATAGAGATAGAATCCATACTTCTTAAGCATAAGTTTGTAAAGGAAGCAGCAGTCATAGGTGTTCCTGATAAGTTAAAGGGTTATATAATAAAGGCATTCATTGTTCTCGAAAAAAATACAGAACCTTCTGAAAAATTGAAAGAGGAGATTATGTTCTTTGTCAAAAAGAATTATGCAGGGCATGCTTATCCAAAAGAGATTCAATTCATATCCAGCCTTCCAAAGACAAACTCAGGGAAGATAATAAGAATGGAGCTCAGGAAATTATTTTCTTAGCTATTTTTATTAAAATACAAATAGAAAGCCTTAAAAATAGAAATTTTGTGCTCTATATAAGATGTTGAATGTAATTAAGAATGAGAAGAATGAACTTAGGCTAGAAATTGATAATCTGACATTGGTAGAGCTTATCCGAAAATATTTGACTGATGACTCCAATGTCACATTTGCTGCATGGAGGAGAGAGCATCCTACAAAAAATCCGGTGCTTACCATAAAAACTGAAGGAAAGACTGCAAAGAAGGCATTGATTGATGCAATAGAAAAGCTACAGAAAATCAATTCCGAACTGGCAGATGAATTCAAGAAATTAGTCAAGAAATAGAAAAACTTTATTAACATTCTTTATTCTTCTATTTGATGGTGAAATTAAAAGAGGCTGCACTGCTAGTTGATCTCGCAAGGACTACTATTCTTAGCAATTTCAGGAAGACAAAAAGCATTGAACGAATTGCTTCTAACTTCAAGGAAAGACAGGGAGTCTTTGTGACTCTGCATTCATGGCCTGGCAAGGATCTGAGAGGTTGTATAGGGCTCCCATATCCTATAATGTCTTTGGGCAAGGCAGTAATTGAGGCATCTTATGCATCTGCATTTCAGGACCCAAGATTTTTTCCCTTGAAAGAAGGTGAATTGGACAATCTGATAATTGAAATATCTGTATTATCAAAACCAGAATTGATTGAGTGCAAAAAAGAAGATTTGCCAAAGCACATTAAAATAGGAAAGGATGGGCTTATGTGCACAAACAGAGTTCATTGCGGCTTGCTGCTTCCTCAGGTTGCTGTTGAGCAGAAATGGGGCTCAAATCATTTTCTTGAACAGGTCTGTGTCAAGGCTGGTCTTTCTCCGGATGAATGGAGAAGAAATCATTGCAAAATATACAAGTTCAAGGCGCAGATATTTGTTGAAGTTAAGCCCAATGGCAAGGTTATAGAAAAAAAGCTGTAATCCTGTAGCGATATGCTTATTAATTCCCATTTTTTTCTTTGATTATGGCTAAGATATCAACCGGCTCAAAGGAATTGGATTTATGGCTTGAGGGGGGATATGACAAGGATACTATCACAACAATTTATGGGCCAGCTGGAAGCGGAAAGACTAATCTTTGTATTATTGCAGCAGTTCATCAGGCTCTCAAAGGTAATAAGGTGATATATATAGACACTGAGGGAAGTTTTTCAGCAGACAGGCTCAGACAAATAGGGGGTTCAACTGACATAATCAAGAATATTTTGATTCTGAGAGCAACCACTTTCTGGGAGCAGAGAGAATGTTTTAATCGCCTGCTGACAGAAGTAAAAAAATCAATTTCTTTGATAATTGTTGACAGCATTTCCATGCTCTACCGGCTAGAGCTCGGTTTTGCAAATCAGCAAAGCAGGGAAAAGGCGTCAATAATCAACAGATCATTAGGCAGGCAGCTGAGAATACTGACTGAAATTTCTCGGAAGAAAAATATTCCGGTTCTTGTGACCAATCAGGTTTATTCCAATTTTGCAAGGACCGATGATCCAGAGCAGATTATGCAGCAGAGGAAAGAGGTGCGCATGGTTGGAGGGGATATCCTGAAATATTGGTCAAAATGCCTTATCGAACTCCAGAAAGAGGAAAGAAAAAGAAAAGCCATTCTAAGAAAACATAGAAGCATTCCTGAAAAGGAGCTGGAATTTGTTATAACAGAAAAGGGTATAGAAAAACCAAAGTTCAAGTTTTGGTAAAATCCTCAAATTCTAATGACTTTGCAATGACTGCCTTGTCCCCGAAAACAAAAAGATGCAATTTCCTGTCCCCATCAAGCCTTTCTTCAAATTGCTTTCTAACTTCCCAATATTCTTTAGGGTCCAGGGACATTCTCAGGACAACATGCTTTGCACGATGCCTTCTCAATGCATCCAGAATAATCTCAAATCTATTTCCCACAATCTCAAGAACTTCAAATTTATTTTTGAAGAAATCAGATTTGACTATTCGGTTGGATGTCAAAAAAGTGTGTTTGTTCTGCTCAAGGACTCTAATTTTCATCTCTGAAAGCTTATTGACTAGCTCTGGAATCAATCCAGCCAGATTGACTATCTCCTTTATTTCGTAGATAAATCTGTCAATCCTGCCTTTTTCAACAAGCATTTTCCTTTTGTCCTCATTCAGGCTTTTGTCAATCTCGATTATCGTTTTTTCAGGTAGAATTACAGCATTCTTTTCATTTTTCTTCAAATCATTGAAGTAAAGAGTGAGATGTTTTCTTTCATTATAATAAATATATTCTTTTTCGCAGTCAAAATTTATGTTTTGCATGAAGGGAGGCACCTCAATCGCAATTTTTTTGGTTATTTTTGAATATATTTCCAGGAATTCATTGAGATTTGGCTTTATTGTGTCCAGAACCCTTTCTTTTTCATTTTCTATTCTTTCAGGGTCGCAGAATATTATGTCCGGTTTTGCATATTTTACCTCATCTACAATTTCCCTGCTTAGCACATCTCCGTTAAAGAAGGTTATATTATCAAGGCCGAGGGTTTTAGCATTTTCCATCGCTTTTTTTATTTTTTCTTTGTCTCTTTCTATAGCTATTACTTTCTCGCATTCATTGGCAAAGGCCAGAGTCTGAAAACCAAGTCCGGAGCAGGCATCGACAATGACCCTGCACTTAAGCCTTTTAGCTCTGTAAATTGCAATCTCATAAGGGGTTGAAAATCTCAAGTCTTCTATATCAAATCGCAGTTTGCTTATCTCAGGATGTATCTCAGAAATCTTTTCAAATGTTTTTTTTAGGCTTTTCTTGCCTTTGTTTTTGTTTCTTGGATTATTTCTCAGTCCCATTTTCTTCCATCACTTCTTTTTTCTCTATTTTATTTTCTTCAGCGCTGACTTCATGTCCCTTTATCTTTGCGCTGCAATTGGGGTTAAAACAGAATTGCCATGGTTTTCTTGCTTTTCTTATGAAAAGCAAAAGTGGCCATCCGCATTCACAATTTTTTTCGGTTTTCTTGATAAGCCCAAATTTAGGAAGTGAAAATGTTGCTGTGCATTCAGGATAATTGGAGCATCCAAGGAATTGCTGGCCTATTCTGTTTTTTCTTATAAGGAGATTCCCCTTATTGCATCTTGGACAGGGCATTATTGTAGCTTCTTCTCTCTCCTGCTTTCTTATTTCATTCAGCGATGTAAGCAGCTCTTTTCCTATTCCCTCTTCATTCTTTTTGAAATTGGTTGTAACTTTTTCAAGGACTTTTCTTGCCTCTCCAAGGATTCTTTTCTCCTCATCAGCGGCCTTCTTTGAAGTCTGTATGGAATCCATTTCTTTCTCAAAATTTCTTGTAAGCTTTTCATCAATTATTTCTTTGCAATTTTTCTCAAGAGTATGGATAACATTCATTCCCAGAGGAGTTGCCTGTATTGACATTTCTTTTATATATCCCCTTTTATATAGAGTGTCCACAATCAGAGCTCTTGTGGATTTTGTTCCAAGGTTTCTTTTTGAAAGTTCTGAGACAAGGCTGGCGGCGCTATATCTGTGAGGGGGTTGTGTCTGTTTTTCATCTATATTCACTTCTTTGACAGTTATTTTGCCATTTATTTCTGGGACATCTTTTTCTTCTATTTTGAGAGGGTATACATTCATCCATCCTTTTTCCATGATTTTTGCCCCCTTGGCGCTGAAATCCAGGCCTTCAACTTTGACCTTTACTGTCTTGTTATCAATTATTGCATCATTTGCAAAGCAGGAGATGAATCTTTTTACAATCAGTTCATAAATTTTATTCTGCTCTTCAGTTATTTTTTCGCTTTTTTCTCCAGTAGGGTAGATTGAAGGGTGTGCAGGGTCTGATTTCTTTCCCTCGACTGGTTTGTCTCTCTTTGCAAATTTGACTAAATCAGTTATTTTTCCAAGTTTTTCAAGAATTTTTTTGTAGCCGATTGTTGGGGGCAGTTTTTGCGAGGAAGTTCTTGGATAAGATATAAGCCCCGCGAGATAAAGCTGCTGAGTTATCTGTAAAAGATTGGCCGGGCTGATACCAAACAGTCTGTAAGCTTCCATTTGCAAAGTAGTAAGGTCAAACGGTGAGAGAGGAGGCAATTTTTCAGTTTTCTTTTCAGTTTTTGCATCTCCTTCCTTGCCTTTTAATGCCTTGAACTTTTCCAGCTCAGCCTTTTTTTGGATGTCTTTCCCATGTTTTACAGCAAGTTCATGGCTATTTGAAATCAGAATAGAAATCTGCCAGTAAAGGGTTGACTTGAATTTCTGTATTTCTCTCTCTTTTTTTACAACTAGCGCAAGCGCAGGACCCTGAACTCTTCCAACTGACATTATTTTGAATGACCCCGCTTTTTTGACTGCGTCCATCAGCGCTCTAGAAAGATTTATTCCATAAAGCCAGTCAAGATAATGTCTTGTCTCTCCGGCATATGCCTGGCCCCAATCCAGATGATTCATTGCATTATCATATGCCTCAACAATATCCTCTTTAGTCAGGGTTGAGAATTTCATTCTTTTTGCATCATTTTGTTTCGCCAGAAATCTGAGAGAATTCCATCCAATAACCTCTCCTTCGACGTCATAATCTGTTGCTATTGTGAAACTTGTAGCGCCTCTGGCCATTCGTGCAATTAAATCAGCATATCTTTTGGTGTATTCAGTAGCTTTTTTCTCATAGGCAGGGCGCCATTCCATCTCATATATCGGCCAGCCCTTGCCGATGCCATTCAGCCCAAACAGATGGCCTACTGCGCATACGATAACTATCTTTTTTCCATTGCGGGTAATCTCGTAATAAGAAACCTTCCCCATATCCTTTCTCACAGGTGCAGAATCAGCAAGTGCAAAAGCTATTTTCATAGCTGCCTGAGGCTTTTCAGTTATGATTAATTCATATCCCTCTTTCTTTGCCTCGATGTTCTCAGTCTGTTCGACGTTTTGTTTTTTCTTTCTTGGCATTATTTTCTATATCTGAGGATACTTATTTAAATGTTAGCTATATTATTAGCTTATGAAAAAAGAGACAGCACTTAAGGCAATAATGTGGATTTCAATTGCAGGAATGTTGTTTTCAGGATTCCTTTCCTATAATGAGATTTTCTGCTCGTCCGGAATGTGTGCTGCAGCAGTTCCAATAAATCTTGGGTTGCCAGCATGCGTCTATGGCCTGATAATGTATGCCATAGTTTTTGTGCTTTCAGTCCTTGGCTTGAAATCTAAGAATTAAGTTTAAAGAAAATTAATATTATATTTTCTTTCTCTAGTATTGTCACCACTATATAGGAACAATAATAGAAAGCTTTATAAACAAAATCCTCCTTTAAACAGTATAAAATGGCTTACAAGCATCTTGAAGACAGGTTTGATGATTTAGATGATTCTGTTAAAGAGAAATTTCTTTCAGAAGTTAGAAAAGAAAGGATAGATCCCACTGACAGAAAAAATTGGTCAAAATTCCCAGTAAATTATGAACGTGGCAGGCCATTGTCATACAAATATGCCTGGAGCGATGAGATTGTCAAATTCTTTAAGGAAAAAGGAGCCCCTCTTGAGATAATAAATTCCCAATATCTTTATAATAAATTGAACAGAAAAGTCATAAAAAGAATTGTTTATGGGATGATTTCAACACCAGACATCCCTGTAGAGATTTTAAGGAAACTGGAAGACTGGGAAAAGATATGTATTTATGCAGGAGCATGGGTCAAGAGGGATTCAAGTGATGTTGAGTACAATCATCTTTCTGAGATTGTAGGCGCATATGTAAAAGCAGGGATAAACAAACTTGAAAAGGTTCATGTTTTAAATTATGATTCAAAAAGGCAATTGAAGATTCCGGGTTCTCAGAATTACCACAAGGCAAATTATGTTCAGGAAAGGTTATTTTCAGATGATTCAAGCATTAATGATATTGAAAATCTTTTAACTGAAGAAGCCAAAAATCAAAACTATAATCTGCAGGAAAGAATAGCAATCAAATTAGATAGCTTGGATAAGAATCAGCTGAGTTATTTGTCAAAAAAATATGGAAAGGACAGGCTTGGAGACTATTATATCAGTCCTGAAAAGCCGGTTCAGATAAAAAATAGCATAAATAAGCTGATGAATGATATCCTGCGCAATAGCACTTCGGATAAATGATATGTTTCTGAATAGCATTTTGACTATCAAAATATTTAAAAACTAATTTTTCGACATTATTTTATGATTGATATAGAAGAGGTTTATGAACCAAGAGAGGATTCTTTTATGCTTGCAGATGCTATTGAAGATTATGCCTTTGGTTCAGTACTGGATATGGGCACCGGCACCGGAATACTCGCTGAAAGGGCATCAGATAGCCCAAAGGTTACAAATATTATAGGTGTTGATGTCAATCCCGCAGCCATTGAATACTGCCTGAAGAATATAAGAAATAAAAAAATCAAATTTATGCATTCAAACCTGTTTAGCGGCCTGAAGGGCAAGTTTGATTTCATTGTTTTCAACCCGCCTTATCTTCCAAGAGGCAAGGATAAGGTTAAAGACAAGTCGCTGATCGGAGGAAAAAAGGGATTTGAGGTTCTTGAAAAATTCTTCAAGGAGGTCAGCAAGCATTTGAATCCAAAGGGCAGGATACTTATTGTATTTTCATCTCTTACTGACAAGGAAAAAGTTGACAGCATCATAAAGAATCATAAATTTAAGGCAAATTTGCTTGAGAAAAAGCATATGTTCTTTGAAGACCTTTATCTGTATATGCTAGAGAAATAATCACTTCTTTTTCTTTGGCTTTTTGGCCGTTTTTTTAAATTTCTTTTCAGCTTTTGCCGGCTTTATTTCTTTGAAGCCAGTGTATTTCCACAGGGCTTTTGGGATTTTTATTGAGCCGTCAGCCTGCTGGTAGTTTTCTACAATACAAGCAATCATTCTTTCTGTCGCAATTGCAGTGTTGTTTAATGTGTGCACAAATTTTAATCCAGATTTATCCTGATACTTAATATTCGACCTTCTTGCCTGGAAATCCAAACAATTGGAACAAGAACCTAATTCTCTATATGCATTCTGGGCTGGAAACCATCCTTCTAAATCAATTGTTTTTGTTGGCACTCTTCCTGTGTCCCCGGAAGCTAAAACAACTGTTCTAAACGGTATTCCAAGAAGCTTAAAAATTTCAATTGCATTATTTAAAAGCCAATCAAATTCTTTCCATGAATCTTCCGGCTTGCAGAAAGAAAATTGTTCAATCTTTTCAAATTGATGCACTCTAAAAATTCCTTTTTCGTCTTTTCCATGAGTCCCTGCCTCTTTCCTAAAGCAGGATGATACCCCTGACAACCTTATTGGTTCTCCAATATCAATAATTTCATTCATATAATAGGAATTCAAAGCATGTTCAGAGGTTCCAATCAAATATAAGTCCTCACCATCTATTTTATAGATAGTTTCTTCAAATGCTCCCAAAGGCAATGCCCCAGCCAGAACATCGCGCCTTAACATAAAAGGAGGCTGAACCATTGTAAACCCTTTTTTCCTCATAAAATCAATTGTAAAATTAATCAAAGCATAATTTAATTTCACTAAACCACCTTTAAGAAAATAAAATCTTGCAGTGGCAACCTCTGATGCCTTTTTGGTATCTAGTAAACCCAGTCCTTCTAAAATATCAGAATGGTCTTTAATTTTGAATCTGAATTTTGGAATCTTTCCAAATTTTTTTAATGTCTTATTTTTGGATGCATCTCCGACAGGAACTGACTTATCCACGATGTTTGGAATCTCTTCCCAGAGATCATCCCTCTTATTTTTAACAGTTTCCATCAATTTCTCTTTATCTTCCAATTTCTTTGGAATTTCTTTGGCTTCCTTTATTAATTTTGAAATATCCTTTCCCTCTTTTTTAGCCTTGTTTATATCTTCAGAAATCTTGTTTTTCTTACTTCTGAGATTATCCACTTCTTCTTTCAAATCTCTCCACTGATTATCCAGTTCTACAAGACTATCAACATCCTTTTCGGGAAAACCCCTTTTTTTCTGGCTTCCTTTGACAATCTCCTGCTTGGTTCTTATTAGATTGATGTCAATCATGCTTTTTACAATGCAAATGGCTTTTTAAAATTTGGTTTTTCAAGCATATAAAAATCCATATAAAAGTATTTAAACCAAAAAATAATCTAAAAAATGTAAAAACGAGGTCATTAAAATGGGATTTTGGGATGATATGAAGAAAGAGGGACAGGAATTCACAAGCGGCATTGACAAGCAGAAAAAAGAGCTTGAGGAAAAGAAGAAATACCTGCTTTTTCTGAACCGACAGGAACTCTATAAACTGTTGCTGGAGTTGAATCTTGAAGAGCCAAAGTCAAATTCTTCAAATCCAGTTACAGGGGAGAAATACGGGCCCGAGATTACTTCTGAAAACTTGAGAAACAAGCTAATTAATGAGGTAAATCTGCAGCAAATCCTTGAATTCGGAAGAAGAAACACCATCTTCTAGATGCCTTTTTAGCGTGAATTTTGAAGGCAGAGGTATATAGCAACGTTTATTAATTATTTTTGGCATATTGTTCTATGGAGATATTGATAGCTGGAAGAGGCGGGCAGGGTGCTGTAACAGCCGCACGACTGCTTGCAACAGCGGCATTTCATGAAGGGAAGGAAGTTCAGGCATTCCCGCATTTCGGTATAGAAAGAAGGGGGGCTCCAACCTATGCGTTCTTAAGAATAGACAAAAAGCCCATTCTTATCAGGTCTGAGATAGAAAACCCGGATTTTGCCATTGTTCTTGATCCAATGATGATTAATGATAAACGGGTGGATAAATCTGAAAAAATATACCTTAACAGTTCAAAGTCAATAAAAGGAACCAGTCATTTTGACGGAACCAGCATCGCGTTTAAGATTTTCGGCTCCGATATTGTAAATACTGTAATGTCTGCATTTTTCTGTGCCAAGACAAAGATAATATCAAAAAAGGCATTGATTGAGGCCTGCTCTGAATTGTGGCATGCTGAAAGCCTTCAGAAGAATATCAAAGCAATTGAAGAAACATTTTCAAAATTAAGATGACAAACTCTCAGGCTATAAAAATCAATGAATCTAAGGAAAAAATCCTTAAGATAATAAGGAAAGTTAAGAATGAAGATTTCAAGAATATGCTTATCTCTGTTCTTGCAAGCAATGAACAAAATATAAATCATCAAAATGCATTAAATTTTCAAAAAATAATTGAAGCGATGTCAATTATTGATAGAAGGTATTTCACTGAATTCAATTCCTATGTTGATGAGCCACTCATAATTGGTCATGGGCAGACAATTTCACAGCCGACCACTGTCGCAAGAATGCTGCATATGCTTGACCTTAAGAAAGGAGATAATGTTTTGGAGGCAGGTACTGGCTCCGGATGGAATGCCGCTTTGATGGCATATATTGTAAAGCCAGGTAAAGTTGTAACTTCTGAAAGAATATTTGAGCTTTCAAAGCTTGCAGAGAAAAATATAAAAGAATTTTCAAAAAAATTAAAATTGAAGCTGAATCTCAGGGTGATGTTTGCGGACATTCTCAATGAGCAGTCAGAAATATGGAAAAATAAGTATAACAAGATAATGATAACTGCCGGCGTCAGTTATGACAGTATAAAAGCTGTGAATGCTATGGCCTTGATGCTGCTGAAAGAAAAAGGAATGATATTATATCCTTCAAATGAAACCGGTAGTTTCTGCGCACTGGAATTGTGGCAGAAAAAAGGGAATGAACTTAAAAAACTTGACCGTGATGAAGGCTATGCCTTTGTTCCTTTGCTGAGAAAAGAAAGCAAATAATCAAAAAATGAAAAAAGAGAAGATTCCTGTATGTGAAGCCGCTTCTAGTTTGAAGCAGAGCACTGCAAACTGGCGAATTCTGAGGCCGGTTGTCCTGAAGAAATGCGCAGCCTGCGGCACATGCTCCCAATTCTGCCCGGATTCAGCGATTGCTGTAAAAGGAGGTAAGGCAGTCATTAATTACAAATACTGCAAGGGCTGCGGCATATGCGCAAGAGAATGCCCAAATGCATCAATAATAATGCAAAAAGAGGAAAAATGAAAAAGTTGACTGAAAAACACTCTAAACATCACAGATATCATGTTATTGAAGGCGCTCATGCAATTGCAGAGGCAGTAAGGCAATGCAGGCCTTTAGTTATTCCGGCCTATCCTATAACTCCTCAAACTCACATTATTGAAAGGCTTTCTGAGATGTCTGCATCAGGTAAATTGGATGCTGAATACATCAATGTTGAATCAGAGCATTCAGCAATGTCTGCATGCATCGGGGCTTCTGCAACTGGCGCAAGGACATTTACATCTTCCAGCTCCCAAGGCATGGCTCTGATGTCTGAAATGCTTTTTATTGCCTCAGGAATGCGGCTTCCGATAGTGATGGCTGTTGCAAACCGTTCCCTTTCAGCTCCTCTGAGCATCTGGAATGACCAGTCTGATTCAATGGCCCAGCGAGATTCAGGATGGATACAGCTTTATTGCGAGTCAGGCCAGGAGGCTTATGACACCACAATTCAGGCTTTCAGGATAGCTGAAAAAACTTCCAATCCTGTAATGGTTTGTGTTGATGGTTTTTCAATCTCCCATACATTCGAGCCAGTAACCCTGCTTGATGATGAATGTGTTGGAAATTTTGTTGGCAAATTCAAGGCAAAAATTAAGTTGGACACTTTAAGGCCCGTGACAATGGGGCCAATTGCAATGCCAGATTATTATATGGATTTCAAGAAAGAGCAGCAGGATTCAATTATTTCTGCGAGGAATGACATCAAAAAAGTTAATAAGGAATTTGGGGATAAATTCGGCAGAAATTATGGAGACGGACTTATTGAAACTTATAGGATTGAAGATGCAGATTATGCAATACTCGGAATGGGAAGCCTTTGCAGCACAGCCAGGGTTGCAATAGATGAAATGAGAAATAAAGGAAAGAAAGTTGGACTTATCAAATTGAGAGCATTTAGGCCTTTCCCTTATGATGAACTGAAAAAAGTTGTTTCAGGGCTTAAAGGGATTGCAGTGATGGACAGGGCAATCTCATTAGGAAGTGCAGGGCCCTTGTTCACAGAGGTCAAGGCATGCATTTGCAATATTCAATTGAACGATTTTATTACTGCATTAGGTGGAAGGAGCATAAATGTCAAGATGCTTTCAGATGCAGTTGGAAAAATAGGCCAGAAAAATGAGGTTGACTGGCTATTCTAAGATGGTAAACAAAAAATTGAAACAGGAAAGGGAAAAAAGCGAAGAATTATTTGTGTCAGGGCATCATGCATGCGCCGGATGCGGGCCTGCGATAGCAATGCGCCAAATTATCAAAACTGCAGGAAAAGATAGTATTGTAACCATCGGGACAGGATGCATGGAAGTTATTTCAACATTATATCCTTTCAGCTCCTGGAAAGTGCCTTGCATTCATTCAGCATTTGAGAACACTGCTGCAACTGCATCAGGAATCGAAGCTGCATTGAAAAAACAGGGGAAAAAGACAAATGTTATTGCAATTGCAGGAGACGGAGGGACTTTTGATATTGGTTTGCAGGCATTGAGTGGAGCCATAGAAAGAGGCCATAAATTCTTGTTTGTATGCTATGACAATGGAGCTTACATGAATACTGGAGTTCAGAGAAGCTCGGCAACTCCTTTATATGCAAGGACAACTACAACTCCTGCAGGCAAAAAAGAAGAGAAAAAACACATGCCTTTCATTGTTGCATCTCATGGAAAGGTTTACGTTGCAACAGCCAACATTGCATATCCTGTTGATTTGCAAAATAAAATCAGGAAAGCGCTTGCATTCAACGGCCCGTCTTATATCCAGATCTTTTCTCCTTGTGTGCCTGGCTGGAACTATCACAGCTCTGAAACAGTGCAGATTGCAAGACTTGCAGTTGAGACTCGGGCATCTTTGCTGTATGAAATTGAGAATGGGATTGTAAAACTGAACAAAGAGATTGAAAATCCAAAGGCTCTGAAGCTTTGGCTTGAAAGACAGGGCAGATTCAAGTCCCTGAGTCAAGAGGAAAGCGAAAAATTGCAAAATTATGCAACTGATTATTACAAACACATCAAAAAATTGAGTGATTCTGGAATAAAACTGTTCTAAAACTAAGCGAACGAAAGATTTATAAAGAAAAATAGTAATTGAACATATATCTTTCAATATATATTGGCTGAGGGGATAATATATGTTGAGATTTAGGCTAAGAAAAAATGACAAAAGACACCTTCGATGTGTTCTTTAGAAAGAAACCAGCTATGATGCTGATTGCTCTTAAAAAGACTACAAGAGCAAGATACGGTAGTATTCTCGCAAAGGAGGTGGATTGCACCTACAGCCATGCTGTAAAAATTTTACAGGGATTGGAGAAGATGGGGCTTGTGCAATTTGAGAAGAAAGGCCGTATTAAGTTGATAAAACTGACCAAGAGAGGATACGAAATAGCTGATCTGATTGAAAAGGTCAGGGAATTGCTTGGTTAAATTTATCGGCAACATAGATTTAAGGTTTGAAAAGAACTAAATCACTTTAGTAAATTTTATTTTTCTATTTTTTAATAGCTTTTTTTAATTTATCTTGAAATTATAGCTCTTGTTCTAAAAATAAAGATGAGCGGGCCCGAAGGGATTTGAACCCTCGACACCCTGATTAAGAGTCAGGTGCTCTACCAGGCTGAGCTACGGGCCCACATAGAAACAAGTAAAAATCGATTTAAAAAATTTTGCTAACTCGATTATCTGTAAATTCTCCAGACATGCTTGCATTTGGTGCATTTGAAGAACTGGGTCTCTGCCTCGTCATTGGATCTCATCTGAGCGCTCCAGAAATAGGCCTTGTTGTTGCCGCATTTAGGGCAAGTTGTTGAAGTTACAGGCCATACGCTTGTGTCTTTTTCCTTTACTGCCCCAATTTTAGTCTTTTCAGCCAGTTTTTCAGATGAAGAAATATTTACCTTCCCTTTTGCTGCATAGCCGCATTTAGGGCAAGTGAATCTCTTTCTCTTTTGTATGAGTAGTAATCCATCCTTAGGGCAAAATTGCATTTTAAGGCCGCTATTTGCATTAAATTCTCCAGATTTCTTATTGCTCTTTTTTGTTTTCTTCTTTTTCATCTTAATTTTACTGTGTTTTGGCATTTTTAAATGCATTGAACATATCTGTCCATATTACTTTTGCCCAGCCTATATAAGGAATTCTTGCAACTGCCTTTCCTATTATTTGTGCTTTGTTTATGTTGAGCTCCTGAGGCAGCTGGTAGCAGTTATTGTCTCCCTTTGTCGAGAATTTTGAATTTGTCTCGTCAGCAAATACTACCCTGTGGATTATTGGCTTTGCAGTTGTTGTCTTGAAAACTATTATGTCTCCTGGCTTGTATTCATTCTGGCCTTGCACTATCATTATATCTCCTTTGTCCAGCCCGTTATTGTATTCCCATTTTTTTAATTCATCTTGAGTTATGCCATGTTCAGAATACCAATTGCAGCTTTGATACCATTGATCAAATGCATATGAATGATGCATGCTTCCGGATTCTATTACCACCATTGGCAATGGAGTGGCTAAAATTAGCCTTAATACCGGAAAAAAGATAAGAAAAATGAAAACAAATACTAATAGGAAAGCAACCGTCCAGCTCCAAATGCTGTTAGATTCCCACACAAATCTCCAAAATTTTTTAAGTGCACTAGTCACGCTCATTTTGTTATAATTATATATTATTTTATCTTTATTTAAATATCTTCTGAACTATCTTTTACAAAATAGAAATATTTAAATAGTAGTATACACGTTACGTGTATACGTAAGGTAATCACAAAATGGCCTTGGACTTATTTGAGCATACTGTTCTTTGCAATAAATGCAATAAGAAGATGAAAAAAGTTATGGTTGAGAGAAATGGCTTAAGGCTTCGGACTCTTGAGTGCCCGGAATGCGGTCAAAGAACATATCATCCGGCAGATATTGAGGAGTATAATAAATTTAATGAGCTGAAAAATCAGAATTTTAAGGTCAAATTAAGACAGGTAGGCAATTCTTATGCAGTTTCTATTCCTCATGAGATAGTGGATTTTTTTAGAGAAGCAGAAGAGGAAGGAAATGAACTGCAGCATATTCATGAAAAGATGGAAAGGATGGTGACATTGGCTCTGGAGCAGGCAAATAAATTATCCCTGAGTTTTAGCGAAGGAAATTATGACACCATAAAGGAAAGCCATGACAAAGGAGTTCATACTATTGTCAGAGAGAAAGCAGAGACAAAGCCCTTGAATGTAAATGGCGGAAAGGGATTCGTCAGCAGAAAAATGAAAGTGGTGAGAATCACAAAGGAAAAGGAAAAATAATAATCAAAAATGGTAACAACTACTGCATCAAATAAAATAATAAAATTAAAGGTTATGGAGAGCCTTCAGGAAGATGCCTACAAGGGAATTGCCCGCATAAATACTGCTACTATGCGCCAGCTTGACCTGAAACCGGGAGATATTATAGTCATAAAAGGCGGCCGCGAGACAGTTGCAATCATTGACAGAGCATATCCGGCAGATATTGGAGAGCAGATAATAAGGATTGACGGAATAATGAGAAGAAATGCGAAGACAGGTATAGGGGAAATAATCAGCATCGAAAAGGCTGAAGTCAAAGAAGCAAAAAAAATTACAATCGCTCCTGCTCAAAAAGGAGTGAGAGTTCAAGCTGATCCAGAAATATTCAAGCGCGGGCTTTTAGGCAGAGCATGCGTTACAGGAGATATAGTTGTTCTTGGCGGAACACAAAGGCGTAGGGACTTGATGGCAGACTCTTCTTTTGAGGAATTGCTTGGGGGAATATTCGGAGAGGCATTTCCGGGGATGGGAATTGCAAATTTTCAGCAGACAAAATTTATCATTGCAAATACTAATCCAAAACAGCCAGTTGTAATAACTGAAAATACAGAGATTGCTCTTAATCCAATTGCAGTTGAGGTCCAGGAAGAGAATGTTCCCGATGTTACATATGAGGATATAGGCGGATTGGACGAGCCAATCAGAAGGATTCGTGAAATGGTTGAGTTGCCATTGAAGCATCCGGAATTATTTGTCAGGCTTGGGATAGAGCCCCCTAAGGGAGTTCTTCTTTATGGAACCCCCGGATGCGGAAAGACTTTATTGGCAAAGGCAGTTGCAAATGAGTCAGAGGCACATTTCCTGTTGTTGAATGGTCCTGAAATAATGTCTAAATTTTACGGAGAATCTGAAAAGAAAATAAGGGACTTGTTTGATGAGGCTGAGAAGAATGCTCCATCTATTATATTCATTGATGAGATTGATTCTGTTGCTCCGAAAAGAGAAGAAAGCTATGGAGAGGTTGAAAGAAGAGTTGTAAGCCAGATTTTGACATGCATGGATGGCCTGAAGAATCGTGGAAGAGTAGTTGTCATCGGCGCAACTAATCGTCCGGATGCATTAGATCCTGCTCTTAGAAGGCCTGGAAGATTTGACAGAGAAATTAATATTGGTGTTCCGGACAAAAAGGGAAGACTTGATGTTTTAAAGATTCATACCAGAAACATGCCTCTCGCAAAAGATGTAACTCTTGAGGAATATGCATCATTCACTCATGGTTTTGTAGGGGCGGATTTATCTGCATTATGCAAAGAAGCAGCCATGGCAAGACTGAGAAAACTGCTGCCTAACCTTAAGTTGAAAGGAAAAGGGCAGGAGGAAGAGCCATTCCCTCAGGAAATTTTAGACAAGCTTACAATCAATGACAAGGATTTCAGGGATGCGCTGAAGGTTGTGCAGCCTTCTGCAATGCGTGAAGTCTATGTTGAATCACCAAATGTCAAATGGAGCGATGTTGGAGGCTTGGAAGATATAAAACAGGAGCTTAAGGAAGCTGTTGAATGGCCTTTGATTTATCAAGATTCATTCAAGAGAATGGGCATAAGGCCTCCAAGAGGAATTTTAATCTACGGGCCGCCAGGAACTGGTAAAACTATGCTTGCAAAGGCAGTTGCAACTGAAAGCCAGGCAAATTTTATCCAGATCAAAGGTCCGGAATTGCTAAGCAAATGGGTGGGCGAATCAGAAAAGGGAGTAAGAAAAGTATTTGAAAGAGCCAGACAGGTTGCGCCATGCGTTGTGTTTTTTGATGAAATAGATGCGCTTGCAAGCAGAAGAGGCTATGAGACAGGGACTAAAGTTGGCGAGCGTGTTTTGAACCAGATGCTTGCCGAGATGGATGGCATTGAGCAGCTTGAAGGAGTTGTGGTTATCGGAGCCACAAACAGACCGGATATGCTTGACCCTGCTTTGATGAGACCAGGAAGATTCGACAGAATTGTGTCAACTCCTGTTCCAAACAAGGAAGGCAGGCTTGCAATTTTCAAAATTCATACTAAAAACATGCCTATCACAAAAGACGTAAATCTTGAAGTCCTTGCAGAAAAAACAGAAGGTTATGTCGGTTCTGACATTGAAGGATTGTGCAGAGAGGCTGCAATGCTTGCTCTGAGAGATGATATTAATGCAAAGGAAGTGAAGAAAAAGAATTTTGAGGAAGCTATGAAAAAGGTGAGAGCATCAGTAACACTTGAAGATGCAAAGCAGTACAATGAAATAGAGCAAATGTATATCAGAAAAGCCCGCGCAGCTCTTGAAAAGCCGGATTATTTCGGATAATCCTTAAATTTTATTTTTCGAAAATTTTAGCATATGTTTAAATATAAGTTATGCTTATTTTATTTAGATAAATTTTATTTTAAAATTTAGAAAAAACAAAAAAGGAGGAAAATAATGGCAAAGAAAAAAAAGAAATCTAAGAAGAGAAGATAAAAATGGCGAAGAAAAAATCCAAAAAGAAAGCTAAGAAGAAATCTTGCTGCAGCTGCTGCAGATAAATTTTTTATTTTTTTATTATTTTGTTAGAATTTCGCAGCCCTTTTCTTTTACAAGTAAGGTATGTTCGGCCTGGCTTACAGGCTGTCTTGATTTCTCAACGAGTTCTGCAAAATGATGCAGGCTCCCGTTCTGCTCCAGGAATTTCAGTGCAATTTTTGCTCTGATTCCGAATTCTTTTATCATCCACCTTTCTGCGAACGGCAGAGTGTTGTAATTTTCAGCTATAAAATCTAGAATTTCTCTTGCATTTCTGTCCCTTACTGGCTTCGGCTCTGTCAGCATGTAAATGTCTGACAATCTTCCGTCCTGCACAACTCCTTCTCCGGTTGTGGCAAAAGGCTCAATTGCGATTATTTGCCCTTCTTCCAGCTGAGTTTTGTTGCCGTTATCATAATTTGGTATTGTCAGGCCTGCATGAAGGTTGAATTTTTCTATTTCATGGCCGCATAGATTCCTTACAGGGGAGAATCCTGCTTCAGTTATTGTTTTATGGATGATTTTTCCAATCTCATTTACTGAAACCCCTGCTTTTACAACTTTGATTGCTTCATTCAAAGCTTTTTCATTTGCATCAATCATTTTCTTGTGTATTCTGTCTTTTGTCAGATCAATGCTTAAAGCTATATCACTTATGCATCCGTCAATCGAAACCCCAAGGTCAATCTTTAACAGCCCATTTGCAGCATTTTTGTCCTCATGAACAGGAGAATAATGGGCCGCAATTTCATCACAGCTGACGTTCACCGGAAAAGCAAGATGTATCTTCATTTCTTCTGCTTTTTTTTCTATTTTTTCAGCTATTTCAAGCAGAGGCATGCCTGCCTTGACTATTCCTTTTGCATAATTCATTAATGCTGAAGCTTTTTCTCCAGCTTCAGTCCATTTTTTGATTTCTTTTTGTTCCATTTTATTAATTCTTCAAGATGATTATATAAACCTTTAGAAATCCATAAGATTTTTCTGTTTCTGAATTAATTGTTCCTTTGAAATTCCGAATACCAAGAAAATATTTTCCACAGCAGGGATAATCTGATGGTCAAGATAATAATCAAGATCATATTGCCCTTCCTTCACTTCTTCAGGAAGCTTCGCTTTTTCCCGTACAAGACTTTTCTTCTCACCTTTTGCAATTACAAATTCAATCATGCTTCCAGCCTTGACCGGAAGGCCAAGCTCTTGCATTCTTTGGGCAACAACCACATGAGGGCCTATATTTTCATATTCATTAATTGCTTTTTTTAATTGTGTTCGAATGATTAATTTTTCAATTGGGACCTTTTTTGCAATTAGTTCCTTAATTATTTTCTGAACGTGTGAAAGTGCTTTTTCGTGCTTGCCGTCTTTCAGTATCATTCTTAGCACTTCATCCTGCAAATTTCTTGATAAGTTGCACCAGTCCCTTCTTACTGTCTCAAATCCCCTGATTTTCATGCTTCCATCATCGGCTAATAACGCATATTTCTTTTTCGCTCCTGTCTCTCCAGTCCTTTTAGTGACAAAGATTCCTCGCTTGAAGAAATTTTCAAGTTCAAGCTCCATTGTTCCAGGCAATTCATCATTTTTTTTCTCGAGCCAATTCAATGCTTCCTTTTCAGAGATATTATTGAGCATCATTACTAAGGAATCGGTATCTCCATAGATGACTTTGAATCCTTTCTTTTCAGCCTCGTCCATAACTTTTTTAATATAATAACGACCGAATGCTGTGATTGATGCAGCAGCTTCTATGCTGTAATATCTTGCGCCAAAGAATGCATAATAGCCATAGGTTGCGTTTGCCAGTGTTTTGAGAGCATAGCTTCTGGCATCCAGCTCAGGGCTGTATTTCTTTTTCAATTCATCTTTCAATTTTTTTCTCTGATTCAGCAGCCTGTCCAGCAGTTCTGGAATAAAGCTTTTCTTCTTGTTGAAATAGTACACCTTCTTTTTGCCAGCGAGCTCAACTTCGGGCGTCTCAAATGCATTTGTTTTTTCTTTTTGTAGGGTTGTTGGAGAGATGTTGAAAGAGGTGATTATGCTTGGATACAGGCTCCTAAAATCGAATACAACCAATTTTTCGTAAAGACCTGGCTGTGGCTGAAATACGAAAGCCCCTGAATATCTGCCTTCCCTTCTGTTTCCTATCTCATCACTTATAGGACGATTTTCAATTATTTCATTGAATTCTTTCAAATTATGAATAATATAATTCTCCACCAGCTGTGAATAGGCTGATCTTGATGCATTATACAGAGGCTCGCCAACTATTTTTGTCATCTCTGCAATGTTCGGCCACAGTTTATCGAAAAGTTTTGAGGTCAGTACAGAATCCTGCAGGTTGTAAAGGCAGAATTTTCTAAGCTCAGCCTCTTCCAGTTGCCCTTTGGATTCTTTAAGCTCTTTAGTTATCTTGTTCAAGTCTACTTTCAGCTTTTCCTCTCCAATGAGCTCTTTTGCAACGTCATTGAGGCTTATTGTTTCGGACTTCAAAATATAGGCAATAATGTTATTGACAAACTTGTATAAATCCAGGTGCACAATCCCAGTAATCTTGCTTGAAGGGATCATTCCTCTTATGAAATTTATATTGCTCCAATCAAGCCCCAAGTCAAGTTTGATATCATGCTTTTCAGCTCTCATTCTCAAGTAAGGCAGATCAAAGGCATCAGAAAAATAGCCGACAATGAAATCCGGCCTGTAATTTCTGATTGCTTCCTTGAATTTTATTATCAGTTCAGCTTCATTTTTTACAAATTCAACCTCTTCAGGAGGATTTTTGAAATGTTTCCATGTCAAAACTTTCTTGGTTTTATCATCAGCTACAGATATCATCAAAATTTGCCCCTTTCCAATCTCTAATTCAGAGGTTTCAATGTCAAATGCAAGGATTTTTGGCTTGAATTCTGGCTGCTCCTTTGATAGACTAATCTTTTCAGCCCATATCTCAACATCCACATCCAAGTCAGAATGTTTTGTCTCACCGCCAGAAACATCATGCCACATCAATGGCTTGATATCCTTTTCAATGAGATAACGAGTCACATAATTTATGTCCTGCTCCTTTTTGTCTTCTGTTTCAGGAAAACTCTTGACAATATCTTTTATTATAATAATATCTTTCGGATTTTCAACATACACTTTAATGGCTGTTATCTCTCTGTCCCGAAAATTTTTCTTATGAATTTCGGCTTTTATGACTCTTGCTGTTCTGCCGGCATGTTCCAGTCTTACTTTTCTGACTTTCTCAGCATATTTTTCTATATTTGCATGTTCTTTGGGGATAAGCCAGAAATAGCTGTCGCAGCTGTCTATAACACAGCACCTTTTGCCTTCCAAAGTCCTGCCCCAAATTCTTACAAAAGCCTTCTCGCCCCTGTCGAAGGAGTCAAAGTCAAGAGGAATGAATTTTATATGCATTTTTCGCCCTTTTACCTTGTATTTTAGACAGAAGTTCCATATATAAATAATTCTCAAATTCCTTCAAACGAAAGCTTTATATATCTGTCATCACTATTACATAGTAACAAAATAGGTGCTTAGGACAACCTGACACCTACTCCTATTCAAACACTAAAATGGCATATTTGCAAGATGTTAAAAAAACAGAACTTAATTCTAGCTATAGCGTCAAGCCAATCAATCTAGAAGGCCCTAGAGTCACAAAAAATTACATTATCGGAAAGAGCAAATACTGCAATATAATTATACCTGACGGCTATAAATACACTGCAACCTATCATGCTATTGTTTCTTCAATTTCAAACTTTGTGGATGGAATCAAAGAATTTTATCTTGGAGACCTCAAGACAAAGGGAAGAACTGTGGTTCAAAGAGATTTTGATGATGAATTCAGGGTTTTAAAGCCAGTACAATGCCATGAAGAGCAGATAAAAGACGAGGAAGAAAAAAATTGTGAAAAAATCAGATTAGAGCCTGCAACTTCAGCAGACAGGATATACAAGCTTAAAAATAATGACAAATTGACTTTTGGTTCAGAAGAGTATGATAAATACAAAATAAGATTTTTAAATGAAAAATTCTTGAATTCTCAGCTCGAGGATGTGGTAAACGAAGATATTCTAACTTATGTTATAGGAAAGAGCGATTTGGCAAGCATCACTGTGCCTGACAGAATCAGAAATTTTGAGGTAAAAAACGTTGATTTGTTCCATTCTGCAATCATAGGCTACAAAAACAATGGCGAGAGGAAATGGGGGGTCATTGACCTTGGCACAAAAGGCAAGACACACATAAGGAGAAACGGACTTGTTGAAGACATCAAATCATCCGAGAACTTGGAGTTTGATGATGAAGTTAAAATAGGAAATAAATTTGCTGATTATAATTATACAATTTTCAAGCTGCAGCACGGAGATGAAATCCTGCTTAACGGGGTTGAAGAGGAAGATTTAAGAGGGGCATATGTATTCAAATTCCTTGAAAAACTGGAGACTAAATAAAATGACAGACTTCAAAAACGTAAAAAGAAAGAAAAAGCTGAAGGATATAGTCAAAGATACTATTATTATAGCCACAATAGGCTCAATTGGAATTGGTGGGGCGCTTTTGATAAGCAATTATCAGAATAATAAGACTAAAAGAATTTTAGAAAGTTATTCAGGAATAGAAGAAGTTACATTATCTCAAGGCGAGAATTTTTGGAATTATGCTGAGAAATATTGTCCTCCAGGTGTTGATATAAGGGATTATCTTGCATTTGTGTATGAGCGCAACAACAAGAAATCTACAATAGATCAGACATATCAGACAGCCCAGCCAGGAGACAGTCTTAATTTCTATAAGTATCCTTACAAAAAGGAAAAGTAAAAAGCAAATTATTTAAGCCGTTTTTGAGTTCTTAATTTATGGGTTTGCAGATAAGCGAGATTGTCCCGAGAACGGAGATTAAGCTGGAGGATTTATCAGGAAAAATCATAGCTGTTGATGCATTCAACACTATCTATCAGTTTCTTACAACTATCAGGCAGCCGGATGGCACGCCTCTTTCTGACAAACATGGAAGAATTACCTCACATCTGTCTGGACTATTTTACAGAACTACTAATCTGATGAACAAGGGACTTAAGCTTGTTTTTGTTTTTGACGGCGAAGCGCCTGAGCTGAAAAGAAAGACCCATGAGCTCAGGGCAGAGGCAAAACAGGAAGCCCGCGATAAATACGAGTCTTTCAGGACAGCCGGAGAATTCGAGGAGGCAGGCAAGTATGCCGGCAGATTTGTCACATTGAATGAAGGCATGATTGATGAAGCCAAAAGACTTCTGAAAGCGCTCGGATTGCCAATTGTCCAAGCCCCAGGTGAAGGTGAAGCCCAGGCAGCATTCATGGCGCAAAGAGGAGATGTATGGGCATCAGCTTCTCAGGATTATGATTCTCTTTTGTTCCAGGCTCCAAGGCTTATTCAGAATCTCACTCTTGCAAGAAAGCGAAAGCTTGCTTCAGGGGCATTTGTATCAATAGAGCCTGAACTGATTGATCTTCAGAAAGTTTTGAATTCTATGCAGATAAACCAGGATCAATTGATATGCCTCGGCATTCTGATTGGTACTGACTATAATCCTAAAGGCGTCAAGGGCATAGGCCCGAAGACTGCCTTGAAATTGGTGAAGCAGTACAGGCAGCCGATGACTATTTTTTCAAACGTGCACAGAGATTATGATTTTGACTTTGACTGGCAGGAAATTTTTGAGCTATTCAAAAAGCCGGATGTCACAGCAGACTATAAAATAAAATTCGGCCCGATTGACGAGAAAGAGCTGAAAAATCTTCTTGTGAAGGAGCACGATTTCTCAGAGGAAAGGATTGACAGCTCTCTGAAAAAGCTGTCAGAGCAGAAGAAAGAACGGCAGCAGAAAGATTTGAAGAAGTGGTTCTGATAAAGATTAATGCATGATTATTTTTGATGAAGTGAAGTCATGGCACTGATTGATGTATTACTTGTTTTTGATTAAAGAAGTTCGCAAAGTTCCTTGTTTGTGACTGCATTGATTATGTATTGTGTCTTGTCCTGCAGAGAGCCCAATGAGGCATTGTTAGTTATCTTGTAATCAGCAACTTTTATGCACTGCAAAACCTGCTGCCCAGATGTTTCCTGTTGGAATCCCTGGTCAATCGCATCCACTTTAAGAAAATCAGGCCATGTTTTTGGGTCGCTTTCCCGGTTTCTTGAAATTACTCTGCTGAATCTGTCCTCTTTAGGCGCGTCAATTGCAATCAGATAGAAATGTCCAATCTTTTTCAGCTCCTGGACTTCTTCAGGATTCCTGATGCCGTCAACAATGACATTCATGCCTGGAAATATTTTCTGGCTGACCATCTGCGCAAGAATTCCGCTGCCCTGCTGCATTCTTAGTTCATTGCCCAATCTCTGCAGATTTTCCCTTATATGTTCAATTCCTCTTTTTGTTGCCTCTTCTCTTACTTCCTGCGATAATGAGAAATAAGAAAAACCTTTCTTCTTCAGATACTCGGCAACCTCTCCTTTCCCAGAAGCGATTGTGCCCGTAAGGCCAGTTATCATAGTTCTGAGTAATCATTGGAATTTAAAAGGATTTATGTAGAAAAAATATACTTTTAAAGTTGCTTCATCAATTCTTTTATTTTGTCTTCATCTTCTTTGATTGATTCTCTCAAAACACTTTTTTCAGCGGTGGTGGTAGCATTTGGGAATAATGCAATAGCTTCATCAATAGATTGCTTCAATTCCATTATTCGCATATATGCTCCTTTACTTTTTTCTTTTTGTATCTTATTTAATTTAAGCCATCCTTGGATAGTTCCATCAAAAAAGAAAAATGCTATAGAGAGTATTGAAGCAATAATATAGGCATATGCCATGTTACCAATATCCGTCCATCTCATCCACCATAGACCCACAAAAATTACTGTAGTAAATATCCAACCAATTTTTCTTATCCATCCAATAGATATATCACTGAGGAAATAAGCTAATAGTGCAAATGGGATAAACGTGGATGCAACAATGGCCACTGTCCCATAAGGTAGTAATATACCCTGTATTAACTGAGCGCTCAAGAATCTTAAACCTAATATTGAAACAATTGTCGCAATTATGATTGCAGGAGTAGTGCTGCCTATAATAGTTTTTGCAGGCTTTGTAAGAATGACAATTAATAATACTAAAATTAAAAATCTAGCAAATGTATCATCTGAACCTATGGTGGTTGCCCCAACAAGCAGATTATTTAAAAAAAGAGTTACATCACTCCATACAATTGGTGGAGCAGGCAATGAGACCGCAGAAACCAATGCTGATAATCCTAATATTATGAATAATGATACTAATATTAATACACTCTTTTTCATGTTTTTATTACTCCTTTCGAGTTTTTAAATATTGCCATGTTTTATCTTCTTTTTTCTCTTGTAATGCCTTCTTTCTTTAAAGCATAGCCCATGGCTATTGCCCCAAGGAGGATTAAAATGAGCTGATAATTCAGGGTGCCTGCCTGTGGAAAGTTTCCAAGGACCTTGAGAACAGCCGGGATTGTTGAGAGAATAGGCAGCAGGCCCATAAGAAAAACCAATGCCCCTATGATGAAAAGTATCAGCTTTGACATCTTTTTGATTGATTAAAAAAATATAAAGATGAGCTTTTTAGGGGATCGAGCTCATCTTTATTAAATATCATAAAATTTTAAACCTTTAAATACCTTATTGTTGATATAAGAGTAGTAAATCAGGCTTCAATTCAAAATGGACAGGAATCTGAAAGAGGAGTTGGCTGGAAAACTTAAGAAATCTGAAATTGAGGTGCTGCCAAGGGCTCTTGATATGCTTGGAAGCATTGCAATCATTGACATTCCTCCTGTTTTGAGGAAAAAAGAGAAGCTGATTGCGGAAACAATTCTTAAATTGCACAAGAATGTGAAGACTGTTGTCAAGAAAGCGGGGAAATTCTCCGGCAGGCTGAGGCTAAGAAAGACAAAATTCCTTGCAGGCCTGAATACGAAGGAGGCTTTGTACCGCGAGAATGCATGCTGGATGAAACTTGACATTGACAAATGCTATTTCTCTCCAAGGCTTGCGTCTGACAGGCTGGATATTGCTAAAATGGTCAAGAAAGGAGAGAAAGTTCTTGTGATGTTCGGGGGAGTCGCCCCTTATGCGCTCGTGATTGCCAGGAACAGCAAAGCTGCTGAAGTTTTTAGTGTTGAGATAAATCGGGTTGCAACGGAATTTGCCAGGAAGAATGTAAGCCTGAACAAGCTTGGCAATGTTTCAATTGTCCAGGGTGACGTTAAGCGCGTGATTCCAAAACTTAAAATAAAATTTGACAGGATTGTCATGGCAAGGCCGCAGCTCAAGGAGACTTTTCTGCATGAGGCATTTCTTGCAGCCAAGAAAGGCACAATAATCCATCTGCATGATTATTCTGATGAAGATGAGCTGCCTGATTTGAGCTTTTCAAGAATTTTTGAGGCAGCTGCAAAGGATAAAATCAAATACAATATATTACGCTGGAAAAAGATAGGAGAAATCGCGCCTTACAAATACAGGCTGAGGATTGACTTCAGGATTTTGTAAATAATCTAAAAATTCTTAATCTTTTTACTTGCCGTCAAGATTTTTTGTATTGATGAATATGACTGTTGCAATCAGTGCGATAAATGCTCCGAACAGGAATGGCGCAGTGTGATTCACATATTCCCATAAGAATCCTGCAATCAGGCTTGCTGGCAGTGTTGCAGCTGCTATCAATGTGTGGAATGTTCCAAGGGCAGTTCCCATTTCTTTCTTTGGAGCCAGGTCAGCTGCAAATGCCCTTTCAGTGCCTACTATGAAAGCGTACGCAAGGCCGTAAATGATAAATGAGAAAATAAATGCAGGCATTGAGCTTGAAAATATAAATGACAGGCACGCTAGTACGAAAAGAAGATATCCATAAATCAGGACTTTCTTTTTGCCGATTTTGTCTGACAGGATTCCCAGGGGCAGGGCAAAAATGGAATATGACAGGTTGAATATAATATATAGTGCAACAGGGATTGCATAGGATGCAAAGAAATCTTTTGCCTTGAGTATGAAGAACATGTAGCTGAAGTCAGCTATTGCAAAGATTGTGGCTATTATTACAAATGTCCTGAAATCTTTTGGCAGCTTTTTAAGCCCCATAACCAGGCTCAGCTTCAATTTTTTCATTTTTTGCTCTTTTACAAATATCAATGATACCAGTGAAAGCGTTGAAATCAGCCCTGCAATCAGGAATATCTTGTTAAAAGGCATGCTCCAAAGGTAAAGGAACAGGAATACCAGCACCGAGCCAACCAATGCCCCTAATGTATCCATAACCCTGAGTGTTCCGAATACTTTTCCATGGATTTTTTTGTCAGTTGTTTCAGCAGCCAGCGCGTCCCTTGGAGGCTCTCTTACCCCTTTGCCTACTCTTTCCATTGGCCTGAGAATCAGAACATGCCACCAGCTTGTTGCAAGAGCCATTATTGATTTTGCAATCGCAGAGAATGAGTATCCAAAGATGATGAGCGACTTTCTTTTTCCCATCCTGTCGCTCCAGTATCCTGAGAAAACCTTGAAAACCGAGATCGCCGCATCGCTCAGCCCCCCAATCAATCCTATTATCAGTCCTGTGCCTCCAAGGCTTGCAATGAAGAGAGGGAGAATAGGGACTATCAATTCTGAACTTAAGTCTGTGAAAAATGATGCCAATCCCAGCAGAAGAATGGTAGAACTAATTCCGTAAAACAACCCTCTTTTTGCCATTATTAATCTATAAATCTTAAATTTTTAAATCTTAGTAACACTCAATTTCGCAAAATCTTCTTCCAGTTTTTCTTTTATTTTTGTGAATCTGGCTGCGCTCGGGTGATAGACTGGAAAGAAAATGTATTCTTTCTGCTTGATGAACTTGCCTCTGACTTCCTTGAATGGAAATTGAAGGAAGTTGCTTGCTGCAGTTTTTCCGAGCAGGATGATTAATTTTGGTTTGATTGTTTTGATTTGATTGTTCAGGAAAAGTTTGATGCAAATTTTTGCTTCTGCAGGCGTTGGAACCCGGTTTTTGGGCGGCCTGCACTTCACGACATTTGTTATGAACACATTCTTTCTGAGGATATTATTGTTTTCAAGGAGTTTGTTCAGCCTTTTTCCGGCAAGGCCGACAAACGGCCTGCCCTTCTCATCTTCGTTTCTTCCAGGAGCTTCTCCGATAATCATAATTCTTGAATTCTTAGGGCCTTCGCCGGGCACCGCATTGATTCTGGTTTTCCAGAGTGGGCAGGCTCTGCACTTTTTGATTTTATTTTCTAGAATACTCAGACTCATTTGATTTTGACTAAATTCTTTTCTTGATTTTGATTGATGTCGGAGACTCGCCGCCGTGCCATGTGAGTCTTCCCCTCACTCTCAGCGGATAAATTCTCTCGCTGTTATCATCAAGGATTATCGCGCTTCCTTTAAGTCTTGGAAGATTGTTCAGCTGATTTGTTATCCCTTCTATAAGATATGACTGCATTATAGTGTTAAGAGCCTCAATATCAGGCTTTGCTGTTACTCTGTGAGCTATGACCATGTCTGCCTGAGTCCATACATCGCTGTGAAGCTTTGCAGGCTGCTGTGTTGCTCCGGCAAGGCTGAGTCCTGGCTGTCTTCCTTCTCTCAGAAGCTGGATAAGCGCATCAGTTGCAGCTGTCTTGCCTTTTTCAGGCAGGAACTCATGCAGCTCATCAATGAACAGCCAGACAAGAGGCATTTCCCTTTTCTCTTTATATTTAAGATATTCCATCCCGTGCTTCACTGATTCAATCTCCTCCACCTTTCTTGCCAGTGTTCTCTCATTGAACAGCTTTTTTGTGATCAGGCCTATGACTAATGAACGGACATTGAATGTGCCTATACTACTATATACACTGAGGTCAATTATTGAGGTCTGCCCCCCTTCAACAAGCTCTCTTACGGGAGTTCCTCCCTCATCTTTCTTTGAGAACAGGCCCCAGCTCTTCGCTGCCTCGAACAAGTTGGCAGCAGCACTCCTTATGTCAGATGTAGTTTCAGAATCCTGATGCACTCTTTCAATCACAGTGTCAATGTCAAAATCTTCCCTCTGTTCTTTTAGTTCTTCACGCAGCTTTGAGATAATTTTTTGGACAAGTATTGAAACAGGATTCAGCATATCCAGTCCGAAAGTTATCACCCAGTCATCAGCAGTCAGCTCTGAAACCTTGATTGCAAAACTTTTTGAAAATGGTATTCCTATATCTTTGTAATATTGCACTTGCCCGTACGGAACAAATACCTTTACAGGAAGAGCCTTCCCCTCAATCCCCCATGTTTTCAACAGCTCTTCCTCTTTTTCATTCTTATAGGCCATTGTCCAGAATATCCCCATAGTATCAAACATCAGGACTGCAATATTCTGCGCAACTTCAGGGGGCAGATTTGCCATTTCTTCAGCCACAACTCCAAGAGTGTATGATTTTCCAGACCCTCTCTTTCCCACCACTAAAACAACATGGCTTCTTGCAACATCCATTAGAATTCTGTTGCTGAGAGATGTTGTCTGGCCCATCTTAACATAGCCTTTTCCCAAATAAATCAAACCCTCAGAACCAAATTTTACCTTATCAGCCTCATCCCTGCCTACTATTATATCATAAGGCATTTTCTATTTTTTAATATCCTCTTTTCGATTTTAATAAATTTAAACTAATACTTAAATCTATTGATATATAATAGTATCAGAAAGTTTTTAAACTGCTAAAATTTAATATTCTTAGAAAAAATGGTTAAGATAGTAGAAGAAAAGAAATCTGAGGCGCATGCAATTCATCATTCTAATCCGCATAACTCAGTGATATTTTCCCCCCAAAAGAAGGGAAGCAAATTATGGATTTTTGTACTTATTGCTGCAGTAATAATTATAGGCTCTTTGGTTTACTTCTTTATTTTTAACAAACCAACAATCACAACCCAGACGCTCAAGTTGCAATATTCTTTGCAGCTTGGCGATGGAACTGTGCTAAAAAATGAAACTGCCGAGCTGGCGTCAGGCAGAGTTGCATCCAGCATCGGAATCTCTTCAAAGACAATTGATTCTTTAGTGAGCAATATGGCTGTTGGAGAAGAAAAAGAGATTACATTGAGTGCAGCAGATGCATTCGGTGCTTATGACCCAAGCATGGTCATAACTATAAACAGAACAAGCGAAATCAAAAGAAAAAGTGAGATGAACAGGACATTTGTGGCTCAATTGGCAACTGCCCAGCAAGTCTTCAATGAGGACCCAGTCATTGGGAAATCATATGCAACTTCAGGCTCGCCATGGGAATACAAGGTGTTGGCAATTGATAACTCAACTCAGATGATAACTCTGAGCCAGGAAGCAAAAGTTGGAGAGCTAACTCAATTATCAGAAATCTTGAGCATGAATGTGACTGAAGTTACTGCAGACAAGATAACAACAGAACTTGTTGCAGTGGAGCAGACCCTTCAGATACCAACTGGAAATCTGACTGTCAAAGTTGCTCCAGAATTTATTTATTTTACATTGACCCCTCCGGTCGGAGAAAGGATCGAAATGGTGGATGGCTCTGCTAAAGTCTTGAGTTTTAATGACACTTCAATCGTACTAGACTATAATGTGGATTATGCAGGAAACAACGTCACATTAAAATTGAAATTGATTGACAAGCAGACAGTAACCTCAGCAGCAGGATACTCTTCAAAGGATATTCCTGGAGCGCCTACACTTGATGTTTTTGTAATGTCATACTGCCCTTATGGCACTCAGATTGAAAAGGCATTGATACCTGCCTGGAAGCTTTTGAGAGAAAAGGCAAATCTCAAAGTCAGATTTGTAAGCTATGCAATGCATGGAGACCAAGAAACCCAGGAAAACAAATTGCAATTATGTTTGAGAGAAGAGACAGACAAATTCTGGAATTATCTTGAATGCTTCTTGGAAGCAGGAGATTCTGCAGGCTGCCTGAACAAGGCAGGAGTTGATTCAGCAAAGCTGAATACGTGCATTAGTACAAAGGCAGATTCTTATTGGGATATTGACAAAGAATTAAACACTAAATATGGAGTTCAAGGTTCTCCTACTGTTGTCTTAGATGGCAAAGTTATCCAGCCAGACAGAAGCCCAGATGCGCTTAAGCAGGCAGTTTGTGATGCTTTCACAAGCAAGCCTTCAGAATGCTCGCAGGCATTGTCAACGGCAGCAACATCTCCCGGCTTTGGAGCATCTGCAAGCTCAGGAAGCAGCAGTAGTGGCGGCTGCGCAAGCGCTTAAACCTAGTCTATTCTTAGATTCTTTCTATTTTTTTCCAAAATGAAAGTCCAAAAAAAACACGGTAGGGGAAATCATTTGATTGCAGACTGCTTTGACTGCCAGAGCAGGATTTTGGATAATAAAAAGGAAATCTCTGAAATTCTCAGGGAATTGACTGAAGTCATTGAAATGAAAGCTATCCATGCACCATTGGTTTTATATCATAAAGCCAGGGTCAAGAGCGAAAGCGGAATAACCGGTACAATAATCCTTGCTGAGAGCAACATCACTATCCACACTTATCCTGAAAAAAGATTTGTCTCTGTGGATATTTATTCATGCAAGGAATTTGACATTCCATCTGCAATTCAATATTTGAAGGAAAAATTTAGATTTAAAAAGCTGAAAAAACACATAATCAGGAGGGGTTTTTACTAAAATGAAATCAGAAAAATGTAAAGGCTTTGACAAGGTAAGCCAGATTGACGTAAAGTCTGGAATGAAAGTCACTGAGCTTGTGGAGGAAATGAGCAAGAGCGGAGTTATGGGAGCAGGAAGAATTGCCAGAGCATGCGAAATTTATAAAGAGATGAAGAAAGGCAATGCAACAATTTTTTTTGGGCTGGCAGGAGCAATGGTTCCGGGCGGGATGAAAAATATTATTATTGATTTGATTGAAAAAGGATACATCAGTGTGCTTGTATCAACAGGCGCCAATCTTACACATGACCTGATTGAGGCTCTTGGCTACAGCCATCTGCAGGGCAGCTGCAATGTTGATGATGCCGAGCTGAAAAAGAAAGGCATTGACAGGATTTACGACTCTTTTATGCCTTCTGAAGTCTATCAGGGGATGGAGAAATTTATCAATCAGCATTTTTCTGAGCTGAGCAGTCAGAAAAACATCAAAGAATTTTTATGGAAGTTGGGGAGCCTGTTGCCTGCGGGACAGAAAAGTATTCTTCGAGTTTGTTTCGAGAAAAAGATTCCAATATTCTGCCCTGGAATAGCTGATTCAGGCATAGGGCTGATGATATGGAACAATATTGCATCTGGGAAAAAGACGGAAATAAATGCATTTGATGATTTAAAGGATATAATGGATATTGCATGGACAAACAAGGTCAAGGGAGTTGTATATGTCGGAGGCGGCGTGCCAAAGAATTATATCCAGCAGTCAATGCAGCTTAGCACTCCCGCTTCTTTTGGGATTCAGATAACAATGGACAGGCCGGAGCCTGGCGGAAGCTCAGGAGCAGAGCTCCGGGAGGGAATTTCATGGGGAAAAATGAGTGAGAAAGGCAGATTCATAGATGTAATATGCGATGCGACAATTGCGCTCCCGATAATTGCAGCATCAGTTCTTTCCAAGTGAGATTTCTAAATTTAGTTTAATAGAATTAAAAAAATAAAAGAAAAGAAATAAAATCAAATTTTTACCAGTCTTCTTCGCCTTCACCGGTATCTTCTTCCTCGTTTTCGTCATCCAAGCTTTCTTCCTTCTCTTCAGTCACTTCTTCTGTTTTTTTCTCTTCCTCGACAACTTTTTCCTTTTTTTTCATGTTTTCACCTTTATTTTCTGAGCCTGAAATTTTTTCCTCTGTGATTGTGCTTCCTTTGCCTTCGCTGACTTCCAGCTTTCCGAATTTCCCGGTTGTAAGCTGTTTCTCTCCCTGAAATTCAGAGACATAACCGTTTGTTATATTTATTGTATTGCCAACTTTTACTCTTTCAATGTCATCATTCCAAAGGCTTAGTTTTATGGAGCCGCTGTCATCTTTGATAACTGCATTTGCAACTCTCAAAACTCGGCCATATTTGTTGAATTCACGGGCATCAGACATCTCGATGACAGTTGCCTCGATATTGACGCTGCCCTGACCCGCTTTTAATTCAGATATTTTCATTTTTGATGTTTATTTTAATATTAAATAGAGGTTTATAAGCCTTTTCATTGATTTTTATGCAGTTACTCCCTGAAGATATTCAATCTCTTTTTCATTGAGTTTCAATTCTTTGTCGATCTGCCCTGGATTAAGGCTTTTATTATATATCATTCTGAATAGGGGCATTTCCTGCAAAGCTCTTCTCTTTGAAGTGTGAGTGTATTTTGCGATTTTTTGTGCTATATCTCTTTTTTCAAGTTGGGCCTGCTTTGCAATCCATATCTTCAATATTCTTGAAACTCTTCTGTACGGGACAAATTCTGAATTTGTTCTGCATTTTGCAGCTGCAACGCCTGCTGTTGCAAGCGCTTCAGCATAGATCATAAATCTCCAGTGTTGTCTCTTGATAATTCTGCCTCTGAAGACATCTGCCTTGCTTAGAGCATCATAGGCCTTTGCCAGATCCTTTCCATGATATTCCAACGGAATGTTCTCTTCAATCCATAATATACATTCATTTAGCTCAGCATCAACATTCTGCAATGCAATCAGAGCGTCCTTTGCATTCCCCTTGAATATTTTTCTCATTGCATTGAAAATAGTCTCCTCTTTGTCACGATTGCCTATCGCCCTGAGTTCATTTTCAGTTATGAATTTCTGGCCTATGCCTGCCACAAACAGGTCATTTATTGCGGCCCTTGCATCCCCCTTTGCATTAAGGGCTATATGCCTTAATCCATTATAATCTATTTTCAGCTCTTCTTCATTGCTTATCTTTTGCAGGATTCTTGAGACAGAAAGGTAATCTGGTTTCTTGAATTCAATCATCTCTGTCTTTTTTCTGATTCCCGACATCTTTTGGTCATAGGGTTTGGACGAAACTATTATAATTGGATAATTTGAGTCCTCAATCAGTCTTTCAATCTCTTTTATTCCCCCTTTGTCCTCGTAATTCGAGAATCCCTCAAGCTCATCTATAAGGACCAGTTTCTTCTCGGCAAAAAGGCTTTTTTGTCCAAGCGCGCTGCCCATTATCCTGCTTATCTGCATTCTGTCCCTGAAATCGCTCGCATTCAGCTCAATAACATCATAATCAAGCTCATTGGCCAATGCATATACAGCTGCGGTCTTGCCGCTTCCTGTCGGGCCGTGAATCAGAATCGCTTTCTTGCTTTTAATCCGGCTTCGTCTGTAATTAACAATGAAACTAAGAATTCTTTTGACGGATTCCTCCTGTCCGACAATCTCTTTAAGCCTTTTCGGCCTGTACTTTTCAGTCCATAACATTTTATTTTATGCCGGCAGCTACAAACTGCGCCAGCAGAGCCTCGAGCTGGATGAATTCATCGCTTCCTTCAACGATTCTGAACTCTATGTCGCCTGTTTTTTCAGTGAGTAGCACCTTCTTGCTTTCATCAATGCTCAGGTTCCATATTTCTTTCTGGATGACCTTGATTACGTCGCTTGCAGCCAATCCATGTTTCAGCATGGTGTCAAGCATTTCATCTCTTGCAGCCACAAAGTTACCTTTGATTGCAGTTTCCAGGATTTGTCTTATCTGCTGAGGATTAACTTCTGCAATTATATTATAAAGAAGGTCTTCAGTTATCTTTTTGCTCACTGAAGATGTTGCCTGGAGCAGATTTACCATCTTTCTGCAGTCTCCCCTGCTTATTTCATACAGGTCATCGATGCTTTTTTTGTCAATTTCCAGCCCCTCTTTCTGCGCGATATGTTCTATTATAGAAATGATATCCTCTTTTTTCAGCAGCTTGAATCTGAAAATCGCGCATCTTGATTGGATAGGGTCTATTATCTTGGATGAAAAATTGCAGGATAAAATGAAACGGCAGGAGTTTGCATAGTTCTCCATTGTTCTTCTCAATGCGTGCTGGGCGTCTCTTGTCAGAGCATCAGCTTCATCAAGAAAAATTATTTTGAACATGTTAGTTAATGCTTTTGTCCTTGCAAAATCCTTGACTTTCTGCCTGACAACCTCAATTCCCCTTTCATCACTTGCGTTTAATTCAAGGTAATTGTCTCTCCAGCCGTCGCCAAACATTTTTTTTACAACTACAAGACTGAGAGAGCTTTTGCCGGTTCCTGCTGGTCCGGTGAATAAAAGATGAGGCATATTCTTGTTTTCGACAAAAGCTTTTATTCTGTCAAGAATCTCATTCTGCCCCTTTATTTCAGAAAAGTCCTTCGGCCTGTATTTTTCAGTCCATATTTCAGATTCCATAGCTCTTTTTTCCCTAACCTCTTAAAGTAAACTAGAACTTGTTTTTATAAATATTATTATTGTAGAAAACTGATTATAATTTTATACAGCGGCGGCTCTTCTTTCTCTTCTTTTTCTCTTTTCACGCTTCATTCTCTTTCGCTGCCACTTCCAGCGCATCTGCCATCTTTTCTTCCATCTTCTGGATGATCGTTTCATTATTATTTGATTATTATTGCTCTTTTAAATCTTACTACAAATGGCCTATTTTACCTCGCTAAAGATAATGTTTAAATATCTCTTTTTCTCTATTTTTATAAGATGTCTAAAAAAGGTGAATTGACTCTGTTAGCTGTAGCAATTGTTGTCCTTTCAGCGCTTTCTATTCTTACATTGACAGGCAACTTTATCACAGGGCATATAACTTTTAACGCTGATTTTTTGAATTCTAGTCCAACTTCAAGAAGTCACACTTTAAACTTCCAAAGCCAAAATTATGGGCCAGAGGCAATAGAGGCATCATGTTTGTTATCTGGATGGAGCGCAGACAGCCTGTATGTTCTTACCGGCGATCTTGAATCTGAAGGAACCTGCATGAACATTGATGCCAACAATGTGACTATTGATTGCGATGGTTACTCAATCATTTATTCTAAGTCTGTCGAGGGTTACGGGATAAATATCAGCGGCTACAATTACACGACAATAAGAAACTGCAATATTATCCATGGCTCAGACGCCAAGAATTCATATAATATTTTTCTGAAAGCTGCAAATAACAGTCTTATAGAGAACAATTACATTGAACCTATTGGAAATTCAAGCCATGGCATTTTTATTTCTTCAAAATCTTATTCTAACACAGTTTTAGGCAATTGGATAGACAATTACTTTTATCCTGACAACAATGTTTCAGCTCTCATTAAGATTTCCTCCTCCGATTCAAATGTGCTGCAGGATAATGAGATTTATGCTAATGGATATACCTCTGGACTTTCATTAGATTTGGCGAATCAATCAACTATTGTTAATAACACTATCATAACCTATGGTGATTACGGTGAAGGTATAATTCTTTTAAACAGCAATTTTAACAATTTCACAAATAATGAAGTTTACTCCCAAGACTATGAATTTAGTTCCACTCAGTCTTCAGGTAATATTGTTTCTAATATGACAATTAGCGATTTTGTTAATAATGGCGCTACTGTTTCATTTACAGGATATAATTTTTCAGTTAAATCATCATATCCGTCTGCTCCAGGAGATCCTTCTGGATTTTCAAATATTGGGCAGTATCTGATTGTGACAAACAACTCAGCGTCGAATTACTGGGCATATGTGAATTTCAATTACAATGAGACTGCATTGAATGACAGCGGGATTTTAGAAAACAGGCTAAAACTTTACAACTATAATGGGGCTGATTGGATTCTTGTGCCTGGCTCAGGTGATAATGCATATGCAAATTATGTTTATGGTAATATTACCTCTTCAGGACTTATTGCTCCGTTGGAATATAACAACATACAGATAGGGTTTGACTATCAGACCCATGTCGATAATTATACAACTTCTGATTTAATAGTGCCTATGGGTGTAGACATAAGCACTGCCCCTTTCTTGGATAAATTTATCTGGAACTGGAACGGAACAAATTATACTTTCTACAACGACAGCCTGATTTTGATGATGAATTTTGACAATGTCACTGCATTGGGAGACAATGAAAATGTCACAATGGATGTTTCAAAATATAACAACAACGGGACTTTCTACAACGGCAGCGCTGTCTGCGGGAATGTCCCAACATGTCCTTCTTATACTACGGATGGAAAATTTGGGGGAGGAGTGCATTTTGACGGAATTGATGATTATGTAAACTTGACTGTTTCTCCTTCTCTTCCGAATGCAACACAAAGCAGGACCATGTGCGCATGGGCAAAAACAGATTCTGTTGCAAGTGGTAATAGATTTATAGCAGCCTATGGCGCGCCGTATACTGGCCAGGCAATGTTTATAGGAATAACTGGGGGGGATGATTTAACTGGAGGAGGATATAGTGATGATGTTACTTCTAATAATTTTTGGACAGTCGGAATCTGGAAATATATCTGTCTTACTTATGATGGCTCAACTGCAAAATTATATGGTGATGGAATATTGCTAAATTCCGCTGCAAAAACTTGGAATTTGAATAGGAGCGCGGCTTTTATTGGAAGACAAGTAAATTCAGTTGAATTTTGGAACGGCACCATAGATGAAGTCAGAATCTGGAACCGCTCGCTGTCAGCTGACGAAGTCAAGAAGCAGTATTATTCAAATTTCAACAAATATGATTCTACTGCATGGGCATTTTTCACCAATCAGACAAGCATCAATGGCACTTACCAATACTATGGCCAGGCCATCGACGATGCAGGGAACAGCTATAAGACTGATACGCAGACAATTTCAATCAGAGAGCTTGAGATGATTTCCTGCAGAACTGGCAGCTGGAGGGCAAATGCAACCTATACTCTTGCCAATGATGTTTCCTCTGATGGAACATGCATGCAGATTGACGCTAATAATGTGACATTGGACTGCCAGAATCATTTAATCTCTTATTCTCAATATGGTTCTGGGTATGGTGTAACTTCAACTGGCTACAATTTCACGACAATAAAGAACTGCAGGATTGTGCAGTCAAATGAATATTACTCAAATTCATACGCCATATTTTTAAGCTCTGTAAAAAATGCCACTGTTCAGAATAATAGCATTACGACATATGGGGATTATGGTCATGGAATCCGTTTGTCCTCAAACTCAAAATTTAATACTATTGTCAACAATTCTTTCACAACTTCCGGAGACAATGCATACGGGATTCTTCTTTCATCAAACATTAATTCAACCTTGTCAGGAAACACTATCGCCACTTCCGGAGACAATGCATACGGAATTGATATGGCAATAAGCTCGGATTCAAATACATTGAAAAATAATACTGTTGAAACTTCTGGCTTAGGTGGTTATGGTGTCTATATTAATTATGATACCACTCTGAACAATATTATCAACACTCTGGTAAAAACATCCAGCATTGACTTCGTTTCTTATCTGGCCGGCAGCAAGAATGTAATTGTTAACATGACATTTAATTCTACAGACTGGCCAACCAGAGCCAGCTTCACATATTCAGGGAGCATCCAGATTAATTCATCTTCTCCGCAACCAGCCAATGCCACCTTGGCCAGCATAAACAAATATCTTCAGATTAGAAATCAGTCAGCGGCAAGCGTTTATCTGAATATCTCCTATGAATCTTCTGATACTGGGAATGTCTCAGGTAATTTGAAACTCTATAGATATAATGGGACTGCTTGGAGTACGACAGGTATATCGGGATCAGGTTTTACATCTACTTATGTTTATGGAGTAATCAGCTCATTCAGCACTTTTGCGCCTCTGGGAGCATATTTCACAAATACTGCCCCAAAAATAAATTTGGGCGCTCCTGCGAATAACAGCCAGATAAATGACACTCAGACAATTTCATTTAATTTCACAGCGATTGACGACAAAAACCTGACATTAAGCTGCGATATTTATCTTGACAATGTTTTGAAAAATACTAACAGCACAACCTTGAATAACACTCTGACAAACTTTGCGATATCTGGGATAAGCTATGCAACTCACAACTGGAAAGTTAGCTGCACTGATGGGGAATTGAGCAACACGTCTGAGATAAGATATTTCAGTGTTGTTAACACTTCTATAGTGAGTGCATGTATGCAGAGCGGTTGGAATGCAGATCAAGTTTACACTCTTGCCAACAATGTTAATTCCAGTGGAACATGCATGCAGATAAATGCCGACAACGTGACTCTGAACTGCGCAGGCTACACAATCACTTATTCCCAGTCAAGCACAGGAAATGGAGTTTATGTTAATGGTTATGATCTACTTACACTTAAGAACTGCAAGATTGTCCAGGGAAATGCAAGCAATGATAATTCTTGGGATTTCTTTTCAACAGGCACTTCTCAAAATAATAATATCACAAATCTAATGCTTCAGAGCGCGGCTGTCTCTTTTGACAGCCTGGATGTTGCGTTTGATCCAGTTATAAGTCCGCCTTCTGATCCTTCTGATGTAAAAAGCATCGGCAAGTATGCAAATATCACAAATAATTCTGCTTCAAGCTGGGCGTATGTGAAATTTAATTATAGTAATGCGGATGTTGCAAACTTTGATGAATCAACTTTAAAAGTTTATAGGTATGATGGTTCAAATTGGACTGTTTTGAATGCTTCTTTGAATCAGACAGGAGTGAATGCAACTGAGAATTATGTTTATGCAAATTTGAGTGATTCTACAAACTTCAGCATCTTTGGGGCGTTTGGAGTTTATACTCCTCAACAACAGCCTCCATCAGGCGGGGGCGGAGGCGGTGGTGGAGGCGGCGGTGGAGCACCACCAGCGGTTCCAACACCGACCGAAATAAAACTGGAGCAATATAATGAATGGAACATTGGGGAAAGTGTAAGTGTTTTATCCCCTGTAAATGGAAAGATATTATTTACAGTAAAAAGCGAGAATCATACAATTATGGTTAGATCAATAGATTCCATTAAAGGAATTGTAGAAATTTTGATATATTCTGACATTCTTAAGATTAATTTGAGCATCGGCCAGACAAAAGAAGTGGATGTCAATGGTGATGGAATAAATGAGATTTCTGTTACATTGACTGGAATTGTCAACGGCAAGGCAAATCTCTCAGTAAAAAATCTGATTTATGCGCCACCTAAAGCCCAGGCAGTTTGTGGTAATACTATTTGTGAGGAAGGGGAAAATCAGGAAAGTTGCTGCATCGATTGCAGCTGCTCAGCAGGATTTGCCTGCAAGCAATTGCCTGTTGCAGGCGAAGGAATGCCAGCCCCTCCTATTTATGAATGTGCAGTGATTGAGATTGAAAAAGCCACAAATATTATACCTTTGATAATTGCTATTTCATTGATAGTTCTTATCATAGTCGTCTCTGTTCCAATAGTTATAATGAAGAATAGCAGAGGGAAATCATACAAAATTCTAGAATCAGAAATCAGGAATGCCTATCAGCTTCTGGATGCAAAACTGATAGATGAGGCTGCAAAGAAATATACTCAGCTGAAAAAATACTATTCAGAGTATTCAAGCAAGATTCCTCCAAAAAGAAGAAGAAAGCTTTATGCTTATATTTTAGATATTTACAAAAAAGTGGCTTCGTCCCGCTGATTATTTTTAATTAAGGCATTTTTTCTCTTTTCCCAGTATTTGTCTGCCTGTTCCTCAAGCCTTGCAAGCCTTGTATAATAATCGGCAAACTCGTTCAAATGCGCCAGGGCGATCTTCCCAGTCATTATTGGATTGTTGTTAGTTATATTTGTCTTTTTGTGCACTCTGCCGTGCTCCAACTCGACATCCAGCCCCATTCTGAACTGCTCCACATTAAATTCTTTCCATGTGATGCCCAGCTTGTTGCCTATCTTTAATGCCTCTTTTGCTGTAAAATGTTTTTTGGCCATTTTCACCTCTTGTGATACTCAATATAGCAATCTTTTTAAATTCTTTCTGCTGAAATCTATTATGACAAACAATAATAAAAGCAAGGTGGTAGAGATTGAGAATGATATTCGTGACTTGATCAATTTTATTCAAGTCAAGAATGAAGAAGAGCTTGATGCTGCAGAGGGAAAGAAAATAGAGGATGACACTGCAGAAGAGCTTAAGGACAAGCTGAGAAAATTGGCAAAGAAAGTAGGCTCAATATAAATCAGCTGCAGATAAAATCTAGAATTATATTATTTCTTATTGTCTAATTTGAAAATCTTTGTGCCTACAAGCCCCATTACATACCCAAGTATAACTCCTGCAATTACATCGCTTGCATAATGCACCCCTAAATAAATTCTTGACAGTGATATCAGGATTGCGAATGCGAGCCAGTAAGGCTGAAGTCTTTTATCAAGGCACGGCAGAATCGCAAATGCAGCGACTGCATGCGATGAAGGGAAGCTCGAGTCCCAGGCAGCAAAATTGACAGATAAATCAAGCGGCCTTGGCCTTGCTACAATAATTTTGAATATATAGGCTGATATTATCCCAAGCAGAAGGCTTGTCATCGCGCCAATCAATGCCTTCGGCTTGTTCTTTTCCCTGCTGAAAAGGATTATTGCTATTGCGACGAATGGAATAACATACCATGAGCCAAAGAAGCTGAAAACTTTCATTACTGTGACAATGAAAGGCACCTGTATGCTCGCGAAGAAGCTTACAATCTGGCTGTCAAATATCAAAGCCAGGATGAAAATAATGATTGCAGACGCAGCGCAAATAACTTTTTTTCTAGAGATTTTTCCTTCTTTTTTCATTTTGATTATGCCCCCACCGGGATTCGAACCCGGGTCGCTGCCGTGAAAGGGCAGAATGCTTGGCCGCTACACTATGGGGGCTTGAATTTAAAAGTTCTAGAAGGTATAAAAATGTTTTCTGTTACTTTCTTGTTATCTTCATTTCGCTGCTACCTACAACTACTTCATATCCTGCTTTTCTTATTTCATCTGCAAGATATTGTGTAAGTTTACCGCAGTCATTCTTACTTTTGCTGATATCTTCGTCATCAAAATCATAGTGGCTTGCTTCTTGGCCAATGAGCTTTTTGCCAAGGTAAATTTCAGTAACATATCCTATCCCATCGGACCTTCTATAGCTTATATTCTTAATTCTTAGTTTTGCGCTGGTGCATCCGACTAAATTTTCTAATTTTATCATTTGCCATATCCTTAGTGGGCCTGCTCAGATTTGAACTGAGGACCCTCGGCTTTCTTAGCATTCAAGCTTTGAAATGAAAATTCTGATGAACTTTCCTCATATAAGACCGATGCTCTAACCAGGCTGAGCTACAGGCCCGCTATTGTTAAAAACTTCAAGTGTTATTTAAAGTTTTTGTATACAAAACTTTAAAATCTGATTCTTCATTGGAATTTTATGTTAATTGGACTTGTTGGAAAGCCAAATGTAGGAAAGAGCACATTCTTCAAGGCAGCAACGCTTGCAGAAGTTCTGATTGCACCTTATCCATTTGCCACAATCAAGGCAAATCACGGGATAGGTTATGTGAAAATAGACTGCATTGACAAGGAGTTCAAGGTTCAGTGCAATCCTCGAATGGGATTCTGCATCAATCACAAGAGATTTGTTCCTGTCGAGCTGATGGATGTCGCAGGGCTTGTTCCAGGCGCGCACAAAGGAAAAGGATTGGGAAATCAGTTTTTGGATGACTTGAGGCAGGCAGACGCTTTTATTCATATCGTTGATGCATCAGGAAAGACAGATGTCGAAGGAAAGATGACTGAGAATTATGACCCTGCCAACGATGTCCGTTTTTTAGAAGAGGAATTGGACTTGTGGTATTTCGGGCTCATGAAGAAAGTATGGTATGCATTTGCCCGCAAGATGGAAATGGAGAAAGGCCAGTTCCACGAGGCTGTTGCAAAGCAGTTTTCCGGATTGAAGGTTGATGAATTCATGGTCAAAAAAGTTGTATTGAGATTGGGTTTCAATGCAGAGAAGCCTGCTTCTTGGACAGATGAGCAAGTGTTCAAGTTTGCCCGCGAGCTTCGAAAGCTTAGCAAGCCAATGATAATAGCTGCAAATAAAATAGATGATGCCAAGGCACAGGAAAATTATGAAAAGCTGAAGAAGGAATTTTCAGATTATCTTATTGTGCCGTGCTCTGCTGATTCAGAGTTGGCTTTGCGGGAAGCTGCAAAGGCAGGATTGATAGAATATATTCCTGGCGACCGTGACTTTAAAATTAAGGGACAGGTCAATGAAAGGCAGAAAGCAGCGCTTGACAAGATCAAGCAGAATGTTCTTGACAAGTTTGCCGAGGGCACTGGTGTCCAGGCTGTTCTGAACTCTGCTGTTTTTGATTTGTTGAAATATCTTTCAATATTTCCTGCAGGCGCATACAAACTGGCTGACAAGGATGGAAATATTCTTCCTGACTGCTTCTTGCTGCCGTCTGGCTCAACTGCTCTTGATTTCGCGAACAAGATTCACACTGATTTGGGAAAGAATTTTGTCAAGGCAATCGACGCGAGGACAAAGATGGCCTATGGCCGAGACCACAAGCTGAAGAACGGCGATGCTTTGGAAATAATGACTAAGTGAATGAGTTAATGTGTTATGATTTTGATTGAAGTGATGTCACTTCTTGATTTTTTTATTTTATTACATGATTTTACTTTTTTATTTGATGCTCATTCGATTTTTAAGGAAGTCTCTTACTTTTTCGAGCAGCTGCTTGTTGCTTTTGACCTTCATCAGTTTTATGGCTTCATCGAATGTGCACCATTTGAAATCCTCGTGCTCATGGGATATTTTTATCTGCCAGTTGTCTGCATGCACCAAAAAGAATACTGCTTCTTTTCTTATGAGCTCACCCTCAAATCTGTAAAACCATCTTTGTGTTTCCTTAAATCCTTCGAGAATCTCAAAATTATAAATTCCTGCTTCTTCAGACATCTCTCTTCTCATTGTCTGCTCTTCATCCTCATTCTTTTCTATCAGCCCTTTTACAAAGCCCCAGTAAGTGGGATATTTAAGAAGAAGGAAATAGGGCTCCGAATCTTTAAGATGGAAGATAATTGCTCCAGCAGATCTTTCATGTCTTAGGGGCATCTGGGTGTTTTCCTTTTTCTCTTTTATTCTTCCTTTTCTGCTTCTTTCCTCTCCCATTTTAATGAATTTGAACGGGCCCGACGGGATTTGAACCCGCGACACCTAGCTTAAAAGGCTAGTGCTCTAGCCAGGCTGAGCTACGGGCCCATAATTATTTCAAACCCTGCTTAATTTATAAATCTTGACAAATCAGATAGATATATGCGATATATACCAAAGATATTTAAATCGGCCCTCAGAACAAAAAATTTAAATAGTCTCTTTTTTACTATATTTTGTGATTGATAGAGACTAGTATCTTCTAAAATGCATATCCTGCAGCCAAAACATTCCAAATTAAGGGAGGAAGAATCCAAGCTTCTATTAAAGAAACTTAATCTTACTAAATCCCAGTTGCCCCGCATCAACAAATCTGATCCTGCTCTTTTTTCTATCAAGGAGATAAAATCTGGTGATTTAATAAAAATTGAGAGGAAGGACTCTAAACTTCCTTATTACAGGGTTGTTGATTAAAAATGGTTGATAAAGAACACGTGCTCATAAAGAAATATCTGCAAGAACACTCACTTGTGGAATCTAATATTCGTTCTTTCAATGATTTTATTGAGAACCGAATGCAGCAGATAGTCTATGAAGTAAGCAAGAGCCTGCCTACTGAAGATATCAAGATTGAATTAGGAAAATTGACTATAGGAAAGCCAAATATCATTGAGGCTGACGGTTCTAGAAATGACATTCTGCCAACAGAGGCAAGATTAAGGAATCTGACTTACAGCGCCCCAGTATTCCTGGAAATGAACATTAAGCGTGAAGGCGAGTCTGAACATAACAATGTTGAGATTGGGAGAATCCCAATAATGGTAAAAAGCAAATATTGTCATCTCTATGGTATGTCTAAGGAAGATCTGATAAAAAATAACGTTGACCCTGCAGATTATGGGGGATATTTTATTGTTAATGGAAACGAAAGGGTTCTTGTAATGCTTGAAGACCTGGCCCCAAACAAGCCATTCATCGAAGAGGGAGCCAAAGGATTGCATTTGAGATTATTTTCATTGAGAGGAGCCTACAGGATCCCTACCATCATAAACGAAAGTTCTGATGGAATTCTGGAGGCTTCATTCTCTCGTTTCAAAAATATTCCTGCAATTCCACTTATCAAGGCGCTTGGATTGGTGAAGGATGCAGAGATTGCAAAACTTATTGGTAAGGAATGTGACACTTTGATTGTAAATCTTTATGATTCCGCTTCCTTGATGAGCAGCCACGATGCCCTAATGTTCTTAGCAGAAAGAATGTCTATTGAAGGAACAAAGAAAGAGATTCAAGACAAGATAGAATCAAGAATAGATTCCTATCTGTTGCCACATATAGGAGTCACAAAAGAGGACAGGCTGGAAAAGGCGATTACATTATGCAAATTGATAAAACAATTTTTGATTGCATCCAAGGAAAAGAAAGGATGGAGCGATAAGGACCATTACGAAAACAAGCGAGTAAAGCTTTCTGGAGACTTGTTTGCTGACTTGTTCAGGGTAAATCTTACTGTATTTTTGAGAGACATCCAACACAGCCTGCAGAGAATGAGCAAAAGAAAGAAATTTTATTCAATAAAGGCAATTGCCAAATCTACTTTGTTCTCTCACAGAATTGAAAGCGCAATTGCAACAGGTTCATGGATTGGAGAAAGGACTGGTGTGACCCAGAACATGGATAAAACAAACTATTTGTCAATCATTTCTCTGCTTCAGAGAGTTATTTCATTGCTTCCAAGCGAACAGGAGAACTTCAAGGCAAGAACCCTTCATCCGACCCATTATGGAAGATTCTGCCCTATAGAAACCCCTGAAGGAACCCCTATCGGCCTTAGAAAAAATTTAGCCTTATTAAGTAAGATAAGCACTGCAGTCCACATGGATGATGAAAAGTTCATGAAGCTGCTGCAAGAAAAAGGAATGAGGGCATTCAAATAAAATGACTGACATATTTTACAACGGCAAATTTGTAGGAGAAGTTGAAAATGCAGAATCATTTGTAACAAGCTTGAGAGAAAGCAGAAGAGGAGCAGAATTGCCAAGCGAGCTTAGTATAAGACATGACACTGAGAGAGACGTTGTGGTTGTGACAACTGAGACAGGCAGAGTCTTGAGACCATTGATTGTTGTAAAAGATGGGCAGCCGATGTTAACAAAGGAAGATATCTTTAATCTTAATCAGGGAAGAATAGTATGGGATGATCTTGTCAAACAGGGGAAAATAGAGTACATTGATGCCTCCGAAGAAGATGATGCATTGATTGCACTTCATGATGACCAGCTTACAAAGGATCACACTCATCTTGAGATTGATCCGGTTGCAATGCTTGGAATGATCACAGCACTTGTGCCGTTTGCAAATCATGACCAAAGCTCAAGACTTAACAGAGGTTCTAAGACTCAAAAGCAGGCGCTTGGAATGTATTCTGTTGCTTATCCAATAAGACTTGATACTGATGTTTCTATATTACATTATCCTCAAAAGCCAGTTGTAAGAAGTTTTATTTATGATTCAATTGATTTCTATCCTGCCGGCCAGAATGTTGTTGTTGCAATAATGCCTCAAAAAGGATATAACATGGAGGATGCGATTATTTTTAACAAAGGGTCTGTCCAAAGAGGAATAGGCAGATCAACATACTTCAGGCCTTACACCTCCACTGAACTTCATTATACTGGCGGACTGGCTGATGAAATTTGCATACCAACAAAGGATATTGAAGGATACAAGACAGAAAAATCATACAGATATTTGGAAGAGGATGGAATAGTATCCCCTGAATCCAAAGCAGAATCTGGCGATGTGCTTGTCGGAAAAACTTCTCCTCCTAAATTCCTGTCAGACATGGGAGAAATGAGCATAGCAAAGGTCAGAAAAGAGAACAGCACAGCAGTAAGGCAGGAAGAGCATGGAATTGTTGATGGTATCTTCATCACAATCGACTCAGAAGGCAACAAAATTATTCAGGTAAGGACAAGAGATTCAAGAATTCCAGAGCTTGGAGACAAATTTTCAACACCTCATGGACAGAAGGGAGTTATAGGCGCTTTGATTCCAGAGTCAGATATGCCTTTCACAGCTCGTGGACTTAAGCCAGATCTACTATTCAATCCTCATGGTATTCCAAGCAGAATGACAGTTGGTTATCTTATGGAACTTATTGCTGGCAAGACCGGATGTTTGTCTGGGAAGGTTGTTGATGGCACTCCATTCGGGGAAAGGAATGTAGAGGATCTGGAAAAACAATTGGTAGATATGGGATTCAGAGCAGATGGTAAAGAAACATTGTACGACGGAATCACTGGAAAAATGCTTGATGCAAAAATCTACGTTGGAAATATGTATTACTTAAAGTTAAAGTATATGGTCGCAAACAAGTTACATGCAAGAGCAGCAGGAAAAGTTACTCTGCTGACTAGACAGCCTGTTGAGGGAAGAAGCAAAGGTGGAGCACTGAGGCTTGGAGAGATGGAGAAAGATGCATTAGTGGGACATGGAGCATCTTTGTTATTAAAGGAAAGATATGATTCAGACAAAGTTTTAGTATATGTCTGTTCAAAGTGCGGGGCAATGGCTATAAAAGATAAATTAAGAAAGAAGGAATTTTGTTCAGCTTGTAACAGCACTGAAATTGAACCCGTGGAAATATCATATGCATTCAAACTTTTGATGGAAGAGCTGCTTTCATTGCATATTTGGACTCACTTTGAATTGAAGAATAAGTTCGAAGATTAAGATAATATTCAAAAAATGTCAGACGAAGTAGTATCAAAGCAAGTAAGATCCATAGTTTTTACTATGATCTCACCTGAACAGATTAAGAAAATGGGCGTAGCCAAGATAGTAACACCTGAACTTTATGATATGGATGGTTATCCAGTTGATGGCGGGTTAATGGATTTGAGACTTGGAGCGATAGATCCAGGTGTCAGGTGCAGGACTTGTGGTGGAAAATTAAAGGAATGTCTTGGGCATTTTGGATTCATTGAATTGGCCAGACCAGTTATTCATATAAAATATATTCCTTTAATTGAGATGATGTTAAGATCAACCTGTCAGGAATGTGGAAGAATTCTGTTAAGTGATGAGGATGTTAAACTGCTTCCATCTTCTCAGATAATGAAGAAAAGCAAGGATGTTAAGAGATGTCCACACTGCAAGGCAGAGCATGATAAGATAAAATTGGAAAAGCCATCAGCTTTTTTTTCAGGCAAGAAAAGAATATTTCCTAATGAAATAAGAGAAAGACTTGTAAGAATTCCAAATCAGGATTTGAAAGTAATGGGCCTAAATTCAGATGTTGCTAGGCCGGAATGGGCACTTTTAACTCTGCTTTTAGTGCCACCTGTTACAGCCCGTCCGTCAATTACTTTAGATACTGGGGAGAGAAGTGAGGATGATTTGACACACAAGCTTGGAGACATTGTAAGATCAAACCAGAGATTGTGGGAAAACCTGAATGCTGGTGCACCTGAAGTAATAATTGAGGATCTTTGGGATCTTCTTCAGTATCATGTAACAACCTATTTTGATAATACTATCGCACAGGTACCTCCTGCAAGACACAGATCAGGACAACCTCTTGAAACAATTACTGAAAGAATAAAAGGAAAAGAAGGAAGAATCAGACACAATCTTGCAGGTAAGAGAGTAAATTTCTCATCTCGTACTGTTATTTCTCCAGATCCATGTATCAATTTGAATGAAGTAGGAGTTCCTCAAGAAATTGCAGAGACTCTTACTGTTCCAGAAATTGTAACAACCCAGAATATTGAAAGATGTAAAAAATTGATAATGTCAACAAGCTATCCTGGTGCAAATTATGTTATTAGGCCAGATGGAAAGAAGAAAAGAATAACTGATGAACTTAGAGATGAGATACTGGAAGAGATAACAATAGGTTATAAGGTTGAGAGACACCTTCAGGATGGAGATATTGTTTTGTTCAATAGGCATCCAAGCCTTCACAAGCTGAGCTTGATGGGCCATTATGTAAGAGTTCTTCCGGGAAGAACATTTAGACTTCATCCAGGAACTGCATTTCCTTACAATGCAGACTTTGATGGAGATGAGATGAATATTCATGTCCCTCAAACTGAAGAGGCCAGAGCTGAAAGCAAAATTCTTATGGATGTCAAAGAGCAGCTTATTACTCCTAAGAACAATTCAAATGTATTAGGTTGTATTACAGATGCAATCACTGGAAATTATTTGTTGAGCACTGCAAGAATGCCACGTGATGAGGCCATGCAACTTCTTGCTGAAATTGGTGTTGAATATGAATTTAAGAAAGCAGAAGTTGAGGGCAGAGAAATATTTTCAGCGATACTTCCAAAGAAAATTTCATTTGAACATAGAACAAAGGCATGCAAGGGATCAGATTGTCCTTATTATGATTCAAAATCTAAAGGTGAAGAGGCATACAGAAACTGCAAAAAAGACAAATGCCCTTACAATTCTTATTTATCTATACAAGATGGCAAACTATTGAGTGGAGTTGTAGATGATGTTACAATAGGAGTCGAAGGTGGAATTCTGATTAAGGAACTGGACAAGCAATTGGGAAGAGAAATCACATTTGATATTCTTCAAAAATTGTTCAGCCTTGGAATAAATTTCCTTTCAAGAAATGGTTTTAGTATTTCATTGAATGATGTCAATTTGCCAAATATCAAGAACTCAACCTTAAATATTATTGGAGAGACAGAAAAGAAAGTCCAAGATATAATCAATTCTTATTTTGATAACACTTTAGTTCTTGTTCCTGGAAAAAGCAAAGAAGAGACAAGAGAAGTTAGGATATTACAATCTTTGAACGATGTTAGAAGCAGACTTGGAGAGATTGTCAAAAAAGAGCTGCCGGCTGAAAATCCAATTAATGAGATGATTCAATCTGGAGCCGGAGGGGCAATACTTCATGTTACTCAAATGACATGTTCCGTGGGGCAACAGTCACTGTGGGCAAAACGTATTGACATAGGTTATAATGGTAGAACTCTTCCATTCTTCAGAAGAGGAGAGTTAAGTCCAAGATCAAAAGGATTTATCAAATCAAATTATTTTGAGGGACTGGATGCAGATGAGTTTTTCTTTGGAGCAATCACTGGAAGGGATAGCCTTATGGATACTGCTTTAAGAACTCCTAAATCTGGATATCTATATAGAAGATTGGCTAATACTCTACAGGACATGAAAGTAGAATATGATGGAACTGTAAGAGATGCAACAGGAAGAATAATACAATTCAGTTATGGTGATGATGGAGCAGATGTTGCAAGACTGCACTTGAATGATAAGAAGATATGTCCCGGAGAGGCAATCGGAATCATCACAGCCCAGAGTCTTGGAGAACCATCAACTCAGATGACTCTTAATGTATTCCATTTTGCAGGCGTCCAAGAGATGCAGGTCACAGTAGGATTACCAAGACTTATAGAACTCTTTGACGCAAGAAAGAAGCCTTCAACTCCTGCGATGGAGATATGTCTTGAAGATCAGTTTGACAATGAAAAGGATGCAAAAGAGATTACTGAGAGAATCAAGGCAGTCACGCTTGAAAATATTTCATCTGAGATAAAGCTGAACTTTACAGAAGGGAATATTGAGATTCTTCTTGACAAGAGCGCCTTGAGGGACACTCACATCACCTCTGCAACTGTTTTGAAGAGACTGGCTGAAAAGGAAGTTAATGCCCGAGTCAAGGATGATTTTATAATTGTGAAGACAAAAGATGAAAGCTTTAAGGAGATGTACAAGCTGAAAGAGAAGATAAAGAGACTGATGGTTGCCGGCGTCAAGGGGATTGATCAGGTTCTGCTGATTAAGAAAGATAATCATTTTGTCGTTTTGACAGCGGGTTCTAATTTAAAAGATATTCTTGAGATAAAAGGGGTTGACAAGAACAAGACTACCACCAACAATCCGCACGAGATTGCCGAGGTTCTGGGGGTAGAGGCCGCAAGACAGGCGATTATCAATGAAACGGATAAAGTCATAACAAAACAGGGGCTTGACATTGACAGAAGGCACATTAATCTTATAGCTGATGCGATGACTTCGACCGGCTCAGTGAAAGGTATAACCAGGATTGGGATTATCCATGAGAAGTCGTCAATACTTGCAAAGGCATCATTCGAGACCCCGATCAAGCATTTCATAAATGCGTCTGTGCAGGGAAGCAGGGATGAGCTGAAGAGTGTCATCGAGAATGTTATTTTAAACCAGCCAGTGCCTGTCGGAACCGGACTGCCGGGACTGCTTGTCAAGGTTACCGGAAAGTTATCAAAGGAAAAAGAAGGCAAGGAAAAGGAATCTAAGGAAAAGAAGTAATCCGAAATCTTTAAAACATCCCGTTCAGGTTCATGTTCATGGATATTTCAGAATTAAAGAAGATTATTGAAGGCAGCGACGTGGTCATGGGCACAGACCGGACTTTGAAGCTTCTCAAGCAGAATAAAGTGGACAGGATTCTTTTATCCAATGATTCTGACAGCCAGATGATGGACAGGATAAGAAAAATTTCCCAGAAGGTCGAGGTGATGCAGGTGGACAAGTCAAAGGAGGATTTCAAGGAGATATGCAAAACGCAGTTCAATATTTCGGTGATAGGCATCATCAGCGGAAAAAAATCGGCAAAAAAAGCGAAATAATATGGTAAGCAAGAAACTAGACCTCCAGGCGATTCAGTACATAAATCTTTTTTCTAAAATCACAGGCACAAGGGCCAGCAACTGCTTTCAGTATGCGGACCACCTTATTTTCGAGGTTCCGCCATTCATGCTTTCAAAGACAATAGGCGCGAACGGAATAAACATCAAGAAGCTCGGGGCGATGATAAAGAGAAAGATAAAAGTCATCGCCACAACCCAGGACATGGAGGAGTTTATCAAATCGCTTGTTTATCCTGTAAAATTCAAGAATATCGCTGTGCAGGATGAAGAGATGGTGATATACGCGGCCCCCCAGTCCAAGGCCATGCTTATAGGGAGGGGCAGCTCAAGGCTTGAAGAAATGAAAGAGATATTAAAGAATCACTTTAATATCAGGAAGCTTAGAGTTCTTTAGTAGAAATCTTTAAAAACAAACAAAAATCCCTTAATATTAAGGGATAAATAATAAGAAAGTAAGAAAATCAGTAAAATTATGAAGTGAAGGAAGTCACTTCAACATCAAAATTCAAATCAACCAAATATAAACAATCAAAATGGGAATCTTAAGCGCAAGAAAATTGAAGGCAAGAAGGAAGAAGTTCAAATGGAGCTCTTTCACTTTCAAACAGAAGGCTCTCAATCTCAGGGCGAAGGCAGACCCGCTGGAAGGGGCAAGCCAGGGCAAGGGAATTGTCCTTGAAAAAGTTGAGATGGAGGCCAAGCAGCCGAACTCTGCCATGAGAAAATGCGTCAGAGTCCAGTTAATCAAAAATGGCAAGAGAGTGACTGCATTTGTGCCCGGGAATCTTGCAATCAGATTTATTGATGAGCACGATGAGGTCCTGATTGAAAGAATCGGCGGCAAGATGGGGCGTTCAAAAGGGGACATTCCCTGCGTCAGATACCAGGTTATCAAAGTCAATGACCAGCCGCTGAGAATGCTTGTCAAGGGAAGAATCGAGAAGGGTAGAAGATAAAATGAATAAACACAAACTCCAAGAATCATTGAAAAATCTTAAAAAGATCAATTCTACAACTTTGAAATTAGCAGGCTGGTTTACAATTATCTCTGGAATATTTTCGATGGGGTTTGGATTATTATTCATTGAAGATTTGGTAACTAGTGATGCACCCTATGTTGCCTTTTTGATGATAATAGGGATATTATTTATCATTGGAGGCATATTTATCTTAAAAAGAAATAAAATAATTATAAACATTGTATTTTATTTGTTTGTTTTAGATATGGTCTATGCTATTGTAGATGGTGGTTTTGATCCAAGGCTTATATTTAAATTAATAATTATAATTATGCTGCTGTTACAGCTGAAAGAATTCAGAATTGAAAAAAAAATGAGCAAACTAAAATGAAAATATTTGATTTATACGGCGTTGAGGATGTCAAGATTGAAGACCCGAGCTTGAAAAGGTACATCAACCTGGACGTAAAGCTTGTCCTTAAGACAAGAGGCCGTGAAAGAGAAAGATTCGGCCAGGCAAGAGTCAATATTGTTGAAAGGCTGATAAACATGCTTCAGGTGCCGGGGCACAGGGGAAAGAAGCACAAGGTTATAACAGTGGCATCTGGAAAATACACAAAACAAGTAAATACATTGCTTGCGGCATTCAAGATTATACAGGAAAAAACACAGCAGAATCCCATTCAGGCGCTTGTAAAAGCAATTGAGAACGCTGCCCCAAGGGATGAGATTACAGTCATTGAGTACGGGGGCGCAAGATATCCGCAGGCGGTTGACATCTCTCCGATGAGAAGGGTAAACATAGTTCTTCATCATCTTGTTCACGGCGCTCAGGACCGAGTCCTGAACAAAAAGAAAAATGTCGCCCAGGCTCTTGCAGAGGAAATAATTCTTGCATCAAGCGGCAGCATGGACAGCCTTGCAATGACAAAAAAGAACGAGACAGAAAAGCAGGCCGACTCCGCCAGATAAATCAATAATTCTCTTTCTAAGATAATTTTATATATTCTTAATTTCTCTATTCCTTATGGCAAAAGATTATGAAAACTTAAGAAGAGGAAAATTTTCTACAGCAGTTCCTATAAAAGGAGCAAAATTCTCCACAGCAGTTTCCTATAAGGACACAGAGAAATACATGAGAAAAAAACAGATGACTGAAAAGGAAAGATACAGCAACAGAACAATCGATAATATTCTAACCGCTCTTTTTGCCTTCGGCAGCCTTGGGCTTTTCTTTTCATTTTTTTCCAGTTCAGGAACCATAGGCATAATCCCTAAAAATGTCCAGCTGGCTCCTCCGATGCCAAATTACCTGGACTATCTGCCCTTTGTTTTCTTTTTATTTTTAATCACTGGCGGCGTTTACTTCATGATAAAGTATTTCAAGAGAAAAGAGAAAGAGTATTCTATTCCCCTAAGTTTCTGATTTTTTAGGATAATTTTATATATCTTTAGCATTTGTTCTCACTATGATAAAAGAGATGATAGAAGGCGATGCAATAAGGCCTTTCGGTCACACTGATGTTCTGTTCTACTATTCTCAAGTATCTAAGTTTCTGAAAAATTTTTTAAAAGGCAAGGAGATTGCAGCTAAAATCTGGCTTCCCTACGGCAATATTCCAGCTTTTCTGAGGCGCGGAAGCAACATGCCGCCTCTTTACATCCAGGAGCTCAGTGCAGTTGATGAAAAAATGTTGAAGTTAAGAAGTGAAATGAATCTTGATAAATCAAAAAATCAATTAACTAAGCAGCAGGAGAAAATCTGGAGCTATTTCGTGCCAAGCAAGCTGATAGACTTCTTTTATGCGACAAACGGCGAGCATCCGGGCAATCCAATAGACAGGATTTTCATTGACATGGACAGAGGCGAGAATGTAAAGCCTGAGGAAGTCCAGAAAGCAGCCAGCGAGCTCATAAAAATAATCAAAGCAGACACTGAGCTGAAGAAGTTGGCAAAATTCAGGCTCTTTGTGATGTGGACAGGCTCATCGTTCCATGTTTACATTCTTTTCAGCAGAAAATTTCCAAATTCATTCTACAATCAGCATTTCAAATACAGCAAAGACGCTCCTGAAGCGTCATTGATAGGAAAATGGGCAAAAAAATTAAACAGCAAGCTGAAAAAGGTCAAAGTTTCAGGCGGCCATGAGAAATTGCCAAAAACAATAATCCTTGACCCCTCGCAAACTCCGTCGGGAAAGTTGGCAAGAGCGCCTTTCAGCCTGCATATGGTATCAGCAAAGGAAATCAACGGAGTTGCAATTCCGCTTTCAGAAAAGCAGCTGAATGACAAGAGTTTAATCAAAAAGCTGAAAGCTTACACTCCTGAAAAAGTCCTAAATGAACTTAGTGAACTTGCAAAGAATCTTCCAAAATGAAATACATTGACGCGCCTGACGTGCAGCAGAAAGTGAACAGCGTAATTAGAGTTCTAAACTTGGCCCATATCAGGCCAGAAAGGATAGCCTGCTTCAGGTCAAAAGGCACTTCAACTCGCGGAGTTATCGCAAGATGCCATGCATTGTCAAAAGTCATGCAGCTCGGTCTGAAAACTGACGCTTTCTACGCAATAGAAGTAATTTCCGAGAGGTTTGACAGGATGAGCGAGGATGACAAGACAAAAACCGTCATCCATGAGTTGATGCATATCCCCAAATCATTCGGCGGAGGCTTCAGGCACCATGATTATGTCTGCAGGAGAGAGGTTGAAAACATGTACAGGCAATACAGGAAATACTCTTTGCCCGATAGTAACATTTTTCCCTCGACAAACGAAAAGGTTTAAATAGTTCCCCGTCGTGATTTGTTCATAATAATATTAGATTTTTAAAAGGAGGTATAGGCTAGAAAAAATGGGAACAATAATCGCAAAAAATATTGTCAAAAGAAAGACAGGTTATCTTTACTATGTAGACGGAAAAGGAAATGTCTGCGAGGCAAAGATGGCACGCGGTAAAAAGAAAAAGAAGAGATAAAATTTGATTTTTATTTTTTCAAATCGATCCCCGATTTGTTTTCTTCTTTTTTATTTTTTTATCTTAATTTTTCATTAATTTTATAAATCAGTTTCTTATCATATCTTCATGGCTAAGAAAATAATATGCCTCGGCATCGAGAGCACTGCCCATACATTCGGTGTCGCGATTGTAGACCAAAATTGCAATGTGCTTGCAAATGTCTCTGACACATTCACGACAGAGAAAGGTGGCATAGTTCCTATAGAAGCTGCAAAGCATCATGAGCACGTAAAAGGAAAACTGATAGACGAAGCATTGCACAAGGCAAATATGACATTAAAAGACATAAATATAATCGCGTTCTCGCAGGGCCCTGGCCTTTCACCATGCCTTTTACAGGGCATGCACAAAGCAGCTGAGCTTGCAAAACTTCTTAAAATTCCGCTGGTTCCTGTAAATCACTGCATTGCCCATCTTGAAATAGGAAGGAAAGTCTGCAAAGCCAAAGACCCGGTATTGCTTTACGCATCAGGCGCAAACACCCAGATTATTGCATACGCATCAGGAAAATACAGAATTTTCGGAGAGACACTTGACCAGGGAATTGGCAATTTCATTGACAGCTTCGGCCGTTACATAGGAATGGGTTTTCCAGGAGGCCCAAAAATAGCAGAGCTTGCAGAGAGAGCTGACAAGTCAAAACTTATCGAGCTGCCATACAGCATCAAGGGCATGGACGTGAGTTTTACAGGCATCCTTACAAACCTCAAACAAAAGTATGATTCTAAAAAATTCAAGACAGAAGACTTGGCATTCGCATTGCAGGAGCATGCATTCGCAATGCTCATAGAAGCAGCAGAAAGGGCGATGGCCCATCTCGGAAAGAAAGAAATCCTGTTAGGCGGAGGAGTTGCCTGCAACAAGCGTCTTCAGGAGATGGCAAGCATTATGGCCAAAGAGCGCGGAGCAAAATCATTTGTCCCTCCAAATTTTATGCTTGTCGACAATGCAACAATGATTGCATGGACAGGCATCCTTGAATACCAGTCAGGCATCCAGATAAAGCCAGAGCATGTGACAATAATGCCCTATGAAAGAACCGACCAGGTAGATATTAAGTGGCGAAGCGACTAAAATCAAAAATATTCTTTAATAATATTTAAGTATCTCTTTTAGTTATGTTTATTATGAATAAAAGAGGGCAAGTAACTCTATTTGTAGTCATGGCTATAATTCTAGTCGGAGGAGCTTTTGCCATTATTTATACTCAGACTGACCTCTTTAAGAAAACGGAGACCATGAATCCGGAAATCGCGCCTATAAAAACTTTTATAGATAACTGCTTGAAAAGTACTGCGGAAGATGCTTTGATTTATATCGGCCATCAGGGAGGATATTATGACCTGCCTAAATTATCCATAGACACTTATTCATACTATTTTTATAACAATAAATCTATGGTGCCGTCAGTCCAAAAAATCGAATCAGAACTTTCAAGGTATATGGCAGATATGCTGCCTTTCTGCACGCAAAATTTCACAAATTTTACTGGTTTTGATATAAATTCTAATTCAAAAATAGTTTCAAAATCGATAATTCTTTCTGAAAAGGTAAGATTTGATGTGGATTATCCGATTTTAATCAAAAAAGGAGCCTCGGCCTACAGGCTTTCATCTTTTTCAGCTGAAATCCCTTCAAGATTATTTACTATTTACAGAGTTGCTCAGAATTTCACTTCAGTACAGCTTGAAGACCCTTTATCACTATGTGTTTCATGTCTAACAAATCTAATGATTAACAATGATTTTTATATAAACATGGAGAATTATGACAACAACACAGTTATCTTCACAATTACTGATAATCAAACGTTAATAAATCAAAATTCATATGAATTTATCTTTGCAAACAAATATGATTAAACTGAAAAAGCCAAGGAAAAAATCCAGGAATAAACCCCAGATATCAAGATTTGTTTTATTCTCCTTGGTGTTTTTTCTTTCTCTCTTTTTCTTCTCCTATTTTCTGAATATCAGATTTCAGGGAGTATCAGATGCATTCAAGTTTTCAATAAATCTTCCGGCTTCTCCGGCTCCAACACCAACATCAGAATTCAATCTTGGACCTGACTGCGCACTTAATGTATTAGGCGCTTCTGGTGTGAATCTAGAGGTGATATCCAAGACGATGCAGGCAATAGGCATTATGTCAAATCCAGCAGGATTTGCAGTAAGCACTGTTATAGGGATGATTCCCGGGCTAGGTGATTTGTTTGGAGCGAAGCAATGTGTGGACAATCCAGCATCATGCGCGACAGATAAGGCATTTGAGACCGCAGTCGGACTGATTCCTCCTCCTGCAGGCCCTTTAATAAAAGCAGGACTGCAGTCATGCATAAATGCAAAAGAGCATCTTGTTATTACAAACAGTACCCTGGCTGAAATTAAAATCAATTTAACTTCTAATCAAACAACTTCTCAGCTCAATGGAACAACAAAAAATGATTTTGATATAAGTGATCAGTTCGGGATGAAGGAAGGAAGCGTTGTAATTCCTAAAGGTTGGAAGATAGAGCAGAAGGACGGCATTACAACCCTGACTTCAGGAGACAAGGCAGAGCAGGGCATAAAGATCGGAAACAATGTCTACAATAATATCAAAGGAACATTCACTCTTGATGAAAAAGGAAATCTGAAAGAAGCGAAGTTAACCTCCATCAATATTACAACCATGACTTTCGGGGAAAATCAGCCTTTGAAAGTGCCGGCTAATACAAAAATCACCTACAAGGATGGAGTTATTACAATTGAAGGCGCTGGAAAGGAATTAAGCTATGGAAATCAAAAAATCAAGGCAAGTTCAACATTAAAAATCAGCAAAGATTATATCAGCGGAAAAGAATTCATAATTTCCAGCCCCTTTACATCTAAACCAATCACAATAAACGGCGATGTAACTATCCTGAGTAACGGCTATCTTTTAGGAGAAAAATCAACAGCCTCTGTTGAAGGTCTGAAAATCAATGGCTTGTTTGATCCAAAGACTGGAGAATCCGCAAGCTTAAGTCTTTTCTTTGACGGTAAGGAGCATCAAGAAAATAATTATATATCTCTTGATTTTGAAAATAAAAAATTAATTTTAAGATCATCAGCTGCAGGCTCAATGATTCATTTTTCCAGCAGCAATCCTTTCATCAATGTTAACAGTGATAATCCCTTGAATATTTATTCTATTGAAAACCGGATGGAAATCCAAAACAGAGAAAAAGACGGATTGGTCCCATTGATCAATATAAAACATCTTTCAAAGGATTATTCAATCGCACGCTTTGAATATGAAAAAGACAAGAATATTGAAAAAAATGCTGATTTAACCTTTAAATTAGAAAATGGAAATTATAAATCTACGGTTGCCAATTCTATGGGATTTGTTGCTTCTAATTATCTAGGTGTTCGATCTGATATGGCCCCTATGGAGATTACAGAAACTGATTTGAATGGTAAAAACCTTATGGGGACAGAAAAAAATCCTATGAAACTAATAACAACAAATTTTGGAGAGATATATACTATCCCTTTGGAAAATACTAAAATCAGCAATTTTGAAAGGCTGTCTTATAACATACAGAAATTTACAGTTGATGACCTGAAGAATAAATTTCCAAAGGTTAATTTTATAGAATCAGGCGGGCATACAAATACTGAAATAAAAAGATTAATGGATTCGTTAGATTATATGACTCCTGAAATGGCCGCCGATTTAAAGACTGTTTATTTAGAAGAAGGGGAATATGCCAAAATTAGAGATAAGATTACTGGCAAAATATCTAGTAAACAACCAAAGGGAGCAGGAGGGATTGCAGATGAAGAATCTGGATCCATATCTGTTTCAAAATACTTGGACACAAAAACCTTTATACATGAAACCTCGCATATCCATCTATTTGAAATACAACAGACCGAAAAAGAGGAAAATTTCCCTAAGGAATCCACATTTGAACAAAGATGGAGAGAGGTGGGAGTAAGTTATCTCAAGTATATTCCATATACTCCTTTTTCATCAGAAGTTCAGAATCCTGAATGGATAGGGGGCGGTTCTGAACCAAAATATGGATATATTAGACCTTATGGCAATCAGAATATTCAAGAGGATGTTGCAACATTCACGGAAGCTCTTGCATTAGACCCTAATTATCTGGATAAATATGGTGTGACTAACCCGAAAAGCCCGAATTTCGATGTAAGATACATTAAGAAATTAAGGCTATTGACAGATGGGCATTTCATATCGCCGGCAGCTTATGTAAAGGCGATGAAAATATATTATAACAACCTGAAATAGTGTCAGAATCAGTCAAACAGGTGCGCTTTTGGGTCGTGATACGCCTTTCCTCTGTGTATGAAGTGCTCTTCTATCCTCTTTGGACGGAAAAATTTTGAAACAAACTCCTTCACTTTTTCGTTGTCGAACTTTTTGCACGAGTAAACATCAATTGTTATGAAATTCTTGACAGAAAGTGTATGGATTACTATTGAGCTTTCGACAAGAGGCACCCAGCCGCTGAGGCCGGCTTTGTCAGGCCACAGCTTGTCATCTGTCTTGAAAATGTCGGGCGGAGCCTGCTTTGACATTCCGATGAAGTCAACTATCTCATCCAGAAAATTGTAGCAAAGCGCCAGGTCATCGCAAGCCCCTGGCTTGCAGCCGTACAAGTCAAGAACAAGCTGGTAGCCAAAAGGCTCAGTTTCATTGAAGTTTTGTTGTTGTAATTGAATTCTTCCTTCAGAATTTTTACTCATCTCGTGTTGTGCTCACCTTTGTATGTTTACCTTTTGAATTAAAAATATAATTTTTATAATTATATTTTATGCACTCCTGTTTAAAAACTTTTTCCCTCTTGGAAAAAGTTTGATATATTCATAAAATCCATAGAAACCTTTTTAAACGCCTGAAATTGTAATTTATTAAACCGAATGACTGATATCATGAGGGAGGTTTAAAAATGGATTCTTACGAAATAGTCGAGATCGCGAAGAAAACAGGAAAGGTAGACAAGGGTACGAACGAAGTCACAAAGGCTGTTGAGAGAGGACAGGCCAAACTTGTTGTAGTCGCTGAGGATGTGCAGCCAAAAGAGATTGTGCAGCATCTTCCGGCTTTGTGCGAGGAAAAAGGAATTCCTTGCCTGAAAGTTGACAGCAAGAAGAAGCTTGGAGTTGCAGTCGGAATTAACACTTCAACAGCGTCCGTAGCCGTGATAGAGGCGGGAGATGCAACTAGCGCAATCGCGGAACTTGGCGGTAAAAAATCAAAAAAATAAGTGGATAATCAAAACAAAACATAAAAATGGCTAACCCACAGTCAAAGCCCCAACAGCAGCAACAGCAGAAAAGCTTTGAGAGAAGGTATTCTGATATAGCGGTGCCTGCTGCAGTGGAGGAAATTATAGGAAGGACAGGGTTCAGGGGAGAGATTACCCAGGTTAAAGCTAAAATTCTTCAGGGAAAAGACAGGGGAAAGAGCATGAGAAGGAATGTCAGAGGCCCTGTAAGACTGAGAGACATATTAATGCTCAGAGAGACAGAGATTGAGGCAAGAAAAATCAGGACAGGCGTGATGAAAGGAGCGTTTACATAAAATGCCAAAGTGCTCATTCTGCCAGAAAAATTATCCAGTTCACAGGGGAATAACATTCGTCGAAGTTTCAGGAAAAATTCTTCATTTCTGCAGCAGCAAGTGCATAAAGAACTGGAAGCTGGGCAGGGATGCAAAGAGATGCAAGTGGATAAAAAAGCAGAAAAAAGAAATCAAAAAAGAAGTCAAGTAATATGCATAATCTGAAATCATTTTATCTTCCAGTAGTGCTGGGAAATAAGGTTTACAAGTATAACATTCTAAATGAGAAAATTGAGGATATTGTCTCTTCAAATGATTTCAGGGACTATCTTATCCATACAAACATCGGCTCTTTGGAAAATTTCAAGAGGGACAATGAATTCTATGATAAATATAGCTCAAAATTTCATCAGAGCATTGTCAGCAAGCTTGAAAATGACAAGAACACAATTGAAAGGACAATGCGGTTTTCGTTCGGAAAGATAAAGAAAATAATGGACAGGACGTATTGCTTCAATATGCTGCCAGGGCTCTATGAAGAGATAAACAACGCATATTCTGAATTCTATAAATACATAAACAGGTCTTTCGAGGTTCTTGAAAGGAACAAGCTGGACAGCATCAAATTCATTGATTCAGGCATCAGCGACTTGATTGACAATGCAGAGCTTCTGAAGGAAGGTGATTATGAGAAATACCTCTATGAAAGGCTGGCAAAAGTCCAGAAGGAAGGCAAGAAAGTCAACATCACCCCGGATGACATTAACTTCCTTCTAGGCTACATCGAGAAAAAGAGGCAATAAGGGCGAAATTGACATCAACCTTTCAGACTAAAAACACCTTAACCCTCAGAACTCAATCTTCATTCCTTTCTTCAGTTTTCTGAATATTTTGGCATTCTTTTTGCTAAACGGAATCTCAACAACATATTTCGCTCTGTTCGAGTAATATGAAAAGAAAGGCAGCATGAGCTTGAAGTCAACAACACGTTTCCGCGAATCAAGCCAGACCACAAACAGCGACATGAACACAAAGAGCATGTGAATGCTTACATTCCGCTCATCCTTGAAAACAAAAACTTTAGCCTTATTCCTGGACAAGGAGAACATGAAACCCTTCAGTTTGGACATCAAACTGCTGCAAATCTGAATCTTCACCCCTTTCAGTTTCATTCATACAGCAAGATTCACAAGTTTTTTAATCTTGCCTTTATTCCCTCAATCATGGCAATCCGTCAGCCTATCATCACAGTTGTAGGCCATGTTGACCATGGCAAGACTTCCATACTGGACAGAATCAGAAGCACAGCAGTTGCAGCCAAGGAAGCAGGCGGCATCACTCAGAAGATTTCATTCACCACATTCCCTTCAGCCATCCTGGAGGAAAAGTCAAAAGATTTGCTCAAACAGTTCAAAATCAAGATTGAGATACCTGGCTTTTTATTTATAGACACGCCGGGCCATGCAGCCTTTACCAATCTCAGAAAGAGAGGAGGCGCGCTGGCAGACATTGCCATTCTAGTTATTGACATAAACGAAGGAATAATGCCCCAGACAGCAGAGAGCATTGAGATTCTCAGGGCAAACAAAACACCATTCTTAATCGCATTAAACAAGGTTGATGCAATCTCCGGCTGGAGGCGCATCTCAAACAACCTGGCTGAAAATATTGAAAAGCAGGCAATGCATGTTAGAACGCAGTTTGACACAAAAGTCTACAAAATTGTCGAAGCGCTCTTTGCACACAGCTTTAATGCTGACCTGTTCACCAAAATTTCAGATTTCACTAAGCAGATTGCCATGATTCCGACATCCGGAAAAAGCGGGGAAGGAATCTCAGAGCTTTTAGTCATGCTTGCAGGACTGTCGCAAAGATTCCTGAAAGACGAGCTTGAAATAGGAAAGGAAACGAAAGGCACGGTCCTTGAACTGAAAAAAGAGAAGGACATGATGTACGTGGAGGCAATAGTTTATGACGGCCATCTCAATCAGAATGACACTTTAGTAGTAGCAGGCCTTGAAAAGCCAATAGTCACAAGAGTCAGAGCCTTGTTCGAAGCTCTTCCATTGTCAAAAGGATTCAAGCCAGTAAAAAGTGTTACAGCATCAGCTGGAATCAGGATGCAAGTGCCAGACTCATCTGAAATTCTTTCAGGCATGCCGTTCCTGGTTGCAAAAGCATCAGACATAAAGAAAGCCAGCCAAGAAGTGCAGAAAGAAGTCAGCGAGGCCATACATCTGGACAAGGATGGTATCATTGCAAAAGCAGAATCACTTGGCAGTCTTGAAGCCCTTCTCATATTGCTAAGAAAAAGCAACATCCCTGTTGCAAGAGTCGGCATCGGGAACATCACAAAGACCGATGTCATCTCAGCATCTTCAAATATCCAGAAAAATCCATTGAACGCGATAGTCATCGGCTTCAACGTGGACATCAGCGAAGAGGTGAAGAATGAGGAAAAAATAAAGCTTCTGACAAATGAGGTTATCTACAAATTAATAGAGGACTTTGAGAAATGGAGAATAGAAAAGTATCAGGAAATATCAAGAAGCAAGCTGGAAGTCATGTCAATGCCATGCAAATTGAAAGTCCTGCGGTTCATGTTCAGGATGTCCAAGCCTGCAATCTTTGGAGTCAGGGTCGAGGCAGGCACTCTGGTGCCTGAAATCCCGCTGATGAATCATGAGGGAAAGCACATAGACAAAGTGAAGGCAGTTCAGTCAGAGGGCAAGGGCGTTCAGTCAGCAAAGAAAGGCAAGGAAGTCGCGCTCTCACTGCCAGGCATCACATTCGGCAGGCAGGTCAAGGAAGGCGACATTCTTTACAGCGAGCTCAGCGAGTCAGAATTCAGGAAGCTGAAGGAAAACAAATCCCTTCTCAGCTCAGAGGAAATGAATATCCTAAAAGAGATAGCAGAAATCAAGAGAAAAGAGAAGTCCACCTGGGGCATGTGATTCTAACAAAAACCTTTAAAAACTTCCATCAATGAACTCTAAAATGGCCAATCTTTATGCCAATCACAAGGAGCTTCGCAGGAAAGTATACAAAGTGCTGACCAGCAGGCCTGCAGGGATGCATCTTGACGAATTTATAAGGGGCATCAAATCAGAGGGAATATCATCCGAGGGAGACCTGAACCATGTCGGCGACATGCTGAAATGCCTTAAGAAGCACAATTATATCAGGTATGATGAAGGCAGGAAATACCTGCAGCCTGAGACAAATTTCCTAATAAAACAGGGAAACAACTGCAAGAAAAGCTTTAAAAAACCTCAAAACTCACTTTATAATATAAATCAAAATAGTAATCATTCAAGTCAGGAAAAATCCATGACATCAAACTATAATCAAATAAAAACAAAATAACCTTAACAATACAAACATGCCGTTTAAATTTGAGATAGCACAGGGCAAGAAAGTCTGCCATTTCGAGGCAGAAGCCGAATCGCTTAATGGAAAAAAGCTTGGCGAGACAGTGTCAGGCATTGAGCTTGGCGACCAGTTCTCAGGCTACGAATTCCAGATTACAGGCGCAAGCGACACAAGCGGTTTTCCTGCTCTTGAACAGCTTGAAGGCACTGCAGTCAAAAGGCTGCTTCTGAAAAAAGGCAAGGGCATGAAGACAAAAGGCCAGGGCTTCAGAAAAAGAAAGTCAATACACGGCAACACAATAGACAGCAGGATAGTCCAGATCAATCTCAAGGTCATAAAAGCGGGCGATAAAAGCATCGCTGCAATCCTCGGCAAGGAAGACAAGCCAAAAGAAGCTGCGCCTGCAGCAGCAGAGCAGCCAGCTCCAGCAGCCCAATAAATTTATTCTGAAACATTAAAGTTTTCATAGACATTATTTTTACTGCTTAAGTTTAAAAACCTTACTATCTGTTACTATCTTTAAGTAACAACTATATCTAAAAAACAGGTTCTTCTGTTTTTAGATTAGATATTTAAGATTGATTTTGCTGTTTCTGTTATGAAATATCTGAATGAGCTGAAGAAACTCAGGATGCCAAAAGATAAATTTGCGGTTTTCGGCAGCGGGCCGATGGCAATCAGAAATCTGAGAAAAGCAAAAGACATAGACATCATCATTGTCAGCAGAGGTTTATGGAACAAGCTGAAGAAGAAGCATCCCTCTGCCGGAAAATCAATCAAGCTCAAACATATAGAAATATTCAAGGACTGGCTTCCGTGGATAAGGAATTCTGAAAAACTCATCAAGGATGCAGATATCATAAATGGCATCCGTTTTGTGAAATTAGAATATGTCCTGAAATGGAAAAAGGCAATGAACCGGCCAAAGGACAGGAAGGATGTAAGTCTGATAGAGAAATACCTTAAAACCAAAAAGACAACTGAAAAGCTTTAAAAAACGACTTATTCTTAATTCACTATGGCTAAAGAGAAGAGCTTAGAAGTTGAACAAATCACCAATCAGCCTGTGCTGAACATAGGCATGGCAGGCCATATCGACCATGGCAAAACCACATTATTATACCAGCTTACAGGCAAATGGTCTGACACGCACAGCGAGGAGCTGAAGAGAGGCATCACAATAAAATTAGGATACGCTGATTCTGTAATCAAAAGATGCGAGAAGTGCGGCATGCTGACAATCAAGGACAAGTGCGAATGCGGAGGCAATGCAGTCCCATTAAGATATGTCAGCTTTGTTGATGTTCCCGGGCATGAGATGCTTATGGCAACAATGCTGTCAGGCGCAGCCATAATTGACGCGGCAATCCTTGTGATTGCAGCCAATGAGCAATGCCCAAGGCCGCAGACAAAAGAGCATTTGGTTGCCCTGGACTTGAAAGGCATCAGCAGCATAATAATAGTGCAGAACAAAGTTGACCTTGTGACAGAAGAAGAGGCTATAAAAAATTACAATCAAATCAAGGAATTTGTCAAAGGCACAATTGCAGAAGATGCGCCTATTGTCCCTATAAGCGCCCAGCAGGGAGTCAACATTGACATGCTGCTTGAGGAAATACTGAGACTAAAGATTCCGAAAAGAAACACAGAAGCAAATCCTATTTTCATGGTCGCAAGAAGCTTTGATGTGAACAAGCCCGGCACCAACGGCTCAAGCATCTTTGGAGGCATTTTAGGAGGAATCCTGAAGCAGGGAAAGCTGAATGTCGGGGATGAAATCGAGATCAAGCCGGGCATGACATCCAAGAAGCACAATGAGACTATATTTACTCCTTTGATAACAAAAATCTCAGGAATCCAGTCAGGAAAGAACAGGCTGAACGAGGCGATTCCTTCAGGAAGCCTTTCAATACAGACCTCTCTTGACCCTATGCTTACAAAAGCAGACTCTCTGGCAGGCTGTGTTGTCGGACTGAGGGGAAAGGTCCCTGATGCGATATCAATACTTAAAATCAAGGCGACATTGTTCAAGGAAATCATAGGCGAGGAGAAGAAAAGCGAGGAAGAGCTGCGAGTCGCACCTTTAAAAATGAACGAGCCTCTGATGATTTCAGTAAACACAACAATCACAGTCGGCTTCGTGGCAAAGATGAAAGGTGACATGATTGACCTCACGCTAAAAACCCCGGTAGTCATTCTGCCGGACACAAAAATCGGCCTGGCAAGGAACATCCAGGGCCACTGGAGACTCATCGGCCACGGCGAAGTCCTGAAATAAGGAATTAATAAAAGAAAAGAATTATTCTCATCAGAAATTTGACGTCACTTCATCAAAAGGCATAATCCATTACAAAAAGCAATTATTCTACATCAACAATTCTTAAAAAGCACGTTTTATTCTTCCATAGCATAAAAAAGGCAAAGGAAATGAGTGATAAAATAAACGCGTATCTTGCGAATCAGCTTGGATTCTCAGAGCTAGGAAAATATGCAATTGAAAACCTTGTCAAGCCAAGGCTGAAAAAAATCGGCCTGAATGTTCTTGATCCGTTCGAGGAATGCGAGAAGCAGCTTGACATGAATATTCTGTCAAAATTAGAATATCAAAGTGATGTTGTTGAATTTTGGAAGGTTTTCAACAGAAAAATACCAATCATAAACAATCATCTCATGGAAATATCAGATGTCATGCCGGCAATCCTTGACGGCAGCCATGCGATTGATGACGGCACAGCATCTGAACTAGGGAATTATTATCAGCTGAGAAGAGGCCCGATATTCGCATTGAGAAGCGACTTCAGATTATGTGAGAATATAGCCGCCCCGATAAACGCCCAGCTTATGGGTTACATAGAGAACAGCAGCAGCGAACTTCATCATTACAAAGGCAAGCTCATCACAGGCTCAGGCTCACTGGAAAGATGGTTCACTGAAATAGAAAAGTGGTATAAAACTGTCAAGACAAAATAAATTAAAAATTATAGCTCAACGAATTCTGTCTTCATCTGCTTCAAAGAGGTGATAGATATTGTTTTCCTGAAATTGAATCTTTTGACCCAATCCTTTATTGTCGCGTAATACTCATCAATATCCTTTGTCCTTAATTTCACAACAAGCTCATGCTCGCCAGTGCAGACATCAACACTCTCAACTCTTGAATCCTTGGCCAGCTCCCTGCCGATTTTTTCAGGGTCTGCATAATTCTCATGGGCTAGATTGATAAAAATATAGGCGCAATGCCCCTCGTTGATTTTTTTGTAGTCAAAAACTGCCTTGTAGGTCTTGATGATTCCTTCCTGCTCCATCTTCTTTATATTATAGTGTATGGTTGTTGAAGGCTCTTTCAGCTTCAGGGCCACTCTTGCTATCTGGGGAGTGCAGTATCCCTCCTTGAACAGCTGAATCAGCTTTGGCTGTAGATCTTTCATAAACTGAATAATATTCAATTATTTATATACTTTTGGGTCAATATTCGAATATTCTACAGTTATAACTATATAGGTTGCTTGCCTATATAGTTTAGAAGTTAAAATTAAAACTCAAATAAAAATGAAAACAAAAATAAATCAAACATGGAAATTAGCAAGCATACTGGGAATGTCCGGGTTTAGCGGCAGCGCCACTCTAGCAAGTTTGGCCGGCCTGTTCACCATGGCCAACATTCCAGTCATAGCAGTTGCTTTGATTGCAGGGCCTGGCGCGATAATAACTGCGACAATGGTCCAAGGCACAATAAAAGAAAGAATCACAGTAGCAATTCTGGCTGGAATAATGGCAACAGGGATAATTGTTCTTGCAGCATCCCTTGGACCAAGGCTGTTCGAATTTGTCAACAAGGATATTCTCAAGATAGCAGGGGGAATCTCAGTCATTTTCATTGCTTTGATGATTTTTGGAATCAAGATGCCGCAGACAACCCCCATATTCATCATGATCCTGGGCGCAATCGCCGCCCTCATCTGGAGATAAAATGGAAAACGAAAACAACAGGATATTCGGAACAAAGGTATGCACAAGTGAAAGCATAGCAGAGCATGTGAAAAAGCACAATATTAATCTATCTTCAGAAAAAATAATTGAAATTGCGGACAATATCACAAATGGAAAAGAGGGAATTCATGTTTTCGTTACTCGTAATGATAGTCTTAGAACCATTGTAATAAGGGATTTTGTAGAAAAAGATGGCAAAATGTACGGGATAATCAGAACCATGTGGGATGGAGATGAGGGAGCAGGCGCAGGAAATGAAAGAACCGGATTGCCCATTATAAAACATTACAATGATCCAAAACCTAGTCCATTTTCATGCAAGCATATCGGCATAATTCCATACATAACAGACGGATTTTGCCCATACTGCGATTGAAAGGAGGTAAACACTAAAATGGAAAACAAAAACGAAATGAAAATGACAGATGAAACACAAAAACAAGATATGAAAACGATCAATGTATTATTTAATGCGGGATACGACTTCGTTCAAGATAAACTAATTGAGATTACAAATGGCTTAAAAACTTCTGGGCTAGAATTCCAGCTATTTCAAATTTGGAATGATGGCGGAATAGTATCTATCGCTAAAAAAGATAAAAACATAAAAACTGAAGATTTGAAATTTGATGTTATTTTTGCAGATAATGGTGCTAGTGCTTTACATGGAATATTGGATTTTTACAAAAAAATCCCAAATAAAAATGAAGTAAAGGCAGTCTATATGGGTAATCCTGCATCAGGTCTAAATGAATTGGGATTTGAGTACTTGGGACGCACGTCTGAATATGGTTACTCTCTTAATAAAATATTAACAGATTACTGTAAAACAAAAATCAAAGAGGCAAAATAAAATGGAAAACGAAAACAAAACGAAAATGATTGAAGGACTGAAACAAGGATTCGTAGTAAACAACAAGAATCCGCTTGTGCTTTTGGTAAATGAAAATGGAATGCCAAAAGACCGAGTAGTAGGACACTTTGGCATTATGGGGGGCGAAAAGCTATGGATGCCTTACACTGTCATGGGCGGGGTGGAATCAAATTTTTTCTCCCGTTCATGCATTGCAATCGCAGGAAAAAAGTCCATTAATGACATAGTATCTGCTATTTCAGAAGGAAAAGACATGCCTTTTGCGCTTGTAAATGGCTATTTTCCAAGAGGCTGCGGACAGACAATTTACGACCCTCGTCTAGTAATAATGGGCGAAGAAGGGAAATTTGGCAAGGACATCGTGCAGTACATGGAAGATACGATGTCTTATGATGCAGACCTTGATCTGGTTGCTGATGGAAAACTGAAGCTTGTAACACTGGAAGCCCCATACAAAGGAAGCGTGCTGCATGTGAACGACTTCAGCGAGAGCTACTTCAAGAATCTGGATGCATATGCGGAAACAATGGCATCATTAATTGAAAGCTATGTTGCTCCGAAAGGCACAGCGATACTGTTCCATGCGAACCTTGGAAAGTCCAAAAAGATTTCATTATCTTAAATAGCAATAAGATTTTAGTAAGTTTAATAAAGATATTTAATATTTGTTATTTATGGTTACTTTAAAAGAGTTGGAAAAAAGAGTGAAAAACATAGAAGAAAGAAATAGACGAGTTGAGCTGGATAAAGTATGGGAAATAAGCTTAACAAGAAGGCTATTACTTGTGATATTTACATATCTAGCAATAGGCTTTTATCTCTGGGCAATCAGGATTCCAAATCCTTGGCTTAATGCAATTGTTCCTGCAATTGCATTTATGCTTTCTACTTTAACTTTGCCTTTTTTCAAAAAGCTTTGGTTAAAAAATAAAGTTTAAAGTAACAAGAAGGTTTACTCAAATGAAAAAGAAGGCGAGATGAAACTTACTACGAAACGACTGATCCTTCGGGATCCGACTCTGAAAGATGCAAAAGATATAGCCAGGAATATAGGAAACATTAAGGTGTCTGAGAACCTGGCGGCTGTTCCGTATCCATACACTCTGAAGGATGCAAAATGGTACTTTAATAAATGCTCCAAGAACATGAAAGAGAAACCAAGAAAAGAATATGTTCTTGTAATAGAATTCAAGGCCAAAAAAAGGGTAATGGGAGGCAAAGGAAAATGAAATACAACGAAAAACCTGAAGAAATCAAAGATAAATACAAAGTAACAATAAGCAAAGAAATAAGGCCTGGAGCAAGAGGACTAGAAGCACTAGTTCCGACACAGATAGTGTTAAAGGTAGAAAAAATAGAACCAGAACACAAAGCTTATGGAAATGTAAACTACAGATAAAATGAAAGAGCTAGATTGAGGTTTATCCTCTTGACCTTCTCCAGCTCCATCCGCATTTAGTGCACTTGAAGAATATGGTTTCGGGCTCATCGCTGCCTCGGGTCTGCTGGCTCCATGTATAAGCCTTGTCATTCTCGCACTTCACGCAGTACGCGGGCGTGACAGCGTAAACGCTGACGTCCTCCTTGACAGCCTCGACTTTTTTTCTCTCAGGCATCTTCTCATGAGTGTTGATATTTATGGTGTCCCTGGTGTTTCCGCACTTCGCGCAGACATATCTGTCCCCTTTCTTCATGAACATCGAGCCGCATTTCTCGCAAAATTCCATTCTTGATTCCAGTTTCGAGCGTTTAAATGCCTTTCCGTTGCCAGAATGTCACTAAAATCAGACAGTTACTCTCTTAAAAATGTCATCAAAACCTTTAAAAATGCCTCAATCCTGAATAAAACATTAAAAGGTAGGGAGGTTTTAAAAATGCCAGAAGGAAGATGTATGAAATGCAAGGAACAGGTCACAATTAAGGACCCAAAGGACACCACCATCAAATCAAGAGGCGGTGAGCTAGCGGCTGTCCATGGTACTTGTCCTAAATGCGGAACAAAAGTATTCAGAATAGTCGGTAAAAAGAAGTAATTTTTTTATTTTTTACTTTTTAATGCTTTTACCTTATATTATTCAATATTTTTCAGTCTTTTCTATATAATTTTCTATTGATTTTAGAAAACTAAGCGAACTTATTAATCATTTATGAAGAATTATTTTATGTATTTGATTTTCGCTTCTTTGGCCTGCCTTTTCTTATTTTCAATGTAAGTTTTATTCAGATACTGCTTACATTCCGTTCTGTAGCCGTCACACGTTGAGCATTTGATGCCAGGATTCTCATCAAATGATGTCGCGCTTTTCCTTTCATACAGCTTTTTCCAGATACAGATTATCTTTTCTTGAAATGAGGTCATTTTAGTTTTTTTCTTCAAGTCTTTTGATAATTTTATCAGCGCCGTGATAATATGCTAATTTTATATAGTGCTCTATGGCACCGATTTTTCCGGCTATTTTTCCCTGTTTGTCATTTGAAAAATCCCTATGGCCCCTTATAGCTTCTCTCAGGGGTTCAATTCCTTTGACTAAAAGATGCTCTTTTACCTTTTCGTCAATGGTGATATAGTTTCTTCCAATCTCATATAAAGAATGGCCGTCTGAGCTGCTTATGCATCCGAGATTTGGATATTCATCTTTGATTGAGTTGAACCATTCCTGCGCTTTCTTGTTTGTTCCAGATTTCAGTGGGGTGCCGGGTATTCCCAATGATGTGGTTGCATTGTAAACTTCGATTGCATCAATTTTTTTCAGAAGCTTCGGATTTTTCATCAGATAATCCCCGCAGCCCTCAAAATACATCGGATGATCGGCTATTATTACTGCATTTTCATCCTTAGCCTCAGCGATTGTGTCTTCAAGAGTTTTTCCTGACTTGAGATGCACATTCTTTTTCAGGCCCAGTGCCAGCAGATGCCCCTGTTTTGTCGGAATTTCCTGGCCCTTGATGAGTGTCAAACCTCCATATAATCTTACATAAAAGCCGCGGTCGTTTCTGCCGGAACCCTTACAATTTACCAGCTGCTCATATCTGTCATCATCGAAATTTATTACTCCAATCATTCCAATAGATTTTCTGCATAAAGCAGCTATAACTTTGTCAAAACACCCGTCTTTTATCCTGCCTCCCGTTTGTATATGGTTGTGCAGGTCTGCCTGTACAGGATAAATAACATCTGTGTAATTGATTTTCCCTGCCATTTTAAGAATTCACCAGACAGTTATTTCGCCCTTTAGTTTGCATTGATTCAATGCCTTTTCCTTCACTTCATCATAGACTTCCCTGCCGAATTTCTTGTCTTTTATTTCGTAAATGAAATTTCCCTTGTAAGGCATCATCTTTTTGTCAGGATTATAGTTCTCCAGAGCGCCAACAATCACTGTCTCAACAGCTTCAGAAATCACTTTCTCCCCGACTTTATTTCTGTCATTTATCTGATGGGCAAGGAAATATTCCATTTTCCCTGCATTTTTATCATAAACCTTGATTTCACGTGCTCTTTTCATACCCCTGTCATTTGCAGGCACAATATATTTTATTATCTCAATGCCAGTTATCATCTGAATCCCCCAATCTCATCTTCAAGCTCCATAATCAGAGTATGAAGCCCGACTTTTCTTTCAATCGGGATGCCATGTGCAAGGTCTATCAAAGAGCTGTATTTCAAAAGCTCCCTTATGCCGTGCTTTTCCCTCAAGGATGAAGTCACTTCTATTGTCATGTCCATGTTCTCAGTGTCATATGTTGCGCTGGCTATCTTATGGTCAGGAAATGTTGAATTCTTAGTTGAATGCAGCTCAATGAAATAATTCCTGCTGTTCTGCACCTTGTCAGGCTCGGTTCTCTTGTAGCTTCCCCAGCCAGTTATCAGGTACCCGCCAGGCACCTTTATGCTGTAAGAGCCAGGGCCCCCGTATATCTTCCATCTCCTGTTTATCAGTTTTTTGCCTGCCATTTTCGAGTTTAGTATTATTTTGGCTCCTTTTTATATTTCTTTTGTCTATATTCTGTGCCCCACTCGTTTATTTTTTCTTTCATTTTAATTCCACCATCGATTACTAAAAGAATACCATAATTAAATGATAGTATTCCAGCAGCCATTACCAGGGGACATGATGTAACATCTATGGCATTAGGATCTGTCATATATTTAGCATAACTAGCAGCAACCGCATATAGGGCGGTTGAACCTATCGTTGCAAGAACTACGCCCCTAAGGGCTGTCGCGCCGGTGTTGCACATATCTTCTAATTTGTTTGCCATTTTCGTGTTTAGTATTATTTTGGCTCCTTTTTATAGTCTGCGTTTTTCAAAAAATACCTGAAATATGTCTTTCCGCCCATATTTATCTCGTCCTTGTCGGCCTTGACATATTCTGCCTTCAATGAGAAATCTCCAAGCTTGAATTCCAGGCTGTTATCCTTTATGTGGACTCTCATCATGTTCTTCAGCCTTACATAGAACTCGATAGTCCTGTCTTTATTGTCCTTGCTTACAATGAAATATTCCTGTGCTTCGTCTGTCATTTTTCCTCTTCTGCGCTTGCCAATGGTTCTTCAGTGGTGTGGATAAATGTAAACCCCTTGTATATTGCCTGATGAATATAAGTGCCCCCTCTGTTCTCATTCAGCATAAACTTGCCGTTATAATCAACAACTCTTGCGCCTGCCCTGAGGATTGCATTGAATTCATAAGCGCTCAGGTATGCTTTGTCATCCTTTTCAAAATGATCCAGATAAAATGCCAAGATTTTATCCGCTTTCAGCTGTCTTGCCTTTTCGGCTCTTTCATGCGATTCCATATCCCTGGTGCCCGCACAATTCTTGTCAAGCCTCATCTTCCTTATCCTGTTTTCAAGTGTCTCGTTTGTCATTTTCGTGTCATTTAGTTACTACAAATCCATTCTCCGTAAGCATTATCCTGAATTTAGTTTTAGAATTTCCTCCGGGAAAGGTGCTGATTTTATAAAACTCCTTTAAATCTTCTTTTGAACAGGAATATTCTTCCTTTGAATGCTCTGGCAAGACAGCCAGATACTTCAAGTTTCTTTCTTTCATCTCATTAAGAAGAGCTTCAGTGTGCTTGCTGCCATATACAACAATGATTGGGCTTTTTTTCTCATCTATGCATTTCATGCATTGTTCTAGAACATAGTCATTTCTTTTGTTAAATACTACAGAATAAAGATTGTCCATCTTTTCCGGAGTCATCATTCTGTCAAATTCTTCATAGGCTGCTGGACTTAAATCCTTAATAGCCTTAGTAAAAATATTATGAATAACATCGTTATATTTGGTCATATCTATCTTCCTGCTGCCTTTTTCCTTTGAGTAGATTTCCTCGTTAAGGAATTTTTCGCATTCTTTATTGACCTTCATGTTAAATTTTTCCATAAACTGCACTATCTCCTGTTCTTCAATGTCTTTTGCAGCCACTGTTTCCTTGCTTTCAGCCGCATAAAGATTCCATTCTCTGCCATTGATTATGTTTTCATAGCCCTGCCAAAACTGAGCCTGATCAAGGTTTATTTTAGAATAATCAAATCTAAACTGCCCATTTTTATTGTATTCTCTTGCAACCCATTCAGGGTATCCTTCCAATAGGATTGATTTTACATTGTATTTATCATGCAACTGATTGCATATTCCCTCAAGAGAATTTAAGAAATCAGCAAAATCTACAGTTGATCTGACTTTGCTGATATCCATCAGGGGGTGCCTTTGAGGCATGAATATGATGTCTGGAGAATCCCCATTAGAGCTTATTATCTTCTCGATGCCTTTGATTTTGACAGCTTCCTTGTCGTTTAATCTTTTTGTGAATAGGCTGCTGTAAATCGGAATGTTTGTCGCTTTAGAATGGACCATATTCTCACTAAGAAAATACCCTCCAAATAATGTCAGCAAAGCCAGTGATCCCGCCTTTGCCAGACTCATTTTCGGCTTTTTCTTATTTCCATCAACATTTGTCATTTTCGTGTTCCGTTTTGAATATAAATTCAAAAATAAAAAATAAAATTTATTGGTATGCTGAATCAGCAAAGCCTATTTTCAGGTCGCCGACAGCGAATCTGTATAGGTCATAAACCTTGTCTTCAATCTTGACATTTTCCAGTTTTTCAACCAGATTCTGCCCTCTTATCTCTACTCCGTTATCTTTTCTGTAGACAAGATTCTTGCCGTTGCAGTAAACTTTTCCAGCGCCCTGCTTCTCAATGTAGATTCCAGTCAGGCCGTTTTCCAGGTTTATTGTTTTGTTTTGGTTTTGGTTTGTCATTTTATTTTGCCTCCTTTGCGTATTGATTTATTACTTTCTCATAAAGAGAATATGCCTCTTTGTCAGTTATTATCTTATCATTGTTAATATCTGCATCTTTGCATGCTTTTTTCATTCCATCAGTATATTTAGAAAGATCCATACCAGAAAAGTATCCAAGACTGGTTAGTTGATATCCATCTTTAATTTTTGTTACTTTCAATTTATCTCCTGCATAAATTCTTGCAATTAAATCCAATCTCATTTCTCCCGAATTTTTAGTTGCGTATTCCCCTTCTCCGTTTGGAAGAAATATTATATTTGCCTCGTCTTCTTTCATGCCCAATGTATATGCAATCTCTGAAAGAGGTTTAAGAAATGCATAATCCTTTGACGTAGATTTTGGCATTGTTGCGCATCCAGTAGCCAGGACTATGCCTGCAAGTCCGGTTGCAATTGCCTTTTTGATTGAGTTTTCTATTGTCATTTTAGTTTTTTACCATGCTTATATCCCTTGATTTTCCAAGCTCTTTCTTTGCTTTGTCAATCTCGGAATTGATTTCTGGATTATCAGAATATCTGATAGAATCCAGCATTTTGGCCATATTGCCGTATTTAAGGGCATTTTTGTAGTTCTTGATTTGATTATAATTTTTTGCGACATTCAGGTAGCATTTCATCTGTTCGTTCAGCTTGTCTCCCTTGATGCCGTCCTTTGAGTATTTGCTGTCAGTGTAGTCCACAATTTTTGCATCCTTTGATTCAAGCCTTTTTGCGGCTTCCAAATATGCTCCTATTGCCTGTTCGTATTTTCCCTCGTTTTCATAGCCTTTTGCAGCGGTGACATATTTCATGTAGTCTATGGAGCTGTCTTCAGCCTCAGCTTCAGCATATTTAGTATCCTCAGCATCAGGCTCTGTTATTGTTTTAGTTTCAGTTCCCATTACCTTTGCCTCAAGACCCTTGCTTTCAGAGGCATTTGCATATGCAGTTGACATTTCAAGTATCTTGTCTATGCCATTATTTTGAGTATTGGATATATTGGAATATGCTTTGGTGCCCCCATAATTTCCATTAAAAAAAAGACCAGCTGCAGCTAACACAAGAGCCGCAGTTCCTATCTTGTATTTGGAATTTTGGTTTGTCATGTTACTTTTATTACTTTATAATAGTAATTTATACTATTTAAACCTTACTATTTGTGACTACTACCTAGTGACATAAATATACAAATAAGAATAATAACCTCAAATCAATGAGATAACTATGAAGCCAGCATATCTTGTCTGCCTTGTCTCCATTCTTGTAATTCTCTCTTTGTTCGCCAGCGGCTGCATCTCTCTGGCAGCAGGGCCCCTTCAGTATTTTATGTCAGAGCCCCTTAAGATATCCAAAATGCCTTATAATCAGACTATTATAGATGAATGCATTATGACATGCAACAACGCATTGTCAGAAAACAGGAGCCTTGGCAATGGCCCTTGCCTGCTGGATCCAATGACGGACAGCGACTGGGTCTGCGACATTGCCCACAGTCCAAGGCAGGAAACAGACAACCTAGCCGAAAACCAGTGCAGTTCGTACATAAACGGAGATTCGCATCACTTCATAGAGCTCAGCCCGGAATGCGGAGTCATAACAATCAAATAATATATTTCTTATTTCTTATACAAAATCTTTTTAAACCCCTAATTCTATAAATTTTCATGAATGAAGTGATAAATTTCGCAAAGGAGGCGAAAAAGCCTTTAAATATATGGATTATAGTGTCAGCTGTCTTGCTCATAGCAGTTCTCGGCCTGGTCATATTTCCCAATGCAATAGGCATCTCAGGGAATGTAATCAATTCAAACGACGCCGGAATAAAGGCGGTTGATTTCATCAATAACTATCTAACTGGCGGAGCAGGCAATGCATCATTATCTTCAGTAAGGGACATGGGCGACATGTATGAGACAAATGTATCATACAACGGAAAGATTATTTCTACATACATCACAAAAGACGGCAAATACTTCATTCAGGGCGCAATGAGCATCGACAATCCGCCAGTGGCAAACACGGCGGCAGCCAACCAGCCTGTGAATGTCACAAAATCAGCAAAGCCAATAGCCAATGCATACGTTTTCTCATACTGCCCTTACGGACTTCAGTTTGAAAAAGCCCTCTCGCCAGTCTACACCTTGTTAAAGGACAAGGCAGACATCAATATAGTATTCATCGGCGCAATGCACGGAGAACATGAAAAGACA
>Ga0315274_10000053_pt1 | contig 173625 bp, 187 predicted proteins | sample YL17G02_20_MG_FD_203700 | JGI IMG/M metagenome (GOLD analysis project Ga0315274, IMG submission 203700) | Sediment microbial communities from Yellowstone Lake, YNP, Wyoming, USA - YL17G02_20 | ecosystem: Environmental > Aquatic > Freshwater > Lake > Sediment | place: USA: Wyoming | collected...
CAATCAAAATCGAGTTCAATTCAGAAGATACGCTATCCAATTTCGGTAACGCTGTTAATATACAAGCTCCGCAAAATGCCAAGCAGTTAGATAAAATAACACCAGCTGATTTAGCTGCTTCACCAATAGGCAAGCTATTACTAGAGAGTTCTGGCTCAAGTTCTACAATTAGAGACTTACAAAGAAAAGCTGATTTGAAAACTATTCAAGATGCTTTGAATAAATATGCCGATAATAATAAAGGTAAGTATCCAAAACTAACTGATACTAGTAAGAATGGAAAATTCTTAGCCATTTTAGTTCCCAAGTATTTAACTAAAGTTCCCGTAGATCCATTAAATCCTCAATATTATTATCGTTATAAATCTACTGATGGTGTTCACTACAAAATTACTGCTACTTTAGAGAATAAAAATGATCCAGAAGCTCAAGGCGGGATCTATCAATTAACCGATTAAATATAAAATAAAAAAAGGAGATTAAAACATGATTGTAGTTTGGATTTTATTAGCAATAGTCGTAGTAATAATTTTATGGCTGGTTATAATCTACAATGGCTTGGTGAGATTAAAAAATAGGGTAAATGAAGCCTGGGCCGATATTGATGTTCAGCTTAAGCGCCGTTATGATTTAATACCGAATTTAATAGAAACAGTTAAGGGTTATGCTTCCCATGAAAAAAACTTATTTGAAAAAGTCACAGAGGCTAGAACCAAAGCAATTAACGCTCAGTCAGTTCCAGAGCAGGGAAAGGCTGAGAATATGCTTTCAGGCGCTTTAAAATCACTTTTTGCTGTAGCCGAGAACTATCCGAATTTAAAGGCAAATGAGAATTTTTTAGAGCTGCAAAGAGAATTAACTGATACTGAAGATAAGATTCAAGCGTCCCGTCGTTTTTTTAATGGTAATGTTCGAGATTTTAATATAAAGATTGAAGTTTTTCCCAACAATCTGGTAGCCAAGATGCTTGGCTTTGTTCAAAAAGAGCTTTTTGAACTTGGTGAAGAAACTGAGAGAGAAGCACCAAAAGTAGATTTTAAATCTAAATAGCCTAAAATATTTCATTTTTATATTCTAATTTATTATCTTTCGATTTTTACTCAAGATGAACCTGAGTTTATCGGATAGGTTATTTTAAATTTTGACTTTTTGTATTAGTTTATTATGTATAAAGAAATAGATTCTAATAAAAGAAAAACAGTAATTTTTATTACTGGTTTTTTAGTATTTATTATTGCTATTGGCTGGATTTTTAGTCGCGTTTTGGGACATTTTTATATTTTAGTAATTGCCGTAGTCTTTAGTATTTTAATGAGCATATCAAGTTATTGGTATAGCGATAGAGTGATTTTAGGCATTTCACGTGCCCATGAATTAAAACAAGATGAAAATAAAGAGCTATATCATATAGTTGAAAATCTTTGTATAACTGCTGGTCTGCCTGTACCGAAAATATATATTATAGAAGATAAAGCTCCTAATGCCTTTGCAACTGGTCGCGATCCGCAACATGCAGTTTTATGTGTAACACGAGGTCTTTTGGACAAATTGGAAAAAACCGAAATGGAAGGAGTAATTGCTCATGAGCTTTCTCATATTGGTAATTATGATATTCGTTTGATGATGGTGATTGTTATTCTGGTTGGTATTGTTGTATTAATGTCTGATTGGTTTCTGCGCTTATCGTTTTTTGGTGATAATAGAGACTCAGGAGAGTTAGGAATTATTTTTTTAGTTGCAGGGATAGTTTTAACTTTACTTTCACCTTTATTTGCAACTTTAATACAGTTAGCTGTTTCTCGGAAAAGAGAGTTTTTAGCCGATGCTTCAGGTGCACTTCTGACTCGCTATCCAGAAGGATTAGCCGAAGCTTTAGAAAAAATCTCTGCTGATAAAAACCCACTCAAAGTTGCCAATAAAGCTACTGCACATCTTTATATAACGAATCCCTTAAAGGAACATAAAGGAACCCATCGCGGTTGGTTTGCCGGACTTTTTGATACTCATCCGCCAATTGAGGAAAGAATAAAAAGACTGAGAGAAATGAGCTTTTAAGTCATTTAACTAATTAAACGGCTCTAGAGTCGTTTTTTATTTGAAAGGAACCCTTGAAAATTTAGCAACTTAGCAGTATAATAAGATAATTAACCTGAAGAATAAAATTAAAATATTTATGGCCAGTGGTAAATTAGAAAAAATAATAAAAAATATTGAGCTTACTTTCAAAGATCAGCCTAGTCTTATTGAAGTTATTGTTTGGAGTTTGAAAGATATTTATCAATATACTCCAGATGAAAAAGTTCTTATAAAATCAGCAAAAGCAATTTCAACTTATCAAAGCCAACCAAGCGTTGCCGAAGTTATAGCTTGGAATTTAGGAGATATTGCCAGAAATACTAAAGACAAAAAATCTGTTATGTTAGTTGCTTCTGGTTATCAACAAAAAGAGGTAAAGAAGACAATTCTGACTTATCAAGACCAACCCGCTGTAGCTAGAATTATAGCTGAAAGATTAGGCAATGTTCTTAGATATACTAATAGAGCAGTTTGTCTCCTAACAGTTTCTTGTTATCAACAAAAAGAAGTTAAAAAAACAATCCTTGCTTTCAGAAACCAGCTAGCTATTGCCCGAGTTATTGCTGATCGCTTGAGAGATATTGTCAGATATACCAAAGACAAAAAAGCTACAATAGAATCAGCCAAAGTAATTTTAACTTTTAATGATCAGCCAGATGTGGCTGAGATTATTGCTAGAGTGTTGAAATATATTGCCAGATATACGAGGGATAAAAAAATCGTTATTTTAGCCGCTTCTTGTTATCAAGAAAGACAAGTTAAAAAAGTGATTCTGGCCTTCCATAACCAGCCAGCCGTAGCTGAAATTATAATTGATCGATTGGGAGATATTGTCAGATATACCAAAGACAAAAAAGCTGTACAAGAGTCAGCCAATACTATCTTTGCTTATAAAGACCAACCCGCCGTAGCTGAAATTATAATTGATCGATTGGGAGATATTGCTACGTACACTAAAGATAAAAAAATTATCATACTAGCTACTTCTTGCTGTCAAGAAACAATTATTAAGAAGACAATTCTGGCTTACAAAGACCAACCCGCCGTGGCCAGAACCATAGCTGATCGGCTTAGTTATATTATTAGACATACAAAATCAATCAAAGCCGTTCATGAATCAGCCAATACTATCTTTGCTTATAAAGACCAACCCGCCGTAGCCGAGATTATAGCCATAGGTTTAGGTTATATTGCCATAAATACTGAGAACAAAACAGTTGTTATGAAAGCTGCTTCTTATTATCAAGAAAAGTCAGTCAAAGATTCTATTGCCGCTTTTAAAAATCAACCGACAATAGTTAAGAATATTGCTCAAAGGTTGAGTGATATTATCAAATATATTTCTGATAAAGAAACAGTAATAGAGTTTGCAAAAGCTACTCTTGCTTATCAAAATCAACCTGCCGTGGCGGGCGTCATAACTGATAGATTTGGTGATATTATTAGTGCGACTAAGGACAGAGAAACTATTTTGAAGTCAGTCAAAACTGTGTTAACATTCAAAGACCAACCAGCAGTGGCTAGAACTCTTGCTTGGCGACTAGGGGATATTGCTAGATATACAAAAGACAAAAAAGCTGTACAAGAGTCAGCCAAGCTTATTTTGACGCTTAAAGATAAACCTGCAATAATCAGGACAATAATAGACAAACTAGGTGAGATTGCCAGAAATACTAAGCATACGAAAGCTGTTCTTTTAGCAGTTTCACAATACCAAAAACAAGGACAAAAAGATTAATAAGAAGCAATAGTTATGCATTTAATAAAATAGGAGTAGGAAGCTCCTTTTTTGATTTGACAAAATATTGTCATGCATTATAATAAAATATCTATTTCAGATTGAAGTAGATAAAAGAACCTTGAAAAGGAGTGATGGAAGATGTGGCTGAGATATATAATTTTCAGGTCACCATTTGCTTGGTTGTCCAAAAGTAAAAAATATAATTTAAAAGTTTACGGGACAGAAAATGTACCTCCCTATGGTCCGCTTATTGTAGTTTCAAATCACCAGACCAAGATTGATATTATAGCTATTGCTTTGGCCTTAAAGCCAGTCTTGATCCATACTCACATATGGCCTTGGGCTAAGACTGAAATAGCAAGAGGAGAAGAGGGTATCATTGGTTGGTTTCTCTGGAAATTATTTGGAGTAATACCCATTGATCGAACTGCAGAAGGTCTTGAACTTAGGAAAGCTATTAAACAAAGCCATAAATATTTGAGTCGCAATGAAGCTATTTTGGTTTATCCCGAAGGGACTAGGCAACACGATGGAATATTAGGTAAATTCCATTGGGGAGTAGCAGATCTTGCTAGTTCATTGCCACACGTTCCAATTTTGCCAGTAGCGGTATGGTGGGATCATGGTCCAGACGGCGGCGTAAAAGTAAAGATCGGGCAACCTTTTTATCTTGAAAACAAGGATATAAAACAAGAGCTGCTAAAGCAGATTGGCAAAAAAATTGAAGATGATATTGAGCCAACTTTTGGTAAGCGTTTTGAAAGCTTACAGGAATGGGCGGCTAATCTTCCTAAAAATAAAAAAGGAAGAGGCCTCCTAAATGATGCCGTAAAAAAGATAGTCGGTTTTTACCAAAGTGTCGATTTCGAAAAAGTAAGCCGTATGGCAAAAGAGAGCGCTTCAGAAACCATTCGAAATAAACTCCTTGAGCTTTTACCCGAAGGTTGGAAGAAAGTAGAATAATTTCTGATTAGAATGATGAAAGGAGATGGTTATCGTGGGGTTTGATCTTTGTCCGAAATGCAAAGCATTATCTTTAAACTATGATGTAAAATCTAAAAGAGCCAGTTGTCATAGGTGTGAGTTTTGGCGCAAAGTCAAAGATGAAGAAGACTATAATAGACGATTCGTTTATACTGTAACTAATTGGCCAAACTACTTAATGCGTATGCCAGAACCTTCAAGAGTCATTTGTCCGTCGACAATCTGTGATAATCGAGATCAGATATTAGATCTTTTAAGCAAGCGAGCAATGCTTGAGGATGTTAGTTTTCTACAAAAAAATCCTGAAGTTCAAGAAAAAATAGATTCAGAAATTTCAGAAATCACAACTATGTGCACAGGATGCGAATGGCAAGTTGCTTGCATCAAGACCATTCACAACGAGTTTCTTTAGATAACGTTTCTAAATTTACTCATGCCCTCCGTGGCCATCAATTGATGGTATTATTACGGAGGGCTTTTCTTTTTATAGCTTGACAGATTTATTTATTTAACATTACAATAAAATATAAATAATAATTTTAAGGATTATTTATGGCAAAACCAAGAGGTAGAGGTAAAAGTCGAGGTAGAGGTAAAAGCGTGGGATTTATTCCTCCTGAAGGAAACCCATGTTTTCCGCTTTTTCTTTTAATTACTTTGGCAGAAATAAGTCTGCTTTGTATTATTTTTAAAATGATCTAAAAAGGCAGGCTGGTCGTCCAAATATTGATTCTTTTGAAACTGCTGTTAAAATAGATAGTAGAATTAGTAAAATAATTATTAAAACTAATTATTAAAACAGGAGACAAAAATCCTGTTTTTTGATATTATAGAACTGTTAAAATAAGACTAAAAATAACTATGAAACTTTCTAAAAAAGAAGTTGAACATATTGCCCAACTGGCGCGTTTGGGCATTACTGAGAAGGAAAAAGAAAAATACGCCGAACAGCTATCGGCTATTTTGGATTATGTCGAACAATTAAATAAAATTGATACCAAAAATGTTGAACCAATTGCTCATATTACTGGGGTTGAGAATGTGATGAGGCAGGATGAAATAAAAAATAAACCAGATCGGGATAATTTATTAAAAAATACCCCAGCGCAAGAAAAAGGATTTATCAAAGTAAAATCAATTTTAGATTAAATTTATGGATTTAAATGAACTAACTTTAAAAGAGGCTTCAAAGAAGCTTCAAAATAAAGAAATTTCCTCCGAGGAACTAACCAAAGATTGCTTGTCGGCAATTGACGATAAAGTTAATGCTTTTATTACCAAACCTGATAAAAAAATAATTGAAGAAGCTAAAGAATCAGACAAGCGGATAAAATCTGGCGGAGCTAAAAGTGAAATTGACGGAATTCCAATAACCATTAAAGATGTTATTACAATCAAAGGTGGACGAACCACTGCCGGTTCGAAAATTTTAGAGAATTTTATTGCTCCTTATGACGCTACTGTGATCAAAAGGCTGAAAAATGCTGGTGTCTTACTTTTCGGTAAGACCAATATGGATGAATTTGCCATGGGCTCTTCAACTGAAACTTCATATTTCGGACCGACCCTAAATCCAGTTGATAAAACAAGAGTGCCCGGAGGCTCTTCCGGAGGATCGGCTGCAGCCGTGGCTGATGATGAAGTAATTGCCGCTTTGGGTTCAGACACGGGAGGCTCAATCAGACAGCCAGCCTCATTTTGCGGTATTGTTGGTTTAAAACCGACATATGGTCTTATCTCTCGTTATGGTTTATTGGCTATGGCTTCATCTTTGGATCAAATTGGTACTTTAACTAAAACAGTTGAAGATTCAGCAATTCTATTAAATCATATTTTAGGCGCAGATGATCTTGACTCAACTTCAGTAAAAAAAGAACCAATCAAGTTGGAAAATATCCTTAAACAAAATAAAAATATAAAAATCGGTGTGCCAAAAGAATGCTTTAGTAAAGGTATTAATAAAGAAGTAGAGAAATCGATTAATGATAGCATTGCCAGTGGGCAAAAGTACGGTTTTGAAATCGAAGAAATAAATTTACAAACTTTAAATTATGCTTTATCAGTTTATTACATCATTATGCCGGCTGAAGTCTCGGCTAATTTAGCCCGGTTTGACGGAATAAAATATGGATATTCTAATCAAGAAGGCCGAGATTTACTCAATGTTTATCTAAAATCTCGAGCCGAAGGTTTTGGTGCTGAAGTCAAAAGAAGAATTATGCTCGGAACTTATACATTATCTGCCGGATATTATGATGCTTATTATAAAAAGGCCCAAAAAGTTAGAGCTTTGATTAAAAAAGAATTTGAAAGTATATTTGCTAAATATGACCAGATATTAATGCCGACTTCACCGACTACTGCTTTTAAGCTGGGCGAAAAGCTCGATGATCCCTTAACCATGTACCTATCCGATATTTATACAGTACCGGTAAATATCGCTGGACTTCCAGCTATCTCTATTCCTTGTGGCAAAGATTCAAAAGTGCTCCCGATTGGCTTACAAATCGTCGGATCGCAGTGGAGCGAAGAAAAATTACTTAATACTGCTTATCAATTCGAAAGTCTACTAAAAAGATAAAATGGGATTTTTTGACAAAATTTTTAAAACAAAAAAAGATTATTTCAGACTGGGAATATCTGGTGAAGACCGTTTGTATGTTCAACAAAAATGGAATAAGGTCCAAGAATTAGTAAATTTGGGTAATCCCAGCCGTTTTAAAACTGCTATAATCGAGGCTGACAAAATTTTAGATTTTGTTTTAGGAAAGATGGGTTATTCCGGAAGCTTGGGAGAAAAATTAAGTATCGCGCGCGATCGTTTTGTTGATAATCGTGATTACAGAGCTTATAACGATTTATGGCAGGCGCATAAATGCCGCAACCGGATCGTTCATGAGTCAAATTATGAATTTTTATCTCACGAGGTCCATGATGTTATTAGCAAGTTTGAAAGTGGATTTAAAAAATTAGGAGTTTTATAAATGGATACTAAATATGAGATAGTCATTGGCTTAGAGATACACATTCAGCTAAAAACCAAGTCCAAAATGTTTTGCGGTTGTGATAATGGTTCGGCAAAAGCTGAACCGAATATAAATATCTGTCCGGTTTGTCTAGGAATGCCTGGAGTTTTGCCAGTAATTAATCAAGAAGCAATAAAATGGACCATTCTTACAGGACTAGCGCTGAATTGTCAAATACCTCAGACCAGTAAATTTGACCGTAAGAATTATTTTTATCCAGATTTACCAAAAGGCTATCAAGTATCCCAATTTGATTTACCCTTATGTAAGAGTGGTTACTTAGAAATTATCATTAGTGAAAAAGATAATATTTATAATAAAAAAATAGGCATAACCAGAGTTCATTTAGAGGAAGATGCCGGCAAACTAGTTCATCCTCAAGGGAAAAATTATAGCTTAGTAGACTTAAATCGAGCAGGCACCCCCTTAATGGAAATTGTTACTGAACCGGATATTAGAAGTCCCAAAGAAGCTAAAGTTCTTATACAAGAGATTCGTTCAATTTTAAGATATTTAAATGTTTCTGATGTCAACATGGAAGAAGGAAATTTACGCTGTGATGCTAATATTTCAGTAAGGCCAAAGGGAGAAAAAAAATTAGGGGCAAAGGTAGAAATAAAAAACTTAAACTCTTTTAGGGCAGTTGAAAAGGTTCTTGCTTATGAAGCTGACCGTCAGACTGAGATTTTAAAAGAAAATAATGAAATTGTTCAGGAAACTCGAGGTTGGAATGAAAATACAAATAAGACAATTTCTCAACGAACAAAAGAAGAATCTCATGATTATCGTTATTTTCCGGAGCCAGATTTGCCGCCTCTTCAGTTTGAAAAAAAACAAATCGATGAAATAAAATCAGAATTGCCAGAATTGCCACCAGAGAAACGAAAAAGATTCCAAGAAGAATATGGACTATCAACTTATGATTCATATGTTTTAACTTCAGAGCCGGAGATCGCCAGATTTTTTGAAAAAGCAATTGAGAAAATACCAGAAAAATTTGATTCCTCTGAAATTATTAAAACTCATGCCAAAAAAATCAGCAACTGGCTGACTGTTGATTTTTTAGCTTTATTAAAAAATAATCAGATTGCTATTAGTGAATCTAAAATTAAACCTCAGGATATCGCTGACTTGGTGGGAAAAATAGAAAAAGGTGAAATTTCGGGCAAAATGGGTAAAGAGGTTTTTAACGAGATGTTTAATTCAGGAAAATCTCCCACAGAAATTATTAAATCAAAGGGCTTAAAACAAATCAGCAATGAAGATGATTTGGGTAAAATTATTGAGAAAGTCTTAAAAGGCAATTCAAAATCAATTAGCGACTATAAAAGTGGTAGAAAACAGGCTTTAGGATTTCTGGTTGGACAGGTTATGAAGGAAACCAAAGGTCAGGCTAATCCAGAATTAGTTAACAAGGTTTTACAAGAAAAATTGAAATAAACCTTTATTTTGACACTAAATTTTTAAAAAGTTATACTAAAAATAAATAAATTGGAGGAATATTATGTTTGTAGAGTCAAAAGACATCTTATTTATTTCACTATCAGCTGGTTTTATTGTGTTGGTAGTTTTTATTTGTTTAGCTCTCATACAGTTGACCCGTGTTTTGAAAAATGCAGGTGATATTACTGATGATGTGAGTGAAACTACCCATTCAATTAAAGAAGGGATTGACAGTTTAAAAGAAAAGCTGGCTTCTTATTCTGCTTTTATGACGAGCTTAGGACCGGTCATTAAAAAAGCAATGGAGTCATTCAAGAAAAAAACTGAAACCAGAAAAAGAAAAGGAAAGTAATTATATGAAGGGAAAAAGGATTCTGGGTGTTTTTGTATTAGGGGCTTTAATTGGTACAATTATTGGTATTTTTTCTTCACCGTATTCAGGCAAAGAAACTAGGAAGAAGATAAGAGATAAGACCAGAAAATTAATCAGGCGAAAAAATAAAACTTAAAAAAGTATTATAAACTTTCACGGATTTTAAATAGAGGAGATGGCTATTTTTATATTTTTAACATAAAGATTTATGCAAAAAATAGTTGAAGAGGATCAGGAAACTATACCTGGCTGGAAAAAAGTAGAAAAATATTTGGCTGATAAAAGTTTAGCCGGTCTAATCGTGGCTTTGATAGAAGCAGATAAACTTTTAGCCTCTAGACTGGAAAAGCAAGGATATCCGGGTAAGACAACTGATGATCGCATAAAAAATGCTAAAGAAAAGTTCAGCAATCTAAATGGTCTCTTGGAAGCAAGACAGATACGTAATGATTTTTTGAAAAATAAAGAGATGAACATTACTAGTTTAGATGTCGAGGATGGTATTACTTCATACCAACAGGCTCTTTTAGATTTGCAAAATGGAGAAAAATCTCGACTAGGTATTTTTGAAAGATTTGTAATTTTGATGGATTATTACTTGCCCTCCAAATGGAAAGCAATAAGAAAAATATTACTTTATTTGGTCATATTTTTTGTTTTAGTTTTATTTTTGGCTGATACTTTTCCGGGGAAGCTTTTAGTTTCTGGCATCGTAGATTTAACTCATTATATTTTTGGCTGGGTTTTAGCGGTTATTCTTTTTACTTTAGCTATTTTAATTGTCATTATAGCCAGCTTAATCTATTTTGAGCGGCGTAAAAGGAAACGTTTTAAATAATAAGGCGGGCAAATGGAAAAGTTCGTTCATCTTCATGTCCATAGCCATTATTCGCTTTTGGATGGACTTTCTAAAATTGATGAATTGTTAGATAAAGTTAAAGAATTAGGTATGAATTCAGTAGCTCTAACTGATCATGGCAATATGTATGGAGCCCTTGAATTTTATCGTAAAGCCAAAGAAAAAGGGATAAAACCAATTATTGGTGTGGAAATTTATATTGCCCCTAGAAGTATGTTTTCTAAGGTTGCTAAGGTTGATACTGAACCGTATCATTTGGTTCTATTAGCTAAAAATTTTGAAGGTTATTTAAACTTACTTCAGTTAGTTACAAAAGCACATCTTGAGGGCTACTATTATGTACCGAGAGTAGACAAAGATCTTTTAAAAAAATATAGCAAGAATCTTTTTGCTTTATCTGCTTGTTTAGGGGGAGAAATTCCCAAGCTAATTATGACTGGAAACTTAGAGAAAGCTGAAGAGAAAGCGCTTGAATATCAAAACATTTTTGGTCCAGATAATTTTTATTTAGAATTACAATATCAAGTAAAATCTGAAGATCAAAAAAAAGTTAATAAAGGAATTATTGATATTGCTAAAAAAACAAAGATTCCTCTAGTGGCTACAAATGATGTTCACTATTTAGGGGCAGATGACCAAAAGGCGCATGAGATACTTTTATGTGTTCAAACCGGGAAGACAATAGATGATGAAAGACGGTTTTCGATGAGCGAGGGTAATCTTTCTCTACTTAATCCTTCCGAAATGATTAAAAATTTTAAAAATTACCCCGAAGCCTTTGCTAATACAATAAAAATAGCAAAAAATTGTAATTTGAAATTAGATTTAGGTAAGATTCATTTGCCTAGTTTTGAAGTACCAGACCCTTATGACGAGAATAGCTATCTTAAAGAGCTTTGTCTGCAAGGACTTATTAGTAGATACGGGAAATCCAGTAATAAAACTAAAGTTCAAGAATACCCTTTGAAAGTTTCTATAATTAAAAAAGCTGACTTGAAAAAAATTAAAAAAGAGATTTTAGAAAGAATGGAATATGAACTTTCAGTAATTAAAAAAGCTGGTTTTGCTTCCTATTTTTTAACTGTCGCTGATTTTGTGAACTATGCTCGTTCTAAAAATATTCTTATTGGTCCAGGTCGTGGATCAGCTGCTGGAAGTATTGTTTCTTATCTATTAAATATCACCGATATTGACCCCTTAAAGTATGGTCTCTTATTTGAAAGATTTTTAAATCTGGAAAGAATCGCTCCTCCTGATATTGATCTTGATTTTGCTGATAATCGTCGAGATGAAGTTATTGATTATGTCGTTCAAAAATATGGAGCAGATCATGTAGCACAAATTGTAACTTTTGGGACAATGCTTGCTAGAAATGCAGTGCGAGATACGGGTAGAGCACTCGGTATGACCTATAGCGAAGTAGACAAAATTGCTAAATTAATTCCTTGGCGAGCTAATCTAAAAGAAGCATTAGAACAAGTTCCTGATTTAAAGAAGGGTTATCGAGAAGACAAGCGAGTCAAAAGATTAATCGACATGGCTCAAAAGTTGGAAGGCGTTGTTCGTCATGCTTCCACTCATGCCGCCGGTGTCGTAATCTCCGAAAAACCTCTAACTTTTTATACACCATTACAAAAATCCACACGTGAGGGAACACAATTAATTACTCAATATTCAATGTACGATTTAGAAAGTATTAGTCTTTTGAAAATTGATTTCTTGGGACTTTCTAACTTAACTATTCTCGATAATGCAGTCAAAATTATTAAAAAGAACAAAAATAAAAAAATAAATTTAAGGGAAATTCCTTTAGATGATAAAGAAACTTTTAATCTATTAGGCAAAGGTGAAACAGTAGGCATATTTCAATTAGAAAGTGAGGGAATGAGAAGGTGCATTTTAAAGCTTAAACCTAATTGTTTTGATGATATTGTAGCTTTAGTTGCCTTATACAGACCAGGTCCAATGCAGTGGATTGATCATTTTATTAATAGAAAACATAGTCGAGAAGAGATAGAATATATTCATCCTTTGCTAAAAAATGCTTTAAAACCAACTTATGGTATTCCAGTTTATCAGGAACAAATTATCCAAATTACCAAAGATTTGGCTTCATTTTCAGGACCTGAGGCTGATACCTTGCGGAAAGCAATGGGGAAAAAGATTGCTAGTTTGATGAAAAAGATGCGTACCAAATTTATTGAAGGAGCTGTTAAAAATAAGGTTGATCGAAAAATTGCTGAGCAGATTTTTAATTTTATGGAGAATTTCTCAGCCTATGCTTTCAATAAATCTCACGCTGCTTGTTATGCCATGATTGCTTATGAGACAGCTTACTTAAAGGCTCATTTTTCAACTGAATTTATGGCTGCGCTTCTTACCGCAGACCAGGGCAATATTGATAGAGTGGCTATTGAAGTTTCTGAGTGTGAGCGAATGGGAATTAAAGTTTTACCGCCATCAGTTAATGAAAGTTTTTCAAACTTTACGCCGTCTGGTGAAAATAAAATACGCTTTGGATTAAGAGCTGTTAAAAATGTGGGCCAGGGTATAATTAATGCAATCATAGAAGCGCGCAAAAAAGGAAAATTTGATTCTTTAGAAGATTTTTTATCTCGGGTTTCAGCCAAAGAAATTAACAAAAAAGTTTTAGAAAGTCTAATAAAATGTGGAGCTATGGATGAACTTGGAGAGAGAGAAAACATGTTAGCCGGAGTTGAGGCGATGCTTAAATATGCTTCTAATACACAAAAAGACAACTTAAACGGTCAAACTGATATTTTTGGTCTAATTGGTACAGAAACCACTCCGGCTCTCAAATTACCTGATACTCCAGAGCTTCCTTCGAGGCAAAAATTAGCTTGGGAAAGGGAGCTTTTAGGACTTTATATTTCTAAACATCCATTAGCTGATTTTATACCCTATTTTCAAGGTAAAACCGTTCCTTGTTCAGCATTATCTAAAGATGGAATCGGTCAGCGAGTGAAATTGGGAGGGATAATAAATCGCATTCAAAAAGTTAATACTAGAAGTTCAGAAATTATGCTTTTTGTAAATTTAGAAGATATGACTGGCAATGTTGAGATATTGGTTTTCCCAAAACTACTACAAAAAGATCCAATTTTCTGGCAGAAAGATAAAATTGTTATGGTCGAAGGAAAGCTAAATTTTCGAGATGATGCATTTAAGCTTTTATGTGATGAGTTTAGAGAAGTTACTGAAGAAGATTTAACTTTACCAGAAGTTAGCAGTCTCAAAGAATTCAAAAACTTAATGCAAGAAAATAATGACAGCGGAAAATTTGATGGCAAGAAAAAAGTTGTAATTCAACTACCAGTTAATTCTCAAAAAAATTTATCAAAAAAAATTTATCAATTGCTTTCTATAAATAAGGGTAAAACAGAAGTTTTTATCTTGATTCCTAATGGGAATGGTAATAAAAAAATGAAAATACCTTTTGGTATTAATTATTCAGGAATCTTAAAAGGTGAAATTGAGAAACTTTTAGGTCCGGAATCGCTTAAAATTATTGACAATTAGTTAAAATTTCTATATACTTACCTTATTAGGTTTGACAATAAAATAAATGAAAGGAGGTGTAGTAGAGTTTAGGGTTGTCTGATTTCATGCCGAGAATGAACTGGGGGTTACAGTATGAAGAAGAATGTAGACTCAAAAGCTGAGAATAAACATGAAGCAGAAATTCTGTTTTTAAGACACCTTAGTGATCCCGAGGTAATAAAAACGCCTCCGTTAGGAATGGTGTTCTTTAAAACGGACCATGGTGGTTGGCAGCTTGGAGTTTACGGACCTTCAAACATCCTGAAGAAGGCCGTGCCGGGCGCCGTAGACTATCTGGATAAAGGTCCCAATACTGTGGCTATAATTCTGCGAGAGGAAGAGGTGAAGGACTTCGATTATATTGCAATAAGCAAGATTAAGGAGATGAGGAAAATAATAGATGGTATGATCGATGAAAGATTGGCTGAATTTACAGCCGCTCTATTGCTTCCTTAAATGTCAAACCTAAGCGTCAATGATTAAGTTATAAAATGTTCAGATGATGGACTTTTTACCACTAGATTAATTGGCGCTTTTTTATACTTGCCAAAAAATTATTTTTTTGTTAAACTAAATTTTGTTGTAAGTTAATTGGAAGAGAAAAATGAATTTAATTCAAGAATTAGAAAAAGAATATCAGAAAAATAAATTACCAGAGATTCGTTCTGGTGATACTGTTCGTATCCATCAAAAGATAAAAGAAAAAGATAAAGTACGCATTCAAGTTTTAGAAGGGTTAGTCATTAAACGGCGAGGAGGTAAAGGTTTATCCGGTAGCTTTACTGTTAGAAAAATTGCTGTTGGTGGGATAGGAGTTGAGAGAACATTCTTATTGCATTCGCCAGCAGTTTCTAAAATTCAAGTAGTCAAAAAAGGTAAGGTTCGAAAAGCCCAGCTTTATTATATTCGTCGAAAGCAGTTAAAATCACTAAAACTGAAAGAGAGAAAAGAATACCAGGGAATAAAAGAGTGGGAAGAAGAAAAGAAAAATAAAGAGAGCGATAATCTAGATGAGCAAGTTGAAAAACCAAAAGAGGATAAAGAGAAGAAGATAGAAGAAAAAGAAGAACAAAAAACCCAAACCTCAAAAAAACAAAAATCTGAAGCTAAAGAAAAATAGGAAAAAATAAAAAGATTAATTTTTATAATAAGGTATAATATAATAAAATACCTTATTTTTATGAAAAAAATCGTACCCAATCTAAAATATGAAATAGATTTATGGCAAAAAGGATATAAATTTATTACCGGAGTTGATGAATCTGGCTGTGGGCCTTGGGCTGGTCCGTTGGTTGCGGCAGCAGTAATTTTAAACCCAGATAAACGAATAAAAAGAATAAAGGATTGTAAGTTTCTAAGTAAAAAAATAAGAGAAGAGCTTTATGAAAAAATTAGCCGAGAAGCACTTGACTTGAGTTTTACTCTAATTGAACCGGCCGAAATTGACCAATTAGGAGTAAGAAAAGCATCAATAAAAGCCATGAAGAATGCCATAGAAAAATTGAAAATAAAGCCTGATTTTATTCTAGTAGATGCATTTAACTTAGAGACTGATTTACCCCAGAAAGCTATTATCAAAGGTGACCAAACCTGTCTTTCTATCTCAGCTGCTTCGATTATCGCTAAAGTAAAAAGGGATCAGCTAATGACAGATTTACATAAAAAATACCCAAATTATGGATTTGATAAACATAAAGGATATGGGACAAAACTGCACCAGGTAATGCTTAAAAAATATGGGCCTTCAAAAATTCATCGTTTTTCTTATAAACCGATAAAGGATTTATTATGAGGGCTAAAGATTTAGGACAATTTGGTGAAAATGTGGCTTGCGATTATTTGGAAAATAACGGTTATAAAATTTTGGAGCGAAATTTTCGTTCCGTAATTGGCGAAATAGATATTATTGCCAAGGACGGAGAAGTCTTAGTTTTTATTGAAGTCAAAACAAAGAGTAATTTTGATTTTGGCTTACCTCAGGAAATGGTAACCAATAAAAAGCAGCATAAATTAATAAAAGTTGCTTATTCTTATTTAAAAGAAAAAAGCTTGGAAAATATTCCTTGGCGTATTGATGTGGTAGCTATTACTAAAGATAAAGATGGTAGGAATAGTATAGAACTTATTAAAAATGCTGTTGGGTTGTAAAATATTTGACTTTTATTTTTCTTGTGTTACAATTAAAATAGAGATCGAAGAAAGTGGGTTTTGTCCCACTTTTTTAAGACAAAGGATAAAAAATGGCAATTTCAAAATTTTTAGCAGCGATTAATCAAATTTGTGATGAAAAAGGCTTATCTCGTGATACAGTCTTAGAGATTATTGAAAATGCATTAGCTGCCGCGTATCGAAAAGACTATGGCGAGAAAGGGCAGGATATTCGAGTTAAATTCGATGAAAAAACCGGAGCTACGCAAGTTTTTTTATATAAACAGGTGGTTGATGAAGTAGAGGATGAGGTGACTCAAATGTCTTTAACTGAGGCCAAAAAAACAAAAAAGGATGCCAAGGTTGGCGATGAATTGAATTGGGAAGTTACCCCGGCTGATTATGGAAGAATTGCAGCACAGACAGCCAAACAGGTTATTACTCAAAGAATAAAAGAAGCAGAGAGAAATGTTTTATTTTCTGAATTTCAGGATAAAAAGAATACATTACAAAATGGTGTTGTTCAGCAAATAAAAAATAATAATGTTTTTGTTGATTTAGGCAAGGTTACAGCAATAATGTTTCCGTCTGAGCAAATTAATGGCGAGAAATATTATCCTGGTCAGAGGATAAGAGTTTATGTAATGAATGTTGAGGAGGCTGCAAAAGGTCCACAAATTTTTGTTTCCAGAGCTCACCCGGAATTTTTAAGGAAAATTTTTGAGCTTGAAGTTCCAGAAATACCAGCAGGTACCGTGGAAATTAAATCAATTGCCAGAGAGGCTGGAAGTCGATCAAAAATTGCTGTTTTTTCAAATGATGAAAATATTGATCCAGTTGGTTCATGTGTTGGACATAGAGGAATGAGAGTTCAATCTGTTTTATCTGAGTTAGGAAAAGAGAAAATTGACATTGTTCTTTGGGATTCTGATACAGTTGTTTATATTACCAATGCTTTATCACCTGCTAAGGTTAATGAAGTTAAAATTGACAAGAAAGAACAGGAAGCCAAAGTTAAGGTTCCTGAAGATCAGCTTTCCTTAGCAATTGGCAAGGGCGGTCAAAATGTTAGATTAGCTGCTAAGCTTACTGGATGGAAAGTTGATATTGAAGGGGCTGGTTTATCAGAGAAAGGAGGGGAAAAAGGTAGCAAGAAAGAAAAAGAAAAGCCAGAAGCAAAAGATAAAGAAATAAAAAAAGTAAAAGATAAGGATAAGGATAAACAGATAAAAGAAGGAGAAATAGTTGATTTATCTAAGTCAAAAGAAAAATCTAATAAAGAAGAGAATAAGCAAAAATAAAATCGATACTTCGATATATCCTTCGACTTTGCTCAGAATAAAGGGGATAAAATGAATAATCAATTTGAAAAATTTAGCCAAAATGCCAAAAAATCATTAGTGGCTGCTCAAAAAGAAGCCCGTCGTATGGGGTCTTCTTATATTGGCACCGAGCACTTGCTTTTAGGCATTTTGTCGCAAAAACAAAGTTTAGGAGCCGAAGTGTTAAATAATTTTGGAGTACGTTTAGAAAAGTTATATTTAGTTTTAGAAATTACTACCCGAAATATAGCCGAAGCTAAAACCAAAACTGGTTTATCAGATGCAGCTAAGAAGAGTATCGAGAAAGCAGTTGATCTGGCCCGTCGTTACAACCATTCTTTTGTTGGAACAGAGCATTTACTCTTAGGTTTGCTTTCTCAGAAAGAATCTTCTTCAACAACGCTTATTAAAAGTATTAAAGTTGATACTGAAAAACTCAAAGATCAATTAAAAAGTTTATTTGAACAGTCGCAGGACTTTAGTAAATTTAATAGAGAGCCAATGTTTGCTGAAGCGGGCGCATCTACTTCTAGTTTTAGTAAAGACAAAAAACAGTCTAAAACTCCTGCACTAGATTACTTTAGTACTGATTTAACTAGGTTAGCTCGCGAAAAAAAGTTAGATCCGGTAGTCGGCAGAAATAAAGAGATTGAGCGCTTAATACAAATTTTAAATAGGAGAACTAAGAATAATCCGGTTTTAATCGGTGATCCGGGTGTAGGTAAGACAGCCATTGTTGAAGGTTTGGCCACAAAGATTATTAATTCTCAAGTACCAGATAGTCTTTTGGGTAAAAGAATTTTAGCCATTGATTTAGCCGGCATGATTGCTGGAACGAAATATAGAGGCGAATTTGAAGAACGAATTAAAAAAGTTATAGAAGAAGCTAAGAACGACTTGGAGGTAATTTTATTTATCGATGAACTACACACAGTGGTTGGAGCTGGAGCAGCAGAAGGTGCGATGGACGCTTCAAATATTTTGAAACCCGCTTTGTCTCGTGGAGAGCTTCAGTGTATTGGGGCCACGACAGTTGAAGAATATAGAAAATATATTGAAAAAGATGCAGCTCTTGAGCGCCGCTTCCAACCGATTCAAGTTAAAGAAAATACAGTCGAGGAAACAGTTGAAATACTTAAAGGCCTTAGAAAAAATTATGAAGATTTTCATAATGTCAAAGTAACCGATGAAGCAATTCTAGCTGCATCAAAATTATCTAAGCGTTATGTAAATGACCGATTTTTACCGGATAAGGCAATTGATCTAATTGATGAGGCTTCTTCTCGAATCAAGATCAAAAAGAATGTTTCTCCTTCGAAATTAAAATCTTTAGAAGATAAATTAAAGAAAATTATTGAACAAAAGGATAAAGCTGTTGAAGTGCAGATGTATGAAGAGGCAGCTAACTTTAGGGATCAAGAGGAAGCCATTAAAAAGCAGATTAATAAAGAAAAGCAGAATAATGAAGGATATATTGATAGCAGACCTCGGATTTCTTCGTCTGATATTGCTGAAGTAGTTTCTTTACAAACAGGCATTCCAGTCACCAAACTGATTGAGGTTGAGAGTAAGGTTTTCTTAAACTTAGATAAAGTTTTGAAAACAAGAATTATTGGCCAAGATGAAGCTGTAGAGGCGATAGCCAATTCGATCAAGCGCTCTCGAGTAGGTATATCAAATCCTCATCGGCCGATTGGCTCTTTCATATTTTTAGGGCCAACTGGCGTGGGCAAAACCGAGCTGGCTAAGGTTTTGGCGGAGAAAGTTTTTGAGTCCGAAGAAAATTTAGTCAAAATTGATATGTCTGAATTTATGGAAAAACATAATGTCTCTCGTTTGGTAGGAGCTCCACCTGGTTATGTTGGCTATGAAGAAAGTGGCAAGTTGACAGAGGCCATTCGAAGAAAGCCTTATAGTGTGGTTTTGCTTGATGAAATCGAGAAAGCTCATCCAGAGGTCTTCAATATGCTTTTACAGATTCTAGAAGATGGATATTTGACTGATGCTAAAGGTAAGAAAGTTGATTTCAGAAATACCATTATTATTATGACTTCTAATATCGGCGTGGCTGAACTAAACCGACAAGCTAAAATCGGATTTCAAGCTGCAACTAAAGATGAAAAGGAAAAAGCGGAAAAAGAATATCGAGAAATGAAAGGGAAAATTATAGAAAATTTGGAAGATCAATTCCGACCAGAATTCTTAAATCGGTTGGATAAAATTATTGTTTTCAAACCTTTAGACCAAAAGGCAATTCGTTCAATTGTTGATCTTCAACTTTCAGATTTAGGAGAACGCCTAAAAGAAAAGAAAATCATTTTAAAATTTGATAAAAGCGCTAAAGACTTGCTTGCCAGATTGGGTTTTGATGCAGAAAACGGGGCCAGGCCTTTGAGAAGGGTAATTCAAAATATAATTGAAGATGCTTTAGCTGAGGGAATACTTCAAGGTAAATTTAAAGAAGGGGATACGGTAAAAATTAGTCGTAAAGGTGAAGATTTCGAATTAAAATCAGTTAAAAAATTAGTTAAAGTTTAAGTTAAAGAAAACTGTAAAAAATAGCCCTAAATTAAGGGCTATTTTTTCAAACAGACTAAATTGTGGATAATATGTGAATAAAAAGACTAAACAACACAATATGTAGTGGTTTATATCAATCTCGACAACTATATTTTGTGTGATATCATTAGAGCTAATAAGACTGAACTTCAAAAATATCTAGAATTAAGTTGAAAATAATTAGTGGCGCCACTAAAGATATTGACTAATAATCAATTTCTTTGGTGGCGTTTTTGTTTACTTTCTGCCCCAGTGGCGCCTAATCAATATCGCTGGGGCAAAAAATAGATAGAAACTAAATAAAGGAAAATGGCAGTTTCAACTAATAATATTATCAGTTTAGGCTCGGAAGTTGTTATTGAAATTAATGGCAAGAATTATCAATACACAATTCTTTCTCCAGGTGCGGCCAATATAGCAAAAAATGAAATTTCTTCCGAATCACCAATGGGTAGAGGACTTTTAGGACGAAGCATAGGCGAGGTGGTTAAAATTAGATTGCCGGAGGGAAGAGAAATTAACTGTAGAATATTAAAAATAAAATAGCTATTGACAATAAATTTTCTACTGTTTACAATGTAAAATCACAATAAAATAATAAAATTACACTAAAAAATTTTACCCAAAAAAGTAAAAATCTAAGCAATTTGTTTGGATTTCGAAAATAAGTACATTGAAAAGTAAATAGATTTTGAAAAGAGCGATGAATTATGAAAGGACCTGATCCTAAGCCTTAGCCGATTGGACCTTACTGGCCTGACTTCCCATACCTTAAGAAAATTTATGATAAACTTGATTTTTTATTAGTATTACTAAGGATCACTGCAGTAGAGTTAAAAGAAGAGAAAAAATATCAGCAGGAAAGGAGAGAATGATGACAAAACTAGAAGCACCGCTGATTGCCCAATTGGAGCTAACTGATAAATGTAATATTAAATGTTTGCATTGTTATCATCTGGATCCTAATTTTCTAAGTAAAACAAATGACTTAGAAGAAAAAGACATGATATTCTTAGCAAAAAAAATAGTGAAATCGGGGATATTTGATGTAGTTCTAACTGGTGGCGAACCATTAACAAGGAAGAAATTGGTAACAAGTTTAGTTAAATATTTTAAGGATAATAATATTCATGTATCCTTAAATACAAATCTCCTTTTGATGGATGAATACGTACTTAATATTCTGATAAATATGGTTTAGATGGATTATTGATTTCTTGTCCATCCTGTGATTCATCTGTCTATAAACAGATAACTAGAAACGGCGACTATTTTAAATTTGAGGATAATCTAAAGAAGGTTATTTCTTCAGGGGTGCATTATTCATTAAATATGGTAGTTACTAAGTTGAATTTTCACCTCATAAGAGATACCGCTTATCATCTTAAGACATTAGGGGTTGAAATATTTGGTGCAACTCCAATGGGACTCAATGTTGACAATCCAGCATTTGATCTTTTCCTAGACCAAGTAGAAGTCAAACAATTAGTTAAAGATCTTATGTGGGTTAAGGATGTTTTACATATGAAGGTTGATATTTTTGAAGCACTTCCAAAATGCGTTTTTCCTTCGGATATTCACCAGAGTAACTTAAGCTTCCTTAAAAGGAAATGCCAAGCAGGAAGAACAGGAGTGGTAATTGCAAGCAATGGCGATGTAAGACCTTGTGCTCATAACCCAGAGGTTTACGGTAATCTTATGAAAGAACCTTTGGGGATTGCATGGAATAAAATGAGTGATTGGAGAACAGATGAATTTATTCCATCAAGATGCAAAAAGTGTAAGGTTTTAGATAGTTGTCTGGGTGGTTGTAGAACAACAGCAAAAGTATTCAGCGGAGGCTGGCAATACGAAGACCCGTGGATGCAATCACCACTACCAGTAGATTCATTTAATTTCAATAAAGAAAGTAGAAAACTTAGTTTAAATCTCAATCCATCTAGTTTCATTATTCCATCTAAAATAAGGTGGCGTAGGGAGGGGAATAATTATCTAATTTGCACGAAGACAATGCGAAACATGACGTTAGTGAACAAAGAACTATTTCGTTTTGTCTTTTCATTACAGCAGATTGACGAGATACAGTTAGGGAATTTAGCTAAAAAATATGGGATTAAAATTAATAATCCTGATTTTCAACGGATAATAAATCTCTTATTGAAAAAGAACTTTATTGTAGCGAAGATATAATAAGGGGTGAAAAAAATGAAAGAAATGCCGGAGGATCTTCTGATTCCGTCGCAAGACAGCTTCGATTTCGAGAAGATGATGAAGTTATCGATCACTGCAGTCGATAATTGTTACAATTGCGACTGTGCTGATGGCGAAGATTCTGGTGATGGTACCGGCTGCGATTGTGTAGCTTGTGATCAAAGCCAGTAATCAAATAGACCTAAAAGGGGTTGATGTAATCAACTATTATACCAACCCCTTGTTTTTTTTATTAAGTCAATATTTTGTTCTCATATTTCGTTATTATTAATAACCTAGTTTATAAATTTTTTCCAAAAGTTTCATTTTTTAAATTATTTAAAAATGTTATAATTATTAAATAGCGTGATTTTAATCTAGGTAGGATTATGCAGAGAGTAAATTTTTATTATGATTATAAAAAAGATGCTTGGAGTTGGGTATTTATTGTCAAACATAAAAGTAGTTTTTGGGGACTGGATAAAAAGAAACAGATGACATTTATACCAGCTGATCTTATAAAAAGGATATCAAAGAAAAATGATAAAAGCGCGGAAAAACTAGTTCTAAATTATTTAAAAAATCATCCGAAGAAAGTCATTCGTCAAGCTGCAATTAAAGAAGAATTAACTGCGTTACAGAAAAGTTGGGAAAAGGTTGAAAATAAATATTTTTCTCGTTTAGCTAAAATTACCCAAAAACCAAAAATTTTTCCTGAATTCAAATGCTATATTACTACCGGTTTCATGTGTCCATACAATGAAAAAGAAAACTGGTTTATGGTTTCATTCTGGCACAGTATTCCTCAAAGCATTACAACAATTGCTCACGAAATTTTTCATTTACACTTTCTGCATTATTACAAAAAATATTGTCGAAAATCTTTAAGTCAAGAACAAACTGAGGACTTAAAAGAAGCTATAACTTTTATTCTGAATACAGATTTTAATGACTTGATTTTAAAGGACGATCCCGGATATCCAGCCCATCAAAAATTAAGAAAAAAATTAGAAAAGATTTGGAAACAAAATAAAAATTTCAATGAATTTTTAGATAAAGCAATCAATGTTGTCAAAAATTCATCCTAAATTTATTTGAAGTTTAGATTAATTTCCGGAAGCTCCACTTCCGATTTTTTTATTAAATTATTAATTCATTTCTTATTGTGATAAAATAAAAAAGCATTTTAATTTAGGAAAGAGATTAATTTATGGGTGAAGAAAAATTTGGGGACAATATTGAAAATTTTGTTAGTCAAGAACATAAACTAGAAGAAGAATCGCAAAAGCCAGACTATACTAGGACGATTGATAAAAGAGGAAGGATTATTATTCCACTTGAATTGAGAAAAGAATTACAAGAAGATTTAGACCATGAAGAGGAGGTTATGATTATAAAAACCGCTGAAAATGTTGCTGGTCATGAATTGTTCAGAATTTGCACGCATAAAGAGTGGCAAGATTTAGAAAATAAAGCTAAAGAAAGATCTAAAGATTTTCAGAGAATGTTTTATGCTAATACATTTCATACTAAAATTCGCAGTCAAGGAAGAGTTCGTGTTCCTGACGAAATGATTACGGGCCTTGATTTAGAAAAGGCAGGACCTCAAGTAGGAATTATAGAGAAAGAAAAACGTATTTATATTTATCTAATTCCTCCAGATAAAGATTAATTAAGGATAATTATATGTCTAAAACTGAAGTAAAATATATTTGTTCGTCTTGTGGGGCGCAGTTTGCACGTTGGCAGGGCAGATGTGATCAATGCGGACAGTGGAATAGCTTGGTTGAAACAGTAGTTTCAACCAAGAAGCAATCCGGCCTTCGCCAAGGCTCCGGCGGACAGGCAAATATCAAATCGCAAAGTTTGAATAAAGTTAAATCAGATAATTTTCAAAGGATGCTGACTGGTATATTGGAATTTGATCGAGTCCTTGGCAACGGCATTATTCCCGGCGAAGTGATTTTAATTGCCGGCGAGCCTGGAATTGGAAAGTCAACTTTGCTTTTACAATTAGCCGACAAGATAAAAACAAGTGTGGTTTATATTTCCGGTGAGGAATCAGCTCAGCAGATTAAGATACGGGCGGACAGACTTGGCATAAATTCCTCTAATATGGAGATTTTGACTGAGACTAACGTTGAAGGAATAGTTGATACCATTGATATTCAAAAACCTTCTTTGGTAATCATTGATTCGATCCAGACTTTATACTCTGATGAAATTGCTTCAATTGCCGGTGGAATTGCCCAGGTTCAGCTTTGTGGACAAAAGCTTCTTGAAGTAGCCAAAAAAGACAATATCCCTATTTTCTTAGTTGGCCATGTCACCAAAGAAGGAACAATTGCCGGGCCTCGAGTGTTAGAACACATGGTTGATGTTGTTTTATATCTTGAAGGCGAAAGATTTCATACTTACCGGCTTTTACGTGGCGTTAAGAATCGTTTTGGTCCAACTGATGAAGTTGGCGTTTTTGAAATGATTGATAAGGGCATGACTGAGGTTAAAAATCCTTCAGAGGTATTACTTAAAGAGCGGTTAGATAACGCTTCGGGTTCAGTAGTGACAGTTACAATGGAAGGAACAAGACCTTTACTCGTAGAGATTCAAGCCTTGACCTCAAGAACTGTTTTTGGATATCCCAAAAGAACAGCAGCTGGCATTGATTTCAACCGCTTACAACTTTTAGTTGCTGTGCTTACTAAACGTCTTAGACTAACACTGGACAAAGATGATGTGTATGTTAATATAGTGGGTGGCTTCAAAATCACTGAACCTGCTTGCGATTTGGGAATAAGTTTGGCTGTTGCATCAGCCTTTAAGAATAAACCTTTGGATCCGTTTTTAGCAGTTTTTGGTGAAATTGGCTTGTCTGGTGAACTGCGTTCAGTGAAAGATGCTGGTAAACGGATAAAAGAAGCAGAAAAGCTCGGATTTAAAAAAATAATTTTACCACAAAGCAATCAACAATCAGCTAAAAGTAAAGCAAAATTGTTAGTTGCCCGCACCTTAAAAGATGCATTAGAATTATCTAATTTATCTTAATTTCATCTTAAGTCTATCTTATAATTTAAATTCATCTAGTTTATCAATTAATTTTCACCTCGTGAAATAGTTTCACAGGGTAAAGGATTTATCTATGTTTATCCATTTTCCCTATTATCTTGCTTTAGCTATCTTAGTTGTAATTATTATCGTTCTATTTTTTACCCGTCGTCTATTAAGATTGAGTACGGGAGCTTTCTTTGCCGGCATTACCGGCTTAATTATTGGTCTTTTATTAGGGACTCTTTTATATGGTCCTATGTCGCGTTTGCCGTATGGTTTGGGCGATTGGTTGCCCTTTATTACGACTGTTATTTTGGGCATTGCTTTCTTTTTCCTATTTTTATCCAAGAGGAGAGCTATTTTTGAGTCGGCTGTAAATTTTTGGGATCATTTACTGAGATTCAGAGAATGGCGACCCGCTTTTGGTAAAGAAAAAGAAAAGAGCAAGGAGAAAGAAAAGATAATCGAAGAGGGGGGTATTATTGTTGATACTTCAGTAATTATTGATGGCCGGATTGAAAATTTAGCCAAAACAGGATTTGTTACCGAAAAATTAATTATTCCTCATTTCGTAGTATTGGAATTACAAAAAATCGCTGATGCTTCAGATTCATTAAAACGTAATAGGGGGCGCAGGGGTTTGGAAATTTTAAAATCATTGCAAAGAGAAAAGCAAATAAAAACTGAAATAGTCGATGAAGATTATCAAAAAATTAAAGCAGTTGACAGCAAATTGATGAGGATAGCTAAGGAAAGAAAAGCAAAAATTTTAACCACTGATTATAATCTGAATCGGGTAGCCGGGATTAGTGGCATCAAAGTTTTAAATATTAATGAGCTAACTAATGCTTTGAAAACTGTTCTATTACCTGGTGAAGAAATTACAGTAAAAGTTGTTCAGGAAGGTAAGGAGAAAGGGCAAGGCGTTGGATATTTAGAAGATGGAACTATGCTTGTGGTTGAAAATGGGGCTGAGTACATAGGCGAAGAAGTGAAATGTGAGGTAAAAAGAATTTTTCAAACCGATGCTGGCAAAATGTTTTTCGTCGAACCTAAAAAATAAAAAGTTATGACAAAAGTTATAACTAAAAATGGCGATATAACAAAAGAGAAAGTGGATGCAATTGTTAATGCTGCCAACAAGAGTCTGCTTGGAGGTGGAGGAGTTGATGGGGCAATACACAAAGCCGCTGGTTCAGAACTATTAGAAGAATGCAAAACTTTGGGCGGTTGCGAAACAGGCGAAGCAAAAATTACTAAAGGATACGGTCTGCCTGCAAAGTTTGTAATTCATACAGTTGGGCCTATCTGGCAGGGCGGTGATAAAGGTGAAAAAGAATTGCTTTATAATTGTTATATTAATTCTTTAAAATTGGCTGAAAATTATAATCTTAAAACTATTGCTTTTCCGGCAATTTCTACTGGAGTTTATGGTTATCCAAAAGATGATGCAAGACGGATAGCAATATCTGCGGTTAATGATTTTATTGCCAAAGATGGCCATTTTGATGAAATAAAGTTTATTATTTTTGATAAATAAATGTGATAGAAAATGAGTGCAGTATTTTATAAAGAAGAACAAATAGGCACCAAAGCGGCATCGCTACTATACTTATCCAAGTTAAATCTGTCTCCTAGTCCACTTTTAATTTTAGATCAAATCCCTCCTGAGAATGGATTTGTTAATCTTTTAAAAGAGGCAGGTTTTAACGATGAGCAAAAAATTGGCGTTCGTTTTTCTTATGCTGGATTAATGGAACTGCCTCGTAGCAAGGGGTTAGCCGGCTTTGATAAGATATATGCTTTTGTCCAAAAATATTCACGTTCCAATGCGGTAACTATTATTCATCCTTTTGTCGATGCTTCTTTTGTAGGTACATTTCATTTTGAGACCAATGGTAGTTTCTTGTTTAATTTAGTTAAAAGCGAGATTTGGGAACCAAGTGTGACTAATAATTGCGATATTTTTCTTATTAATGATAAGAAGAAAGTTTTGCGTTATAAAAAAGCTAGATTTATTTATATTCCGACAGATGAGGTTATTAAAAAAGAAAAAATAGAACCTTTAACTCAAGAAGAAATAGAATATTTAGTTGGAATTTTTGAAAAATACAAAATTAGATTAAAAAACTTAAGGAAGTTAAAGGATCTAATTACAGAGTTTATTATTACTCCTTCTGGAAAAATGGTTTGTATGGAAATGGAATCAATAAGTCGAGGTGTTGACTATTCAGCGATTGTTGAAGATAATTTTTTCCCAATAAAAAGTTACGATGATATCAAAAAATGGGATAAAAAATCTGATTTGCTTTTGACTTTGACAGTCTATCGAAAAGACAAAGATAAATTCCTAAAATTAATTGATGAAATTAAAAAATATAAGAGTGAAGTTTATGTCGAATATGGTTTACTATCTCATCCGGCAATACTTTTACGCGAAGTAGGACTTGCAACAAAACCATATTTGAAGGATTACGAAGAAATAATTATAAAATAATTATGAGTAAAAAATTAAGACATAATTTTTTTGAGCGGCCGACACTTAAGGTCGCTTCTGATTTATTAGGTAAATATTTAATCAGGAATTACCGGGGCAAAAAAATAATCGGTGAAATTACGGAAACCGAAGCATATATTAGCGAGAATGATTTAGCTTCGCATGCATCAAGAGGGCGTACGGCCCGGACTAAAATTATGTATGGAAAAGCCGGCCATGCTTATATTTATTTGGTTTATGGAATGCATTATATGTTTAATATTGTGACTGAGAAAAAAGATTTTCCAGCTGCCATTCTTATTCGAGCTTTAAAAATTGATGATAAATTAATCAATGGACCAGGTAAACTTTCTCAATTTATGAAAATCGATAAAAATTTAAATAATGAAGATTTAGTAACTAGTAAAAAGCTTTGGCTGGAAAACCATTCGACTCCGTTTAGGGTAAAAAGTATTAAAAAAACTCCCAGAATAGGAGTTGATTATGCTGGAGTTTGGCGAAGGAAACCTTGGCGGTTCACCTTGTGAAATAGCGACTTTGTCGTTCCTGCCTAGCGGGGTCTCACAGGATAAACTTTAAATTAATTGCATAATACTCAATAAGAAGTTTGCAAAAGCTGTCACAGAACCGGAGTAAGCATAATCACTATAATCAGAGCCTTTGTAAGCGCGTACTCGATAATAATATGTTGTACCAGCTAAGACATTATTATCGATAATTGAAATCGCAGCCGTATCTCTAATTTGTGACCAACCACTACTACCACTTCTTCTTTCTACCAGATATCCATCAACATTACCAGTTGGCGCACCCCAAGAAACCGTAATATGTCCGCCAACCTTTTGTGCTTGGACATTTTGGGGCACTATACTATTTATACTTATAGATACAGAATTTGATGTTGCTACAAAGTCACCTCTGTGAGTAATGCGGGCATTAATTGAATGATTACCAGAAGTGCTGGTGGTACATGATATATTACTGGAATAGCTTGTACCTATTACTGAACTGCCATCAAGAAGTACTTCAACTTTAGAAACACCCAATGGCGCATTAATACTAGTGGTGACAGTAAATGAACTATTAACAGTATCCCCAGATGAAGGTGAAGTAATAGAAATACTCGGTCTATTTCCGGGAGTATGAATATTACATTCCTCTGTTGGTGCAGTATCTCCGCCATAGCGTGCCCTAACCGGTCCTTCCCAATTATTAAACTGTGGATCTGCGGCTGGATTTTGCGGATTGGGACCAAGCGGGTTATCTTTATCAATATAATATAGCTCACAGTGGTAGCTTTTGAATTCTTTTTCCTGTACAACACCCGGAGGACAATTTGCTGTAGCAAGTTTACCCGAAACAGTACAAATTTTAATTTTTTCACCTTCGGTTAATAATTTGCCATTAATTTCTGGCTTAGTTGATGATGAACCCTTAAGGGTATAATCCTTATTAAAATCTTCAACTGGTAAATCAGCTAAGGCGCGTTCCATATAAGCATGCCAGATTGGAGCAGCAACAAAAATACCGTCAGCACCTTGAGACATTGGAGTATTGTCATTATTGCCTGTCCAGACGCCAGCAGCTAAATTAGGCGTATAACCAACTGTCCAGGCATCACGAAACTCTTCAGTAGTGCCTGTTTTGGCGGCTGCTGGTCTAGATAAAACTAAAGGTGTATTTGTTCCAAAAACTAGTGAGCGGGCTGAATTATCAGATAAAATGTCGTTCATTGCCCTTGCCACATCTTGATCCAACGCCCTTGACTCACTAGGCTTATATTCTTCTAGTACTTTACCTTTATTATTTTCTATTTTTAAAAAAGGAGTTGTATCATGTCTAATGCCTTCAGTAGCGAAGGTGGACATTGCTCCGACATGGTCTAGAAGTTTCACTTCTCCACCACCTAAGACTAATGAGAGTCCATATCGCTCCGGCTGATTTAGGGTAGTAATTCCCATGTCATGGGCAGTTTTTAATGAATCGTTAAGACCGGCTAAATAAAGCATTCTAACCGCTGGAATGTTTAAAGAATTAGCTAAAGCTTGTCTGACCGAAACCGCCCCTCTTTGTCCTAGATCATAATCTTTTGGCTCATATCCGCCGCCAAAATTAGTATTCAAATCAAATAAGGTCGTATTAGGAGTGTATCCTTTTTTCAAGCCAGTAGCATAAATATAAGGCTTGATTGAGGAACCAGGCTGTCGATCGCGGGTAGTAACATTAACATTACCGTCAATATCTTTATTAAAATAATCGCGTGAACCAACCATAGCCAAGATCTGGCCAGTTTTGGGATCAATAGATACTAAGGCAGCATTGGAGGCGTTGAATTCATAAGCATTAGAATCACCGTATTCCTTAATAACATCTTCGGCGATTTTTTGTTTATTTGGATCGATAGTAGTGGTGACTACTAAACCACCTTCTTGAGCCATTTGTTCGCCGTATTTACTAACTAATTCTTCCCTAACATACATGACAAAATGAGGATCTTTGATTTGCTCTTGATAGGGTACGAAAGCTAATTTTTCTTTTTTAGCTGTCTGAGCTTGTTCTTTAGTGATGTAACCTTGCTCAGCCATTTTGTCCAAAACAAAGTTTTTCCTAACTTCCAGGTCATCTGTATGGGTGCCAAAAGGAGAATAATAAGTGGGAGCTCGCGGCAAAGCAGCTAAAGTAGCGCATTCAGCTAAAGTTAAATCTTTTGCATGCTTACCAAAATAAGTTTGAGCAGCCGCCTCGATTCCATAGGCATTAGAACCATAAGGTATTTCATTTAAATACATTTTTAAGATGTCATCCTTAGAAAACATCAGGCTAATTTCAATAGATAAAATTGCTTCTTTTATTTTACGTGTATATGTTTTTTCGGGCGACAAGAGTGCATTTTTAACAAACTGTTGGGTTATTGTTGAACCGCCCTGCATTTTTTCCTTATGAACTAAATTATAGAGAAATGCTCGAACAATTGCTCCGTAATCAAAAGCGCCATGATGATAGAAATTTTTATCTTCAATGGCAATAGTAGCGTTTTTGATATTTTGAGGCATTTCATTAAAGCCAATTAAGGTCCTTCTTTTATCGCCATGGAGCTCATAAAGAAGTTCGCCATTGCGATCAAGAATTTTTGTTGATTGGGCTACATTTCTGGAGTTTATTTTATTTGGTGAGGGTAAGTCACGGGCAAACCAAGCAAATAAGAAAGCAATTAACAAGACAATTGCTAAAGAGCCATATATTAAAACCCGCTTAACGTTTTTCTTAGTTAAAAATCGTTTCATCCGACGCAAAACAGGTCTTTTTTTGTAAGACCCAACTTCTGTTTTTTTAATTAAAGATTTTGATATTCTTTGTGCCATAATTCACCTATCACAGCTGATTTCCATTTTATCAAAAAATGAATTCAAAGTAAATAATAAAATAATAGCTTTTATAAACTTATTTTTATTAGAAATAATATAAAAAAACGGGCAGGACCTAAATTAATAAGTTCTACCCGCTAGGGGCGTAATTGGACTTTTTGTTTACATCAATCAATTTACTCCTGAGATCTTTCTTAGGCATATTAGCCACTTTCCACTTCCCTCTAGTGACCCAACAAGTCGAAGTCCGGCGATTCGAGCAATTGCTCGTCTATCTCACCCGTTTGCGCCAAGTGCCTAAAGAAAAGAGTACCTGGCCCATGTGGACCATAAAGACGACTCACCTTGAAATATATCTTATCTAGGCGTTCAAAGTAATCTGCTCTCTCGGCTGGTGATAAATATCTTGCTAGCGAGAGTTCACCTGTTGTTAAGCTTTCTACTCCATGTGCTCCCATCTCTCCTCCTCTCTAAAAAGCAAATTTCCTTACTTTACTCACATTTGCCTTATTATCCGTCCACGCCAATCATCAGGGAGTTGTTTATTCCTATTCCGGTCATCTTCAGCGTCTTGCCAGAGGGCAATTCGTAACTTTTCGGCTAATATTGCAAGTTTTGCGCGTTCATCTTTGTTGAGTTTTACGATCTTGAAATCTGGAAATTTGTCAGAAAGATTTTTACCTATATCTGTCATCTGTTTTCTCCTTTCAAACTAGAACCCTTAAACCCATTCTGGATATTCACTTGTTAACTGGTTTAATTATAAACTAAATCGATACGCTGTCAATTTCAGGCAAATAAATTTAATTTATGATATAATGAATCCAAATTTGATTCTATCGTTATTTTATTAAAGGAGTTTTTAATGAACTTAAATGAACTTTTGTCACTCGGAGTTGAAGAGATTATTGTTCGTAAAGATTTAGAAAAAAAGTTAATATCCGGTAAGAAATTAAGGATAAAATTGGGCGCTGATCCAACAAAGCCTGATTTGCATCTTGGTCACGCGGTAGTCTTAAGAATCTTAAAAAAATTTCAGGAAGAAGGACACACAATTATCTTTGTAGTCGGCGATTATACGGTTAGAATTGGCGACCCCTCGGGTAGGTCTAAGACAAGACCAGCATTATCTGAGCAGGAAATAGAACAAAATTCCAAAACTTACTTTGACCAGGTGGGCAAGATTTTAGATATCAAACAAATTGAGTTAAAAAGGAACAGTGAATGGTGCGAAAAGCTCAGTCTGGCTGAATTAATCAAACTTATGAGTAATTTTACGGTAGCTCGAATTTTGGAGCGCGATGATTTTTATAACCGCTACAAAAAAGGAACATCAATTGGGCTTCATGAATTTTTGTATCCAGTTATGCAGGCATATGATTCTCTAGTTCTAAAAGCTGATTTAGAAATAGGCGGAAGTGATCAGAAATTTAATATGCTGGCTGGCAGAGAACTTCAAGAAAAATTGGGCGAGAAACCGCAAGATGTTATTATCTGTCAGATTTTAGAAGGAATTGACGGACATGAAAAAATGAGCAAAAGTCTAAATAATTATATTGGTATAACTGAGCCCCCACAAGATATGTATGGCAAAATAATGTCTATCTCGGATAAATTAATTGTTAAATATTATAATTTATGTACGGATTATCCGGCAGAAAAAATTAGTCAGATAGAGAAGAGGATGAAATCAAAGAAGCTAAATCCTCGTGACGCTAAAGCAGAATTAGCTAAATCTATAGTCAAACTATATCATAATGAGGAAGAAGCCCAGAAAGCAGCTGAGGAATTTGATCGAATTTTCAAAATGAAGGAAATGCCGGAGAAAATCTCTGAAATTGTCTTAAAGCTGTCTTCTTATTCTTTACCTGATCTTTTGATTAGTATGAGTTTAGTTGTCAGTAAATCAGAAGCCAAGCGACTAATTGGACAAGGCGGTGTTAAAATCGATGGAAATGTAATATCAAACAAGGAAGCCGATATAAAGATAAAAGATGGAATGGTTTTGCAAGTAGGCAGAAGAAAATTTGCCAAGGTAAAATTAGAATGAAACAAAAAGATAAAGAATTAATTTTTGCCACTAATCAAAAGAAAGAATTTATTCTTTTAACTTTACAGATTGAAAATTTTGTTTCAGAAAGTAAGATTAAAGAAGGTTTTTGTTTAATAAATTCCCTACATGCCACTGGCGCAATAATAATTAATGAGAACGAAGAAGGGTTAAAAGAGGATATTTTAAATAGTCTGACTAAACTTTTTCCCGATGATATAAATTATAAGCATAACATTCATGATAACAATGCTTCTGCCCATATTGCTAGCATATTATTAGGACAGAATCAGACCTTAATAATTCGCAATGGACGATTACAGAGAGGTACCTGGCAAGATATTTTCTTTTTAGAGCTAGATGGTCCGCGTCAGGGTCGAAAGGTTTTATTAAAAATTATCGGCGATTAATAAGATGATAAAAAGAGTTGTATATTATAGAAAAAAAATAAATTACAAAGCTTTGAAGGGCTTATTTTTTTTAACTTTATTTTTTTTAATTGTAGCTCTAGCTGTTTTTGCCTATGAAAAATATCCTTTTTTTTCTAAACCTAAGGTATATAAGATTCAACTGACAAAAGAAGCAGAGAAGGAATATAAATCGAAAATTGACAATTTTATAAAAAGTTATCCTGACCAGAAAATCGAATATAGTAATATTGGTTCAACTTCAACTCAACGAGGCGAGCAGGATATTATTATTGATTTAAACAAAAAAGATGGTTATGAAAACTTACTAATAAAAGAAACTCCTTCTTTAGTGTTTACTGCCGGAACAGTTAAAAAAACTTTAAGAGATAAAAAAGATTATTGGTTGATTTTTAAAGACAGAAATAAACTAGTGACTGATTTGGAAAATTATTTAAAAGATTCTAATGTGTCAGAAAATAAACTTAGTTTAAATGCTGTCGGCGATATTATTCCCGGTCGAACGGTAGCCCAAAAAATGGCTCAAAAAGGAGTAGACTACCCTTTTGTAAAAATTGCACCATACGTTTCTGGAGCTGATGTTGTTTATGGCAATTTGGAATGTCCGTTGTCTGATAAAATTAATCCTCCTTACGAAGGAATGAGTTTTGTGGCTCCGAGCAAAACCATCGAAGGAATCAAAATGTGCGGGTTTAATATTTTATCTTTGGCCAACAATCATAGTACAAATTTTGGTGAAAATGTATTTCTTGATACACTTAACCTTTTAAAAACCAATAATATTAAATATGTTGGTGGAGGTAATAATTATCAGGAGGCTTATAGTCCAACAATTGTTGAGGCTAAGGGAATAAAAATTGCCTTTCTAGATTACAATAGTATAATCGGTAGTCTCGATGCTACACTGACAAGTCCAGGTACTGCCTGGATTAATATGGAGCCCTGGTCTAAAGATAAACCCGAAGATATTAAATTAGTTCAAAATGCAGTAAATAAAGCCAAAAGCGAGGCTGATTTAGTAATTGTTTGTTTTCATTGGGGTACTGAATATGAACTCAATCCCTCTTCTTCACAAAAAAATATGGCTCACGTTGCTTGTGATGCTGGGGCTGATATGATTATTGGCACTCACCCGCATTGTGTTCAAGCTGTAGAATATTATCATGGTAAATTTATTGCCTATAGCTTGGGAAATTTTGTTTTCGATCAAATGTGGTCTGAGGAGACTCGTGAGGGCGTGATTGCCAAATATCAATTTCAAGGGAAACAATTGACTAGTATAGAGCTTTTACCTTATAAAATAGAAGATTATTGCCAGCCCAATATACTGGATCAGGTACAAGGTAAAACAATTACTGGCAGAATTTTATCTGTTTCTAATTTGTAATAAAACTATTGACACAGAATCGGTTATACCTTTACAATAAATAAGCAGTTTAATACTGTGTACTATTTTATTAATCAAATTCCTAATTTTTTAAAAGGAATTTTAGTAAAAGGAGGCTAAAATGCAAGACGAACCAACAACAGAGCCAGAAGAAGAAAACGAAGAAGAAACTACCGAGACACCTATGGAAACACCTGAAGCACCAGCAGAGGCACCTGAAGCACCAGCAGAGGCACCTGAAGCACCAGCAGAGCCAGGAGCATCAGAAGAGCCGGAAACACCAGCAGCAGATGCAACTGAAGAAGAAACACCAGAATAAGAAATGTAATCTTTCTTATAAACAACAAAAAGCAGTCCTTAACGGACTGCTTTTTTAGTACCTTTGAGAATTTTATCTATCTCGTTTTTTTTGATAGCACTCTCGGCAGTAGACTGGTCGACCCTCTTTTGGTTTGAAAGGGACTTGGCATTTTTGGCCACAATCAGCGCAAACTGCGTCAAACATTTCTCTTTGGAAATTTTGATCTTGGTAAGCCATGCTCTGTTTCCTCCTTAGATTATATATGTTCGCATAATTACTTGTATCGAACCTGACTAACCAAAAGGGATAAATCCCACTGGCTTTCTCAAGATCAAAATTTGATTCTTGGTAGTCTTTATGACAAGTTTTAAGCGAACTTAACCTAAGTATATAGCGATAGCCTTAAATGTCAAGCCCTTCAGTGAATTTTACCTTAATTAAGAATAAAATATGTTTTGTAATTTTTATCACTCAGGGTTTGATGCTGAGTTAATTGAAGTGTTAAGCTTTTTAGATATGAGCGTCAAGAAAAGGCGCCAAGGCGCACGGAAGTCAAATACTTAAATAGCTTTATAAGAGCCGTTTTGTGATATAATTTGATATGTTAACAAATAATTAATATGAATTTCTGGACAATTTTGGCAATAGTAGCAATAATTTTAACTGCGATGCAGTTATTTCCACAAATATATAAATCGGTAAAGACAAAATCGGTTAGAGATGTATCTTTGGGTTTATCTATTGTTGTAGGTCTTTGTGCAACCAGTTGGTTAATTTATGGTATACATATTAAAGATTGGCCTATCTCTATAGCCAATGTCATTAATTTAATGGCAGCTTTAACTTTGTTGTATTTAAAGGTCAAAAGATAAAATTAATCCTTGTCAATCCACTAATTCTTTCACCAAGCGGTTCCAACTGAATCCCACTAGGTCCAATAATTTAACGGCTTTCTGGCCGTTTTTGTGATATAATAAGATAGAATAATCTAAAAGGAGTTATTATGCCTGAAGGAACATTTATGCCTTCTAGAGGATTGGAACAGCCTACAGAGGTTAAACCTACACCTACACCTGAACAATCTGTAAAACCACCAAAGTCTCATAAAAGATTAATCATTCTATTAATTGTATTAGTTATTCTTATTGCTTTAGGAGCAGGTGGTTGGTTTGCCTATAACAAATATCCTTCTCAAATCAATAGTTATTATTCTAAAATTCTTATCCTATTACATTTAAAAACCGAAGAACAGAAAACCGAAGAACAGAAAACCGAAGAGAAAAAAGAAGAAACAAAAGACGAAAATACACAGATAGTAGAAGATATAAAGAAAAAATCTGAAATTGCCCAAACAGAAGCTAAAAAGAAGTACCCAGATGCTTATTTATATTCAATAGAAGTTACTGCGAAAGCGAAAAATGTTAATGTATATGCATTTCAATATAAAGCATTTGGCCTTAATCCTAATAATACTTACTATGGGTATTCTTTTCTATCGCCAAAAAATAAAAAGGATGTTTTAGTCGCATTTAAAATTGATGTTAACAATAATAAAATTGAAAAATTTGAAGATATGAAATTTAGTTCATCAACAAGTAAAGTATCTCCTATAACAATAAAAGAATTAAAGATTGGTTATAAAAAAGCTTTAGAAATCGCAGATAAAAACGGTGGGAATGAATTTAAAACACAAAACTCTAATATTACACAGTATGGATTATATTTAGGCAATTCCGAAAATAGCCTTTATTGGAGGCTTAACTATACCGGTAAAAGTAAATCAAATAAAAAGAAGGGAATCGCGATATTTATTGATGCTAAAACAGGAAGCCTTATCCATAAAGCTGCCTATTAATTTATACAATTAGAGTGTAAAATCTTGTATTTCCATACACCGATTTTCTAATCTCTTCCATCACAGAGGTTCAAGTATGCATCTATTACTTTTACTTTTGTTTAAACTTTTAAGGCTAAAAGGCAGAATTTAACTTCCACAAGTTTTTAATCTTTTTAAGGCAAAATAAATTCTTTAAATCAAAATTATGTTTTATATTTCTCACTTCAAATTAGCCATGTTTTTGGAATGTTCGCGTCGCTATAAATTTCATTATGTTGACGGTTTGGCTGAACAGTTTAAAGTGACTAAGCCGCATTTTACCATGGGTGAAAATGTGCATGTCACTCTTCGAGAATTTTTTGAAAAGCTTAAACCTGAAGAACGAACCCCTGAAAAATTGGAAGACATATTAAGAAAAGTTTGGAAAAAAAATAGGTTAGGGTTTAAGGACAAAGAAGAGGAAAGGAAATATGGGTTGGCAGCCATAGAAATGCTCAAAAAATTCTACCAACTAGAGGATATAAAAGAACAACCAATTGAGCTTGAAAAAATGCATAAGTTACTGATTGATAAGGAGATAGTTTTGCAGGGCAAGATTGATAGAATTGATAAAGAAGGCGATAAAATAAAAATCATTGATTACAAAACCGGCACTGAACGAGAAGAAGGAGATACATTGCAATTAATTATTTATAGTATTATTGCTTCCAAAAAATTGGACAAAAAAGTAGGACAAGCTTCTTATCTTTATTTGAAGTCCGGCAATAAAAAAACAATTGAGCCTTCAGAGAAAGATTTAGAAAATGGGATTTTGGAGATCAAAGGTATAGTTGATATGATTAACAAGGAAGAAGATTTTGAGCCTAATATTAATAAATTTTGTTCGTGGTGTGAATATCTTTCCATTTGTCCCTACAAAGAAGAAATCGAAGCAAATAAGGGAGATTTTGTCGAAGAAGCACCATTTTAATTAATAATGAAGTAATTTTAATTTCTTTAGGAGCTAATATGCCTGGATTACCAAAGTTTAAAAAAGGTGATTTAGTGAAGTTCACCAAGCGTGCTCAAGTTTTTAATAAGAGCGATTTTACAGAATTTTATGTAAAAAAGGGGACAAAAGCTGAAGTGGCGGCTGATCACGATGTCGGACCAATAAGCGCCTGCATTATCAAACTCAAAGAAGATGATGGTAAAATTATTATCGGTGAAACCGATAGCCAACATTTAGTTAAAGTTAAAAAATAAATGCCTGAAATAAAATTTAACTTTTCTACGTCAATCGGAAAATTATCCGGTATTGGTGAAAAATATTTAAAACTGCTTAAGAGCGTTGGCATAAAAAACATCCGCGATCTTCTTTTTTATTTTCCTCGTCGTTATGATGATTTCTCTCGTATTCTTCCAATTGCTAATATCCAAATTGATGATTCGGTAACTATCAAAGCTACAGTTTGGCAAATTAAGAATCAGAGAAGTAAACTAAAACGCAGGTTTTTAACTATGGCGAGTCTAGCCGATAAAACGGGAACTATTGAGGCTATTTGGTATAACCAGCCGTTTTTGACCAAAAATATTAAAAATAAAGATGAAGTAATTTTAAGCGGCAAAGTTACTAGAAGCGGGAATAAAGCTGTTTTACAAAATCCAACTTATGAAGTAATTCGTGATAAGAATAAAGGTATCAAGGAAACTGTTCACGTTGGACGCATTGTGCCAGTTTATGCCGAGACTGAGGGCCTTTCTTCACGTTGGCTGCGCTTTAAATTAAAACCCCTACTATATTTAGCTGATAAGATTAAGGATTATTTGCCGGAAGATACTATCAAATCTCAAAACTTAATATCTCTTTCTCAAGCAATAAAAGAGATTCATTTCCCGGCTAATAATGATTCTTTAGAGAAAGCCAAAAGACGCTTATCATTTGACGAGCTTTTTTTAATACAACTATCCAGTTTAAAACAAAAACTGGCTTGGCAAAAAAATAAAAGTATACCGATCAAGTTCAATCAAAAGTTAATTAAAGATTATGTATCTGCTCTGCCATTCGAGCTAACTTCTGATCAGCGTAAAACTTCTTGGGAAATTCTTAAAGATTTAGAAAGCGAGGTTCCAATGAATCGCTTGCTGGAAGGTGATGTTGGCTCAGGCAAAACTGTAGTAGCCAGCATTGCTATTTTAGAAACAATAAAAAACGGTCATCAAGTGGCTTATATGGCACCAACTGAGATTTTAGCCCAGCAACACTATAAAACTATCAGCCAACTGTTGAAATCGCATAAAGTTGAAATTACTTTGCTTTTAGGAAACACCAATACTTCAGAGAAAAGAAAAATCATTAAGGATACCAAAAGAGGCAAAATCGATTTAGTTATTGGCACGCATGCCTTAATTCAGGAGCATATAAAGTTTCCTTATCTGGCTTTGGTGATTATTGATGAGCAGCACCGGTTTGGGGTAGAACAGAGAGCAATTTTAAGGGAAAAGATGGAAGAAAAAACTTTTCCTCATCTTTTAACTATGACCGCTACCCCAATTCCCAGAACTTTAGCTTTAGCTCTTTATGGCGATTTGGATCTATCAATTATTTCCGAGTTACCACCTGGTCGTCAAAAAGTATTTACTAAAATTATTCGCGGGGGAGAAAGGGAAAAAACTTATAAGTTTATCCGCGAAGAAGTCAAAATGAAGCATCAGGTGTTTGTTATTTGCCCTTTAATTGAAGAATCCGACAGGCTAGGGGTTAAAGCAACTACTTCTGAATATGAAAAGCTTTCAAAAGAAGTATTTCCAGATTTAAGGATTGCTATGCTTCATGGTCAGATGAAAAGCTCTGAGAAAGAAAAAATAATGCGTAATTTTAAAGAAGGGAAAATGGATATTTTAGTTTCAACTTCAGTAGTAGAAGTGGGGATAGATATCCCAAAAGCAACCATAATGATGATTGAAGGGGCTGAAAGATTTGGTCTTGCCCAGCTTCATCAGTTGCGCGGTCGGGTTGGCAGGTCCCGAGATAAATCTTATTGTTTTTTATTTACTGATAAACCATCAAAAAGTACATTCAGCCGTCTTTATGCTCTGATTCGTTCACAAAACGGATTTGAACTGGCTGAAAAAGATTTAATTATTCGCGGTCCCGGAGAAACTTATGGTCTTCGCCAACACGGATTACCTGATTTAAAAATGGCTTCTCTGACCGATTTAAAATTAATCAAAGAAGCCCGAGCTGAGGCTGATAAGCTATTAAAAGCTGATCCGGAATTGAAAAAACACCAACCTTTAACTCAAGAGTTAACTAATTTTAAGACAACTAGACATCTGGAATAATATTAGCAGTTAGCAAAGCTATTGACTTTTATGATAAATAAGATTATAATATATATAATAAACTTGACTTTTATAATTAAAGAGATGTAAAATAATATGTTAAATAAAAATAATAAAAAGGAGCAATCTATGTCTAAAAAATCGAAAATTATCACGGCCTTAATAGTAGCTACCTTACTCGTTATGGTAGGGGTTTTTAATTATTTATATTCAACTGGCAGGATCAAATTAAAAGCCCAACAACAAACACAAGCTTGGACTGATCAAGCTTATTTAACTGACTTTTTAGCAGCTGTTGATGCACCAGGAGGTCAATCAGGAAAGAATATTCAGGCTCATAGAGGTGATACAGTAAGGTTTCAAGTTACAGTAGCAGCTAATCAACGCATTACGAATCCTGTTATTTATGCCTGTACAAATGGAAGTTATGGCGATTCTAATTTTGAATATATTGACGTAGATCCAAATTCCCTTCAATATCACTACGACCCAAACAATTATAGTTCTTACTGTCATAGTGGTGCTTGTGGTTGGATAGCAATGTATGATCCAAACTTTTCAATGCCTGCAGTGAATGGATCGTCATTTACCGGTCCGGCTATGAAATTTTATTTAAATGGAGATCAAGCTGGTTTTTCTGGTGTTATGCGTTTTGAATTCAGAGGTACGGTTAAAAGTAATGCACCAAATAATATGCAGATTAAAAGAGGTTGGTCTCTAGGTTGGTATGATTGGGGAACAAATACCTGGCTAGCACGTGATTGGAGTACTGGGGATGCGAGTCGTGCTATTGTAACTGTTGTACAAGAGCCTCCTGCTTGTCCGGACGGGTATTGTAATGGTTCAGAAACTTGTTCGACTTGCCCGGCCGATTGTGGTGCCTGTCCACCACCAACTTGTACCTCGTTTACTTATTCCGAGTGGGGTCCTTGTGTAAATGGAACACAAACAAGAACTATAACAGGACAAAGTCCTGCTGGTTGTACTGGTGGCACTCCAGAACCATTAAGTCGGTCATGTACAAATCCAACACCAAACATTACCGGCACAAAGTCAGCTTATAATGAGATTCAAAAACAGGATGCTACTAAAACTGTAGCTCATCCCGGCGATGTTATTACCTATCATTTTAATATTAAAAACGATGGCGATGCTGATAGTAATTTTGTGGTAACAGACGATATTACTAATATTTTAAAATATGCTAGCGTTTCAAACATTTCTTCGGGAGGTAAAGTAGAGGGGAGTAAAATTACATATGCTTCCTATAATGTAACGGCTAATGGCGGAACATATACTCCATCTTTTCAAGCTACAATTAAACCGGTTGATCAATTACCTAAGCCTAAAGATGATTCTCTTCAAATGACGAACACCTATCAAGTTAATCCATCTAGTACTGCTTATAGCATTAAAGTTCAGATTGGTTATAGTAGTATAGCGGCTGACAGTAAGTTTGCCTTTAACGAAACCCAAAAAATTCCAGCCACCGACAAAAATGCCAATCCTGGTGATGTAATTAGATATACCTTGGAAGCCGCTAATACTGGTAATTCTGATGGTTCTTATGTAATTGAAGAAGATATTTCGGATATTTTACAATACGCTGATGTGCAAGATGAAGCAGGGGGAGGCTTTAAAATAGCCGATAATAAGATAAGTTGGACAGTTTCAGTACCGGCTGGTGGAAAAGCAGCTGCGAACTTTGCAGTCAAGGTTAAGCCGGCTGATCAATGGCCTAGTTTGGGGGACTTAACCATGAGTAATACCTATGGTCCTACTACAGTTGATATTAAACTCCAACCTCAATCAGTGCCCCAGGCAGTTATAGCTCCGATAAGTGCAGTAGCTGGTGCTGCGTTAGCCCCAACTGGTACGGCAATTTTATTAATTATACTGGTCGCTTTGCTCATAGTATTGATTTATTGGATTGTTAAAAAAATAATAGTTGGAAGGCGAAAAAGATAATCTTTCAATAATCAAATACTTAACTGATAAAAAGTGGTTCTTGAAAAGAACCACTTTTTTGTTATAATTAAATCAAGTTAATATTTAATAATTTTTAAAACAAAAAATGGTTTCTAAAAAAGAAGAAGAATCAAAACAAAAATTAGAATTAATCAAACAATTACTTGATACAGCTAATCGTAGTTTAAAATCAGCACAGAACCTTTTGAAGGAGTTAGTTGGTGGAGAAGTAAAACCGATTTTTTATGAAAAAGCTAAGGATCTTTCTAAGTCCAAATCCGGCGAAATTATTGAGGGTATTTTTGATGGCGAAAATATGATTGGACCTGACAAAAAAGATTATCCAGTTCCACCAAATTATGCTTCTAAATCAAAATTGGTTTCCGGCGACACCCTTAAATTAACTATTGCTTCTGATGGAAGCTTTATCTTTAAACAAATAAAACCAATAGACAGAAAACAAATCATCGGAACACTGATTGAAGAAGAAGGAAAATATAAAGCTTTAGCTTCGGGTAAAACTTACGATCTACTTTTAGCTTCAGTTACTTATTTTAAAGCGGCTCCTGGCGATCAACTTACTTTGGTTGTTCCTAAAAAAGGTGAATCTGATTTTGCAGCGATAGAAAACAAAATTGTTAAAAACGATGGGAAAGACAAAGAATTAAAAGAAAAAATTATTAAGAAAGAAACAAAGTCTAAATCCAAAAAGTAACTTATTCAATAAGTTTTAAATAAAAAAAAGAAGGTTAGAATAGCCTTCTTTTTTTACACAAGATATACACAAAAAATACACAGGGCTAGAATTCGGCCTTTATTTTAAAGGTTTTTGAAAAATAAAAATTATGGAGTATAATTAAAAAGAATAAATTTATTTTTATCAAAGGTGAACAATATGGTTCAAGGGGCTTCTAAAAGAGAGGTACTTTACCTTAAATATCGTCCTCAAATTTTATCTGAAGTTTTTGGACAAAATCACATAAAAAGAACTTTATCATCAGCGCTTTTAAAAAACCGCATTTCTCATGCATATCTTTTTACCGGACCTCGCGGCACCGGCAAAACTACTATTGCTAGAATTTTAGCTAAAGCTGTGAATTGTTCTAGTCCGCAAAAAGGAGAACCGGATAATAAATGTCAATCTTGTCAGGAAATTACCGCTGGCCGATCTTTAGACGTTGTTGAAATTGATGCGGCCTCCAATCGTGGTATTGATGAAATTCGCGAGCTTCGCGATAAAGTAAAATTTTCGCCGTCTAAGTCAAAATACAAAGTTTTTATTATTGATGAAGTTCATATGCTGACCCGAGAAGCCTTTAATGCGCTTTTGAAAACTTTAGAAGAACCTCCTTCCCACGCCTTATTTGTTTTAGCCACTACTGAAATTCATAAAGTTCCTGAAACTATTATTTCTCGTTGTCAACGCTTTGATTTTTCTCGAATAAAAATGGCCGATTTGATTGAATACTTAAAAAAAGTAAGTAGGAAAGAAAAATTAAAAGTAGAACAGGGAGCACTTGAACTTATTGCCGCTAATTCTGGAGGATCTTTGAGGGATGCAGTGAATTTACTTGATCAAGCCTCTTCGTTTGGTGGAGAAATTAACATTTCCTCATTGCAAACAATTTTAGGCTTGACCGATATTGAAGCAGTTTATCAGTTAACCGATTTATTAATTGATAAGAATGTTTCAGACTCCATTGAACTGGTTAATGATCTTTTGGAAAAGGGTTATGATATTTCTTCATTTTTGAAAAAAATTATTGAACACTTAAGGCATATTCTAATTTTAAAGGTAAGCGGACGAACTGAATTACTGGAAGTAACAGCCGAACAATTGGCAAAAATTCAAAGCCAGGTTTCAAATCTTAAAACCGGGCAATTATTGGGAATGATTAAGGCCTTTCTGAAAGCTCAAGAAAAAACTTCGTTTGCCAATTTGCCACAGTTACCTCTAGAAATGGCGGTTTTAGAAATTAATGAGATGGTCTGCAAGACCGAATCAATTGAAGTAAATAATAAAATTACTAAATCTAAACTTGTTTCAAACGACGAATCTTTAAAATCAACTGATGTAAAAAAAGAGAAAGAAAAATCAAATAAATTAAATACAAATAAGCTTAAAAATTTCAAAAGCCTAATTAGAAATTGGAATAATGTTTTAGAAGAAACTAAAATTTTAAATCATTCAGTTAATGCTTTCCTCAAAGCCTGTCGGCCAAGCTCTTTGGAGGGTGATACTATTTATTTAGATTTTTTTTATGTTTTTCATAAAGAAAAAATAAGCGAACCTAAAAATAGAGATATGGTTGAAAGAGCTATAAAAAAGGTCACAGTAAAATCTTATAAGATAAAGTGTCAATTTAATCCAAAAACTCAAAAAAAGGAAAAAGAAAAAGAAGATGAAACATTAAAAGCGGCTCTTGAAGTTTTTGGTGGAGAAATAATAGAATAAAAATATAAAAAGGAGTAAAAAATGGCTAAAGAAAAAACCGGAAAGTTACCACCTCAAAACATTGAAGCAGAATCTTCAGTCTTGGGATCCCTATTAATAGATCAGGAAGCAATTATCAAAGTAGTCGATATTATAAAATCAGAAGATTTTTATAAAGATGCTCATAGGATAATTTTTGAAGCTATAATTAATCTTTTTGAAGAGAGAAATCCTTGCGATGTTTTGACGTTGGCTAATAAACTTGAGCAGGAAAATGAATTAGATAAAGTTGGTGGAGCAAGTTATTTAACCAGTTTAGTTAATAGTGTTCCGACCACGGCTAATGTTGCTTATTATGCCCAAATTGTTCAACATAAATCTACTTTGCGAAAATTAATTAGTGCTGCTTCGAGAATTTCTGAATTAGGTTTTAATGAAGAAGCAGATATAGAGTCAGTTTTGGATGAAGCCGAGCAGTCTGTCTTTAAGGTTTCCCAAAAATATTTACGCGAAAACTTTATTCCGATTAAAGAAGTTTTGGCTGATTCTTTTGAACGAATTGATAAGCTACACAAAGATAAGGGGGGGCTCCGAGGAATTCCTACTGGCTACAGTGATTTGGATAATATTTTAGCAGGTTTACAGGCATCTGATTTAATTATTTTAGCTGGACGACCGTCGATGGGTAAAACAAGTCTAGCCCTAAACATTGCTCAGCATGTGGCCACCAAAGAAGGAATTCCGGTAGGTGTTTTTAGTTTAGAAATGTCCAAAGAGCAATTAGTTGATCGTTTGATTTGCGCCGAAGCAAATGTTGATTCTTGGAAGCTTCGAACCGGTAATCTTTCGGATGAAGATTTTCCAAAAATTGGTCATGCTATGGGTGTTTTATCCGAAGCACCGTTTTTTATTGACGATTCGCCTTCAGCCAATGTTATGGAAATGCGAGCTAAGGCGCGACGCCTACAATCTGAACACAATTTAGGTCTAATAGTTATTGATTATATGCAATTAATGGAATCTCATTATCGTCGGGAAGCTAATCGAGTCCAAGAAATTTCAGATATTTCTAGAGCTCTAAAAAGTTTAGCTAGAGAATTAAATATTCCAGTTATTTGTAATTCTCAACTTTCCAGAGCGGTCGAGCAGCGGACTGATCGTATTCCTCAATTAGCTGACTTAAGAGAATCTGGCTCTATTGAGCAAGATGCGGATGTAGTAATGTTTATTTTTAGAGAAGATTATTATAAACCTAATACAGATAAGAAAAATATAGCAGAGATTTTAATTAAAAAACATCGCAATGGTCCAACTGGTAATATAAAACTTCGTTTCAATCCAGAACAGATGAAATTTACTAATTTAGAAAAACGAAGGGAAGAAGAAATAAAATTACAAGAATAAAAAAAGGAGCAATATGGAAAAAGAAAAAGTTTCTATTTTAGGTAAACAGGTGGGTAAATTTACTGTTGTGGGTATAATCAATACAATAATAGATTTAGCTGTTTTGAATTTTTTAGTTTTAGTCATAGGTTTCAAGGTTCAGATTCAGATTTTGGGTATTTATTTTTTAGTGGCAAACTTTATATCAGTGACAATTGCCATGATCAACAGTTTTTTTATGAACAAATACTGGACTTTCCAGTCTAAAGAGAAAAAGAATATATTAGAAGAGGTTTTGAAGTTTTTCTTTGTTACAGTAATCGGCATATATATTATTAATCAATTAGTTTTTAATTTTTTCTACAGTTATTGGCTTTGGCCTACACATCTAGCTGTCAATATAGTTCACTTTGTTCATATTTATAGCTTAGATAATTTTATTTCTCTAAATTTTGCAAAGGTATTAGCAATTTTAGTCTCGCTTGTCTGGAACTTTATTTTCTATAAGCTTTGGGTCTTTAAGAAATAAAAAAATTCATGATAGATTTTATTAAAAAACACAAAGAAAGCCTTCTTTTAGTTTTAATTCTTGTTCTGGCTTTCTTTTTGCGTTTCTGGCGGCTAGGCTCAATTCCGCCTGGTCTCTATCCTGATATTGCCGCAAATGGAACTGATGCAATTCGAGCAATACAAACTCATCATTTCCAGGTTTTTTATTTGACTAACAATGGGCGAGAAGGGCTTTTTATAAACCTGATTGCTCTTTCTTTTTTAATTTTCGGTGTATCGGTTTGGTCGATAAAAATAGTTTCCGCTTTATTTGGGTTTTTTACAGTCCTGGGAACTTATCTCTTAGGTAAAGAATTATTTAATAAAAAAGTTGCTTTGTTTTCAAGTTTTTTTATAGCCGTTTCTTTTTGGCATGTTAATTTTTCCCGAATGGGATTTAGGGCTATTGTTTTGCCCTTTGTTTTAGTTTATTCTTTTTATTTCTTCTTCAGAGGAATTAGAAAGAACAGCTGGTTTGATTTTATTTTAGGCGGATTATTTTTTGGTCTAGGTTTTCATACTTATATTTCCTGGCGTCTTGCTCCGGCAATAATAGTTGTTTGGATTTTAGCCAAAATTATCCTCGATCGTAAATTCTGGCATACATATTGGCCAAAAATTTTAGTTTTTATTGTATCTTCAATATTGGCTGCTTTGCCTTTGCTTTATTATTTTTTACTTCATCCAGCGGATTTTATGGGTAGAGCTGGTGATGTTTCAGTTTTTAAACAACCCGGTGCATTAAAATTAATTTTGATAAATTCTTTCAAAGCTTTGGCCATGTTTAATATTTATGGCGATTATAATTGGCGGCATAATTTGTCCGGGGCGCCAATATTCACAATTCCTTTGGGCCTTTTGTTTTTAGGCGGTTTGGTGCTTACGATTGTAAAATTATTCAAAGATTTCAAAAAAAGAGATAATAATAAATTTTTTATTTATTTGTTTTTACTGCTTTGGTTCGCCGTAATGCTTTCGCCAACTATATTATCTTCAGAAGGGATTCCTCATGCTTTGCGGGCAATAGGCGTTATTCCGGTCTGTCTGATTTTTGCCGGGTTTTTCACATATTGGTTATTTAAGTTAAAATTTTGGACCAAATTTAGCAAACAAATAAAAATAATTATGTTGATTGTTTTGTTGGTCTTAATCGGTGGCTTAGAATTCAATCGTTATTTTTTTGCTTGGGTGAGAAGTACAGAGGTTTCCGGAGCATTTACTGAAAATTTGGTAAATATGGGTGATTACTTGAATAGCCTACCAACGCAGAACCCCCAATATGTGGTTGTTAATGAAGGCGGAGTGTTGGCTGATAATCTACCAATGCCGGCTCAAACTGTTAAATTTATCACTTATAATAAAAGCAATCCGACCTACCTTTTACCTGATGATTTAAAAAATATTAAAACTTTCCCCAAAGGATCAGTTATTGCTTTTATGGATTATGATAAGAATTTACTTAGCAACCTAAAAGATCGTTTTCCTACAGGTCAAATAGAAAAAATTGATCTTCAGCCAGGTAATAATAGTGAATTTTTTATTTTTAAAGTTAATTAAGAGGCAATTTATGAGCAAAACAAAAGTTTATGTAATTGTCATTATTTTATTACTAACTATGTTTATTTTAAGCGTGGCCAGTGTTCGAAATGATGCTGTTACTAATGATGAAGCAGCTCATATTCCAGCCGGTTATTCTTATCTAAAAACTGGGGATTATCGTCTGAACCCAGAACATCCTCCTTTAATAAAAGACTTATCCGCCATTCCGCTTTTATTTATAAATATTAAAGCTCCTTTTGATCATCCCAGTTGGCAAAAAGCTGATCAGTGGGAATTTGGCCATCAGTTCCTTTATAAGTATGGCAATAATATTGATGCGATTGCTTTAGCGAGTCGCATTCCGGTTATTCTCTTGATGTTGCTTTTAGGTTTCTATATTTTTAAATGGGCTTCTGAATTATATGGGGATAAAGCTGGTCTATTCGCTTTATTTCTCTATGTTTTGGCTCCTAATGTTTTGGCTCATGGTCGACTAGTTACTACTGATTTGGGCATTTCAGCTATGTTCATTATTGCTTTATATTATTTCTGGCGGTTTATAAAGAATCCATCATGGAAATTTTTAATAATTGCTGGTATCACTTTTGGTCTAGCCCAACTAACTAAATTTAATGGACTTTTAATTATTCCGGTAATGATTATTTTTACCTTCTTAGCCGTTTTTATTGGCCAAAAAGAAATCAAACTGTCAGTGCCTCTTAAGAGACTTTTCAAAAAGCGTAAACTATTACAAAAAGCTTATGTATTATTTTTCGCCCTAATTTTAATTTTTATTATTGGTTATGGTTTGGTTTGGTTAGTTTATATTGTACAGACAGCCAATATGCCGGTAGCGATTCAGCATCAAATAATTAATAGTGGGCTTGACAATGGTGCTACTAAAAATGTACTAAACAGATTAGCCGACATTCCGGTTGTTCGAGCTTTTGATCATTATCTATTAGGTATATCAATGGCTGGTTCCCATACAGTTGGTGGCCATACCATATTTTTCTTAGGACAAATCGGTAACGGTTGGTGGTATTATTTTCCAGTAATTTTTGTTCTAAAAACATCAATCTTAATATTAGGGCTAATACTTACTGGTTTAGTTTTTGCTTGTTATAAATTTATTTCTTCATGGCGAGGCTCCGGTTTTGCTTTTTCATTAGAAAAATACTTCACCGAGCTTATGTTTTTTGCCAGTATCTTTATATTTTTTGCTGCCGGCATGAGAGGTAAGTTAGATCTAGGTGTGAGATATTTATTGCCAGTCTACGCTTTTATTTTTATTCTTTTGGGTGGATTTTATTCGATTATTATGCTTAAATTAAAAGGCCTTGATAATAAAACGAGCCGACGAGGTACTTATTTGGGCTTTCTTTTAACCGGAATTATAATTGTTTGGTATGCGATAAGTGCCTTTTATATTTATCCGTCATATTTGGCTTATTATAATGAAGCAATTGGGCCGGCTAATGGCTATAAGTACGCAACTGATTCTAATCTTGACTGGGGTCAGGACCTGAAAAGATTGAAAATTTATATGGATGATCATAATATTTCCGAAATTAATTTAATTTATTTTGGTCATGCAGAACCCAGTTATTATAATATTAATTACCATAATTATTGGGCCGATGATAAAAATATTAAGGGTTATACCGCTATTTCAGCTACAGCCTTATTACAAACTCGAGATAAAAATGGCGGTTTTTCTTTCCAATGGTTAAAAGATAAGCAGCCGATTGATAAAATTGGTTATTCAATATTTATATACAATTTAAATGGGAACTAATTTATGGGAAAAGAGATTTATTTATCAGTAGTAATGCCTGCTCATAATGAAGAAAAAAGAATAGGGCAGACCCTAGATTCAATTGCTAGTTATTTAAATAAACAAAGTTATGAATATGAAATCATTGTAGCTGATGATGGAAGTACGGATAAAACTGATGAAGTTTCTAGTTCAAGAAAAAACATAATTAAAAATTTGGTGATTAGCTCTAAAAAAGAAGATGGCGAAAGTATGGGTAAGGGGGATGCCGCGCAGAGGGGAATGCTTAAGTCCCGCGGAAAATATCGGATTTTTATTGATGCTGATAATGCAACACCATTTTGGCAGGTTGAAAAATTGCTTGAAGTTATTCAGAAAGAAAATTATAATATTGCTATTGGTTCACGTTATGTAAAAGGCGCCAAGCTTGTTCCGCCTAGAGGTGCTTTTCGGACGTTCATCAGTCGGGGAGGAAATATTATTATTAATTCTTTCTTAGGATTGCCATATAAAGATACTCGTTGCGGTTTCAAATTATTTACTGATAAAGCAGCGGAGAAAATATTTTCTAAAATATTACTTCCAAGTTTTGGTTTCGACGACGAAGTTTTAGTTCTGGCTAAAAAGTTTGACTTTAAAGTTAAAGAAGTGCCGGTCGAATGGCATGAAAAAGGGGAGAGTAAAGTTTCAATAAAAGATATTTTCAAGTCATTTTCCGAAATGTGGCAGATTAAAAAAAACTTGAAATATGGGGAATACGATAACAATTAAAAATTCACCCCGTGAAATCCCGCTTGGCGGGGACGACAAAGTCGTCATTTCACAGGGTAAAGGAGAATAAGATGGGTATGTTAGATCAAGGAAAAATGTTAATGGAAGCCAGGCGTATTCAAAAAGAATTACGTAATACTAAAATTGAAGTTGAAAAAGCTGATGGGCAAATAAAGGTTGTCTTAAATGGTGAACAAAAAGTTGAAGATGTAATAATTAATTCAGAGCTTCTATCTTCAGACAATGAACTTTTGATAAAGAATTCTTTACGTGAAGCATTCAACGAAGCAATTAGAAAATCACAAGCTCTTGCCGCGGACAAAATGAAGGGAATAGCGGGGGACTTAAATATTCCTGGAATGTAGTTTATGGCTTTTCTTCCGTCTTCTGTACAAAACTTGATTGATGAATTAGCTAAGCTTCCTGGCATTGGCCCAAAAACAGCTGAACGATTGGCTTTTTATTTACTAAGATCATCAAATAAAGATATCAATGCTCTTGGACAAGCTCTTTTAAATTTAAAAGGAAAGATAAAAACTTGTTCTCAGTGTTTTAATCTTTCAGAGACTGATCCTTGCACAATTTGTGCAGATAATAATCGCGATACGTCAAAAATTTGCGTAGTTGAAGAACCTCTGGATGTTTTGGCTTTGGAAAAAACAGGCGAATACAAAGGGCTTTACCATGTTTTAGGAGGAGTTATTTCGCCAATTGAAGGAATCGGTCCGGATGATTTGCATATTAAAGAATTTTTACCGAGGTTTTCCAAGAATAAAAATCAAGTTAAAGAAATAATCTTGGCAACTAACCCCTCTTTAGAAGGCGAGGCTACAGCTATGTATTTAAAGAAGCTCTTAGAACCTTTAGGCATTAAACTCACCAGGATTGCGAGGGGTTTACCAATTGGGGCAGAGCTTGAATATGCTGACGAAATAACTCTTTCAAGGGCCCTAGAAGGGAGAAAAGAGTATTAAAAAATCTAATTTTTAGGTATAATGCATTTTGCAGGGAGCAAAATGACTTTAGTTTTATACAACACCCTTAAAAGGAAAAAAGAGGTTTTTAAACCCTTGAAGAAAGGGCAGGTTTTAATGTATGCTTGTGGACCAACAGTTTATGATTATGCCCATATTGGCAATATGCGAACTTATGTTTTTCAAGATGTTTTAAGACGATATTTAGAATATAAAGGATTCAGGGTAAACGAGGTGGTCAATTTGACCGATGTTGACGACAAGACTATTAGGGCATCTCGTAAGCAGGGCGTTTCTTTAGAAAGCTATACCCAAAAATATATTAATGCTTTTTTTGAAGATATTGATGCATTGCATATTGAAAGAGCCCAAAATTACCCCCGAGCCACTCAGCATATTCCAGAAATGGTTGATCTTATTAAAAAATTAGTTCAAAAAGGATATGCTTATCGCTCTGATGATGGTACTTATTATGCTGTTTCAAAATTCAAAGGATATGGCAAACTTGGTCGGGTAAAAATAAAACGTTTGAGGAAAGGAATAAGAATCAATACAGATGAATACGGTAAAAATGAAGCATCGGATTTTGCTCTTTGGAAAACTTGGAATAAGAAAGACGGGAATGTTTTTTGGGCAACGGAAATAGGTAAAGGTCGTCCTGGCTGGCACATTGAGTGTTCGGCCATGAGCATGAAATACCTGGGAACATCTCTAGACATTCACACTGGGGCAGTTGATTTAATATTTCCTCATCACGAAAATGAAATTGCTCAATCCGAAGCAGTAACTGGCAAAAAATTTGTCAAATATTGGCTTCATGGCGAACATCTCTTGGTCAATAATAAAAGAATGGGTAAGTCTTTGAGGAATTATTATACTTTAAGAGACTTACGCTTTAAGGGCTACAATCCGCTCGCTCTGCGTTATTTGTACTTCACTACTCAATACCGTGATAAGCTTAATTTTTCTTTTAGCTCTCTAAAAGCAGCCCAGAAAGCGCTTGATGGTCTTTTTGATTTTGTGCAAAGGTTAAATGAAGTTAAAGAGGAAAAGAAAAATAACAAAGAAGTAAAAACTTTGATTAAAAAAACCAAAAAAGAATTTAAAAAGAACCTAGATGATGATTTGAATATGCCAAAGGCTTTGGCTTCATTTTTCAAATTTATTAAAGCTGTTAATAAATTAATAGAGAAAAATAAATTAGGCCAAAAAGATGCCAAAGCAGTTTATAAGCAAATTGTCGAGTTTGATAGAGTTTTTGGTTTTGGTTTGAAACAAAAAGAACAAAAGCAAGAAGTATTATTATCTGAGGATATAAAATATTTAGTTGATGAGAGGGAGAAAGCAAGAAAAGAGCAAAATTGGGCCAAGGCCGATGCCATCAGAGATCAACTGCTTGATGAAGGAATTGAAGTTGAAGATACTTCTCGTGGTCCAAGAATAAAGAGATTTAGGGCAGAGGAAAGCGAGTAGTTTTTAGGATTTAGTAAATAGTGATTATTTGTTAATTTTGCACTTTTCACTTTTCATTTTCAATTTTTTGATGGGGAGTCGCCAAGTGGTAAGGCAACGGCTTTTGGAGCCGTCATTCGCAGGTTCGAATCCTGCCTCCCCAGCCAGCACGGGCACCAATGAAGGTGACCGTGGTCCCTCAGAAACCCTTAAATGGCTTCAAAAAGAGCCATTTTTTGATTCAAAAAAGCCCTAATCTTCGGACCGTTTTCTTCTTTATTTTCTAGATCTGGCTTTTAGTAATAATTGTCTTATTTTTAAGATATAATTTGATCTTTAAATTTTTCATTAGTTCTTTTTTCTCTCTATTTGGCCCATCTTCAAGTACGTATTTAGCATAAGCTTTTAAGTCAATATCTCTGAAAAGATTCTCCGCATTCTGTTGTCTTAAGATAATGTTAGTAACTCTTTGATATTCAGCAATGTAACTTTTCATTCTTTCAGTTATTTGAAAATGCTTTAGATTAAGTCCTTTCATAAAGATAACTAATTGTTTAATTAAGTCTTCTTCGCTGATGTATTTTTCTTTACATGTATGATCTCTAGACCTAGAGCAGTGATAATAGATATGTTTTCTAATACCATTGTTTTTCAGCTTTCTATATTTTTCTTCACCTAATACACTAGCACCACAGGAAGCACACTTAATCATTTCTTTAAAGACAAATTCTTTACCGCTTTTTGATCTTTGTGGTACTTCTAATTCTTTTTGTACTTTATCGTATAAAGTTTTAGTAATTAATGGCTTATGTAATCCCTTGTACCAGGTACCGCTTTCAGTAGGGTACTCAAATTCGCCATAATAAAATGAGTTCTTAAGCATAATATATATCTGGCTTAAAGTTACTTTTCTGCCTGCCCTAGTTGTAAAACCTTCCTTATCTAACCAAATCTTTAACGTTCTACCGCTATGACCATGATTTGCTACTCTTAAAAACATCTCCTTTATAACCTTAGCTCTTTCTGGATCAACCATAATGTCTCTAACACCATTAAAAGCACGGTTGTAATAACCTAGAGGCGGCATACCAGGCCTCCAGCCCATCTCACACTTGGCTCTAATGCCTCTTTTGACGTTTATGCCTCTATTATCATTCTCGAGCTTTGCTTGGCTGCACAAGATCATTAACAAGAACTTTTCATTAGGATTATTAGTAAAGGTTTGAGAAAAGGTTCTAACCTCTTGTAATTTACCTTGATCCATTAGATCTACTAATATTCCCAAATCACCTGCATTTCTGCTTAATCTGTCTGGTGCCCATGTTAAGATTCCATTAAACTTACCCCGATGTATATCCATTAAAAGCTTGTTGTATATCGGTCTTAAACCCGAATCTTTAGCTGAATGGCTTTCCTTATAAATATCGACTATTTCCAGATTATTGATCTTGGCTAAACCTTTCATTTCATTAATCTGTGAATCAATTGATAAAGCTTGTCTTTCATCGCTTTCAGTTGACTTACGAGCATACAGACAATAGGCGAGTGGTTGATTAGCTACCCCAATCTTGTTAGGTAAAGTTAGTGTACTTTCTTCCATTTTTATCCTCCTTTTTAATTAGTGTGTAAGAGGAAGGATACCGCTAAAAGGAAGGAAGTCCAGACTTATTTTCGATTATATTCTCTTTCATCTTCTTCATCGAGAAATCTATTCCAATCTTTTCTAGATCTTGGTATATCCATAGTTGATTCAGTATATCTATTTCGTGGAGCGAAGATTTCTGCATGGAGTGCTCTACCGAATTTATCGATATCTTCCCCGGTCATATTACAGGTATAGATACGATTTTCCATAATCCCTTGAATGAGTGTAGTTAGTGCATCTACTAAGTCATTTCCTTTTATTGTGCCAAAATTAAGTATTTGCTTTAATAATTCCTCTGCTCCATGTTCTGGGAAAACAATTTTTCCAGAACGAATCCATTCAGAAATTATTATTAATCTAGTTCTTTTGTCATTTTGGCCAATTTTTACACCAATAGCTTTAATGCCCCGATCCACCAGAAGTTGTGTTAGTCCTTTTTGTGTTCCTACCTCTTCTATAAAAGCAGTGCGGTTGATATTTTCACCAATAGATTTGACAATAGTACAGATATTATCAAAAGTTACTGGTAGTCTCATGTGCTTATTTATCGGGTTTGGCAAAATGTAGATTTTTTGCTTTTCACCACTGCCAATGATCTTTGCGCAAACGATAGCCGTATTATCTGCCTTTTCATTTTCAGAAGTTGCTAAATCAACGCCGCAAGCAAAAGCAAATCCTTGATTTCTAAGTTTCTTTGGTAGTTCCTGGTAGGAATGAATCCAGCCCTTTTCAATAACTGGTTCTTGATCATCGATTATCCTTAAAAGGTATTCTCGGGACCAGGCAAACTTATTGCCTACTCGTTTTTGTTCTTCTTCGATTTCTTGCATGTTTCGATACTTTCCGGGCCAAAGAATATTTTGATTATCATCCATAATAGGGTATTCTCGATAGATGCCAGATCTTTCACCAGAAGATATTTCTGATTCAAGTCTTTTGATTAAAGAATCTTCATGAAGTAAATTGCCAACCACTACAATTTTAGTTTTTTTTGAGCCCAAAGGGACTATTTCTGAATTGAACCAATTATAAGTTTTATCACGGCCTTCTCTGGTTTTTACTGATGCAGTATCTTCAATATCATCACAGATAATCAAGCCTGGTCTATGTTCGTCAAATCTAGTACCGCGGATGCTCTGTTCTGTTGATACGGCAACCACTTTAGCATTATATTTTGGGATAATTAACGCGCCAGTGTTCCAGGTGAAATCTTCCTGAAATGGCCCAAGGTCATTTTTTAAAAGCGTATTTGTTTCAAGCTCTCTTTTTAAATTAGCGAAGTGTTGCTTGGCTTGATCTTGGGTTTGACTAACAATGAGTACATATTTCTTTTGCGGTGAACCAAGAATCGACCACAGCACATACGAAAGAGTCATTATTGTGCTTTTGCCACTGTCTCTAAATGCGGTTATTACTGAGAGCGGCTGATTTTCATCTTCAGTAATATCAAACATTTCTCTATGAAACGGTGCTATTCGATAGGTGATATACTTACTGAAATAGGTAAAGAAAAAATAGAAGTGGCTTCTTCTTACTAGTTCTCTTCTAGTGTCAGGATTTCTTAAAACCCTTTCAACAAAGCGATCGACTTCTTTTTCGGAATTATTCTTTTTCATTCTTAACCTCCTTCAGGTCTGCAAGCATCAGCGCTCTTTTAATATCGTCTTCTTGCTTGGGCGTTAACTCCTTACTTGTTGCGATTTTTCCTTTAATTTCCAATTTATTCGAGTAGATTGAACTATTATGATTGAGCCAGTAGTATATGCTCGATAGATTGCCACTTTGGATGGCCGCCAACAATTTTGATTCAGCAATTTCATTAACAAGTTGACGCCCCTCGCTAATCGCTTCATCAGCTTCTTGCCCAAACTTTTTGTCTTGGTTTTTCATGCGGTAAAATGTGGCTCGACTTACGCCTAATTTCTCACATATTACCTGAACGATTGGAGTTCTTTTTAGCTGTTCAATAAACAGCTCTTTAGTTTTCTTCTGATTTATCATATATTCTCCTTTTTGGCTTTTATGCCGCTTAGTTTTGTATACCTTTTTATGATTGTTTCGCAATATTTGGCGTCAAGTTCAAAACCGAAACAATGTCTCTTTGTCTGTTCGCAAGCGAGTAAACAGGTACCGCTACCCAGAAAGCCGTCATAAACAATATCTCCGATCTCAGTACTATTTAAGATTAAGTTTCTGATCAGACCAATAGGTTTCATGGTGGGGTGAAGTTTGCTTTTATGAGGTTTCGGGTAGTTTAATACGCTTTTGTCTTTTGACTTTCTAAACCTGTGAGTACCATACCATCCATAAGCTATTAATTCGTGCATGGGGAGATAATCCATTCTACCAACGACAGCATGATTTTTGATCCAAATTAGAAGTTGAGCAAAATGAAATCCAGCGTCTTTAATACCTTCTCTCATGGCAAAGATCATTTTGTCAGAGTTAAAAATATAAAACGCATTTTTACTATCGAGATATGTTTTTACTGCCTCAAGCCATTTCTTTGTAAATGCCCGATATTCTTCCTCGGTTTGTTCGTGGTCGTTAATGATGTCTCTTTGCTTTAAAGTATCACCATTTAAGAATTTTTTAGATCTAACTACAGAAACCGCGTATGGCGGATCACAATTTATAAGCTGTATTTTTTCTTTACCCAAAAGTCTTTTTATATTCTTTGTGTCACTACAATCACCGCAAAGAATTCTATGGTCACCGAGAATTATAAGGTCGCCCTCTTTAATTTTCATTTTCACCTCCTTTAATTAGCTTTGCTTTATTTCCCGTGAGTAACTCATATCTCTTGATGGCAATATCACAAAACCGAGGTTCGAGTTCGGCCATGTAGCATCTGCGTTTTAACTGCTCGCAAGCCGACATCTGACTTCCTCCACCCGAGAACATATCGAGTACTATGTCATTTGGTTTTGTGCACCTACGCAGTGCTTTTTCGTAAAGTGTCGGGGGTTTTGATGTTGGGTGTGCGTATTCCGAGATTGGTAGTCGCTTAACGAGCCATATGTCCAATAGGTCAAGTAGATCGTCGATCGTTCGGTTTCCAGTACCCACCTCTTTGTTTAATATTTCGTTTAAGTTGTTAATCGGTGCGAGATATGGATTCCCCCGCGTACTATAGACAACCGCTTCGTAACATTTTGAAAATGCCACCTGTGGGGTTGGATTCTGGTTATTCTTAATCCATAGGCAAACTCGCCTGTTGGTTAGCCCGATTTCCGAGTAAATACTTTGTAAAAGACCGATATATCTTTGATCGCAGAAGTAAAAACAGTGAACGTCTTTTTTTGATACCGAAAGTCCGTTCTTAATAGTTGTCTTCAGTAAGTCTCTGTATTCTTCTTCGCTTCTGCTATCCTCAACTACTGCGTGATATTTATCTTTTTTACCGAGGCCTTTGGAGTAAGAATATGAGATATTATAAATTGGATCTGAATTTATCATGCTTGCCCTGTCATTTCCGAGAAGTTTCTTAATAACCTTAAGGTCCTTGGAATTACCGCAGATAAGTCTATGGCTCCCGAGTTGGTATAAATCTCCCGGCTTCGTTTTTGGTTCGGTTATAAGCTCCGCTTCTTTTATTTCATCAAACTCATCGTCATCTACCGACAGAGCATCACTCCAAATCGACGATAAGTCGCTTTCATCGAAACCTATATCTAGCAGCGTTTCGATATTAAAATTCTTGAGCTCTTCATAATCCCATTCGCCTTCAACTCGATTTAGAGTGAGCAGGATACGTTTTTCCTTTTCTATATCTGCAACTGAAATATAATTTACGGGCACTTTTTTATAACCAAGTTTTTTCAAAATAAACAATCTGAAATGACCCGATAAAAGAACATTGAACCTGTATGTTGCAGAATTTACAAGCAATGGCGATATAACTCCATATTCTTTTATGCTTTTTTCTAAATCGCGAATAGCTTTTTCCGGCCAATAGCGTGGATTATGTTCATTCTCTTTCAACTTATTTACATCCACATAAACAGTGTTTAATTTGTTTTGTTGTTTTATCATAAATACCTCCTTTTAAATTAGTTAATAAAACAAAAAGGGACACAAAGATAAATTTCAAAGATAAACTTTGAGAAAAATCTTCATGCCCCTAAGGGACACTCTAAGAGATTAAGTTTTTCCTTACTAATCAAGTTACATTGTGGAACCCGCCTGAGGCTAAATTAGTAAAGGTACAAAGGTACAAATTAAAACATTGTACACTAAAAATGTATCATACAAATTAAATCTTGTCAAGCCACTAATTGTATAAATATTAGTCTGAAATAACAAAGCTTTAGAAAATACTTTAGATATTCCAAAATGAATGCTAATATGTAATTGTTGAAAATTAATTTACCTAACCCTTATAGATATTTATAAGGTATGGTGCAAAAATCTCATCCCTGATATTAAGCTCCTCGTCAGAGCTCAGGGATGAGTCTTTAGCCGAAAGGTTATTGGGTGGCGTAAGCCATTTCTGGCGGGGAGCTTTTTGCATCCGCCGGAAAAAGAAGAAAAAATATGTTTAAAGATTTAAAAATAACCAGGCCATCCCAAAAAGAAGTTAAAAGGCATCTTAAGTTATGGTATTCATTTGAAAATTATGCTTTACAAGAAAATAGTTTGACAAAATTATTTACAAAAACTTATCCGTTAAATAATAATTTTAGTGATGTTTTGATAAAAGCATCTGCCTTAAATGATCTTTATAATACAAACATTTATTCAACATTTACCGTTGCTAAACATATTCTAACCTTAAAGATCGATAAAGATATTAGAAAAGGCAATTTAGTAATAGTAAATAAAATTGCTGATATTAAAATAAATAGTAAGAAAAGAATAAACTTTTACTCATTTGCAACAAAATATTGTAGTCATCATAAGCCAATGATTTACCCAATATATGATTCATATGTAGGGAAAACGTTGATATATTTTAAAAAGAAAGACAATTTTTATAATTTTTCGCAGCGAGATTTAAAGACATATGCAACATATAAAAACATTCTTATAAATTTCAAAAAGCACTATGGTTTAGAAGCTTTTAATTTAAGGCAAATCGATAAATATTTATGGCAAGTCGGAAAAAAGTATTTTTCGAAGAAATATTAATGAATGATCGATATTACGAAGGTCAAATGGAACAAAGGGCTCTCTTTATAAGGGAGCTTTTATTGAGCCATTAAGGATAAAAGAGTAAAATTAGAGTAAAGAATTAAAATAATTGGAGAATAAAAATGAACGAAATTGAAGAAAATAATCATAAAGATATTGACTTTGAGAAAGAACTTTGGAAAGCAGCTGATAAACTCCGAGGCAACATTGATGCTTCAGAATATAAGCATATTATCTTAGGGTTAATTTTTTTAAAGTACATTTCTGACTCTTTTAATAAAAGGCGTCAATTACTTGAGACATTGACCGCAGATCCACATAATAAAAAATATTACATTTCTAATGAAAAATCTCGTGAATCTATAATTAACGATAAAGATCAATATAAAAGCCAGGGTATTTTCTATGTTCCAGAAAAAGCGCGTTGGGAATTTCTACAAGCAAATGCCAGTCAATCAGATATAGGTAAAATCATTGATCAGGCAATGGAAGAGATTGAAAAAGAGAATCCTAAACAACTAAGTGGCGTATTGCCAAAAATTTATACAACAACATCATTAGAGAGTCATATCCTAGGAGAACTAGTAAATCTTTTTTCCAAGCTTAGTTTTGATCATGATATTGATAAGGAAAAAGATATCTTGGGTCGCGTTTATGAATATTTTTTAGGACAATTTGCTTCAGCTGAAGGGAAAAGAGGAGGTGAATTCTATACACCTCGTTCGATTGTTCGACTTTTAGTAGAAATTCTTGAACCATTTGAAAATGCACGAGTTTTTGACCCTGCCTGTGGTTCTGGCGGAATGTTTGTCCAATCAAGTGAATTTTTAAGAATTCATCAAAAAGATCCAACTAAAATTGCTCTTTTTGGTCAAGAAAGCAATCCAACAACTTGGCGACTTTGCGAGATGAATTTAGCAATTAGAGGTATTTTTGGACAAATTGAAGTAGGTGATTCTTATCATAATGACAAGTTTCCTGATCTTCGGGCTGATTTTGTTCTAGCCAATCCACCTTTTAATGGTAGTGATTGGGGAGTAGATCGAATTAATGAAAAAGATCCACGTATAAAATACGGAATTCCACCCAAAGGGAATGCTAATTTTATGTGGATTCAACATTTTGTTTATCATCTAACGCCGAATGGTATGGCAGGATTTGTGATGGCTAATGGCGCTTTGGCAGTTTCTGGCAAAGAAGGAGAAATTCGGCAAAAAATAGTTGAAGATGATTTAGTAGATGTAATTATTGCTTGCCCACCAAAACTTTTTTATAATGTCTCACTTCCAGTTTCTCTTTGGTTTCTGACTAAGAATAAAAAGAATGGCAGATTCAGAAACAGAGAAGGTGAAACACTTTTTATTGACGCTAGAGAAACATTTGAGCCAATTTCTCGAAAGCAAATTACTTTTACTGATGACAATATTCAAAAAATTGCCGGAACAGTTCGAGCCTGGCGAGCTGAGAAACTTTCGGATAAAACTTTAGCTGGTAGTAGAATTGAAAAATACAAAGATATTCCTGGATTTTGCAAGACAGTAAAAATAGAAGAAATTGCCAAAAATGGATATGTTTTAGCTCCAGGTCGCTATGTTGGGATTACACCAGAAGAAGATGATGGGATTCCTTTTAAGGAAAAGATGGAGAAATTAAATTCAGAATTAAAAAAATCTTTCAAAAAATGTGATAACTTAGAAGAAGAGATACTAGACAATTTTAAAAAATTAAAGGTTTAAAAATGGAATTCTTTTCGAAAATACCCGACATATATAAAGGTGCTATTTTAACCTTTTTCACATTAGTATTAATCGAATTTATTAGAAATATGATCGATAGAAAAAGTTTAAAAAAAAGTTTTATTATTTTTGTAAAACTTGAGTTGTCGACTATCTTAAAAAGCTTAGAAAGGATTAAGTTAAAAATTTCCGAGCAAAATTTTTTTGATTTCACTTATTTGATTGAAATTGAAAAAAATCTTACAGAACTTGAAAGAGCTAGGGCTAGTGCAATATATATTTCGGAAAGTAAACAAGCGAATTATTTTGATTTAGTTGTTGAAGTGAGATCATTTGTAAATGAATGTCGTTTTGTTCAAAATATTTATTATGATCACAAGAACTTATTTGAAGGAAGAAAAGATTCAAGGGATATTAATCAGATATTCGCTACAGCGCAAGAAAATCAACATTTCTTTGATCAGAAGAAGGTTGAGAAACTAGTAGCAATATCTGATCTAAAAAATAAACTTGAAAAATTTATTGATGAATTATGATTGTTTAAAAAAAATAAAAACTTGATATAGAAATTTTAAATAATTTAAAGAAAATAAATTATTAAATATGCTTTTAATAGTAGGTGGTGAATTTAAAGATGAAGAGTTAAAAGAATTATCACAGCTTTTACGTGATCATAATATTGAAGTTAAAATAGGAAAATATAAAGCCTTTCATCTAGAAACAAAAGAAATAGTAAAATTTATTTTCCAAGGTTTTAGTTCCTTTGCTTTTATAAGAGATGGTATTTTATTTGATACTTTAAAATATTCTATTAAGAAAGCTTTTACTTGGGTTAGAAATAAAAAAGGATCCAAAACGAAAATTCAAGCAGGGGCAATGATTAGTTTTAAAAATAAAGAATATCCAGTAACAGTTAATTTCGGTATCCCTGAAGAAAGTGTAGATTTATTTTTTGAAAAAACAAAGAAAGTTGTAACAGTTAAATTTCTTAAAGGAATTCAACAAAAAGAAATTGTGTCCATTACTTGGGATGACAAAAAACAAGAAGTTAGAATATTGAGATTTTAAATGATAAAAACAAAATCACAATCTAAAAATTGGCGGAAGTTGAAGTTAGGGGAGGTTTTGGAATTGAAATACGGTTTTGGGCTTACTGAAAATAGAAGAAGTAGTGGCAACGTGCCAGTTTTTGGATCCAGCGGTATGGTCGGTACCCACAATAAGCCTGCAGTAGAATCTAGCGGCATAATAGTCGGACGCAAAGGGCATGTTGGTAGTGTTAATTATTCAGAGAAGCCATTTTATCCGATTGATACGGTTTATTATGTGGATCAATTAAAAATTCCTGGAGATCTTAAGTTTTTCTATTATTTTTTGCAGAGAATTCCGTTTCAGAAAATTGGAAGTGATGTTGGGGTGCCTGGCTTGAATCGTGATATTGCATATGGGTTGGAGATTGTAATTCCCGAAAACATCACAGAGCAAAAACGTATTGCTTCTATCCTTTCAGCTTTTGATGACAAGATTGAGTTGAATAATAAAATTAATCAAAATTTGGAACAACTGGCACAGGTGATTTTTAAGGAATGGTTTGTGAAATTTAGATTTCCCGGACATGAAAAAGTAAAAATGGTTGACCTGCCCGTCGAAGCCTCGGCGCAGGCGGGTTCTGAATTAGGAAAAATTCCGGAGGGATGGGAAATAAAAAATCTGGAAGAGATAGTTGAAATAGAATATGGGAAAGGTCCAGCAAGCAAAGATTTAAAGTCAAAAGGTTATCCAGTTTATGGGGCAAATGGAATTATTGGTTATCACAATGATTATGAATTTGAAAATCCGCAAGTTATTGTTGGTTGTAGAGGTGTTGTGGGAAGTTTATTTAAAACACTACCAAAATCATCCATTACGCATAATTCTTTGATTCTAAAGCCAATTGCGATAGAAAAATTCTATCTTTTTTATTTGTTAAAGCAATCTAATTTACAATCAATTGTTGGCGGTTCTGCCCAACCACAAATCACGATAAAGGATTTATCACAACTATCAGTATTATTTGCTAAAAAAGAAATAAGGAATAAATTCGAAGAGATCGTTAGTAATTTAGAGGATAAATTATTTAATACAATATATGAAAATCAAAAATTAGCATCTCTGCGTGATTTACTTTTACCAAAATTAATGAGTGGAGAAATAAGGGTATGAATACGTATACCGATGAAATGAAAAAAGAATTAGATTATATAGAGAAGTTGATATCTACACCAAACATTATTAGGGATCATGCCATAAATTCATTAAAAAATTTTAAGGATTCAGATTTAAAAAATACCGAACAAATTAAGCTTAAAAATGCAATACAAAGCATAGAAAATATTTCTAATAAAAGTATAAATAAATCATATGGAATTATTTATAATCAAATTTGTATTCTAGCTGTTTCTGCCTTATCTGCTGTTTTAGAAAAATATTTTATTAATATGACAAAACAGTTTGAAAAAATAAGATTACCAAACGATTTAAAAATTAGTTTATACGAGATAAAAGAATATGAATTTGATATGAAGAAAAATCTTGGAAATATCATTTTAAAAAAAGATAATTCAATAAATTTTCAAGATTTAAAAAGTGTTTTAAGGGCTTACGAAAAGTATTTTAATAAGAATATAAAGTTAGACGATGAACTTAAAAATAATATTATTTTTTATCAACAATGTAGACACGTTTTAGTACATAAAAATGGTATTGTAGATGAAGATTTTATACAACGTATAAAAAATTGTAATATTAAAAAATATAAGAAAAAGAATAAAATACAGCTTAATAAAAACGACTGGGAAAAAATAAAAAAATATTTTTGTTCATTTATGAATAAGTTAGATAGTGAATAAATTTTAAAATATATAGGAAATAAAAATGCCAAACTTAAATGAAGACACATTAACCGAACAACCAGTAGTTGAATGGCTCAAAGAGCTTGGTTTTGACTATGAATTTGGGCCGGATATTTCGCCAGGTGGAACTTTTCCTGAGCGAGACTCTTTTCGCGATGTTATTTTAGTTAAAAGATTGCATCGAGTAGTAAAAAAATTAAATCCTGACTTGAATGATACTGCAATCGAAGATGCAATTTCAAAAATTGTGAAGTTTGAATATCCAAATTTAGATATCGCCAATAAAGAAGTTTATAAAATGCTGGTTGAAGGAGTAAAAGTTGAAACAAAAGATAGAGAAGGTAAGAAAAAGGGTGAAATTGTTAAAATTTTTGATTTTAAAAATCCAGCTAATAATGAATTCTTGGTAGTCAATCAGTTTGCAATTCAGGGACCAGAAGAAGTTAAACGACCAGATTTAGTAATTTTTGTTAACGGAATTCCTTTAGCAATTTTTGAACTCAAAAGTCCCACCAATGAAGATGGAACAGTAAAAACCGCCTATAAACAACTTGTAAAAGATTATAAAGAAAATATTCCTGAAATTTATAAATATAATCAGATTTTAGTGGTTAGTGATCTTATGGAAGCTAAGCACGGAACACTGACTTCACCTTGGGAATGGTTTTCGGTTTGGAAGGGAATTGAAAGTGAAGATGAAAAGAATGAAGGAATATCAGAACTGGAAGTTTTGGTTAGAGGAATTTTTCATAAAGTAAGATTCTTAGATATTTTTGAGAATTTTATTGTTTTTGAATCAGAAGGCGACAAAGTTTCCAAGAAAATGTGTCTTTATCATCAATATTTTGGAGTTAATAAAGCGGTTTCGGAAACTTTACGAGCAATTGGCCCGGAGGGGGACAAAAAAATTGGTGTATTTTGGCATACCCAAGGAAGCGGAAAATCTCTTTCTATGGTTTTTTATGCGAATAAAACTAAAAGGTTGAAAGAACTAGCTAATCCAACCTATATTTTTTTAACCGATCGTAATGATCTTGATAATCAGCTTTATAAAACATTTGCACGATCTGGTTATCCTTTTGCCAAGCAAGCCGAAAGTATTGCTGGTTTAAAGAAAAAATTGACTACACCAGCCGGTGATATAATTTTTACCACAATTCAAAAATTTTCAACAGAGGCACAAGAGTCATATCCACTAATTTCGGAAAGAGTTAATATTATTGTAATTGCTGATGAGGCGCATCGGTCTGAATATGCAAAATTAGCTGGAAATGTTAGAAATGCGCTACCTAATGCTTCATTTATGGGTATTACGGGTACGCCAATTAGTCTTCATAATAGGGATACGCAATTAGTTTTTGGTAAATATATTAGTGCTTATCAAATTAATCAATCAGTTGAAGATGGTAATACTGTTCCGATTTTTTATGAAGGAAGATTAGTTCCTTTGCATTTGGCTAATAAATTCATTGATTCTGAAGTTGAAGATATAATTAGTGAAGAAGAATTTGAAATAAAGGAAAATTTAAAAAGAAAATGGGCAAGACTAGAGCAAGCAGTTGGGGCTGAAGGCAGATTAAATAAAGTGGCTGGAGATATTGTTAAACATTTTAATGGTCAGGGATTTGAAGGCAAGGCGATGGTAGTAACAATGAGTCGTCGTATTGCCGCTAAAATGTATGAACTTATTTCAAAAATTCCAGAAGCTCCAAAAAGGGCAGTTGTTATTTCAAAGCTTGATGAATATAAAAGTCAGGTTCAAAAAGAATTAGATTCCAAAGAAATAGAAAAACAATTTAAAGACCCAAATGATCCATTAAAAATGGTAATTGTTTGCGATATGTGGTTGACCGGTTTTGATGTTCCACCACTTCGAACTATGTATATTGATAAACCATTAAGAAATCATACATTGATGCAGGCAATTGCTCGGGTTAATCGTGTATTTAAAGATAAAAATGGTGGGCTAATTGTTGACTATATCGGTATTGCCGATAACTTGAAGAAATCCTTAAGTATATATAGTTCTGATATAAGAAAAGAGGCTTTAATTCCTATCGAAGAAGCAATTACCAAAATGCTCGAAAAATATGATGTGGTTAAGAATTATTTTGTTGGAATAGATTATTCTGCATGGCGAAGGATGAAACCAATTGATCTTGCTCAACTATTTCAGAAAGCAGTTAATATGGTTATAACAGATGAAAAAACTGGAATGATTAATGAAGAAAAACAGAAAAGATTTTTAAATGAATCAACTCATCTTTTTAAACTTTTTGCATTAGTTTCGCCTCATAAAGAAGCTAACGAAATCCGCAATGATGTAGAATTCTATCAAGCTATTAAGAGAAATGTTATTAAACGTACAATTACCTCAATAAAAGATATAGATGAAGATATTGATACAACAGTTCGAGAGCTTGTTTCTAAAAGTATTGCCGCTGAGGGGGTAATTGATATATTTGCTATGCAAAAGAAAGGAAAACCAGAGATTTCAATTTTTGATGATAAATTTTTAGAAGAAGTTAAAAAATTAGAATATAAAAATGTTGCGATTCAGACATTAAGAAAATTGTTAAATGACGAAATAAAAATGCGAATGAGAAAAAATATTATTAGATATAAATCTTTACTAGATATGTTAGAAAAGGTAATTGAAGAATATGAAAATAATATTATCAATTCAGCTAAAGTTATTGAAAAATTAATTCAGTTGGCGAAAGAGATTAAGCAGTCAGAAAAATCAGGAGAAAAGATTGGCTTAACAGAAGAAGAGTTAGCTTTCTATGATGCAATTTCGGCTGGTAAAAAAATTATAGATAAAGATGAAAAATTAAAAGAAATAGTTAAAGAACTGGTTAAATCCATTAAAAGAGACTTAACTGTTGATTGGTCGAATAATGAAGTAATAAAGGCAAGAATTAGAAGTAATATCAAGATGATTCTTTTAAGAAACGATTTTGCATTAGAAGAAAGTGAAAAAATATCAGACTTGATATATCAGCAAGCGTTTTCTCTTTACCGAGATTATTCGCCAGTCCTATAAAAATAGTAGAAAAAAATGTTTGATCTAATTGAAATTATTAAAAACAATAATAATTATAACGAGATATTGAATGTAGGAGCTATGTTTAGCGGGACTGTTCTTGCTGTATTCTTTACTCTGATTTCGCTTCCTCTACAAAACATACTTAGTAGATATTCACAAGACTTAATCAAAAGGGTATGGAGAGATCCCATATTTATTACTTCATTTATTTTTCTGGGTACTACATTTATCTATAATTTAGCTCTTTTGACCTTTGGAGCTTCTCCGGATTTAGTAATGATAAGTTTTGGTTTAGGGATAATTTCGGTCTTAACCCTGTTTTTACTAGTATTCCATACATTCTTTTTATTAGATGTTAGGAACCAAATTACTGAAACAACATCTAGAATTAGAAGAAAGATAAAAAAGAAAATCGTAGAGAGTGAAAAGAAAAGAGATAAAGAATATTTAAAATTTAAAGAACTAATCAAAAACCATGAAAATAATTTATCGACTGATTTGAGAAAAGTCTATATAAAATTTTCCGTTGATGATTCAGTAACAAGCTGGCTTAGATCTGAAACTGAGATAGTTATTGATATAACCCAAAGAGCGATTCAGGACAATAGATTTGAAGTGGTTAGGTCTGCTCTAAGGGATATTGTTGGATTGGCAGAAGAATATATACAAGCTCGCTTAGAATATAATTCAGAACAAGATAAATTTATAACTTATCTTCACGAAAAATTGATAGATATGAAGAATCTAGCTCGTAAAGATACTCATCCTGAAATTATACTATCTATAGCAACAACGGCAAAAGATATAGCAGTTGCTACTTTGAGTATATGTCCCATAAGATCATCCGCCGGCGAAAACTATATGCCGCTAGGTTTTATAAACCTTTTAAAGAACATATGTTTGAGTGAAGAAATATTAAAGGAAACATCTTATGCGCCCATGATGACTATAAGTTATCTTGTTGACATTGGTAAAGCTGCGGTTGATAAAGAATTTCCTCGGACTGCTAATTTAATATCTGACGCTCTTGGAGAAATCAGTAGGACGACTACTAAACTACATTCTTATTTTACAGATGTGATTTCCGCAAAAGCTAATTGGGGCTTGGCCGCCTTGTTGGATTATATGCTATTTAATCAGGATAAGATAAGAATTAATAGAGAGTTTGCTTTAAAAGAGATTGTAAATGAAATTAACAAAAGTATAAAAACTTATTTTGAAGATGATGAACGTTATCAATATTCTTTAAGGGCTAATATAAAGACATTTTTCGGACCACTTTCCACAGAAGAGCATGGGGTTGCCACTATTTTTATACGATCGCTACAGATAAAAAGAAAAAATGAAAAGGAATATTGGTATTTATTAGAAGTATTAGAAAAATTTCTTATAGAGTTAAATCAGAATATTATGATGGGCATGGATCATAGAAAATATATAGACATTAAAGAGATGCTGGAGCATCTCTATATGATCGGAGTGGTACTTACGGGATTCATAGAAAGAGTCAAGGAAGAAAATATCAAGAGTAAGGCATTGAAAATCCTTAGAGAACATTTTTCGTACCCCTTCATAAATGCAATTTCTATGTCTTTTAAACGTGATGATAAATATAATATTTTTTACGATGATTACATTGATACATTTTTTTCACTCATCGGTGTTATTTTCTTCAAAAACAATAAAAATGAGTTTAATGAAACTATAGAAGACTGGACAACAAAAATTATAGAAATTATTCAAAGACACAAACAGAATATTTTTATAATTCATGATGGGGAAAAATTTCTAAAATATGAAATCATTCATCCATTATCAGATTTATACAAACATTTGAGATTATTGGGCGTATGGTTTGTAAAATATTCGCCCAAAAGTAAGTTTCTGAGTTCTATAATAAAAGAATTCAAAAATCAACCACCAGAATTAGTTCCAAAGGCACCTTTCGGTGAGGACGTGAGATATCCTAAATCATTGTTGGGCGAAACGTGGGCAGTAAGAAGACCATATCTGCCATTTAATCCCAGCTACTTTGATAAAATTGATAAAGCTTTGTGCGAACAAAAAGCAATTGAAGAATTTGAAAAGAAATTACAAAAAGGTAAATAAATATAGTGAAATATCTCAAGAAAGAATTCTATTATAGTGATCTTTATGATTGGCACACTGTTAAAGATTGCCGGTGTTGGATTCAGATGGTGACTGAAAGAGGGTTGCCCAACGAAGCTGAGAAGTTAAGCAAGAAAGAGCAGAAACAATTTGCTTCTGCTATCATTGATGTACCTCTTTACTTCAGGACAGGCGAACGTTATCTCAAAAAACCAGATTTAATCAATAAATGGATGGATAAAGATCAAGCTAAAGATGATTTTATTAAAAATCACCAAGCACCTATCAGTTACTGTCCTAAATGCAACCGTCAGATGAAACTTGTAATAGATGATCTTTGTTCAGATATTGATGACTCAAATTTAAGAATGCTCTTTATTTATCGTTGCGATCCCTGTAAAGAGAAGAAGGGATTATATAACGATGGGGAGCCTTATGTTTTTAAAGACGATTTTTGCCCCAAGTGCCATTGTACTTGGCAGCCGAAACATATTAAATCCAAAGACAAAATAACCACCAAAAGTAACTGCGATGCCTGTGGTTATAAAGAAGAAAATGTCCTTGATTTAACCGATAAGCCTTTTAGAGATAAAACTGATCCCGAGTTTGCCAAAGATAAAGCTAGGTACTGCCTTTCTGAAAAAGAAGGCGAAGAATACCAGCGTTTTAAAACAATTGAGTACCCGCGAATAAAAAAATTGGTTGATAAAGGGAAAGATGAAGAAAAGCATAAAGAAATCTATAAAAAAGCTAGAAATATTAAAAAGTTAACTATATCTGAACTATCCGATCTATTGGCTAAAGAACTTGAAAAGGTAGACTATAAAAGCCTTGTTATTACCAATACTGAAGTAAGTAGAGACTTAATCATTACTTTCACAATCCAAGATATTAAACATGGCAGAGATGAAGGCACAAGTAGGAGTGATCTTAAAAAATCTCTAACAAAGTTGCTTAATAATACCAACTGGAAGTTAATGAGTGACGGTATAAGCTATAAGCTGGGTTTACTTTCTGGACGACTTCGAGGAATAGACCAAGAAGAAGTATTAGTTAATGAGATTAAAGAAGCAAAAGGAATACATATTAACGGCTCTGTAAAGCCGTTTTTGTGATATAATTAAATCAATAATCAATAATCAATAATCAATAATCAATAATCAATAATCAATAATTAATAAAAAAAGGAAACTATTATGACCAAAGAAGAAGATTTTGAAAAAGAGTGTGAAGAAAAATGGGAAAAGAAGTTTGAAAAAAAATTTGAGAATTGGGGAAAATGCGACAAATGGCAAAAGCATCCCGGCGGATTTATGGGTGGAGGATTTTATTTTCTTGCTTTCATTGGTGCAGCAGTTTATTACATTCAGCAATCAACGAGTTTTGGGATGGGCATTTTAGGGCTTTTACAGGCACTTGTTTGGCCAGCTATGCTTATTTATAAAGTTTTTACATTATTAAAAATGTAGTAATGAGACAAGAATTACTTTCTCTTATAGGGTGTCTCAAATGTCTTGTCTCATTTCGCCCAGAACGGTACTGGACCGTAATGCCCAGCCCTTCAAAGGTTAAAACACATTGATCAAGTAGGATATTCTAAGGTTTATTTTCCAAACACTATTTATTCTCGTTTTGAACATTCTCTAGGCGTTTGTATTCTTTTAAGTAAATTCAATGCTTCTTTAGAAGAGCAAGTGGCCGGATTAATTCATGATGTTTCACATTCTGCTTTTTCTCATTGCGTTGACTATATTTTAGATGAGGGCTCGGAAAAAGAGCACAATCATCAAGATAATATTTTTAGAGACTTTGTTAATAAAACAGAGATTCCTAGTATTTTCGATAAGTATAATATCGACACAAACTATATTTTAAACGAACATAACTTTCCTTTACTTGAAAGATCTTTGCCAGACTTATGTGCTGATAGGCTAGACTATTCTTTAAGGCAGGCATTGACTGAAAAGGAAAAAAGCCAGAATGAAATTAATTCTTTTTTAGAAAATTTAGTGGTTGAAAATGATTATTGGGTTTTTAAGAATTTTGAGATTGCATACGAATATACTAGATTATTTTTTAAATTAAATACAGATTATTTTGCTAGTTTTAATGCAGCTAAAATGTTTCGTACAGTTGGCGATCTAATGAAATACGCCCTAGAAAAGGAATATATTAATAAAGATGATTTGTATACAACTGATCAGCAGGTTTTAAATAAAATTAAGAAAAATATAAATAAAGATCCAGAATTAAAATTATTATTTGATAGAATGGATGGTAAAATTAAGATAACTAATAATCCTGATAATTGCGATGCTCAAGTTTTTTGTAAATCAAGAATAGTTGATCCGCTTTGTAAGTATAATGGCAAAATTAGAAAAGTTTCTGAAATTGATACAAATTGGAAAAAGATTGTTGAAAAAGAATTAAAACCCAAAGCATATTTTATAAAGTTTGAAAAATAATACATGGATCATGTAGCAATAATGAAAAAATCTTGGGGGCTAACTCAAAAAATCTTATCAGGAGAAAAGAAAATTGAGTCACGATGGTATAAATCGAGATGTTCTCCTTGGGGTAGAATTATAAAAGGGGATACTGTTTATTATAAAGATTCCGGAGAACCAGTTACCATTAAAGCTGAAGTAGAAAAAATCATTTCTTTTTCTGATCTGTTTCCTAAGAAGGTTAAACAGATTTTAAATAAATATGGCAAAGATGACGGGATTGAAGAAAATAAAATAACAGATTTTTTTAATTTACTTAAAAATAAAAAGTACTGTCTTTTAATATTTTTAAAAAATCCTGAAAAAATAAAGCCATTTGAGGTTAATAAAAAGGGATTTGGTATGATGTCAGCTTGGATTACAATAGAAAATATTAATGAAATAAAAACCATATCATGAAAATATATATTACTGCTCCATTCAAAAATGAAGAAAATAAAGATGCAATAGAAAAAATGTGTAATCTGGTAAAAGAATCTGGGTTCGAAGATTTTTGTTTTATTCGTGATATTGAAAATTACCAAAAAATATTCAATGATCTACATGAATTGATGGATAAGACAAAGGAAGAATTATTAAAATGCGATGGTCTTTTAATTGATGTTTCAGATAATCCTTCAAGCGGTCAGGCAATAGAAGCCGGGATGGCTTATATTCTTAATAAGAAAATTATAATCATTGCGAAAAAAGGGACTACTATCAAAGATACAATGAAAGGTATTACAGATAATTTGATTGAATATGAAAGAATTGAAGATATATTGGAACCTTTAAAAAAACTGTGTTCAATATGGTAAATGAACTAAACAAACAACACTGAGAACGGCTTTACGAAGCCGTTTTTATGATATAATTAAATAAATTGGAGGAAAAATGAACTACCAAGATAATTTTAAAAAGGCAGCCACTTTAAGATGCGAAGGTAATACCAAAGAATCTTTCAAAGAATATAAAAAGCTTTTAAAATCCAAAGATTATGATTTACAAACAGAAGGTTATCATGGAATGGCTTTATGCTTGAAAATGGATTATAAAATTAAACCAGCAATGTTGTATTATAATAAAGGAATTTATTTATGTAAAAAGATAAATGATGAGAGTAAATTGGTTGATTTTTATCGTGATATAGCAATAACTTATGAATATTTTGCTAAATATAAAAAAGCTGAAGAAAATCTAAAAAAAGCCATTGATATAGCCAAGAAACTCAAACAAACAAAAACAAATACTGCTAAAATTGGAATTACGGAAGTTAAGCTTGGTGTTACTTATCTGCATCAAAAAAATTAATAAAAGCAGAAGAATGGTTAAAAAAAGGCGATAGACATCTAGTCAAAGGTAATGAAAATTTTTGGAAACTTACAAGTCAAAATCATTTAGCTGAATTACTTTATTTTCAAAAAAATTATCAAAAAGCTATAAAAACAATTATTCCACTTATCTATCAAGCGATGGATAATGACTGGCTTCATCGTTATTCTCAGTTGTTAATATTAAAGGGAGCTTGTCTAATAAAAATGGGCAAGAAAGAGGAAGCTAAACATGATGTTCAACTATCATTTTATATTGCTAATCAATTTGATTCCAAAGAAGTAACTAAAGCTGTTAAAGAAAGATTAAGATTTTATCTAAATAAATATTGAATATAAAAATGGAATTATTACTAAAATATACTTATTTAATAGATATAAAGAATATAGATATCCAACTAGAAAAGCTTTGGCAGAGATACCAAACCATTCTTAAGAATCCCAACTGGGATGATTTAAATGAAGCTCGGGCAATTCTTTATTTAGTTGGCTATATCTATTTAGAAACTATTGCTTCGGAAGCAATAGAACGAAGATTACATTTATTGAAAAAACCAATTTCTTCTGTTAAGTTTTTTACTCTCATTGATAGTAATTCTAAAGAACTTAGATTATATAGAAAAGATTCCTTATTTATAAAGCTGGAAAAATATTATCTCTTAATTAAGAAATTTAAAAACCGATTTGTTGGTGGAAAATATTATATGGATGAAGAAAAATTTATTAAACTTTATAATAAATATAATCCTGATAAAGATTTAAAAATAGGTGAACGAGGTAAGTTTTAATAGCAACTTATAAATGAAACATTAACGGCTTTCTTTGAGCCGTTTTTTTATTTGCAAAAATATCTTATTGGATTATAATAAAATGTCTTGTTCCGATATGGAACACGCACCTTGTCAAAATCAAAATATCTATACAGTAAGGAGAAAAAGAATGATTATACTAATTGACCAAGATGGACCACTAGCTGATTTTGAAGGAGGGTTTATTGATCGTTGGCAAGCTCTTTTTCCAAAAGAGCCATTTATACCCTTCGATCAACGAAAATCATTCTACATACGGGATGACTATCCAAGCCGTCTAAGAGAAAAGGTTGCAAGCGTTTATCTAGTTCCTGGTTTTTGCTTCAACCTTAAGCCTGTTCCGGGGAGCATTGATGCAGTAAAGTCAATACTAGAGCTTGGACACGATGTACGCATCTGTACTTCACCCTTGTCCCGATACGAAAACTGTGTCTTGGAAAAATTCCAGTGGGTTGAAAAACACCTGGGATACGACTTCACAAAGAAAATCATCTTTGCGAAAGACAAGACACTGATCCGTGGTCACTTTCTGATTGATGACAGACCCAACATAGAAGGTGTCATTGATCCCGAGTGGGAACACATTCTCTTTGATTGTCCCTATAATTGGGACGTCATTAATAAGAGGAGACTGAACTGGAACAACTGGCAAGAAGTCCTGAACCTCTAATGGTAAAAAAGCGGAGAGAATCGAAGTAGAAGAAGGGTCGTAAAAGGGGAGGTGTAGAAATGGCTGACTTTAAAGAAGTATTTATCGGAAGGGAACCGTTTGTGGGCCCGGATTGGGATAAGAAGGGTTTTTTGGCAGATGATGCCACAGTTGAAAAACAAGCTTGTCCTAATTTTCGCTGTAGAGGCAATGTGTCATCTCATTGCGCTTACTCATCATTCCAATACAATATCTGCGGCGATAAAGGAGCAGCTAATACGGAATTCTTTACGTGCGATTAATCGATTAGAAACCATGAAGAATAATAAGGAGGTGAACAGAATGGGAGAGGTAGATAAGTTTACCTTTTATTATCTGACGGGAAGTTTGCATTCAGACGAGGCAACAAAACTGTTAGATGAAGCTGGTATAGATTATAAGATGGTAGTTGTTGGCGAACGGGATTCGGCTGCTCTTATGGCTGGTCTTCACCATGATCTTGATATCGAAATTCTACCAGTATTATATCGTCCAAAAGTTCAAGCTGAAGGCCTTAAGAATATCACCAAGTTTGTTAATAAGTATCTTGGTAAATAACGTCTAGAAAAAGAAGCAGGACTTTTGTGAATATACTCTCTTGGGTTATACTCCCAACTGGTGATAGTGATGAAGTATATCTAGGGCTACGTGTGCAGTTAAACAGGCAAAGGAGGCATAATGGCTTCGACGCAGATAGTAGAACCGATGAGCAATTACCTTCGTCGCATCATTGGATGCGCCAACAACATCAACGAGACGAATGATGTCGCCTGCGTAGCCGTGTTCAACGACGAGCAGATGGCCGAAGCAGACAGATGCGGAAATCCCTGTAACTGGCGTTGTCCGTGTTACGAGCGCATCTCTGACGAGGAATGGAAAGAGCGGCAGAAGCAGATAGAACGCGAAATCAGGGACGAAGCAAGGGCAGGATAGTTCCGAAAGGAGGTGATGATATTGGCTGAAGAGATGTGTCCAAGATGTAAGAGCACAGGTGTTGATCCATCGCCTTTTTACGACGACGTCACTCCTTGTTACCTCTGTAAAGGGGAGAAGGTTGTTTCTGCAGACAGAGCAAAGGAGTATGGGAAGGTAAAGTGGCCTTCCATGGAGCACGTCGTTTTGGTAGTAGACGATGCTGACAGCAAGGAGACGCAAGAGGCTATAAGGCTACTGGAAGGGGTCACCGTTAACTACGAGATTGAAGATAATGGTGTTCCAAAACATCCAGCCGATGGGGTTTTGCCTTGGCTGATCACCGTCTCCGGCGGTGCATTTGGTGGGGTTGATCAGATACGTTGGTATTGTGATACCTTCGGACGAACAGCTTTAGCGTATTAATAGCTATATAGCTATACACTGATCAACTGCCAAAAGCACTTCTTGAAAACTGAATACAGAGTAGGTCTATGGATCACCAGTTTGACTTTGTTCATTCGGGTAGACCTGAAAAAAGCTCCAAGGAGGGGGTAGAGGATATTGCGTTTTTGTCTTTAACCGGACAACAAACAAAATTGCCTCTCCCCATTCCACCTTGACTCCACTGTTGAGAACAGTGCTGATGAGCCTTTATAACAGTTATGGCAAGGCGAAAGTTAAATAGTAAAAAGAACACAAAATCGTGTTCTTTTTTTATATACGGTCTTGTATATTGATATGGGGGGAGAGATGGAGAAATCCAAAACAGTCATTCTTCTAGATAAAAATAAGACACAAGACATTCTTTTTATAGTGTGTCTCAAATGTCTTGTCTCATTTTTCTCAGGGGTACTGGACCGTAATGCCCAGTTTATATTAACGGCTTTATTGAGCCGTTTTGTGATATAATTTTATCTAGAGGTATCGTATGTCAGAGAAAAAAACATTCTTTAATCCAATAGTAGTAGGAGAAAAATTAGTAGAGGTAAATAATATTGGAATTGTAGTTGATGATGTTTCGGATTTGCCAGAAAAAATAATTAAAAAATATCAATTAGGTTGTGCTAATTTTATTGTTGATTGGCCAGAAGGAGAAAAATTAGCAGGAGACAATATTTATCAAAAAATGCGAGAAGCAGATAAAAAAGGAATTCAAAAACTACCCAAGACATCTCAGCCAACACAAAAAGCATTTCTCGAAGCCTATAAAAAAACATTAGAAAAATTACCAAAGGATTCAAAAATTATTTCGATTGTTCTTTCTTCAAAACTCTCAGGTGCGTATAATTCAGCTTATCAGGCTAGTCAAATGTTAGGAGAGCCATCAAAAGTTTATATTTTTGATTCTTTGCAAGGTAGTGCGGGGCAAGCCCTTATTATATTAAGAGCTATCGAATTAAGAGAAGAGGGAAAAAATTTCAATGAAATTATAAAAGAGTTAAAAAAAACAATTCCAAAAATCCAACTCCTTGCAGTGTTGAAAGATCCAAAATGGTTAGAATCAGGTGGAAGAATAAGTCATTCCCAGGCTACCTGGATAAGAAGAATGGAAAAGCTTAAAATACGGCCTATAATTATTATAAAGGACGGCAAAGTTGAAAAAGGGGGAATTGTTCTTAGGGCAAGTGATTTAGCAACAGCTATTTTTAAAAAAATAAAAAAAAGTTCAGCTAAAGATAGAAAAAATAATAAAAAAATTAGAGTTGTTATAAATCACTGTGATGCCCAAAAAGAAGCAGAAAAATTAAAAAAAATGTTAAAAGAAATTAATGCCGAAGTTTCTTATATAAATTTAGTAAGTCCGGTAGTTGGGGCTCATATAGGGCCAAGTTCTTTAATAGCTGCTTGGATGACGCTTGATTAAATAAAAATCAAAAGAATTAAGAAATAACCCTTTTTGCAGTGTCTCATTTGTCTCATTTAGTCCAGAACGGTACTGGACCGTAATGCCCAGTCTATATTAACGGCTTTATGGAGCCGTTTTTTGTTTTATTATTGACAAATTTTTATACTATGCTATTTTGTAATGTAATATGCTTAGCTTAAAAGTTAGGCTTCGAACCTTGAAAAAAAGAAAGGAAGTGAAGGAAAATGACGGAGAACAATGATAAATTGATATCACATAAAGAAACAGAGATGACTAAACCAGATGATAGAATCACAGTTTATAAGGGTGAAATAGAAATTAAAGCTAATGGCAAACCAGTAAGTTTTGAGATATCTCAATCTGGATTTGTTTATTTAGCGATTGATTGTTCATTAAGTATGGCAGATGCTGATAAAATGCATCAAGCCCAAAAAGGGTCTTTTAACTTTATTAAGGATGCCTTAAGGAAAGGCTATCTTGTAGGCCTTATAGCTTTTGATAGCTTCGCTGTTCATGTCTGTACACCTCAAAAAAATATCTCGGAACTAGAAAACTATATATCAAAAATTAATACAGAATTAATAGCACTTTCTTTAGTAAAAAATCAAATAACTCGAAAGTTACGAGATAAGAAATATCCTTTTGGGAATAGATTGATATTCATGAATGAGAATAGATTAATTGCTGCTGGAGTTGAAGAAGCAGGAACAGATATAGCAGATGTTATCTTCTTGGCAACTAAGAAAATGGAGGCTAAAAAAATAACTGGAGTAATAGTTATCGTCACAGATGGACAGCCTAACAGATATGATGATCCAGAAGCTACCTTGAAAGCTGCTGATATAGCAAAAAGTAAGGGAATCGAAATTATTGCCATCGGCACTGATGATGCAGATCAGGATTTACTAAAAAAAATTGCTTCAAGGAAAGATTTAGGCCAAAAAGTTGCAACAACAGAATTCGGTAAAGCAATCGCATCGACTGCAAAAATGTTACCTGATGTTACAAATAAAATGTTGTCCAATGATTAAATTAATATTCATATACATGGTTTATCAAACCGCTCATTGCGTTTATCGCAGATTGAGCGGTTTTTTCTTGACAAAATAAATGAAAGTATAATATAATTATTAGCTGATATAGAAGTGAACATTGACAACTAAATAAGCTATCGTCTTGAGTTTCCCGAAAAGGAGGTGAAAAGAATGGATAAGAAAGATTATTATGACATTCTGGATATTGAACCGGATGCAACTCAAAAGCAAATCAAAGAAGCTTGGAAAAAAAAGATTGAGTTTTATCATCCAGACCAGTATCAGGATAACGAGAAAAAAAGAATGTATGCCGAAGATAGAACTAAAGACATCAATGAAGCATACCAAGTGCTTTCTGACCTACAAGAAAGAGCTATTTATGATGAAGTAAGGAAAAGCGCAAAAAAAGAAGCGCCTTCAGGGACTCCGTCAACCACTCCGAAGCCAGAACCCTTTGTTGATAAAAAGAAAATTGTATTCAAAAATTTAGAACCAGGAACAATTAAATCCGTCTCTTTTATACTGGATAATCAAGGTGGGCCCTGTGAAGAATTACGGTATGAAACTTCTGATCCTTGGATTAGGGTAATTAAGGGAGAGCCCATTACTAATAATAGTGGATTTCCCTATGAAGTAACTATCGAAGTTGAAGGAGATGATTGGAGTACACATTATTCTGGATACGTTACATTTTGGTTAGATGAAGAAGAAGTAAAAGTTAAAGTAGAGCTTCACACTAAACCAAAACCAGTAGTAAAACCGGAGCTATCTTACGAACCATCACCACCTTCACCGCCACCTCCACTACCATATTCAAGTTATATAATGCATTTTGACGATGATACTGATGATACTGAACCCATTCCTTCTTTTATTGATTTGTCCAAAAAAAGAACACTTCTTTACAGTCTGATTGCTCTTTGTGTTATTGTAATTACTGGTGTGATTATCGGGCAGTGGGTAAATTCTTACGTAAAGACGGAGAAGGTAAAAAAAAGAGAAAGTGTAATACGATCTGTTGAAGAAGTGTACGGAAAAAATGAAAATATTCTCTATTCCGATGATGCCAAAGAACGACTGCTAGATAGAGAATTTTTAGTAGTAGAATACAAAGTAGAAGAAGATATCTATGGGAAAAGTGGTCTATATTTAATCAGTACAAGTGAAATAGAATCGGGCGTAAGCGCTGAAAATCAAATAATTCCTAAACATAAAATAGATATAAATTATCTCTGTGAATTAAACAGATTAGACAAGGTATTAGGTTACATAAATGTGGATCAACTCCCAGATGGTCGTTATATGGTCCATTTTTGGAAAGACAAACCATCTATTTAGAGCAAGAATGCCTCACAGCTGAGGATTTGAAGTTTCTTGCTCTTTTTTTATACCGTCTCATTTAGGTACTGGACCGTAATGCTCAGTTAATAAAACGGCTTTACGGAGCCGTTTTGTGATATAATATAAACAAGATAAATATACATAAATTATGGCAAAAGTTAAAGTTACAAAAAAAGAAGCAGATAGGATAATGAAAATAAGAGGTAATGTAAGTGGTACAATATTTCAATCTTACTACAAACTTATTTTGGCTAAAAAGGGAGAGGGGAATTTAAGAAAGGTAGAAAAAAGAATGCAAGAACTCGGCTATCCGGTAAAATTCAAAGAAACATCATCTTTTAAATGGTATCCCGAATCTCTTGCTCTTTTAGCCTCTCTAGTTAGTCTTGAGGTTTTTGGCTGGGATGAGGAAAGGGCTTTTGATTTAAGTTATGAAGTTCCCTTGTACTCTATTCTAGTAAAATTATTCATGAAATATAGCTCTATGGAGACTGTTTTAAGAGAAGCTCCAAAATATTGGCAAAAGCATTTTGATTTTGGGGAGATGAAATGCACGAAATATGATCTTAAGAAAAGATATACAATAGTACGTTTAGATGGTTATAAAAAATATCACCCCATTCAGTACATTTTTATAAAAGGATTTTCCACAAGGCTTTTTGAATTAGGTACAGGCAGTAAAAATGTAAAAGTAGAACAAACAAAATCTCTCTTTAACAATGATCTTTACGATGAGTTTAAAATAACTTGGTAATAAAACTCCTTTCATAAGCAGGTTCTAATCTTTTCCATAATAGAGGTTCTAACATCGTCCACGATATCGCAGTTTATATTAACGGTTTTACAGAGCCGTTTTTGTGATATAATATAAAAAAAGGAGGTCTGTATGGATGCGAAAGAGGCAAGCGAAATTGTGGAGGCTTATAAGGCGTGTATTTCCAAGGGGACTGAAGGAGAAACTACCTTAAGACGTACTTCTTGGTTACCATATTCCAAACCGAAAATTAAATTTGCATATTTTACCTTATTAGAAGATACCGTTAAGAAAAAGGGTCGTCTTAGCAGTGACTTGAGAGATAACTTAGTAACATCATACTCATTGCTAGACAATTTTGTAGACGACGCTATTGTTGATAAATACGCAAAAATTTATCAGGACTGGCAGTCTAAGAAATTGGACCATAATAAAAGTAAAAAAGATGAGAAGCTGATTAAACAATATCTTTCTTATACCTATACATTAAAAGGTAGTGATCTCTACGATGAAATTAATAAATATATTGTAGAACTTTTAGAAAAGTAAATCGCTTACAAATAATATAGAAAAATTATCACTAACATATTGTATTACAGTTCTAACATCGTCCACGATATCGCAGTTTATATTAACGGCTTTATAGAGCCGTTTTAACATATTTCTTGACAAAATTTTTGAAAGATATATAATGAACAGTTTGATATTGTTGAAAAGAGACAATGTTTTAGATGAAGAAATTCTTTGATCATTGAAAAAAAGTCATTTTGAGATTAAGGGAGGAGATATTGATGGAAACAGACGTTCTCGAAAAAGCTATAGAAACTTTCTCTTTTAACGCAAAATTCGTAGAAATAGAGCTTAAAGATCTCGAAGAAGAGAATAAAGTACTACGTCAGTTACTTAAAGATGTTGATGGATTGACGAAAATTACACTCTGGATACGCTTCAAGCGTTGGGTAGTAACCAAAAGGTTACATATGATTGCAGAGGAAATAAAGGAAGCTGAAGCAAGGCTTGATGATTACCTTATTGCCGAGCAGGGGCTAAGAATAGAAGTCTACAATTCGGCAATTAATTGCCTCGAGATGGTAATTAAACAATTACGTTATGATACTCGATTTAACTGGCTAATTAATTTAGTTAGTTCACCAAAAGCAACTCTTCCCAGTGCCCTTGTTCATGATCATATTTGTCAAATACAAAATTTAAGAAATCAACTTATTGAACTCTCCAAAAAAGAAAAAAGTACATAGTTTTTTTGTCTAGGGTGACCGTATGGTCTCGTAAGCCTCCCTTAAGGGCTCTTTTTTTTATCAATTAATATTAGAATTATAGTATGGTGATTGATACGGCTTTATATAGCCGTTTTTATTATAGTATATTATTTAAGCAGGTTATATTATAATCAAATAGGAATTTTATCAATAAATATTAGACTTTTATGATGAAGAAGATTAGTAAAAGGATTGTCAATTTTCCGGTCTCGAATTTCTTTGTCGTTCTGTTTGTTATTAATATTATCTTCATTTACCTTGGTATATATTTTTACAAAGGCACTTTTTTATTTTGGCAGTATCCGTTTAGTGATATTGGCGCAACCAAAGCAATAGGGGGTATAGAAAATTACAAAGCTTCACTTATTTACACGATAGATATGATCTTAAGCGGGTTAATTATGCTCGGACTTACTTATCATTATTATAAAAAGATTCACAAAAGAAATTTACTAATAACCGTGCTTTGCTTTTTATGCGGAGGAGGTTTTATTATTGCTGGCTTATCACCAGATGATATTAGGCCCAATATTCATGTTCTCGGATCGGCCTTAGCCATTACTGCACTTTGGATTCTTGCAACAAACTATTTATTTGAAATAAAAAAACAACTGAAACCAAAAGTGTATTATCTTCTACAATCAGTTTTACAGATTCCAATTTTTGCCTACGCTTTTGCTTATTTTTCAGGTACCAAACCAGCCGATGGAATTTTGCAAAAATTTACTTTGGCTGGAATGAGCTTTGTTTTAATATATGCAACTTCTTATTATCAAAAATTTAATGATAAAGTTAAAGAAAAAATTGATGATTTATAAGCTGTCACTTGTTCTATAAAATAAGTTAAAATATAAGTATAAGGAGGTTAAAATGACCTATAAAAAGAAAAATTGGCAGGAAAAATTAAAAGATAGCAAAGATTTACCTAAAGTGGTGAAAATTACTGGCAAAATGAGTAAAAGATGGGGGACAGGTACTTGTGCAATTCCAGCACCAATGGAAGTTAATGAGATTATGAGAAAGGTGACAAAAGGCAAGCTTACTACAATTAACGAAATTCGCCAAATTGTCGCCAAAAAGCACAAAGCCACTATTGGCTGTCCAATAACCACCGGGATTTTTGCCTGGATTTCGGCCAATGCGGCTGATGAAGAGATAGGCGAGGGTAAGAAGAATGTGACACCTTATTGGCGGACGCTTAAGGGTGATGGAGAATTAAATGAGAAATATCCCGGCGGAGCCAGAGCTCAAAAAAGCCTTTTAGAAGCAGAAAGGCATAAAGTTATTCAAAAAGGCAAGAAATTTGTTGTTGTTGATTACGAAAAAAAACTGGCGAGAATTTAGATCATTTTTAATCAACTATATTAACGGCCTTACAAGGCCGTTTTTTAATGTGATATAATTTAGACATTATGAAAATAAAAGAGATAAAATGTAAATCTTGTTTGAACAAAAGCAAACTTTCAGATTATGTGATAAACCCTTATATTGGCTGTGCGCATAGCTGTAAATATTGTTATGCGGTTTTTATAAAAAGATTCCAAAATATATCTGAGCCCTGGGGTGATTTTTGTTATCCCAAAGTAAATTGTCCGGAATTATTAGAAAAAGAATTAGCCAAGAACAAACCGGGCCATATATGGCTGTCTAGTGTGACAGATTGTTATAATCCGCTGGAGGCAAAATATAAATTAACTAGGAAAATATTAGAAACAATTAGCAATTCTCCATATAAAGATAAATTTACAATTGAAATCTTAACCAAATCAGCTTTAGTAAAAAGAGATTTTGATCTACTTAAAAAGTTAAATGCAGAGTTAGGCATGTCCGTAAATAATCTGGATACAAAAACAGCCAGAATTTTGGAACCTTTCGCTTCATCGCCAAAACTTAGGATAAAAACCCTAAAAGAAGCTAAAGATAAAGAAATCAAGATTTATGGTTTCATTTCTCCGGTTTTGCCCGGAATTACTAATCTAGATTCCATATTTGAAGAATTAAAATTTGTTAAATATGTTTGGGTAGAGCTTTTAAATACAAAGCCTTCAGTAATGATAAATTTAATGCCAGTAATTAAGAAAAATTTTCCCAGAAAAATTAAAGATTTTCAGTTTATAATAAATAAACCAGAAGATTATTATCAAAAAATAAAAGAACAAGCAGAGAATTTATCAAAAAAATATAAACTATCAATACGGGATATTATTATTCATTCATAGAAACATAGAAAAGTTAGTTTTTCTGTTGACAAGATAAAAATTATTATCTATACTTAGGTATACTTGCTTGTAATATTATTAAGGCAAGATTTTTTGTGGCAACTGCCTAAAAGGTTTTTATATGTATAAATTTTTTGATGAAGAGAAATTTGAATTTTTAGATGAGACTTTGGACGGAGGGCTTGAGAGCCAAATGGCCAAATTTTATGATAGCTTTGATGATTCATTTTGTGTTCATAAGGAAGGAGAAGTTGTTGAAGGTGAGGTAATAGGGATAACTAAAAGTATGATTTGGGTTAATCTTGGTAATCATTTCATTGGTTTTATTCCTCCGAGAGAGCTGTATGACGGAGAAGACACAGTGGCTAATTTAAAAATTGGCGACAAAATCAAGTGTTCAGTTATTGAGACTGAGAATGAAGATGGTTATGCTATACTTTCTTTGCGAAAGGCTGGTCGGGAAAGAGCATGGGAAGAACTCAAAGATCATTTTGATAAAAAAACTGTTTTAACTATTAAGCCAATAGAGGCTAATAAGGGTGGTCTTTTAATTGAAATCAAGGGGATAAGAGGATTTTTGCCGGTTTCGCAGTTGGCTCCTGAACATTATCCGAGGGTTAAAGATGGTAATGAGCAGGAAATTTTAGCTCGTCTGGTTAAGTTAATAAAAAGTCCTTTGGATATTAGGATTATTAGTGCTGTGCCCGAGGAAAATAAATTAATAGTCTCTGAAAAAGAAGCAAAAGTCAAGGAGAGAGAAGAAAAAGTAGCTAAATATCAGGAAGGTCAAGTTATAAAAGGTAAAATTATTGGCCTAGTAGAATTTGGTGCTTTTGTTGATTTAGGAGAAATAGAAGGATTAATTCATATTTCAGAGATTAGCTGGGAGCGGGTTTCTAACGTTAGGAATCATGTTAAAGAGGGCGAAGAAGTCGAGGTTATGGTTATTGGGACAGAAGAAGGAAAAGTTTCATTGAGTTTGAAACGCTTGAAGCCAGATCCTTGGCTTTCAGTAATAAAAAATCTAAAGGTAGGCGATAAGGCGGATGCTGAAGTTATTCGGCTTACGCCATTTGGTGCTTTTGTCAAACTTGAAAATGGTTTAGAAGGACTGATTCACATTTCTGAACTTTCTTTCAAACACATTTCTAATCCAGCTGATATTCTATCTGTAGGAGATAAAGTAAAATTAAAAATTATTAATATAGATATTAAAAATCACAAGATTGAACTAAGTATGAAAGAGTTGCAAGACAAAGATGAGGAAAAAGCTAAAGGAGAAAAGTCAAAAGGATCAAAAAAAGCAGGAACTGGTGATAAGTCTTCGATTGATAATTTGGAAAAAGTATTAAGTAAATCCGTTATCGATAAAATTAATAAAGCAGGATACAAAGATAAAAAACAATTATCATCGCTTTCTCTGAAAGAATTGTCTGCAATTCCAGGAATTGGGCAAAAAACAGCTGAAAAGATTTTCAAAGCTTTGAAATAAATCTAAATCTTCTAGATAATTCAGAAAAAGTTCCCTTACGGGGACTTTTTTGGTAGAATAGAAAACATATGGGGTAAAATATGAAAAAACAGAAAGAAGAAAAAAAGGATAAAGAGAAAAAAGTAGAAAATAATACTTCATCCAAAAAAGATATAATAAAATTACCTGCTTTTATAACCGTTAAGGAACTTGCCGAAACATTGAAAGCGTCAGTATCTGATGTTATTTCGATTTTGATAAAAAATGGCGTTTCTGCGGCTATCAATGATACAATTGATTATGAAACCGCGGCTATTGTAGCTTTGGATTTAGAAATTGAAACAAAACAGGAAAAACCTAAGAAAGATGACTTAGTTCTGGATGCCAAAAAAATATTGGCCAAAGAAGATAAAAAGAATTTAGTTGATCGACCATCAGTAGTTACTATTATGGGACATGTTGATCATGGGAAAACCTTACTACTTGATACAATACGCCAAAGTAATGTTATTGCTTCAGAATCTGGAGGAATTACTCAACACATTGGGGCCTATCAAGTGAAAAAAAACGGAAAAATGATTACTTTTCTAGATACTCCAGGTCATGAAGCCTTTGCAGCTATGAGAGCTCGTGGTGCATCTGTTACTGATATTGTGGTATTAGTTGTAGCAGCTGATGACAAGGTTCAACCCCAGACTATTGAATCAATTAAACATGCTCAAGCTGCAAAATTACCGATAATAGTAGCTATTAATAAAATCGACAAAAAAGAAGCTGACCCAGAAAGAATAAAAAAAGAACTTTCTGAACATGGTTTAGTGCCAGAAGATTGGGGTGGCAAAACAATTTTTGTTCCAGTATCAGCAAAAACAAAAGAGGGGATCAATAATCTTTTGGAAATGATTTTACTTACGGCCGAAATGGAAGAACTGAAAGTAAATCCCAAAGATTCAGCGCTCGGCACGGTTTTGGAATCGCATATTGATAAAGGTAAGGGTTCTGTAGCTACTATTTTGGTTCTTAATGGGACATTAAAGCCGATGGACAATTTTGTAATTGGTGAATTTTTTGGCAAAGTAAGGACGATGGATGACTTTTTGGGTAAAAAAATTAGTAAAGCTACTCCAGCAATGCCGGTTATCATTTCCGGGTTTTCCGGATTGCCTCAAGTTGGTGATTCATTACAGGTCGTTAAAGATGAACAGGAGGCTCGAATTAAAGCAGCTGAGATTATAAAAATGCGCAATGTTAAAAAAATTTCTCCTGCGATTAAAAATAAACCTACTCAAGATAAAAAATACGAATTGAAGATAATTCTAAAAGCTGATGTTAGCGGCTCATTGGAAGCTCTGACTGAAAGTTTGGGAAAAATAGAAAATCCAGAAGTTGCTGTCAATATAATTAATGAAGGAGTTGGTGATATTATAGAGTCTGATGTTTTTCATGCTTCTTCTGTTGGTGGAGAGATTCTAGGTTTTCAAGTAAAAGTTACCCCGGCCGCTCGTAAAGCCGCTAAACAGGCTAAGACTAAAATCACTCTTTACAAAGTGATTTATGAATTAATTCAAGATGTTAAAGAAAAAATGATAGCTTTTTTGCCACCAGAAATAAAAGAAGTTTCTGAAGGCAAACTTAAAATTTTACAGATTTTCAGAAGTGGGAAAGGGGAAACTATTCTAGGAGGTAAAGTTTTGGATGGACATATTTATAAGAATTCTAAAGCTAAAGTCTGGCGAGGCGATAAAGAAATTGGTCAAGGAGTAATTGTGAATATTAAAAAGGTTAACAAAGATGTTAAAGAAGTAAAAAAGGGAGACGAATGTGGCCTTAATTTTAGAGGGATTAAACCTGCCGAACAAGAAATAATTGAAGCGGTCAAAGAAGAGCGATTAAAAAGGACAACTAGTTTATGACAAGAAGGCTAGATAAAGTTAATGAATTAATAAAACAAGAAGTGGGCAAAATTATTGAAAAAGAGATAGGTTCAGATTTTGGCTTCTTGACTGTAACAAATGTTTATACAACGACAGATCTTCATTTTGCTGAAATTTGGATAAGTTTGTATAATGAAAAAATAGAAAATCCAGAAGAATTTTTAAATCAAATAACTCCAGAAATCCAAAAGATTTTAAATAAAAGACTTAATCTAAAATATGTGCCCAAAATAATCTTAAAAGTTGACAAGTCGACTGATTATGCATTTGAAATAGAAAAAATTTTGAATAAAGTAAAGAAGTAGAATAATCTTCTCTTTTTCTAATTTGTTTGTTATAATTTTAACAGTTTAAATTTTAACAGTTTAATAAGAAGGAAAATCTATGTATCCTATTTTATTTAAAGTCCACTCTATAACTATTTATTCCTTTGGTCTCTTAGTTATTTTAGGAATGATTGTCGGTGTTTTAGTTTTGTGGTTTTTATCAAAAAAATTAGAATTGGATCTCCCCAGCGGTAAATTTTTTGACTATGTTATTTATGTTTTATTAGCCGGAATGATCGGTAGTCGACTTTTTTATGTAATTTTTCATATGTCTTATTTCAAAAATTATTTATCTCAAATTGTTACTGCTTGGACTTCTGGATTGTCATTCTATGGCGGGTTAATTTTTGGCGCAATTACAGCTATTTTACTTTTAAGAAATAACAAAGACAGATTAAAATGGCTAGATATTGCTTTTATTAGCACAATGTTTGGATTAGCAGTAGGAATGATAGGTACTTTTTTGAATGGATCATATTATGGGAAATCGACGCATTTACCTTGGGCTGTAACTTTTACCAAACTTGATAGTTTTGCTGTTGCAGTTTTAAATCAACCGGTCCATCCAGTTCAAATTTATGAATCATTAGTTGCTTTAGTTATTGGCTTAATTTTACTTTTTATTGTTTTGAAAAAAATGAAAGGAATTCCAGATGGATTTGTTTTTTTAGTTGGGCTTTTTCTTTATAGTGCCTGGCGCATTATTGCTGATTATTTATTTTTAGGCCGACCAGAAGTTATAGATCGAATAAGGATTGATGTTTTAATAAGTGGCTTACTAATTGTTGGTTCTGTTGCGACTTTAATCTACTTAATTAAAAAAATAATAAACAATAAGCAAATACATGGATAGGTAATTTATGGATAAAGGTTTTTTAAGTAGTCAAAAGAAAAAATTAGAAGCTGAGAAAAAAGAAGTGGAAAAGGAACTTAAGGGCATAGTAGAAGGCGGTGAGATTAGCAATAATTTGCGGGTCAAATATCCAGAGCTAGGATCGAACAGTGAAGATGATAATGCTGAAGAAGTAGAAACATATATGGAGAACATAGATATTGAAGGGTATTTAGAAAATATTTTGAAAGACATAAATAATGCTTTAGCCAAAATTGAAAATGGAACTTATGGTCTTTGCGAAAAGTGCAGTAAAAAGATTTCCAAGGCCCGACTGGAAGCTTATCCGGTAGCTACTTTGTGCTTAGACGATCAAAATAAACAGGAAAAAAAACGTTTTTCAAAATAATTTAATGTTTTTATAGAGCACCAACTTCGGTGTTATTTTTAATGGCAAACAAAATAAAATTCAAAATTAAAAAATCTGATGTTGGTTTTAGACTAGATCATTTTTTAGTAAAGAAAATTTCTAATCTTTCTCGCTCTAAAGTTCAAAAAAAAATTAAAGACGGCCGAATTTTGGTTAATCAAGAAAAAACTAAAGCCAATCATCAGCTCAATCAAGGGGATAATATTATTGTTGACCTTAATCTGACACCAAAAGCAAAAAAAGAAAAAAAAGATATAAAGCTTGATATTATTTATGAAAATTCAGATGTCATTGTCATTAACAAACCAGCCGGTTTAGTTGTCCACCCAGCTTATGGCCATAAAACTGACACTTTGATTGATAACTTATTAAATAAAATAAAATTTAAAAATAAAAACTTTTCTGAGCGAACTGGCATTGTTCATCGCCTAGATAAAGATACTTCTGGCGTTTTAATAATTGCCAAGACTGAGAACACACACAATCACTTAGTTGAACAATTTAAGAAACAAAAAGTTGTTAAAACATACTTAGCTTTAATCAAAGGGAATGTCAAACCGAAAAAAGGAATCATTGATTCGCCAATATGTCGAAATCCTACTAACCGACAGAAAATGACTGTCTGTCTACCCGGCGAAGGAAAAGATGCTTTAACTGAATATAAGGTTTTAAAATATCTGCATGGCTTCACTCTTATTGAAGTAAAGCCAAAGACTGGAAGGACTCACCAGATTAGAGTTCATTTATCCTCGATCGGTCATCCAGTTGTCGGCGATAAAGTCTATGGCGGTCGTCATTCTCAAAAAGTTCCCCACCAATTTTTGCACGCTTATTCTTTAAAAATAAAATTACCTAAAGGGGAAACAAAAGAATTCAAGGCTGATCTTCCTTATGATTTACAAAAAATTTTAAGTCGACTTTCAAAAAAGCAGAGTTAAATACAAGGTTTAGTCAATTCTTTTTTTCGTTAAATTTACGTGATAAACTGTAATAAAGGTGAAAAAATGGAGCAAAATAATTATCATTATTCAATAATTGGCCACGCTGATATCTTAAATATGCTGAAAAAAGCTATATCAAACAATCGGCTTTCACATTCTTATCTTTTTTTGGGCCCTGCCCATATAGGTAAAGAAACATTGGCTGTCTATTTTGCCCAGATTTTACAATGTCAGAGTAAAAACAAACCTTGTATGACTTGTTCATCCTGTGAACAGATTATAGTTAACAATCATCCAGATACACAAATAATTAAGAGTCAAGATACTATTAAAATTGAAGAAATAAGAAACTTGCAACATAATTTAAATCTAAATTCTTTCAACGCTCTTTATAAAATAGCTATAATTATTGATGCCGATAAAATGACCAAGGAAGCGCAGAATGCTTTTTTGAAAACCCTTGAAGAGCCACCTGGAAAAACAATTTTAATTTTAACCACTGATAGTGAAAATAAACTTTTACCAACTATTATTTCTCGTTGTCAATCAGTTGCTTTTAGGAATGTACATACAGCCGAGATTGAAAAAGCTTTAAAATTACTAAAATTATCAGCCAGGAAAGCTGAAGAACTTTCTAGATTAGCCAATGGAAAACCAGGTTTAATTTTGCCGATGGCCAAAGACCCCAATCTTTTAAGCAGAAGAGATGAACAAATTAAATTAATTTTGAATTTAAATAAAACTTCACAATTAGAAAAATTTAACCGAGCTTCTGAAATTAGCCAAAAGGGAACGGGGGAAGTTAAATCATTTTTAGATTTTTGGCTCTCTTGGGTTCGTGATATTTTATTAATTAGATTAAAATTATCTGATTCAATAATAAATACAGCTCATTTTGAAGTTTTGAAAAAAGAATCTTCTTTTTATTCAATCGACGATCTGCGCAATTTTATTAGTAAAATTGAAGCAGTTAAAAAATCTTTAAATTATAATGTTAATTTAAAATTATTATTAGAAACTTTATTTTTGGGCATTACTACTAATTGAAAATAGTAGTTTTTAGGATTATAATTAATCACACTAATAAAAGGATATAAAAATGGTTAAAGTTATTGGCGTTTGCTTCAGGAAAGGAAATAAAATTTATGATTTTAAACTTGGTGATGAATTAATCAATAAAAGGGATATTGTTATTGTTGAAACTGTTGAAGGAATTGAGGCTGGTAAAGTTATGTATGTTGATAAGGATATAAAAGACAGGAAAGATTTCAGTTCCCTAAAGACTATTTTAAGAAAAGCCAATAAGCGTGATTTAAAAAAAATTTCTGATTTTGAACAAAAAAAACCAGAAGCGCTCAAAGTATTTGATAAGAAAATAAAGATTAATAATTTACCAATGAAACCTGTGGATGTTGATTTTTCTTTTGATAACCTTGTCGTTACTTTCTTTTTCATTGCTGAAAGCAGGGTTGATTTTCGTGAACTAGTCAAGGATTTGGCTCGTCATTTTAAAAAGCAAATTATCTTAAGACAGATTGGCCCAAGAGATGTAGCCAAGGTTCAGGGAGGATTTGGCGTTTGCGGTGAACCGCTTTGCTGTAATCGTTTTTTACAAGACCTAGGCAACGTCGTTATGGATATGGTTAGAGATCAAGACTTAGAATTCCGGGGAAGCGAAAAATTGTCAGGTGTTTGTGGACGGTTAAAATGTTGCCTGGCCTTTGAAGAAGATGAGTATAATAAATTGAGGAAAAATATGCCGGAGTTGGGGACTGAGGTTAAAACTAAAGAAGTGGAGGGAGTAGTAGTTGGACGTAATATTTTAAAGCAGATTGCTGAAATTGAGTTGAAAAATCAAGTCAAAGTAAGGGCTCCGGTTAGTGAATTAAAAATATTAAAAATTCCTAAAAAAGAAGATAAATAAGGAGAATTTATGTTAGAAATTATAATTATAATAGCGATAGCTTTAATTTTAGTGATTTTATTTCGAAAATTACCATATCAGTTAGAAAAAAAAGACTTCCTTAAAATAAGATCGCCTCATGATATTGAGCCGGAAAAGCAAAAATCAGAAGAAAAAGAGAAGAAGATGTTAAAAGAACAAATAGTAGAAGATAAACCACAGGAAAAAGAGAAAGAGGACGAACAAAAAATAGATGAATCAGATAGTCTAGTTGAAAAAGCTACAAATTATTTCAAAAACAAGGATTATAAAAATGCAGAAAGTTATTTTATTAAAGCGATTACAGAAAATCCAAAAAACTCCTCAGCTTATAATGGATTGGGGGTGGTTTACTTGGAGCAAAAAAACTATAAAGATGCTGCCGATTCATTTAAGGAAGCTATTAAATATGATTCAGAAAATGCATTGTCTCATAATAATTTAGGATTAGCACTATATAATCAAAATCTTTACAAAAGAGCGATCAAGGCCTATAAGAAGTCAATTAGTCTTGATGATAACAAAGCTAATAGATTTGCTAATTTGGGATTGGCCTATAAAGCGGCTGAAAATTACCGTCGGGCGGCTGAAGCTTTTGAAAAAGCAGCTAATCTTGAATCAAAGAATTTAGAATATCTTTCTTCAGAAGCCACAATGCTTCTCAAAGCCAAAAATTTCAAAAAAGCACGAAAAGTTTTGAATAGAATTTTAAAGTTAGATCCAGATAATGAAGAAGCAAAGCGAGAATTACTAAGATTATAGAAATTTTTGCCACCTTAGCTCAGTTGGTAGACCTTGCTCCGCCGTAGCGGCTACGCAAAGGCGAGGCAACTGTCTTGTCCCAGAAGTATCGTTTCGCTAAGAGCAAAACATGAACTTCGGGATCCCGTAAAATCGGCTTGCCGAGATAGCTCAATCGGTAGAGCAACTGTCTTGTAAACAGTAGGTTCCGGGTTCGACTCCCGGTCTCGGCTCCACCCTTGCAAGCTCGATTTTTCTGGGATAAACAGTAGGTCCTCGGTTCGAATCCGAGAGGTGGCTCCATCGAACATGGGCAGGTACCGAAGTGGCTAAACGGAGTCCCGATGAGGTGGGCGGATACCCAAGTGGTCAACGGGGGCTGTCTGTAAAACAGCTGGCTTACGCCTTCGGAGGTTCGAATCCTTCTCCGCCCACCCTATCGGGATGGCTTGCGCCTACGGGGGTTCGAATCCCTCCCTGCCCATAAATTAAAACGGCTTTCCAGGCCGTTTTTTAATAAAGTTCTTAACAATTTGTCTATTTTGGAGTATAATAAAGGCATAATAATTAAACAAGGAGACAAAATGGGAATGGAAAGTTATACACCGGTGGGTCCAACTGGTCCAGAAAGTACTTCTGAGAAGGGCGAAAAATCACCTCAAGAAATATTTGAAGAATGGAAAGAACAAACAACTCAAAAAATGGGAGATAAAGTACCAACCGCAAAGTTGGATTATCTTTTCTCTAAGTTTCAGGTTGATGAGACAGGAATTAAAACAAAGGGTAATTTAGAAGGATACATTATGGGTTATAAATCAATTATATCCTTACCTGATAATCTGACAGTAAAAGGCAATTTAGATATTCTTTTCACTAAGATTAAAACTTTTCCTAATGATATACAGATAGAAGGGGATTTATATTGTGAAGAGCGTTTAAATAAAAAGGCTAGAAAATTAAAAAGTGAGGGAAAAATAAAAGGAGGAATATTTAATAGACAAGTAGATACAGATAGAAGAATTATACATGGTACTGAACGTTGGTTTTGATAGCAATATTAGTCATCCTTTCTGTTTTTAATGCCTGCTAATCCACCAATTCCTTTATCAAGCGGTTCCAACTGAATCCCTCCTGTCCCATTTAAAAACAACTTATTCTAGCTGTTTTTTATTTTAGTTATTGACAAAATTTATAAAAGATATAAAATAATATGTTGTCCAATCTAATCCAAGGGGAGTGAGGATATTGAAAAGAAGAATTCTGGTTTACGGTCCAGCTCTAACAGTTCTGACCATTATTGTTATCGGTTCATCATTTCTTTTTCAACGAATTTTTGGTGTAAATCCGATAGTTGAATCGATTGGTGAAACCGGAGACATATTCTTCATATTGATTATTGTTTTGGCTTTTTTCTCGGCTTGCGGAATTTACTATATAATGAACGAAATCATTTTCAAAAAGGATTGAGTCAACTTGAGACTTTGGTAAGTTTAAAAACCCACTAAAGTCTCTATTTTTATTTAAATATTGTTATAATTTATGCTAAAATAGACTAGTTAGATTTTGCCCGGATAGCTCAGTTGGTAGAGCACTTCCATGGTAAGGAAGAGGTCACGAGTTCGAGCCTCGTTCCGGGCTCCATGAAGGCGGGGCAAATACCGTACCTTATATTTAACTAAAGTGCGTGAGGGTCGTCCCGATTCACTCATCGGGACTCTCGGCTTAGGAAGGAGAAACTGATGACAACATCAGATATCAGGATATACATAGTTTCTATTCTTTTTTTACTTCTAGCTGAAGCTATTTGGAATTTTTTTATGCTTGCCGGAACGCTTTATGTTCTGAAGCAGAGAGCTGTTCTTTATACCAAGAATTTCTATGTATATATTATTTATGGCACTATTGCTTCGACTATTATTGACCGCGGATTCCAGTTTACGGTTTTTAGCTTTTCGTATTTAAACAATATTTGGACGGACACTGGTTTTTTAATTCATCTGGGATTTATGATTGCCCCCATTGTTTTATTAACGATTTTCCATTATTATTTAATCAATCGGCTTTTTGATTTTGATGCAAAAACTACTTTTAAAATAGCCATAGTTTTAGGCGTATTAACTGCACCTTGGCCAACATTTTTTAGTAATTTTTAATTTAATAATTTATAGACATTCACAAAACCATGCGACAAAGAGTTATTATTTTCACATTAATAACATTAATTATCATCATTGCTTTGGCCTCCATTCCCAAAATTGGTTGGCAAACTGGTGGATATTCACCAGAAGAACTGGAGAGGGAAGTTATTAATTCTGCTAATCAGGGTGGGGGAGTAAGACTGGCCAATATTAAGTATAATCCAGTTTTTTGGTGGCCATTTACCAAGACAATTTATAACAAATCTGCTTCCAGTCAGGCAGTTCAAGCTTTTCTAATCTGTCTGCCGTATTGGATTATTGTTTCCTTATTTTTTGCTTTAATAATGGAAGGAATTATTGAGTTATTTATAAATTTTCAAAAATGGAGAAAGAAAAGTTGAAGATAATTGGGATTACCGGTTCTTTTTGCTCAGGCAAAGATACGATCGCTGATTATTTAGTTTCAAAAGGTTGGCCTAATTTTTCCTTATCAGATGAAATCAGAGAAGTTTTGAAGAAAGAAAATATCGAGCCAACTAGGGATAATCTAATAAAAAAAGGCAACGATTTACGGCAAGAATTTGGAAACCAAGTTTTGGCTGAGAGAACATTTAAAAAAATAAAAGAAAATTCGATTATAACCAGCGTTAGAAATTTAGGCGAGATTGAGTTTCTAAAAAATAAAGCAAATTTTTGTTTAATTTTTGTTGATGCGCCAATTTGGGAAAGATACTCCCGGGCCAAAAATCGGGGTAAAGAAACCGATAAAGTGACATTTGAACAATTCAGGAATCAGGAGCAACAAGAAAAATCGAAAGAAAAAAATAAACAACAACTTGATTTATGTAAAGACAGAGCAGATTTTATTATAATAAATGACGGAAATTTAGAGGATTTATATAAAAAAGTAGAAGGAATAATCGGGAAAATCAATGAATAAAAGATTAAGTGTAGATGATTATTTTTTGAAAATTGCCGCGGTGGTTACCGAGCGATCAACTTGTCTCCGTCATCATGTTGGAGCATTAATAGCCAAGGATAAACAAATTTTAACCACTGGTTATAATGGGGCCCCCGCTGGCCTTGATGATTGTTTGAAATTGGGCTGCTTACGAGATCAAATGGGTATTAAATCAGGAACTCATCAGGAAGTCTGCCGAGGAATTCATGCTGAGCAAAATGCAATTATCCAGGCAGCTTTACACGGAGTAAGTACATTTGGTGCAACAATTTATTGTACTCATTCTCCCTGCATTCTTTGTGCGAAGATGATTGTTAATGCTAAAATAAAAAGGTTTGTAACCTACGGCGATTATCCGGATAAAGAATTTTTGAAATTATTTAAAGAAGCAGGAATAGAATTTGTTAAGATGAGTAAACCAAAAGAAAATATCAACTTTTTAGATTAATAAATTAAAGAGAATAATATATGGCTAAGAAAAATAGACCAGTGGTTATCCTTGAGTGTACAGAATGTAAGAGAAGAAACTATGCAACAACCAAAAACGTCAAAACTTCAAAAGAGCGTTTGGAGCTCAAGAAATATTGTAAATGGTGTAAGAAAAATACGGTGCATAAAGAAAGCAAATAAAGGTTAATTTTTAGCCTTTGTAGGGGCGTAGTTCAATGGTAGAACACTGGTCTCCAAAACCAGTAACGAGGGTTCGATTCCTTCCGCCCCTGTTGTGCATATTGAACGGCTTTACAGAGCCGTTTTGTGATATAATAAGATAATTAAGATATGAAAATAGGAGGCAAAAATGTCTGAAGAACAAATACCATCCGTATCACCACCGCCATCACAGCCAGTTGTGAAGAAAAGACCCTCAATTAGTAAACAAGTAGGGATTGGCATTGGTATTGGTTGTTTGATTGTTATATTATTTGGTATCTCTATCTATGCTCTATTAATTTATGACCTTGAGCATCAAAACCAAGAGAGAAAAAAAGCTTACGAGTCAGATATGAAATGCCAGCAAGCAGTTAAAGATTTATCTAAAGCCGAACAAATTTATTATATTGAACACAAAACTTATACTTCTGATTTAGATCTATTAATTAAGAATTCTGGTGGATTACCTCAACCAATGCATAAAGGAACTGATTTTTATGGTGTAGCGATAAAATCAGTAGACAAAAATAATTATGTAATAGAATATAACAGAGGTTATGGGCATATTTATACTTGCACTAAAACTGGATGTTGGGATAATTATTCTGGGCATTAAACAATGTAGCAAAATTATCACCAATATGTTCTACAGAGGTTCTAACTTTGTCTACGAGCCCCTGTAGCGCCTGTATATGGGTTGTTTAAGTTAATCATTGTAAATTTATCCATTTAAGATAATAATAAAGAAGGATTGAAATAAAATTACTATTTATGGCCAAAGTTAAAGTTACAAAAAAAGAAGCTGACCGCTTAATGAAAATAGAAGATCAGACCAAAGGAGTAATTGTAAAAACTCTGGCCGATTATATTATTGAAAAAAAAGGTGAAAAAGGTATTAAGATGGTGGAGAAAAGACTAAAAGAATTGGGATACCCAATGAAATTCAAAGAATGTTCTACCTATACTTGGTATCCAGGTTCTTTTGATGCTCTGATAACCCTTGTTATTCTTGAAGTTTTTAGCTGGGATGAAAAAAAAGCTTATGATATCGGTTATGATTCTTTGGTTGTCCATTCTCTTGGTGCAAAATTATTGTTGACTAGATTTGTATCATTAGAGTTAGCTATGAAAAATGCTCAAAAATTTTGGCATTTTTTCTCTTATTTAGGGGAAGTTAAATTTACCAAATATGATATAGATAAAAGTTGGGCTATTCTTCGTTTGGACAATTATACAAAAATTCATCCTTTAGAATATGATTATGTACGTGGTTCCTTGGCAAAAATTTTGGAAATAATGACCAATAGTAAAAAAGTTAATATTGAACAAACTAAGTCTCTTTATCATAATGACACTTACGATGAATTCAAAATAACCTGGAAATAGTTTTTCCTTTTGCAATATTATATAATGACCGGCCTTGCTTAAGGCCGTTTTATTTTATTAACACCTTATGTGTGATAACTTATATATTAGGAGGCCTATCATGGCGCATTATGACGAAATTTGTGTTAGTTTAGATATTGAGACAACCGGTCTTTCCAAAGAGCGAGATCGGATAATTGAGATTGGGGCCATAAAATTTCAAGGAGAACAAATCCTTGATTCTTTTGAAACATTGGTAAATCCAGACGTTTCGGTGCCTTACGAAGTATTGTCCATTACTGGCATTAAAGAAAAAGATTTAGAAAAAGCACCGACATTTAAAGAAATTGCCGAAAAACTAAAAGATTTTATTGGTGACTTTCCGATTGTTGGGCATAATATTGATTTTGATCTTGGTTTTCTAGAAATCAATGGCCTTAAAGCTAAAAATCCAAGATATGATACTTGGCATTTGGCTTTAATTCTTCTACCTAATTTACCGCTTTATTCACTGGAATCTTTAGCTAGAGTTTTGGAAATAGAACAATTAGATCAACATCGAGCCTTAGTTGATGCTCAGACAGCCAAGGATCTTTTTTTATTTTTAATTAATTTGATTTTCAAAATTGAAAAAACTTTACGCCAAGAAATTAATTCTTATGTTGAAAAAAGTGAGCTCGATTCAAGTCGGCTATTCAAAAAGGTAAAAATAAAAAAAGTTGCTGAAAGATCTAAAAAAGAAAAAACAAAACCAAAGACTTCCCGAAAACCAGGTTTGATTAAATTTAAGGACTTAGAAAATATTCTTAAGTCAAGAAGGAAGATATCAGATTTAGCCAGTAACCTAAAATTAGGGTTAGAAGAAGAGTCTATGATTCAATCTTGCGCCAATGCTTTAGTTAATAAAAAATTTTCATTTTTTGAATCCCGTGCTCGTTCATCTGGTTTTTTGATTCCAGCAATCTATTTTAGCAGCGCTTCTCATAAAAAAATCGTCATTGCTTGTAAATACAACAAAAAAGAGCGACTGATAAAAGAACTTGATTTAATTAAAAATTTTATTCCTTTTGATTTTGATTTTTTTGAATTTAAAGATTCTTATTTTTGTCTAAGGAAATTTAATAATTTTAAAAAGCAAAATAAATTTACTCCGGTTGAGCTTAAAGTTCTGATCAAAGTTATTCTTTGGTTGGCTAGCGAACCGGCTGTTAATACTGAAATTAATTTTAGTGCTGAAGAAAGAAAGTTATGGCCGAGGTTTACTTATGATTCTGCTGATTGTTTGTCTCAGGAGTGTCCACATTATACCGATTGTCTTTTTTACCGTGCTTATGAAGAGGCAAAAAAAGCAGGTATTGTTTTGGTTAGCCAAATAACCTTTTTTAAAGATATTTTTGTTTTACCTTCTGAAAAATTTTTGCCGGTCTTTCGTGACTTTATAATTACTGAAGCTTCTGAGATAGAAGATAATGCGACTTCGGCCGCGACATTATCTTTTAGCCGCGGAGATCAAGAAATTTTATGGCAGAGCCTATCTGACAGTTTAGCCAACCTTAATTCTTTATTAAATGACAAAGATAAGGACAAAATAAAAGAGAATTTAGAAGATGTAATCAGTAATTTGTCTAACCTAAGCAAAAAATTTGAAATTTTTTGGGGTATCTGGGGAATGTTTTGGCAAGAAAAGACTAAAGAGAGAAGTAGTATTTACCTAAGCCTTAGTGAGAATAATCGCTTTGGGCCTTCATGGAATAAACTAAGAGATGATGCATCTGCTCTTGTCTTAAGTTTAGGTCGCCTAGCCGGTATTTTAGAAAGTTTGGTTCAAAAAATAAAGCGAGATTTGCCGGATAATTCAAAAACTATTTTGGAGTTAAATAATTTTGTCAAACAGGTCAAAAAGCAGATTACCTTTATCGAAGATTTTATTCTTAAAAAATATTTGGACCCAAAAATAATTTACTGGGCTAGCTTTAAAAATGAGGGAGCCGATGTTTCTCTTTTCAAAACACCACTTGATATTAAAGACTTAATTGTCAGAAATCTTTTTATATTTAAGGATAATGCCGTTTTAATTTCATCAGCAATTACTGAAGAAAGGTACGAATATTTAAAGAAAAGATTAGGCCTGGATAAATTTAAAATGGTTAGATTGACCAAAAAAGTAAAAGACTTAGAAACTCCAATCAATATTATTGGAGATTTACCTGAACCGGACAAGCCAGGTTATAAAAAACAACTTTTTAATTGGCTTTCTGAATTCATTAATAAATCTTATGGCAATACTTTCGTTTTATTCAATTCTCAGGAAGCAATCAAAGATGCTTATAAGGTTCTTTTGCCCGTATTTGACGATAGACAAATTGATGTTTTTTCTCAAGATAGAGCAAGTATCAAAAAGATATTAGAAAATTTGAAGCATCAAAAAAAAGTAAGATTTTTTATTTTAGGTAAAGACAACTTACTTTCTTATTTGGCTAATTTTGGTCTATCTTTGGATAATTTGGTAATAACTAAGTTACCTTTTGAATCTTTAGCTTATCCAATTAAATCAGTTAGGGCCGAACACCTTACTGATGGGTTTAAAAATTATACATTACCACGATCAATTATTCGCTTGAGAGAAAATTTAAGTGAATTTTTAAGTATTGCTTCTTCGGATTCTAAAATTTATTTATTAGATAGTCGAGTACTCAACAAGGACTATGGTTTGGATTTTTTGAAATCTTTAGCTGATTTTAGTTTAATTTACAAAAAATAAAATTGTGGATAACTCAAAACAGAAATAATAATATACTTGTGGATAAAGATAAAATTGCTTTACATAATATGATAAAAATGGCTCTATAGAGCCATTTTTTTGTGCTTCTTCATATTTCTCTTGACAATTTATTTTTTATTTGATACAATGTGATAATTTGATAATTAAGAAAGTAAATATTTGACAACATTATAAAAAACAATTTTCCTACTGCTTAAGTGGTAGGGAGCTTCCTGCCATAAAAACCCCTTGTTTATGGCTGGGATCTTCCTACTACCGGTGCCGATTCCACCAAATTCAAAAACAAAAATTAGTTCTCAATATTTCAAAAACAAAAAAAACAGTAGGGAATGCCAAAACTGACAAAAAGAATCGGTTTTGTCGGGCCTCTCGAGAATTTCTATCTTTGTTCCCACGAACTTTGTGAGAATAAAGAAGATAATTGAGAGCTTTTAAAAAGGCACGACAAGCGCCAAAAATTTTTAAACAAAGGGCGGATTTGTTTCGTGCCTTTTTTCTATGTATAAAATTTCTAAAACACTCTTATTATATCAAATTATTTATTATTTGTTAAGACTTTTTATTAATTTTTTTAAACTTTTAGTGTAAAATACTGCCAATTATTTGTGGGTAACCCCTCAAAAAATCTTGATCTTCAGCTGGATTTTTGCCTTCAATTTGTAGTTTTTTTACAATTAGAGCTTTTTTGGAGGTGGCTACAGCAATCTCGTTATCTTCAGTTTTAAAAACTCTTCCAGGCTCAAGTTCAAAATTATCAGAATAAATTTTTGCTTTAATAATTTTTAACTGTTTATTTTGCCAAAAAGTATAAGATCCAGGCCAGGGCAAAAAGGCTCGGACTTGGTGCTCGATTTCCAATGCATTTCCTCTCCAGTCAATTAGACTATCCTTTTTATCAATAATTTTGGTATAACTTGCTCTTTTTTCATCTTGAGTCTGAGTTTGAATTTTATTTTCTAACCACAGGGGAACTGTTTTTATAATAAGCTTACTGCTAAGTTCGGCCATTTTTTTTGATAAAGAAGGCGTGGTATCATTTTTATCTATTGTAATTTTTTCTTTAGCCAAAATCGGTCCATGATCAATTTTTTCATCCATTTTTAAAATAGTTACACCAGTTTTTTTATCACCATTTAAGATAGCTGCCTGAATGGGGGAAGGACCGCGATATAAGGGAAGCAGGGAAGGATGAACATTGAGACAACCAAAAGGTGGAAGATTTAAGATTTCAGAAGGCAGAATTTGACCATAAGATGAAACAATAATAAATTCTGGGTTTACATTAATAATTTGAGATTTAACTTCAATGATTTTTTTGGGACTCAGAATTTTAATTTTGTTTTTTTGAGTAATAAGTTTTACCGGTGATGAGGTAAATATTTGATTCCGGCCAGTTTTTTTATCTGGTTGAGTTATCACTAATAATGGTTGCCATTTATTCTTGATTAAATTATCAATGATTATGGCGGCAAACTCTGAAGTGCCAATAAAAATAAATTTGAATTTTTTCATAAAGATGTTGGGGTTATTTTAATTTTTGCTCCTTCGTCAGTAATTTTGTGAAGCGTTTCCAAATCTGCTTTACTGGTAAATAAAATACCGTTCAGGTGGTCAATTTCGTGTTGCAAGGCTCGGGCAAATAAATCAGAAGCTTTGATTTTTGTTAGTTTACCTCTTTCATTTAAAGTTCTAACAGTAACTGATTTAGGTCTTTCTACCAAACCCCACACTCCCGGAACACTTAAGCATCCTTCCTCTTCTTCCTTAGTTTCCTTAGAGACTTCAGTAATTTCTGGATTTATTAAAATAGTTAGGGGTATTTTTTGTCGCTCCTTACCATCTTTCAATTTACCGCCTTTAATTTCAATAACGGTTATTTTTAGAGGAATACCAATCTGCGGGGCAGCTAAGCCAACCCTTTCTGAACCTGCGCGAAGAGTATCTATCATATTATCAATAATTTTTTTAATTGAGTTATCAATATGGCCAACTTTCTTGGCTTTTTGGCTTAAGATTGGATTAGGAACTGTTATAATTTTTAAATTAGTCATCAAGATTTTAAATTAAAGTTTTAGGGTCAACTTCGTAGGTCAAGTTTTTCAAAGATAATTTTACTAATTCTTTTTTGAAATTTTCATGTTCCTTTGAAAATTTATAATTCTTCAAATTTAATTTTATTATAATCTGCCAATGATATAAACCACGAGTTTTAAAGATATAAGCAGGCGCGGGACCGATTATTATAATAGAAGAATTAGAGCAAGTTAATAAAATTAATTCTTTTTTTAATTTATTAGCTTGATCTTGGCATTTTTGATTATTTTTATCCTTTATAGTTAATTTAATAATTTGCGTGAAAGGAGGGTAAGCAAATAATTTACGTTTTTGGATTTCAGTTTTATAAAACCCTTCAAAATCATTTTTCAAAGCATATTTAATTGAAGGAAAATCAGGATTATAGGACTGAATTATTGTTTTTTCTGCAGTTATTTTTAATAAAGACGTTAAAAGGAAAAAAGTTTTTGGTTCTGATTCAAAATCAGGAAAATAAAGTTCTGTATCAGCCGAAATAATTCCCAATAAATCAGTTTTAAGATCCGGATAGTTTAAAATAATCTGAGTACCGATTAAAATACTCGTTTTTTTTGCCAAATAATTAGTCAAAACCCTATCAATATTAGGTACATCGCTATCAAAAAGTTCGATATTAGTTAAAGGATAAAATTTCTTTAACTCTTTTTTAATAGTACCGATTCCTAATCCACGTTCAGTAATAAACAAGGAAAGGCATTTGGGGCAGACATCCGGTACTTCTTGTTTTTTATTGCAACGATGACACCAAAGATAAGGCTTTTTAGCTTTATAATAAAGCATTGGCAGATCACAGGAAGAACAGTTTATAGTTTGGCCACAATCGGAGCAAATAATTGACCGAGCGGTGCCCTTACGATTTAAAAATAAAATGATTTGTTTTTTTTGAGCTAGAGCCCTATCCAATTCCTTTTTTAAAAATGGAGAAATAATTCTTTCACTATAAGGAAGATTTCCTAAATTAATTATATCTATTTTAGAAAGCATGCTTGTCTGTTTCTTATCTTTGATTAAATGATAGCAGTTCTTTTTAACTTTATAATAGGAAGTAATTGATGGAGCGGAAGTTGATAAAATTATTTTAGCTCCGGTGAGCCTAGCCAGCTCTAAAGCTACTTTAGTTGTATGATAGCGTGGGCTACGATCTTGCTTATACAAACTATCCTGTTCTTCATTAACAATGATTAAACCTAAGTTATTATAAGGCATAAATAGTGGTTTTTGAGAACCGATTATAATTTTTCTAATACCTTTATTAATTGCTTGCCAATCTTCTTGCAATTCTTTATTAGTTTGTCTACTAGAAAGTAGAGTTATTTTTTGCGGGCTATAGGATAAAAGGTAATTAATAAATGATTGGTGTAAATTAATTTTTGGATAAAGTAGAATGATTTGCTTTTCTTTATCTAGGCATTTTTTAATTTCTTGCCAATAAAATTTTTCTTTTTGCTTGTTTTCAGTTGACCAGAAATAAATTGGTTTTGATTGTTTGCCAAGCGATAAATTACCGGCTGAATGCTCATTATTTATTCGGGGCGGAATCATTAAATTAATAGCTTTGGGAAACGGAGCGCAGTAATAATTAGCAATAAATTGGGCCATTTTTATTTGATAATCAAAAAGAAAGGGCTTAGAAGTTAGAATTTTTTCAATTGGCCTTATTTTTGGGAAATTGCTTTTTGAGGAAATGTCAATTATCATTCCTTGGGCTTTCTTATTACCTAAGGGGACTAAAACAATTTGCCCCACTTTAATTTTTGGACAAAGTGGGGGAGGAACACTATAAGTTAAAATTTTTGGTGTCTTTAGGGCAATGTCTACAAACATTTAAATATCTTATTTATGTCTCTCAACGACAAAGCGAAAAATTTCGACCGACTCCTTAGTTGGATCAATTCCGGCTTTTGAACAAGCAATAGCGATTTGTTGTTCAACTTTATCAACTTCGTCTAAATTAGGCAAAAGCAGTCCCGTTCGTCCATCTCCACCCTTAACAATAATTCCATATTTTTTAGGATCTAATTCTTGGACTTTTTGTATAGGTTCTGGAGGAGAGAGTAGATCGACCGAATATGAAAGATGTGGTAATTCGCGCTTTACGACTGGCGAGAATCGGTCATCACGTGTGGCTGCAGCAATTGAATTTCTAATTATCTCTAAAGCCACATTTTGCTGAGTCGGTAAAAAAGTTCCGATGCAACCACGGAGGGTTTTTGAATTTTTCTTATCTTTTTTATAAATACTGACAAAAATACCAGCTTTCTGGATTAGTAATTCGGCGGGGAGGCGCACTTCCTTAGTATTAATAATTTTATTTAGTTTTACGTAATTTTCGACTGCCCTTTGGGCTAAAAGAATATAAGGATCCATGATTATAAATTATAAATGTAAAATGAAAAATTAAAAGCTATTTTATTTTGAAATTTGCTACTAAGTATCCGACTCCAAATGGGCCCTCGTAGGATAAAATTTCTGGTTTATAATTAAGACCGTTTAAAGCTCCTAACAGAATAATAATTGAACGCAGACCACATTCACCAGCTTGAGCAATTAAATTCTGATCGATTTTTAATACCTCTTTGATTTTATCCTGCTTAAGGAGGTTTATTAATTGGTGATCAAATTTTTCTCCTTCTTCTGAATAACCGGCCGGAGCATTCTCGGTTAGACGATGAGACAAATCCCCTGAAGCAATAAAGGCAATTCTTTTTTTGACCTTCTTAGTCACCTCACCAATTATTTGACCGAATTTAAAATGGACATTGAGGGGAAGAAAAGAAAACCCCATTCCAACTACCGGTAGATTATCTAGCCGGCCAGTAGTCAAATAAAAAAGTGGAACGAGCATTCCATGATCCAGATTATCATCACTGATCAATTCAACGGGTATGTTATTTTTTTTTGCTTCTTTTTGTATTAAACCTGCTATTTCCAAATTGTTGCGAAAATCTAATTCAATTTGATTATTGCCAAATTGACTAAAATTTCCGGAAAGTTTATTACCGCCTAAGATGTTAAAATTATCGGCTTCCAGTGGACCGTGTGGCGAAACGATTAAAATAACATCAGGTTTGGATTGAACCAATCTCGATTCAAGCTCAACTAAAGCATCAATAGTTTTTTGAACTTGATTTAAATCAAACTGACCAATTGCGGGGATAATAATTGGCGGATGGGGACAAATTGCTCCAAAAACTAAAGACATAATAGTAATGTAAAGTTAAAAATACAAAATGAAAAATTATTTTCTTTTTGATTTTTTCTTTATCTTTTTGGCTATAGTTTGTTTTTTCTCGTCGTTATTCCTGAAGTTTTCTTTCTTGTTGTTGTTTTTCGGCCTTTAGTTTTAGGCAAACTTTTTGGTTTTTCAACTATGTTTAGGTCACGACCGCAGAATTTACACTTACTATTCTTAACGCCTAAAAGTTTAACAAAATATCCTTTTCTTTCAATAACTAATTGATGACAACGCGGACAATAAGTATTCTCAGCTTCATGCTGGGCTACATTGCCAATATAGACAAAAGAAAGACCAGCCTCGCGTCCAATCTGGTAAGCTCTTTCCAAAGTTTCGATCGGTGTAGGAGGGATATTATTTAATTGAGCAGCCGGATAAAAACGAGTTACATGCCAAGGCGTATCAGGACCAAATTTTTCTCTAATTGTTTCGGCTATTTTTCTTAAATCCTTATTACTATCGTTATAAGTCGGAATAATATTAGTTATAAATTCAACATGCATATTCCATTTCTTTTTTGCTCTTTTGCTGACAGTTATAATATTTTCGAAATCTTTCATATGCGAAAGTTCCCGACAGATATTTTTGTTCATACTTTTTATGTCCACTCTGAAAGCATCCAAGTATGGACCAATCAAATCCAAAGCTTCTGGCGTAATAAACCCATTGGTTACGTAAACCGTATAAAGACCGGCTTTTTTGGCCAATTTTGCTGAATCAATTGTATATTCAAGCCAAATTGTTGGTTCGTTGTAAGTCCAGGCAATGCCTTGCGCATTATATTTTTTAGCCAAAACTATAGTTTCGGCTGGTGTAAGCGTGTGACTATCCAGCTCAACCTGGTGTGGTTCAACACGGGCGTAGGATATGTCCCAATTTTGGCAGTGAATGCATCGGAAATTACAACCTAAAGTGCCCAGAGATAAAGCTTGCGTCCCCGGATAGAAATGGAAAAGAGGTTTTTTTTCAATCGGATCAACATTCATTGAAGAAATAACTTCATAAATCAAAGAATAAAGTTTGCCTTCCTCATTTATTCGAGTTCCGCAATAACCAAGTTGTCCAGGCGCAATTATGCATTTTCTTTGACAAACTCCGCATTGAGTTTTTTTACCTGACAATTTTTTATAAATTATAGTTTCTTTCATAGTTTATCTCCTTTTCGATTAATAATTTAAGTTTTAGTTCTAATACAATTATAACGCAAAAACGGCAGAATTAACAACCTGCTTTTAATTCTACTTTTAGTAGAATTAAAAAACAAAGGTGATACAATATAAATATGGAAAGGAAGCGAATTTTTATAGCCGTAAATCTATCCAATCAAATCAAAGAAAACATCAAACAAAAAATTTTGGCAATGTGTTTTCGAATTCTGCCTCCGAACGACAAATGTCCAATCAAATGGGTAGATATAGAAAATACGCATATTACTTTGAAATTTTTGGGCTACCTGGAATCAGATAAACTTATTACAGTTGAAGAAATATTGAAAGAAGAAATGGCAGGTATTAAACCTTTTTCAATGGATTTAAAAACTTTTGGATTTTTTCCGGAAATAGGAACACCTCGAGTTTTATGGGTTGGTGTGGAAAAAGGGCATAAGGTTTTGGAAAATCTGGCCAGATCTTTAGAACAAAATTTTTCTAAAAGAGGATTTCGAAAAGAGACTCATTCAAATTTCACAAGTCATATAACTTTAGGTCGCGTTAAAAAGCACTTAAATAAGGATGAAAAAGATGGATTGTTGAAAATTAAAGATGATTTGAAGCATAAATCAATTGGCAAATTCAAAGTTTTGTCAATCGATATCATGGAAAGCAAACTTAGTCCTAAAGGTCCAAAATATTCTATAGTTGAAAGTCTTCAACTAAAACCCTGAACAATTTTGAATATTTTAATTTTGAAAATTAGAAATTAAAAATTTAAGGTAACCTATGTTTTATGATCGTTATGAAGCAGGGCAAAAATTAGCTTCAGCCTTGAAAAATTATAAAAGTAAAAATGATGTAATTATTTTAGCTATTCCGCGGGGCGGGGTAGTGGTTGGTTTTGAAGTAACTAAAGCTTTGGGAGTACCTCTGGATATTGTTGTGGCACGCAAGATTGGCGCACCTGGCAATGCAGAATTTGCTATTGGTGCTGTTAGTGAGAAAGGGGATATTATTTTGAACGAGGAATCGATTTCGGAATACCAGATTTCTAGAGATTACATAAAAAAAGAAGCTAAAAATCAGAGGCAAGAGGTCAAAAGGAGGCTAGCAGAATATAGAGGGGGAAAAGAGCCAGCAAATTTGAAAGATAAAATAGTTATTATTGTTGATGATGGTATTGCGACCGGCGCTTCAATAAAAGCAGCGATTTCTTCAGTTAAAGCCGATGCTCCTAAAAAAGTTATTTTAGCTGTACCCGTTGCTCCGCCGGATACGATAGAAGAGTTAAAAAAAGAAGTTAATAAGGTTGTTTGTCTAGAGGCACCTGAAACATTTTTTGCTGTCGGGCAATTTTATCAAATCTTTGATCAGACTTCAGATGAGGAAGTAAAGGAAATCTTAAAAACTGCCCAAAAATAGTAATTATTGCTATTTTCTAATTCCTTAAAACGGCTTATCAAAGCCGTTTTTAATAAAGTTATTGACTAATAATTTATTTTATAGTATAATAGAGCAAATAATAAAAAAGGAGTAAATTATGCCAGAAGAAAATGATAAAAATGATTCATCTCAAGAATGGCCGGAGGATTTATTACCTCGGAAACCAAAACTTGATGATCAAGAAGGCACATTTATGCCGCCTGAAGGAACAAATCAACCAGCCGAAGTTAAACCAACAGAAACTCCTGAACCGAATCTAAAACCAAAAAAATCTCACAAGGGATTAATTATTTTATTGGTAGCATTGCTTATTTTGGTTGGTTTAGGAATAGGCGGCTGGTTTGCTTATCAGAAGTATTCTTCTCAACTTAGTTTTTTGTGGACGAAGCAACCAGTAGATGAGAATGATCAAATAGTTCAAGATATGAAAAATAAAGCAGAAATCGCTCAAAAAGAAGTAAGGAAAAAGTATTCAGATGCATATTTAGTAACTTTAGAATCAACTGTTAAATCAAAAGGGATTTATATAGTTGATGCTCCCGTTCAAAATTTGCATATTAGTTTAAAAGAAGATTATTACCTTTTCTACTTTGTTTCCCAGCAAAATAAAAAAGTAATTGTAGTAGTGATTTCTGTGGAATCTAATCAGAATAAAATTGTAAAGATAACAGAAGAATCATCAAACGTTGATAATTTAGAAGCAATTACAAAGTTATACGAAACGAAAATTAGCTATAAAAAAGCCCTAGAGATTGCTGATAAAAATGGAGGAGATGAATTCAAGCTTCAAAATTCTGAAGTAAGACAATTCGGTCCTACTTTAGGTAAAATGAATGAAAATTATGCTCTTGTTTGGGCAATAGCATATCATGTTGGAGAAATAAGTTCTGTTAAAAATTCTTTCAGAATTAGAATTGATGCCGTTAGCGGTGAAGTATTAAGTAAACATAACAAATAAATATTTGGAAAATTATGTTTTTTCTTTCGGTAGGTATTTTTTCAATTTGTAGATTTTAAATAGGAATTTATTATGCCTGAGATTATACCAGACACACCAAATAATGAATCACAAAATCCAAATCCTGGAGAACTTCAGGCTGCTCCACAAAACAAACAAAAACAAGCACCAGCTCCTACGATGCCTGATAATGCACCTTCTGGCGATGCGCTTCCACCGCCAAAATCGAATAAGGGATGCATTATTACTTTTATTGTATTTATAGTTATACTTCTCGTAGTTGCAGTCGGAGGATGGTTTGGTTATAAAAAGTATTCTTCAAAAATTTCTTCATTTTTTCATACCAAAATCCAGCAACTGAATCCGATAAAAGATGAAAATAAACAAATAATTGAAGCTATGAAAAAGAAAGCTGAAGTTGCCCAAAAAGATGTTAGGAAAAAGTATTCAGATGCGTATTTAATCTCAATAAACCCCTTATCAAATGCCGAGGGTGTAAAAGGATTTAATGCGAAATATAAAGACATAAATCTTGATACCAAAAAAACTTATTACAGCTACACATTCTTATCCCCAAAAAGCAAAAAAGCCATTGTTGTCGCGCTTAACATGGATCCAAAAAAAGACAATATTGAAACCTCAGTTACGATGAACTCCAAAAAAGTAACCAGCAGCTTGAATGTGCCGGCATTGCCGATCAATGATTTACAGATCAGTTATAAGAGAGCCATCGAAATCTTAGACCAAAACGGCGGAAGCGATTTTAAGTCTAAATATCCGAGCTTTTCAGAGACCGGGCCGGTATTATCAAATAGCAATAAAAGCGGTTTTAGTTGGACAATTGCTTATTATGACAGCAAAAGCCATGGCAAAAAAAAGATTGTTGTCACAATTGATCCAAAAAATGGAAGCATAAAAACAGAAGTTAAAAAATAAAATTATTGACAAATTTTTTACCTGATATATTATTTAAATAGAAAAGCCAGAGGGCTTTTTTAAAATTGCGAAAAAAGGGAAATTATGAAAAAAATCATCCAGTTTTTTAAAGAAGTAAAAGTTGAATTATCCAAAGTTACCTGGCCAACGCGCAGACAAGCGATTATTTTAACCAGTACAGTAATTGCGTTTTCGATTGCTTTAGCTCTGTTTATTTCTTTTTGGGATTGGATTTTTACCACAGCCGTTCAGTTTTTAGCTGGAAAATTAGGATGAACCCTGTTAAATCCCGCACAGCGGGAGCAATGAATTGCTATTTAACAGGGTTCACCCCGTGAAACCTCGCCAAAGGTGAGAGCTCAAAGAGCTGTTTCACAGGGTAAAGGAGGGAAAATGGCTAAACAAAAAATTTCTGGAGAACGTCGTTGGTATGTTATTCATACTTATTCTGGATATGAAGATAAAGTAGCTGAAGACTTGAATCAAAGAGTTGAAGCAATGGGAATGGAAAAATTTATTTTTAATGTTTTAGTACCCAAAGAAAAACAGATAGAGATCAAAAATGGTCGTCGACGAACCGTTGAAAAAAAGATTTTCCCGGGCTACATAATGGTAGAAATGATTGTAACTGATGAATCCTGGTATGTTGTTCGTAATACGCCCAATGTTACGGGATTTATTGGCGTAGGAGTTATGCCAATTCCGGTTTCTCCAGATGAAGTGGGAGTGGTTAAAAAAAGAATGGGAGTTGAAGAACCCAAATATAAAATTAATGTTGAAAAAGGCGACAGTGTGAGTATTGTTGATGGGCCTTTTAAGGGGTTTGACGGTGTTATTTCCGAAGTTGATGAAGAAAAGGGAAAAGTTAAAGCTCTAGTTTCCATGTTTGGTCGAGAAACACCGGTTGAGCTTGATTTTTTACAAGTAAAGAAATTATAGGGATATAAATTATGGTAAAAAAGGTTAAAATCAAAGTTAAATTACAAGTGCCGGCCGGCAAGGCTACACCTACTCCTCCAGTTGGACCAGCATTGGGCCAACACGGAGTTGATATTATGTCCTTTTGTAATGCTTTTAATGAACAAACTAAAGAATTGGGTGAGACTGTTGTGCCGGTAGAAATAAATATTTATGAAGACAGAACATTTAGCTTTGTATGCAAAACAACACCAGCAGCTATTCTTTTGAAAAAAGCAGCCGGATTAGAGAAAGGTTCCGGCGTTCCTAATAAAGAAAAAGTCGGCAAAGTAACTCGTGAACAGATAAAAAAAATAGCTGAAGAAAAGTTTTCAGATCTAAATGCCCGGGATATTGAACAGGCGGAGAAAATAATTGCCGGGACTGCGCGTTCAATGGGTATTGAAATACAAAAATAGAATTGTGATTTTGAATTTAATAAAGGAGGAAAAATTAATAACCTCCGGTTCAATTCAATTAATAATATAAAAATAAATCAAGGAGATTGAATTGTGGGTAAAAAAAGAATAACCACTATTGGGGCTGAACCTGATGAAGAAGAAAAAAGAAAAAAGGAGCAAAAGAAAAAACAGAAAAAACTGGAAAAAGAGCGAGCCAAGGCTGAAAAAGAAACAAAGAAAAAAATAGAAGAAAAACCGAAAAAAGAAAAAATAAAGGAAACTAAACCAAAGAAAGAAACGGAAAAGCCAACGGTTGAGAAGAAAGAAGTGAAAAAACCCGCCCCCACTGACCTATCAGCTGACAAAGCAGGAGTTTCAGCAGGCAAGGGAGCTAAAGTTGTTAAAAAAGAAGCAGAAGAAGAGTCAGCCTCTGTTAAGAAAGAAGAGCCAGTAAAGGAAAAGCCTAAAGTCGGCAAAAAAGTTAAACCGCGAGTAATTAGACGAGGCAAGAATTATAAAAAATTGGCTGAATTAATTGATAAAGATAAAATCTATTCTTTGGATGAGGGAATAGAGTTAGTTAAGAAAACTTCACCAGTAAAATTTGATGCTAGTGTAGAGATGCATATTCGTCTCGGGGTTGATTTAGAAAAAAGTGAACAGAATGTTCGAGGAACTATTATATTGCCTTACGGGTCAGGCAAAATAAAAAGAGTTTTGGTTTTTACTGAGAGTAAGGATAAAGAAGCCAAATCTGCTGGGGCAGACCAAGTCGGCGGAGACGAGTTAATTAATAAAGTTGAAAAAGGATTTTCTGATTTTGATATTGTTTTGGCCACGCCGGATATTATGTCCAAAATTGCTAAATTAGGTAAAACACTTGGTCAGCGAGGATTAATGCCCAATCCTAAAGCCGGTACAATTACGGATAATATTGAAAAATTAATTAGAGAGATAAAACAGGGGCGTACTGAATTTAAAATGGACCCTCAAGGAATAATTCATCAAGTTGTCGGCAAAATTTCTTTTGACAACGATAAGCTGAAAGAAAATGTGAAAACTTTGATGCAGGCAGTTTTGGAAGAAAAGCCGGCAGGCCTCAAAGATAATTTTATAAAAAGTATTACGATTTGCTCGACCATGGGACCTGGTATTAAAATAAAATACTAAGATTATTTTAAAACATAATTCTTTTTGAAAACTGTCTGATTCTAGGCAGTTTTTATTTCGAAGTGCTATAATAAAAAGTACATAAATTGTATGGATGAAAAATTAACTAAACAAATAAATAATCTACCTTTGACGCCCGGCGTTTATTTATTCAAAGATAAACGCGGACGTATTTTGTATATTGGTAAAGCTTCTAATTTGCGGAACAGGGTAAAATCATACTTCAAAGGACCTTTATTAGAGACTCGTTTGAATATAATGGTTGAGAAAATTAAAAAGATTGACCGAATTTTGTGCGATTCGGAAATTGAAGCTCTAGTTTTGGAATCGGAATTAATCAGACGATATAAGCCAAAATACAATATTGAATGGAAGGACGATAAAAATTTTCTTTATATAATGATAACCAAAGAGCAATTTCCTCGAGTTGAAGAAGTAAGGCCACCGTTGACCGAGAAAGCTCAATATTTTGGTCCTTTTACTGATGCTTCCGCAGTTAAAAATACATTAAAAACTCTCCGTCGCATTTTTCCTTATCGCAGTTGCCGGCGAATGCCAACCAAAGCCTGTCTGCATTATTTTATAAAGCGTTGTCCATCTCCCTGTATCGGCGAAATTTCAGAAAAAGACTATCAAAAGCTAATTAAGAATTTGATTAAAATTTTATCCGGCAAAAAGAATTTGGTAATCAAACAAATGGGAAAGGAGATGAAGATCGAATCGGTCAAACATAAGTTTGAGAAAGCGGCAGTTTTAAGAGACAGGATTGCTAATCTAAAAAAAATAAATCAGACTATAATTTTTGACGAGGCATCTTATAAAAGAATCAAATCTGACGAGGCTTTATCTGGATTATCTAGGCTCTTAGATTTAAAAAGTTTGCCGCGTCGTATTGAAGCTTATGATGTATCAAATATTTCTGGGTTATCAGCTACTGGCTCGATGATTGTTTTTGAGGATGGTTTGCCGCAAAAAAAAGAATATAAGCGATTTAAAATTAAATCAGTTTCCGGCATTGATGATTACAAAATGATTAAAGAAATCTTGGAAAGACGGTTCAAACAAAACTGGATTTCGCCAGACTTAGTTATCATTGACGGAGGAAAAGGTCAGCTTTCAACAGCCAAAAATGTTCTAGCTAAAAATAAATTATCAATTCCAGTAATAGGGTTGGCTAAAAGAGAAGAAGAAATTGTTATTAAAAAAGGACGAAGTTTCCAGATTATCAGACTGCCAAAAACTTCAAAAATTTTACAACTTTTACAGCGAATTAGAGACGAAGCACATAGATTTGCTATTAGTTATCATACCAAGCTTAGATCAAAGGCAATTCAAAAATCAGCCCTTGATGAAATACCCGGTATTGGTCCAAAAACAAAAAAAGTTTTGTTAAAAAATTTCAGTTCGATTAAAAATATAAAAAAAGCAAAAGTAGATGAGCTTTCTGATGTTATTGGTATTAATAAAACTAAGTTATTAAAAAAATATTTATGAAAAAAATTGTTACTATTGGTGGCGGGACTGGTCAATTTACGGTTCTATCAGGATTGAAGAAATTTAATAATAATTTAACTGCTATTGTTAACATGGTTGATGATGGTGGGTCGACTGGTGTCTTAAGAGATGAACTTGGAGTTTTACCGCCAGGCGATATACGCCAATGTTTGGTGGCTCTTTCTCGTTCTTCAGAGGAAATGCGAAAACTTTTTAATTATCGTTTTGAAAAAGGAAGTTTTAAGGGCCACAGTTTTGGCAATTTGTTTCTAACTGCTTTAGAAAAAATATCTGGCAGTTTTGAAAAAGCAGTTGAAGAAGCTGCAAAGATTCTAGCAATTTCTGGCAGGGTGATTCCAGTGACTATCAATGATACTAGACTGTGTCTTAGGCTAAAAAATGGTCAGATAATCCGCGGTCAAAGCAAGATTGAAAATTCTTTCTTTAAAAAACATAAAGGTTTTACTAAACTTTTTTTAGAGCCAAAAGCAAAAATAAATCCAGAAGCAAAAAGGGCAATTAATGAAGCTGACACTATAATAATTGGTCCAGGCAATTTTTATTCAAGCATAATTCCTAATTTCTTGGTAACTGGTATGCCAGAGGCAATCCAAAAATCAAAGGCAGTCAAAATTTATATTTGCAATTTAGTAAGCAAACCTGGTCAGACTGATGATTTTAGGGTTTCAGATTATGTTAGAATTATTGAGGAGTATATCGGCAAGCCAATTTTTAACTATGTGTTTTTTAATAATAAAAAACCATCTCAAAAAATTTCATCTCGTTACGAAGAAGAAGGTGAAAATTTAGTTTGGTTTAATAATTCTGATTTTAAAGGTATACATTATAAAACAGTGAGCCGGAATTTTATTAGCAAAAAAGTTCCGACTAGAAATCAGGTTGACAAGATGAAAAGAAATTTAATTCGTCATGATGCAAAAAAATTAGCCAAAGCCTTGTCTTTAATTATTAAATAATGGCTAAAAGTCATTGATAAATATTTTTTATTACTTTAAAACAAATTGTTTACAATAAATTGTATTTTTGATAAGATATAGTCATAATTTATTCAATTGTCAGAAGAGCTATGAAGAGAAAAATTCTCTTTATAACTTTCCTGGCATTCGCTAGGGAAGAAGCTTGAGGTTGTTCCGCTTAGCGGGGCAGGCACCGGGGGTGATCGTATGGCTTTGAACATGCGGGATTGGTTTACAGGAACAGATAGAGCTGACTCTGATCCCGATGAGCCACCAGGTCTGTATGTAGAAGGCGGAGTACTTAGTGATCCAGGCCATCACCATAAGGGGGTTATACCTTTCGACCCGGACCCGGATGACGAGAAGATAGTTTTTGGTGTTCCAGTTCCCAGTCATATTAATGAACGGAGACTTCCCTTGAATCTTTCGTCATTCTAAATTCAATAATGATGCCAGAAGAGGCCCGACGTGGTGGCATTGAAAAAATTCTTCATGAGGTGAGCACAAGAAATCGTAGCGTTTCTTATGTATGCTTTAAACCTCAAACCTTCAGCTACGTCCAAACTTATAAAGGAGAGGAAATTGATTTGTATTATCTGTAAAGATAAAACAAATGGTTTTCTTCTCCTTCCTTCCACCGGTGATGCCGGTGCTGATGAGGCCGCAAGTAATTAATCCAGGCCGAAAAAGGAGCAGAAGGGACTTCCATGTCTCTTTTTATATTTGAATAATTATGATAAGATGCTATCTAAGTAATATAAGTATGATTAGATATGGACAATAATTTAGAAGAAGAAATATTAAAAAAAACTGAGGCGCGGGAGAGGAAGAAAAAGAAGAAGATGAAAGTTTCTGGCAAAAAAAGTTTTGAATTGCAAAAAATTATTATTAAAAAAACCAAAGAAAAATAAACTATTGCTTTTTTATTTTTAAGGCGTATAATTTTAATTTGTCGAAAAGATTTTTATGAAAACAATTTTACCATACATCCAAATAGGTATTTCAATCCTTCTAATCATTGCCGTTTTACTTCAGGGAAAAGGAGCTGGTTTGTCTAGTGTTTTTGGCGGAGCCAGTGCTATTCATCAAACCAAAAGAGGGGCTGACAAATTTTTACATATTGCAACGATTGTCTTAGGAGTTATTTTTTTAGGGTTGGCGGTTTTTAGCTTGATGCTAAAATAATTTTATGATACAAAAAATAATTAGAAATATTATTCAATTTTTAAGCTTTATTTTCAAAAAAATAAAGTTTTTTTTAAGTAAGATTTTTAAGCCTATAGGAAAAGGTATTGCTTGGTCATGGAATAAAATTAAACCAACCTTTGCAAATTTTGGCCGAAAAATATCAAATGTGCCCTTTTTTAGAAGGATAAAAATATTTTTCTTAAGGATTGGCTATTTTTTAGTACAACTATTTAGAAAAATTATTAAAGATTTAGTCTTTTGGGAAAAAGCAGTTATTTCTGTTTTACTGTTAATTATTATTATTTGTTCTTCAGTTTTGGGCTATCGGTTTTATATCGGCAGAACCAAAGCTATTCCTTTGTCTGGTGGTGACTACGTTGAAGGAATAGTTGGTGAGCCAAAATATATAAACCCTGTTTTATCCCAAACCAACAATGTAGATGCATCTATTTGTTCGTTAGTCTTTTCCGGCCTGACCAAATTTAATCAACAGAGGGAAGCTGTTCCAGACCTGGCTGAAAAATGGATGATTAGTCCTGATGGAAAAGTTTATACTTTTTATCTTCGTAAAAATATTACTTGGCATGATGGCGAACCATTAACAGCTGATGATATTTTATTCACGATTTCTGTCATTAATGATCCTGATTATCAGGGAACCTTGAGTAAAGTTTGGAAAAATGTCAAGGTTGATAAAATTAATAATAATGTGGTCCGGTTTACTCTCCAGGATTTTTGCGCCGGTTTTTTGAATAATACTACGATTGACATTTTGCCAAAGCATATTTTGGCCGGCATTCCAGTTAAAAATCTATCCTTACACACTTTTAACCTTAATCCAATTGGTACTGGCCCTTATAAGTTTGAGAAATTAGAATTGAATAGTTTTGGCAGCGTGAACTCGGTTATTTTGAGTCGTAACGAAGCTTATTATTTATCCAAGCCATATATTGATAAAATAACTTTTAATTTTTATGCTGATGAATCAAGTCTTTTTGAAGCTTATAGAAATAAAGAAGTGATGGGTATTGACTCAATAAATCCCGGAGATGCTAAAACTGTTGGTCGATGGGAAAATCTTAATTTATATCGATCGCCACTGCCTGAATATACTGCTTTGTTCTTTAATAACAAAAAAGATCTGTTGAACAATAAAGACATTCGCCAGGCCCTGAGTTATGCCACTGACAAAAAAGAAATTATTAATAAGGCTTTGTTTAATGAAGCTCAACAAGTTGACGGACCAATTTTACCCAATTTTTTCGGTTATAACCAAAAAGCTTTTAAATATAATTTTGATCTTACTAAAGCAAAATCAATCTTGGAAAAAAATGGATTTAAAGCAGATAAAGACGGAATTAGAAAGAATGGTAAGAAAAAATTAGAATTTAATTTAGTTGTTACTGATTCGGCGCCAAATAAAAAAACAGCTGAGCTGATTCAGAGTCAATGGAAAAAAGCTGGAATTAATATTAAGATTGAAACGATCAACACTAATATCTTGCAAAGGGACTATATTAGACCGAGAAATTATGACATTCTGCTTTTTGGTGAAAGTTTAGGAGCTGATTCGGATGTTTTTCCTTTTTGGCATTCCAGTGAAGTTGATGATCCGGGGTTAAATCTCTCTTGTTATATTAATAAAGAGGTTGATAGATGTTTGGAAGAAGGACGAGTAACGGGTAATTTAAATTTACGCAAACAGAGGTATATTGATTTCCAAAATATGATTATTGAAGATGCGCCAGCCGTGTTTCTATATAGCCCAAATTATATTTATGGAGCTTCTAGTAAAATTAAAGGGATAAATTTGGGTTATATTATTACTCCTGCTGATCGTTTTGATAATGCTAATCAATGGTTCATTAATTATAAAAGAGAAGGTAAGTGATCATTTAAGGTTTGATCATTTTGTAGTTAAAATAGACCTATAGTAAATTCCTAATTGCGGGCGTGGCGGAATTTGGTATACCTGCCCGCCGTGCCCACGTGGTGGAACTGGTAGACACGCTACGTTCAGGGCGTAGTCCTCATTTTGGGGGTGTCGGTTCGAATCCGACCGTGGGCACTTTTGGCAGGCGGGCGCGCGTGATTCAGGATCACGTTCCCATTTGGGATTGGAGGTTCGAATCCTCTCGTCCGCACCAGTCCTGATTAATTTTTGTTGATTAAAACCGAACCAGATATTATACTAATGTGTGTAGTCCAAGAAGCCAGCCTTGTCGAGTCTAGACAGGCCCTCGTGGTGGAATATTCCTTTGGAGACTCGCCCCGACTTGTCGGAGCGAACAGGTATACTTGGCCCGCCAGTGCCTTGCCGCGGTGCTGGAATGCTCACTTTGCGAGACTCCATCACCACTTGCCGCGGTGCTGGAATTGGTAGACAGGCTAGCTTGAGGGGCTAGTGTCCATTTGGACGTGAGAGTTCAAATCTCTCCCGCGGCATTTAGACTGGTAGGGGCGGGCCTGCCTCGTCGGCAAGGCGGACACACAGGATTGAGGATCCTGGCCAGCAATGGCATCTGGGTTCGAGTCCCAGCGAGGGCATTCCTTGAGAATTGTCCTAGATAAATTCGGACGATTAGCTCAGTTGGTTTAGAGCGTCTGGTTTACACCCAGAAGGTCGCAGGTTCGAATCCTGCATCGTCCACCATTAAACAGGGCAGGGAAAGGTCGGGGGTTCGAACCCCTCACCGCCCACAGTCTTTGTTAACGGCTTTTAGGAGCAGTTTTTGTGATATAATACAAACAATATTATATGCGATTAAAAAGATATGAAAAAATATAGAAATTAATTTTAAACAAAGAAGTAAAAATTATGAATCAGTCGATTACTAGAAAAAAATTGAGTAAAAACATGAAGTATATCTATATCTTATGGGCGATCGCGATTATTTTTTTTATTGTCGAACAGACTACGAATTTTGTACCTGGTAGATTACAACCTGCTATCAATATAGTTCTTCTTTTAGGTTTTGTAATTGTACATGGTTTATCGCGCTATCGTCTTCGAGATTTTCTAATATTTTTCGGGCTTGCTTTTATCGTTGGCAATATATTTGAAAATTTAAGCATAATGACTGGTTTTCTGACTGGCCATTATTATTATACGAATGCTCTCGGCATAAAGCTGTTTTCGGTTCCTATTTTAATAGGACCGTATTATTTTGCTATGGGTTATCTTGCGTGGACACTTGCAAATATTTTGCTTGATATAAAAAGAAACCGTTTGCAAAAATGGGACATTTTTTTAGTGCCATTTGTTGGCAGTTTTATTATGACAATTTGGGATTTAACTATTGATCCAGTTAATTCTACAATATTAAAACAATGGATTTGGCCGAACGGTGGCGCTTATTTTGGTGTTCCCATAATAAATTTTGTTTGTTGGTTTTTAGTTGTTTATGTATTTTACCAGTTATTCGCTTTATATATATCTAAAATTACTAATAAAGACAAATCACCTGAACTCCAGCTTCCGAATGCTTACTTTTATCAAGCTGTTTTAATGTATTTTATCGTGGGTTTGGGTCCATTATTAATAGCTCTAACTGGAAAAAACATGCAAATTACCAATCAAGTTGGAGTAACCTGGTTTGCCAAGGATATTTACCAAAGCATGGCTTTGGTTGCTGTATTTACGATGTGGTTTGTTTCTTTATTATGTGCTTTGAGATTATTTCGCAAATCAGAAACCTGATAAATCAATCTTTTTTTACATTGTCTCATTCGTCTCATTCAGGTACTGGACCGTAATGCTCTTATGTATTAAGATAATATTTAAATAGGCATTAGATTGGAATACTGATAAATAAAAATCTTATTTATACCACAAATAGAGGTTCTAACTTTCTCCACGATGCCCACGCCGAGATAGCTCAGGTAGTAGAGCACAGGTCTGAAAAACCTGGTGTCCCCAGTGCAAGTCTGGGTCTCGGCACCACGCGGGCGTAGTATAGTGGTTATTATACTACCTTGCCAAGGTAGAGACGGCGGTTCAATTCCGCTCGCCCGCTTTTGGCTTGGTGACCGAGTAGTTATTCCGATTAATATCGGGACAGGGTCCGCGGTCTGCCTGCCCGCCGAATATGGCGTGGTGACCGAGTAGTTAGGTAGCAGTCTGCAAAACTGCGTACACCGGTGCAAATCCGGTCCACGCCTCCAAAGTTCTATGGAAGGCGGGCAAAACCGCGTACAGGAGTGCAAATCTCCTCCAGGCCTCGTGCCGAGGTGGCGGAACGCTCGCTTTGCGAGACTCGTCCCGACTTGTCGGGACGAACAGGTGACGCGACGGCTTTTTAATAATTTATTTTGCCGAGGTGGTGAAACTGGTATACACGAGGGACTTAAAATCCCTTGGGAGCAATCCCGTGCGGGTTCGAATCCCGCCCTCGGCACCAAATGACTCTTATTAAGAGTCATTTTTTTATTGACAAAATAATTCAATGAATTATAATGGAATATCCATATAAGATTATGAAAGGACCTTGAAAAAGGAGGAAAAATTATGTCACCAGTAACGATTGACACACCTGGTCTGTTAGCTTTACTTTCTAAATATTTTGATAGCCTTTATTTAAATGAGGTTTTAGAGATGGGGTATCCTTTGGAAAAGCTTCTTCAAGAAACAGATTTACCGATTGGTGCTAACTTCGAAGTATTCAAGGTTAGTGACGGCTATCATTCGACCGAGATTGAAGCCGCAGTCGAGATACTTTTTTACCAAAATATAATTCCTGTTAATAAATCTAATAGGGACCATATTAATTTAAAACCATTAAGAGAAGAAAGAGAAAGTTTCCTTGATTTTTATAAGGAAGTTCTCTCTCAAGATGGAATTAAGGAACCTTCCGAATTTATAGCCAAGCTAGAAGAGATACTAGAAGAGATAGTTGATAAGTTCATAAAAATTAAATAATAGCTCAATACAGCTCCTTGTGTGTTTTCCATAAACCCGCTTGGGGCTGTTTTCTTTTTAGCAGATTTGTTGACACGAAATTAAATATCATTTACTATTAAACCTTCAGAGCTAGAAAGCCTTTTGACAACAAAATATTTAGAAAAAAGGAGGTTTACCGATGAGTGGAGTGTTTGGTGTTATTTCGAGTGAAGAGTGCATAGAAGATTTACTTTACGGTACGGATTATCAGTCGCACCTAGGGACCGAAAGAGGGGGCTTAGCAACTTTAAATCATGAGGGATTCCATCGGAAGATCAAAGATATCTCCAAGGGTGCTCAATTGAAATCGCTTTTTGTCGGCGATTACTTTCCCGGTCAAAGCGGAATTGGAGTTATTTCTGATCGCGACCCCCAGCCTTTAATTATTGGTAGTCGTCATGGTGATTTCGCCATTGTGATGGCCGGACGGATCGTTAACCTAGAAGAATTGGCTGCTGATTATAAAAAGAAAGGTCGTTCATTTATTGAAATGAGCGATACTCATGTCAATCAGGTTGAATTGGCGGCTAAGATTATTGTTGAAGGGGAAAGTATTGAAGATGGCATTCGGAATTTGTGGGAACAAATAGAGGGATCAGCTTCCTTTCTGATTTTGGGTCATGAAGGTTTATACGTAGCCCGGGATCGATGGGGTCGTTTCCCCCTTACCTTAGGTCAGAAAGCTGGAGCCATGGCTGTTGCTTCTGAGCCATTTGCTTTTCAGAATACTGGATTTCAAGAAATATGGGAGTTGCAACCAGGTCAAATCACACTTCTTAATGTGCATGGCTTCGAGACTCTTAGGCAAGGTAATCCAGCTAATCTTCGAATTTGTTCTTTTCTTTGGATTTACGCTGGTTACCCAGCTAGCGTTTACGAAGGAGTTTCCGTAGCCGAGGCTCGAATCAGATGCGGAGAGGTTTTAGCTACTAGAGATTCTGATTCTAGATTAGAAGCCGATCAAGTGGCCGGAGTACCTGATTCTGGTCGTTACCACGCCCAGGGTTATGCCGCTCAATCGAAACTTCCCCTAATCGAAGTATTATCTAAATACACGCCTGGTTATGGTCGAAGTTACACACCACCCAGTCAAGAGACTCGTGACTTGATAGCTCGGATGAAACTAATAGCCATGCCCGAGCTTATTGCCAATAAACGGATTGTTATCCTTGAGGATTCGATCGTTAGAGGAACTCAGCTTAAGAATCAGACAATCCGTAAGCTTTGGGAAGCAGGAGCCAAAGAAGTTCACCTGCGACCAGCTTGTCCGCCCTTACTTTTTCCTTGTCGTTATGCCCTTTCAACTCTTTCTGGCGATGAATTGATGGCTCGTCGAGCTATCAAAGCCCTTGAAGGTGATTTCAGTGATAGTGATATAGAGGAATTTTTTGCAGGACAAGAAAAATACCAAGAAATGGTTGAATGGATCCGTCAAGAACTAGGTTTAACCTCATTACGATATCAGCTTTTAGCTGATATGATTTATGCTATTGGCTTGCCGGCCAATAAACTTTGTCTTTATTGCTGGACTGGCTAATAAATATATCTTAGAGCCCTTATAAGGTTTTCATCCTTTGCAGGGCTCTTTTTTAAATATTTTTATGCTATAATGAGAAAAGTAGAAAATAAATTTTTTATTATGAAATTTATCAGACGAGTTATAAATGATTTAGAAAATTCCAAAACGCCATTTATTTATTTTATTCTAAATTTTATTTTTATTGTTGCTTTACGGAATTTAATTGAGCCACTTTCAACACACAGCACTATTAGTCCAATGCAAGTTATTCACTTTTCTTTAGCTTATATTACTTATGCAGCTACATTTATTTTATTACTTTATGCCTTTACAAAAACAGAGGTACTTAAAATAGCCAAAGTAGTTTTATCTGGGTTTATTATTATAATACTGCCACCTTTACTTGATTTAATTTTATCTAGAGGAAAAGGATGGCCAATGACTTATTTGCTGCCAGGGATACATGGTAACTTAGGTTTAAGATTTATAACTTTTAATGGTAATTTTTCAGGGATTGGCATAACTCCAGGTTTAAGAATTGAAGGAGCTTTAACACTTATTGGAATTTTTATTTACTTATACGTAAAAAATTCTAAGATAATTAAAAGCTTATTAGGCACTTTTTCGGCTTATGTAGTTTTCTTTTTTTACACTACTGTGCCTTTCATCATAAAATATTTATTATTTTTTAATAAACCCACCTTTAGTTATTCAGACTATATTTTTAGCAATTTTTATTTACTTATTATAACTTTAGAGGGGATAGCTTTGGTTTATTTGGCCAAAAAGGAATATTTAAAATTAATTATTGCCGATATTAGATCCATGATTTGGAGAGGTCTGCATTATATTCTTATGCCCATCTTGGGTTTTATATTAGCTAAATATTATTATCCTGGATTTAGTTTTTTTGTAGGTAATAATTTATTTTATGTAATTTCACTTCCATTAAGTATATTTTTTGCCTTACTTTTCTCTTTATCAATTAATAATATGGAAGATTTGGGAATCGACAAAATTTCTAACCAAGATAGACCATTGGCTGCTGGCAAAATAAGTTTTGCTGAGTATAAAAAGTTATTATGGGTCTTTTTATTTATTTCTCTTTTTTATGCAGCTTTAATCAATTTTCGAGTATTATTAACAATAATTGCGTTTATTGGTATTTATTTTCTTTATTCAGCTCCACCTTTCCGATTAAAAAGAGTTCCTATTTTTTCCAAATTTCTGATTGCCTTAAACTCTCTAATTTTAGTTAATTTAGGTTATATATTGGTAGCTGGATCAACAAGCCAGTTTCCTAAAATAGTGATAGTAATTTTCCTTGTAGGATTTACTCTGACTATTAATTTTATCGACATTAAAGACTATGAAGGTGATAAAAAATCTGGAATCAAAACTTTGCCGGTTATTTTGGGCTTGCAAAAATCAAAATTTGTAATCGGATTAATTTTCTTTTTAGCTTATTTAGGGACTGGTCTTATACTAAAATCTTGGTATATGATTTTGATCTTTTTGATTCTCGGCGCGCTAGAATTTTATTTGGTTGCAAGAAAAGCATATAGAGAAGTGCCAGTTTTTCAGGTTTACTTATATAGTTTGATTATTGTTATTTTTTATCTAATCCATTTAATTCCTTTACATACTTAAGGACGATTAAGGTTATAAAATTGCTTGATTTCTGAGGTAGGCCCTTTTGGGCTCTTTTTTTAAATTTTTATGCTATAATGCAAAATAGAAAATAAAAGCATTATCATGAGAATTATAAAACAAGTTATTAATGATTTAGAAAACTCAAAAGCGCCATTTCTTTATTTTATTCTGACCTTTGTTTTTATTGTTACATTACGTAATTTCATAGAACCATTTTCTACTCACTTTACAATTAGTCTATGGTCAGTTATACATCTTTTCTTATTCTATATAGCCTTTGCGGTATCATTGATGTTATTACTGTACGCTTTTACTAAGACTAATGTAATAAAAATAGCTAAAGTGGCCTTACCAGGATTCATTGTCATAATATTGGCGCCTTTATTAGATTTACTTTTATCGAAAGGTAAAGGGTGGCGAATGACCTATCTTTTGCCCGGGATACATGATAACTTAGGCTATCGGTTTATTACATTTTGGGGTAATTTTTCAGGATCTGGAGTGACTCCAGGTATCAGGATTGAACTTGCTATTTCCCTTGCCGGAATTTTTATTTATTGTTATATAAAAAATTCTAAGATAATTAAAAGCTTAATTTGTGCATTTCTGGCCTATATAATTTTATTTTGTTTTGGTATAGCGCCTTTTATTGTGAAATGGGTATTATTTTTGAATAAACCGAGCTATAGCTGCTCAGATTTAATTTTAAGCAATTTTTACCTGTTAAGCATAACTTTGATTATTATAGTCTTAATTTATTTGGCTGATAAAAGTTATTTGAGGTTGATCATTGCGGACATAAAGCCGATGATTTGGAGAATTCTGCATTATATCCTTATGCTTTTTTTGGGTTTCGCTTTAGCAAAAAGGTATTATCCTGGATTTAGTTTTTTTAACGGCGCAAGCTTGTTTTATGTCTTTTCAATACCAATAAGCATATTTTTTGCTTTGCTTTTTTCGCTTGTAATTAATAATATTGAAGACTACAAAATCGACAAAATTACTAATCAAGATCGACCGTTAGCCGGTTCTCGAATAAGCCTAGATTTATATAAAAAGCTTTCGTGGATTTTTTTATTTATTGCCATTATCTATGCTGCTATGGTTAATTTTCAGGTATTTTTTTCAATTCTCTTATTTATTGGTATTTATTTCCTTTACTCAGCTCCTCCTTTTCGGCTCAAAAGAGTACCGATTTTTTCTAAATTCTTAATCGCGTTTGATTCGCTTCTCTTAGTATTCTTAGGTTTTGTTCTGATAGCTGGAAACATTAGTCAATTTCCAAAAATAGTAATAGCAATCTTTCTAATAGGATATACTTTGGCAGTGAGTTTTATAGACATCAAGGATTATGAAGGTGACAAAAAGGCAAGTATCAAAACTTTGCCGGTTATGTTGGGCATGAAAAGATCGAAATTCATCATCGCTCTTATTTTCTTTTTATCTTACTTTATCGTTGGTTTGATAATGAAATCTTGGTATATGATTGTTCTTTTTATTATTTTTGGCGCTTTGGAATTCTATCTGATTAATCGAAAAGATTATAAAGAAACGCCGATATTTTTGGTTTATCTGACAAGTCTTTTAATTATAATTTTCTATCTTATTTATTTAATCCCGCTTCCTTAGAAATTGTTTTTATAAATATAATGTTTTAGTCCCTTTAGGACTTTTTTTAAATAAAAAGTAATGTTATAATAAAAACTACGTGGAAGAAAATATTTATTCACCCTTCGACTTTGCTCAGGGTAAAGGAGAATAAGATGAAAATTTTAAAACAAGAAAAACAAGCTAAGAGCCAGATTAAACTTACGATTGAAGTATCAAAAGAAGAACTGGCCAAGTTTTTGGGTCAAGCTTATGAGAAATTAAAAGGTCAGGTGAAAGTTTCCGGATTCAGACCAGGCAAGGCACCGCGAAATATGGTCGAGAAAGAAATCGGCTCTGAGCGGTTCCAGCAGGAAGCATTAGAAATTGCTTTGCCGGAAACATATTACCAAGCAATCAAGGAAGCAAAGCTTTTACCAATCGGACCGCCAGAGATAAAAATGGTTAAATTTGTTCCATCAGATACTTTGGTTTATGAAGCGACGATTTCTGTTGTTCCGGAAATTAACTTGGTTGATTATAAAAAAATAATTTCTCAAAGCGGAATAAAATTAAAGAGCGCTGGAGTTGAAGATAAACAGATCAAAGAGGTTATAAAAAATTTACAAAAGCAGAAATCTGAAACAAAGGAAGTATTAAGAGAGTCAAAGAAAGGTGATAGAGTAGAGATTGATTTTGAAAGTTTTGTCGACGGTAAACCCATTACTGGTGGTGCTTCACAGAATCACCCTTTGGTAATCGGGGACAATGTTATGGTGCCGGGTTTTGAGGAAGCAATTATTGGCATGAAAAAAGGCGAGGAGAAAAAATTCGATCTTACCTTTCCAATAGATTTTTACAAAAAAGATTTAGCCGGTAAAAATGCCCAATTTAAAGCTAAAATGAAACAAGTAAATGAGATAAAATTACCCGAGGTGAATGACGAACTGGCTAAAAAATTAGGCCACAAAGATTTAGCTGAACTTAAAATAGATATCAAAAAATCATTGGAGAAAGAATTCAGCTCACGTGAAGAATTAAAGTTTGAGGGCGAATTAATTGAAAAGTTGATAGGAGGTATTGATATAGAAATTCCCCAGTTTTTAGTTAAAGAGGAATTGAACCAGATGACGACTGATTTTGAACAAAGATTGGCGCAAAACGGTCTAACACTTGATCGTTACTTGGAACAGCTCAAAAAAACCAAAGATGATTTGACTAAAGATTGGGAGAAAGAAGCAGAAAAAAGAATAAAGATTGCTTTAATCTTGGATAAAATTGCCCAGGAAGAGAAAATTAGTGTTTCAGACAAAGAAGTTGAAGATGAGATAAAGAAAATTTTGGAGAGGGCGCCGGCCGAGCAGAAAGCACAAACTGCCAAGAATCTTGAAAACGAAGAGCAAAAAAAGTATATTAAAAATGTCCTCAAAAACCGCAAGGTTATTGAGTTTTTGAAAAAATTAACCAAGAAATAAATTAATCCCGTGAAATAATTTTGTCCTGTAGACAAAATTCCAGCTTGCTGGATTTCACAGGGGTAAACCCCGTGAAATCTCGCCAGAGGCGAGGGCGACACGTCGCCATTTCGCAGGGTAAAGGAGGAAATATGCCAAAAGAAAATAAAAATCAATTAGTGCCAATTGTTATTGAAAAAGGTACCTATGGAGAACGAGCTTATGATATTTTTTCCCGACTTTTAAAAGAACGGATTATTTTTATTGGTGCACCAATTGATGATAATATTGCCAATTTGGTTATTGCTCAGCTTTTACTTTTGGATAGCGAAGGCAAAGGTAAGGACATTATGCTCTACATCAACAGTCCCGGTGGTGTTGTTTCGTCAGCTTTGGCTGTTTACGACACGATTCAACATATTAAATCGGACGTATCGACTATTTGTGTCGGGCAGGCTGCTTCGGCTTCTTCTTTGCTTTTAGCTGCTGGTAAGAAAGGCAAGCGCTATATTTTACCCAATGCTCGAGTTCTGATTCATCAAATTATGGGCGGAGCTGAAGGGCAGGCTACAGATGTTGATATTCAAGCCAGAGAAATCTTGAGGGTCAAAGAACAGGTTAATAAAATTCTGGCCAAACATACTGGACAATCTTTGGCTAAAATCGAAAAAGATACAGATAGAGATTTCTTTATGGAGGCGAATGAAGCCAAAAAATATGGCATAGTTGATTCAATAATTTAATAATAAAAAAATGAAAGCCAAAGAAATTTATAAATTAGCCGTTGAGATTGGCATTAAAGCTGACCCACGAGGTCAAAAAGCAATTGCTAAAATTCTCAAAAAGGAAAAAGAAAAGTATCAAAAACTAGATAAGGCTCAAAAGGAAGATTACGATTTAGAAAGCTTAGAAAATCCTTATTCTGATACTCGTTTACTTTTAGATAATGGTCGGGATGTGAAAAAGATCTTGACCGGGATTGATATGGAAACCGGGGAGATGCTTTTGGCCGATAAACTGGGAATTGATTTAGTTGTTGGTCACCATCCTTTGGGCGTTAGTTTGGCTAAACTTGATGATGTAATGAAGTTGCAGTCTGATGTTTTAGCCGGATACGGTGTGCCGATCAATATTGCTGAAAGTTTGTTAGAAAAAAGAATGCCTGAAGTTTCCAGAAAGCTTAGTCCGTCTAATACTTATCAAGCAGTGGACGCGGCTCGTCTCTTGGGCCTTTCGGTGATGTGCGCTCATACCATAGCTGATAATCTGGTTTATAATTTTGTTAAGAATAAAATAAATCATAGAAAACCAGAAACAGTCGGTGAACTATTGAAATTGTTAAAAGAAATCCCGGAATATAAAGAAGCAACTAAACAGGGAGCAGGACCAACGATTTTTGTTGGCAAACCGGATCGTCATTGTGGCAAGATCGCGGTGACCGAGCTAACTGGCGGGACATCTGGTTCTAAAGATATTTATGAGAGAATGTCACATTTTGGTATTGGCACGATTGTATCAATGCATATTGATGAAGAATACAAAGCAGAAGCCGAAAAGCATCATATCAATGTAGTAGTGGCTGGGCATATGTCTTCGGATTCTTTAGGCATGAATTTATTTTTAGATGAACTCCAAAAGAAAAATATTGAAATAATTCCTTGTTCCGGATTGATTAGAATATCAAGAGTGGGTAAGTAATTTATAAATCTTTTTAATATGACTGATGAAAAAACGCCCTTACCAGAGAAGGGCACTTCTAGTTTTAGGGAACTTATCAAAAATAGAAATTTTTTAAAGCTTTGGATTTCTCAAATTTGCTCCACGGTTGCCACCAGAATGATTACTTTAGCTTTGATTATTAATGTTTTTCAGACTACCAAATCTAGCACTTTGGTAGTTCTTTTGGTTTTTGCTTTTGCTGTTCCAGCCTTAATTTTTGGTTTGCCGGCCGGCGCATATGTTGATCGGCACAGTCGCAAAAATACGCTGATTTATACAAATGTATCTCAAGCTTTTTTGATGCTTACTTTTTTGATAACTGGCGGAAATATCTTTCTGATCCTTTTGGTCGTTTTTATCTATGCTTCGATTAACCAACTTTATATTCCAGCTGAAGCATCCATGATTCCTTATCTGGTGCCGGAAAAAGATTTACTGGGGGCTAATTCTTTATTTATGTTTACTGTTTATGGTTCTTTGATTGTTGGTTATGGTATGGCTGGACCAATAATGCTTATTTTTGGTAATAATGCTCCATTTATCATATCTTTTGTTTTGCTTTTTATAGCTTTTTTAGCTTCCGTTCTTCTGCCGGCTGACAAATTCAAGTTGGCTAAAACTAAAGCTAAAAAAATCTTTATAGGCATTATTAAAGAGCTAAAAGAAGCATATGCATTTATAAAAAGTAAAAAAGCTGTATCTCAAGCTATTTTAAGACTAACTTTTATTCAAGCTCTAATTGGCGCGCTGGCAATTTTAATCCCTGCCTATTCGGATAGGATTTTACACATGGATGTTCGAACCGTAAGCGTGCTTTTTATAACTCCGGTCGGTATAGGTACAGTAATTGGCGCTATTTTGATTTCCAAAATTGGAAAAAGAGTGGACATTAAAAAATTTGTTAAAAGAACAATAATCGTTGAAGGTTTAACTATTGGACTGATGGGGGCAATTTATCCAGTTGGCCGTTTCTTGAAAACTCATTTTACCTTGTCGTTTTTGACAAATAAAAACTTATTGGTTGCAATTGGCTTTATTGTGACATTTTTAGGGTTAGAAAGCGCAATGGTTATTGTTGCTTCACAGACTGAATTACAAAGACATACACCTTTTGAAATTCGTGGCCGGGTGTTCGCTGTATTTGGTATCTTTGTTACAATTGCTGCTCTTCTGCCTATGCTTTTTATGGGTGCGTTGGCTGATTTATTTTCAGTAACTACAGTTTTTATCTTAGCTGGGCTTTTGTTGCTTATTTATGGGATCTTGACCAGCGCTAAAGAGGTATCTTTATGATTACCTTTGGCATCGAAGAAGAAGTTTTTGTGGTTGAGCCGGAGAAACCATCATTGCAATCATTGTATTATTTAGCGCGCCTTTTTTGGAAGAATCCTTCTCATTATTACAAAGGGAGCTCTTCTAATTTTGCCCGAGGTCGAGATATTAGGAAAGGTCTGATGAGTGGAGTAGAGATAACTACTGGTATTCATGATAATACCATCTCATTGATGGATGATTTCAAAGAAAGAAGAAAAGAGCTGTCTGAAGTTTGTGAAGGATTAATTGTTCCCATGGGACACTTGATAACCCATAATACGCCGACCAATATTTGTGCTTTTCAGGTTCATATTGGCGGGACAACTAACAAAAAAACCTATAATAATCTGGCTTATTTCTTACCTTTACTGTTTCTACTGACTGCTTCTTCACCCTTAGTAGAAGGCAAGCGCTATGGCCATTCATATAGATTAGCCAAGGGGTATGCTATTGGGACGCCAGAAAAAGAGCCGACTTATCGATTCCAGGATATAATTTTTTCTAAGAGACTTGGCACTATTGAAGTTAAGATTTTTGATCCCTGGTGGGATTTAGCAAGAATAAGAATTATAGTTGAAGCCTTAGAAAAAATCATTAAAATCGAAGAAGAAATGCCTTTTGATATAAAAGAATATAAAAGCTTAAGAGAAGAGGTGGCTCAAAAAGGTTATACTGAAAATTTAAAAAAATTACATGAACGACTGAGTAAACACTACCCAATTTCGTCTTCTTATTTTAAAAAAACACCAGCTGATGAGGTAGCTGAACTTTATGAAAAAGAAGGGTTGCTTGCTACTTATTCAGCGCTGGATAACGCTTATCGAGGCGGCGAATTCAAACCTAAAAAAATAAAAAAAATCAAGAAAAATATCGGGAAAATAAGCGCTGGTATTTTTGGTTATTATATTCCACGATTACCTTATCGGGCTTGGAAATACTGGCGAGATTGGCATTAAAAAAGAAAGTAAATTATTATGAATGCAAAAAAATTAGAATTAATTTTAGAAAAATACGCTAAAATTATAGAACCAGTCGTGATTCAATTTTTAGATTCTGGTATTGATATAAAAACAAAACCGCTGGTCAATTATCAGATTTCTACTGGTGGAAAAAGACTGAGACCGGTTATAGCTATTATTTGTTGTCAGCTTTTTGGTGGAAAAATAAAAGATGTAATTATGGCCGCGGCTGGTTTGGAGATTCTACACAATTATTCTTTAATTTCTGATGATATGATTGATCAGAGCAGACTTCGGAGAGGCCAGCCAACAGTCTGGACAAAATTTGGTACATCGATTGCTGAATGTGTGGCAGTTGATTATGGCGTAACGGTATTTCAGGGAGCAAATCGCTCAAAAGAACCACAAAAAATTTCTGAAATTTTAGCCAAAACAATAAAAAAAATTGTTGACGGTCAAATACTAGATATTTTATTTGAACAAAATGGCCGGACAGGGGAGCACTATGTTGTTAAAAATAGATATAAAAAAATAACGGAAAGAGAATACTTTAAGATGGTCAGTGAAAAAACTTCGGCTCCTTTCGAAGCCGCTTGTGAAATTGGAGGAATCTGTACCGGGGTGACTAAAAAAAAGCTTAACTTTTTGAGAAAATTTGGTTTTAATTTGGGAATTGCATTTCAGATAAAAGATGATTATCTTGATATTTTTGGCGGAAGTGACCAAGAACCTGGCAAGGACATAAAAGAGAGAAAATTAGGCAATCTCGTAATACTTCTGGCTTTGAGAGAACTTTCAATAAAAGATAAAAATAAACTCATATCTATAATGAAAAAAAAGAACATTACCCAAAATGATATTAATGTAGGAGTAAAAATAATCAGTCAGACTAATGCTGGTAATAAGGCTTTGGCAATTGGAGAAAGGTATATTAGAAAGGCTAAAGAAAGTTTATTAGCACTGCCTGAAAATAAATGGAATAATCTTTTAGCTGAAATTGCTGATTTTGTTATCAATAGGGAAAAATAATTTATGGTTTATTTTTTAATAATAATTTTATTTATAACATTTTTAATTGTCAGCCTTTGGTATTATAAGAAAGTTTGGTTTTATCGTGATCCGAAGCGCGTTCCGCCGACTGGTGAGAATATTATTTTATCACCCACTGATGGTAACATTGTTTATATGAAAGAATTTAAAAATGGCCGAGTTGTTTCAAAGAAAAAGAATGAGGAAATTGAAATATCTGAAATTACCAAGGTTTCTAATGATGGCGGTGGTTGGATTATCGGAATTTATATGAAACCAACTGATGTCCATTTTAACTATGCGCCAATCAAAGGAGAAATTAAGCAGATAGTTTATACGGGAAGTAAGTTTAATTTACCAATGGTCGATATATGGGAGTATATTAATTTTGTTTTCTTGCACCGAGTAATTAATCTTTGGTCTAAAAAATTCCATTGGCAAAATGAACGCAACACTATTTTTTTGGAAAATAAAGATTTAAAAATTGTAATAGTGGAAATTGCTGATAAATTTGTTAATAAAATTGATTGTTTTGTCAGAGAAGGGGAAAACTTGAAATCTGGACAAAAAATTAGTTTCATTAAACGCGGTTCTCAAGTAGATTTAGTGGTTTTCAAAAAAGAACTAGATTTTCAGGTGGAAGTGGGTGATCAAGTTCACGGAGCAATAACAATTTTAGCTGAATATAAATAAAATAGTTCTTAAAATATAAAAAGAGGGGCGGAGAGTTGGCTACTGGGGTGATTTTAGTCTCTTTGCAGAGATAAAATTCAGCCAACTTCCGCCCCTTCTATTGTACTTTTGTACTTTATTCCGATTAAATCGGGCACCCCTTTAGGTTATTTTATTTTGGTGCAAAACCGACCACATCGTGACCGCCAGTCCAGATGCCGTTATAGGCAAAGTACATGGGTCGTTCGACGATGATCGGTTGTTGGGATTTTATTTTGGCGGAAATTTCCAGACCAGGACCAGCGTCCTGGTTGACATTGATGGTCAATCGGGAATTTCCAGCCAAGGTCCAGGAACGGACAATCGGATTACCTGAGCCGGGATAGTAGGTAACTTCGATGTTGGTATCAGCTGAACCTGGGTTCTCAATACAGAGCCATTCTTCGAAATTAGGACCAGTGTAGCCCTCAGCCAAGAACCAGGTTTGGGCCGGAGCGCCCGCTCCAATGACATCATGACCACCGTCCCAAGCTCCGTGATAGAGAAAGTACATGGGTCGTTCAGCCAGGAAGTCAGAGTCGCAAGTCAGCTTGACCGAGACATCCTTTTCTGGACCAAGCTCTTTATTAACTGAGACAGTTAGTCTTTGCTGGGCTGGAACTGTATAGCTCTTGCCAACAGGTCCGCCTTGACCTGGTCCGAGCAGATAGGAAGCATTAACCGTAATAGGAAAAGAGTTGGGGTTCTGCAAGCAGAGCCATTCCTCAAAGCCATCACGAGTTGTTCCTTCAGCTAGGTACCATTCTTTGGCAGGGGATTCGGCCCCAACCACGCAATGACCACCGGTCCAGTTATGAGAAGCCAGGCCTTGGTAGGAGAAGTACATTGGTCTCTCAGCTACCACATCCTGGTCAGATTCCAGCATCAGACTAATGTCTTTACCTAAGCCAACCTGGTCTGAGGCTTTGAAGGTAGCTCGAGAATTAGGTCCTACCTGGCCAGTATAGACAGCTTCGCCTTGGCCTTCAATCATATAGTGGAAAGTCAGGTTAGCGGTAGTGGAACCCGGATTTTGGACGGTCAGCCACTCTTCAAACTCTGGTCGGGTGGTGCCTTCAGCAAAATACCACTTCTTGCCTGGCGAAGTTGCCCCAACAGCGTCAGAGCCGCCTGTCCACTTGCCCTGATAGTTGAAGTACATTGGTCTTTCAGCCACCAGGTTGGCAGTCTGGGAACGGACACGTATGGAGACCTCTTTTCCAGCGCCAACTGCGCTGTTGACATCAACTGTGGTCCGGCTGTTGGCTGAGATAGAGTAACTGGCCTCTTGCGTACCACCGCCGTTGAACATATAAGTTACTTCAGCCGTGGCCGCTTGAGCATTGGGGTTGCCAATACAGAGGTACTCCTGGAAGTTGGGCCCAGTGTAACCCTCAGCAAAGTAGAAGTTACTCTGATAAGTCGGCTGCGGCTCGCCAGTGCCTTTCCAAACCTGCGCATTGATACTATTATAGGTTCCAACATAAAGATAGCTATTAAAGCCAACCATTGAAGTGACTTCAAGGTTGTGGCTATCTCCAAAACCACTTTGGTTTTCCTTAGTCCAAGATGTGCCATTATAGGACCAAACCTGGCAACCATTCAAAGTTGCCGTACCGGCAAATAGCTTACCGTCATATTCAGCCATACTTTTTATTCCATAGTTGTCTGTATCGCCAAAACCACCTGAACAGACTTGGCTCCAATTCGTTCCACTATTATAGCGGTAAACCATGGAGTAAGTATAATTGTTTCCTGATCCTATGTAAAGTTGGTTATTAAATACACAGAAACTGTATGACCATTTAGTGTTAATATTGCCAAATCCATCAGCGTTGACTTGGGTCCAGTTAGCTCCATTGTAGCGCCAGACCTCAGAACCTGTATCAGTATTTTCAGTGGCAACCCAAAGGTAACCATCAAAAGAAATAGCACAGGTAGCAACATGATTACTCGAATCCCAAACGTCCGTGTCTACCTGGGTCCAGCTAGTGCCGCTACCAGCGTACTTATAAACTCGGAACTTTCCGCCATTAGATGAAACCACGGCATAGAGACTATTATTATAGACTTCCAGGGCTTTACATTCTAAGAGCGTGAAGTCATAACCAAAGCCATCTTGGTTTACCTGAGACCAAGTAGTGCCATTCCAGGCCCAGACTTCGGCACCGGTAACAAAATTGTCAGTTCCCACATAGAGTAATCCGTTGAACGTGGCCATACTAGTAGCTTTAAAATTATCAAGGTTACCAAAGCCATCAGTATTGATTTGAGTCCAAGAATTACCATCGCAACGTTTGACTTTGGCATGGGAATTAACTCCACCTAAAGCTATGTAAAGCTGATTATTGTATTCAATCATGTCATAAACATCAGGGGCATCATAGTTGTCATAGACCTTTTGCCAGGGTTCGGTGGCCTGGGTAGGTCCGGAGCAGACAATACTGCCTAGGCCAAACCAGAGCAGGGCGGATATAAACAAAATTAGAGCTATCCACCAGCTTATTGGACGGTCAGCCATTCGGATATTCTGGATTTTCTTCATTACAATCACTTCCTTTCAGTCCAGTCCGCCTCGGGCGGACAAATTACAATTTCCAAGACACAAGAAACAAACAAGTTGCACCCTAAACCAGAGCGAAGCTCAATTCAGGGAAAAATCCTATTTTCTAAATCGATTATATGAAGTGTTGCGGCTTGGGGTGTGAGCCGAAAACACATTTTCAAGGTACTAAAAAACCACCCAAAAGGAAGCCCTCTTAAGTGATTTGGCTTTTATTATTGGATAACTTGTCATATTGTCTTTTGTGAATTTTATAGTATATTATATTATAAAGGAAGTAAAATTATTTTGTCAAGCTTTTTAATATAATCTTATTGACTTGCGTCAATTTATGTGATACAATTTACTTAAATAATAATCAATAATAATCTTATTTTAGATATTAGTAATTATTATTTTAAACATTGAAGGATTTATATGGTACCTAATATTTTTCCTCCTAAAGAATTTTTAAAAAAACTTAAAAGGCCACCTTATGATGAGATTTTGAGACGAATTCCTTTGTTTTTGTCTGTGGCTTTGGTTTTGGTTTTGGGAATTTCTTTTTTAGTTACCAAATCAGCGCCTCAGACTGCAGGAATTGTTATTACATCAGGATTCGAAGATGTTTCTGGGCTCAGGGCTTATCAGACAGATTTTCGAAATGCAGGCACTTTGATGGGAAGTCCAAATATTCAGCAAAATATTATAGGAGCGTTAAGTGCAGAGACTGGAAATAGTGGAGGTTTTGGTAATTGTCTGGCTGATGATGCTCAACTGCCTTTTAATGTATTTTTTCCCGGTAGAGGACAAAATGTCCCCAATACACTTCCAGTAAAAAAATATATAACAGTGGAATTGGATCCACCTCAACAAGATAAAGCTTGGTGGATGAGTAATGAGGGGTTGGAGGGTCTTTTAACCGGGGCTCCTAATATACCGTCAGTACAGAAAATAAGTACGGAAATGTTAGATTTGGTCTTTGGAGCAGGGACAAATTCAGGTAAAAGTGGCATAGTTTTTGGCAATGATGTGACCCCTCCTGTAATTATAGTTCTGAGATATTATTATGACTCTGGTCGAGCTGTGGCTTATGATTGGAAAGCATTTAATATAAATTCGTCAAGCAATAGCGAATATTATTCAGCAAATGGAACTACGCTTGCCCCAACAATGGTACTTAAAAATGCAGATGTTTGGGGTCATAGACCAAGTACGGATGGGGGGTGTGATAATGGAAAGCTTATTGGCAGCACATATGTTTTATGGGAATATCATCCCTATGAATCTCAAGGTATAGTAGCTGGTAACCCGGATGCTCCACCACACGTGGGCGTGCCACCAGACAAAGTGTCTAAGCCGTATGACGAATTCGGTCAGCAAAGTGGCTTGTTACATGATGTACATATAGTTAAAACCGGCAATAATACAAATAACTATAAATTTATTACAACTATTGTTAATTGGGGTGTTTTTGAATTTACTCCAACCAGTTATAATACTGGCGTGTTGTATAATGGTTTGTCTACTACCTGGGCATATAAAATGCCTACCTATTGCGAACAATGGTCTATGGTTGATCTACTGGATTATTCCGCCTATGGCTATCATGAATATGACAATTGTAAAGGTAATTATAATATACATGTAAGGCCATGGGGGTTCCATCGGGAATTAGGAGGAAGTGTGGTCACTATGCGTGGTGAGATGTCGACAACTTGGTACGGCCAACCAATAGATAACGGTGACGGAGTCTGGAATGACCAACAATATAACGGAAAGTATGATTCTGTTTTAATTTCAGTAAGTCCCTGGAAATCATATATTGGAAATACTAATGATCCTACTAACCACTCTGATTGGTATGGTTATAAGCTCAGTAACAACTTCCATATAACTCAACCAGAAAACCATTACTATAATTCTTATACCTTTGATATAAATAATGGTTATCCTGAAAGTAATAATTATAGTGGAGTGTGGATCCCTGGTAAAATTTATCCAAGCGAATTGCGAGATGTCTCAAGAAGTACTAACCCAGGTACTGTATCCAATACTTATGGTCCGGGAGATAGTAATAGGCCAGAGTATGCTGGAAACATCGTTGTCAATGATTCTAACCTTAATTATATTAATTCTAATTATTTTGAAGTGGGTAGTACAAGCGGTTATTGTCAGAGCACTGGTGGTATAAATCCACCACTTAGTCCAGGAGATACTCTTTTACTATATGATTATGGGACAAATAACAGTTGCTGGCCGACCGCCGGTGGCGGCACTTTTATATCAAGAAATGGTCCAGAGATTTTTAATAACGCATCTGCAATATTAAATTTAAAAGACACAAAATTCACAGATGGGACGACAACATCCCAATCTCATTATAGCGAAACAATGTACAAAACACCCAGCGGAGATTTCCTTGTTAATGGTGGCGGAGTAAGAGCTTTAGCTCCTGGCGAGACTCCACTTTTCGGATATCCGGCTATTGTTGGTACAAATGGGGTAACGAAATGGTGGGGGGATCCCAATATACAGGGATTTAATTGGTATTCTCATATGGGAGCCGGAGCTTATGCTACCTATGGAACGCCACGATATATAAGTAATTTGATAGGTAAAAATATTAATAATTTAGTCAATAATAGGGATGGCGGTTTAGCTTCTCAGGTGACAGAAGCGCCAACTATTAATGGCGTAACGAGTGAGGCGTTTGTTCGTGATTTCACCCGAGTTAAGTTAAGTGGAGATAATCGTAATCCTAACAATCCTCCTGTTCAAGCTAACCCCAAGATTGCCTTTGCTTTAGCTGGCGGAGATGACAGACAGAATGGAAATCAGAATCAATCTACAATATTTAATACTTATGATACAAATTATAAAGATGAAACTCCTAACCCGAGCATAACCCAAACATTAGTAAATCAAGGGGAACAACATTTAGAAAATTATCACAATATTTGGTTGCAAGCTTTGATGTGGGGCGATGCTGGCAATAATTTTGGTAAATTCCAAACTTCGGACACACCGATATTGTATTACTGGGGAGTCAATTATACTGACAAAACAGCGCAGCTGACGCCGACCAAATTCGGCACCGGTGGAACATCGCCGGATCCCCGACCAACAAATTATCCAGATGATGGTGGAAGCCAATTTTATACCAAAAAAGACCAAAACATGGCTAGGTATAAAGTATCAGCTACTAATAGTAACGGTAATATAGATTGGCCAGCCGAAAATATCAAAGTAAAGGATAATATGGGAATGCTTACTAACACGCCTGCAGCTAAAACAACTTTTTACAACGACCCTAATTCTAGTGGTTCTTCAAAAAATCCTGCACCGTCAGGCTCTTCCGCTAATCAAGCTTATTACCGGGTAATTCCTAAAGTCACAGGAGGCACCCAAACTTTACATGTTATGGCTAAAGGGGATAAGAGTGTAGATGCCACCTACGTATGCGTTAAAGATCAAAGCCAATGTTCTCAAACATGTTCTACTTCAAGTTGCTATTATGACGAAAATTTAGGTTGTCAAAGCACATATAATTGCAAAGGCGCTAATGGCAGATTTTGTGCAAGTGGGTGCGGTGCTGCGCATCAATGTACTAGTTGTACTATGCTTTGTCCGGATTTTATGCAGGGTTGCGAGGGATCCCCTGATTGTTGTTTTACCTATGGACAGGTACCTAATCCTTGTTGGCTTGGGGTTAATTGTTGGGGCTATGATCATTGCAATTGCACACAGCGCTATCAAAACGCTTGTAATTGTCCTACTTACACTGACCATTGGCCCAAAATGAGAGTCTACGTTCATGATCTAGTTAATCCAGTGGGCGAGGTGACCGTCAACCAGACTAGTTATACAGACTATCAATTTAATTATACTCCCTCAGGTGATGATAGAGTTAGAATAGAATTTTACAATGACTCTGTGCAGAACCCTGGAATCGGCACCGGAGGGGATTGTAATCTTTATATACAACAGATTAAATTAGGTGATGATGGTCCTTGGATGCCTTCTACCACACCTGATCAGAGCGTATGGTATGATACGAATGTGGGGGGTACGAATTATACTTTCAGGTATGGAGATTCACTACTACCAACCTGCATTTCTGGTTGGACTCCGAGTCCGATATGTCCTTATGGCGAGGTTTGGTATGGTGAAATAATGCCTTGGAATGGTAGTCTTTATTGGCCTGCTGTTTCAATATTGCCTTGGTATCCAATTCCGGATACTAATATTAGTTTTGAACCGCAGGACAATAACCTACCACAATGGGATGCTGATGCTCAAGCTAATGTTGGTGGGACAGTAACCTTTACTTTACCTGTTCCATTTACCCGTACTGATGGTCAGAAAGCTCTTTATATTAAAGATGGTGATCAGGTAGATGTAATCTACACCACCACTATCGTCAAAGCTGGTCTGATTAAAAATAAAGCTTTCTTTACATTTAACAATCGGGGAAATAGCGTAAGAGCAGTAAGTGGAGAATCTTATTGTACTGGTAATGCGCCGTATATTGCTACTCAATTCGGTGATGTTTACCTGGGTAGCGGAGGGGTGCATCCATATTATGCCTATAACAATGCCACTTTCTTAATTCAGTCTGACGGTTCCCTAACTAATTTTAAAGGCAAGTGGAAGCAAGAAGGCTATCCTTTAGTTGATGCATTAAAATTAACCAAGGGAACCAAACCTGTAGTTAAAACAATGAGTGATAATGTCAGTAAACTAAAAGATAGTATGACAAATGTTAACACTAATTCACGTATTACTCTTAATCAATTGTCTTCAGAGTCGGTTGGCATTTATTGCGAAACTGGACCTTTGTGGTTGGATAGTAGTAGTAGTAGTTTAGATAATAATACTAGTAGCAGTAAAACTGGTAATAAATTAATTGTAGTCAAAAATGGTGACTTACATATTACTCACAATCTCTCCTATTCTAATTCTTCGTCCATTTCTGATCCCAAAGACTTAGCTTCTTTGGGAGTAGTAGTTTTGAATGGCAATCTGATAATTGACCCTGCGGTTACTCAAATGATTGGCGACTATTTAGTTAATGGATCTATTTATACTGGTTCTGCTTATAGCCAATTAACTTGCTATGGTCTCTGGATAGCTAAAAACTTTTATTTAAACCGTACTTATGTTGGGACAGATGCAAGCCCAGCTGAGGTGATTATTTACGACGGCCGGGTAGTTCTTAATGCACCACCTGGATTTTCACAAATTGGTGACTTGATGCCGGTTTGGCGCGAAGTAGCACCATAATTCGCCAGAGGCGAATAAAAATCCAAATTACAAGATACAAGAAACAAATCTAAGTTAAAATAATAAAAAAAGTACTTGACAAAAGGTAGGTACTTGACAATAATGGTAAAGTGCGTATAATTTTATACTATAGGCTTTAATTTAGATATTTTTATTATATTTTTTAGGTTTTTAACCTTTTGAGTACTGTTTTGTCGGTCTTTTCTTTGTCTTTACAGAAATTTAAATAAGTTTATTTGTGAACCCTTAAACGTTAAAACTTTATAAAATCAACGAGAGGGTGATTTTGCTGTTTAAGTGTAGTTTTTGGTTGTTAGGTATCAGTTTTTAGTTGCTTTTGCCTAATACCTAAAATCTATCGCCTAACACCGAGCACTTAATCACTAATAAGGACTAATCAAATGCAATCAACAGAAGAAAAAACATTTGCCGGTAAGAGAAAATCTTTTGGCAAAGAGATTGAAGCACTTCATTTGCCTGATTTTATTGATACACAAGTTTTTTCTTATAATTGGTTTTTGAAAGAAGGACTGAAAGAGCTTTTGAATGAAATATCACCAATCCAGGTTAAAAATTTAAGTCTTAAATTTCTTGATTATAAATTAGAAAATCCCAAGCTTGATGAAGCAACAGCTAAAGAGCGAAATGTTACTTACGAATCACCGCTTAGAGTAGAAGTTGAACTCACCAATACTGATAATAAAAAAGTAAAAAAGCAAGAGATATTTCTTGGCGATTTTCCAGTAATGACAAAAGGTGGAACTTTTATCATCAACGGAATTGAAAGAGCCATTGTCAATCAGTTGACCCGTTCGCCTGGTGTCTTTTTTCTGGCTAGCAAGACAATGGATAGAGAACTTTATGGAGCGAAAATTATTCCAACTCGAGGGGCTTGGTTGGAGTTTGAAACTTCGGCTTCGGATGTCATCTCTGTAAAAATAGATCGTGGCCGCAAAATTCCAGTAACAATCTTATTGCGTGCTTTGGGATTTTCCGGAAATGATAAGCTTTTTGATCTTTTTAAAGCAGTTAATACTGATAAAGAACATGATTATATTACCAAAACTATTGAGAAAGATCCTTCTCATAGTACTGAAGAAGGGTTGATTGAAATATACAAACGAGTCAGGCCGGGCGACTTGGTAACTGTCGACAATGCTAAAGGCTTTCTAGATACCAAATTTTTCAATTTCCGTTATTATGACTTAGGCCGGACCGGTCGTTATAAGATTAATCAGCGGTTGGGTTTAAGAATACCTTCTGATTTTGAAAACAGAATTTTAAAAACCGAAGATATTGTTGAAACAACTAAAGAGGTAATCAGTCTTAATAATGGAATCGGCGAAGCCGATGATATTGATCACTTATCTAACAGACGTGTTCGAACGGTCGGCGAACTGATTCAAAATAAATTTAGAGTCGGACTTTTGCGGGTTGAAAGGATAATTAAAGATCGGCTGTCCATTTGCGATCCAGAAATTGTGGTACCGGCATCTTTGATTAATGCCCGGCCGATTATCGCTGCTATTCAAGAGTTTTTTACATCCTCACAGCTTTCCCAATTTTTAGATCAAACTAATCCACTCTCCGAAATTGCCCACAAGCGTCGATTATCAGCCATGGGGCCAGGCGGGCTTTCTAGGGAACGAGCTGGTTTTGAAGTTCGGGATGTTCATCGTTCTCATTATGGCCGAATTTGTCCGATTGAGACTCCAGAAGGACCCAATATTGGTTTAGTTAACTCAATTGCCTGTTATGCCCGAATCAATGAATATGGGTTTTTAGAAACACCGTACCGCAAAGTAATCAATAAGGTTCCCAATAAGCTTACCAGTTTAGTTGGCCGGACAACCTGGAAGCCAATTTTGGATCCTAAAACAGAAAAAGAAGTGGTTCCAGCAGGTGTAGATATTGATGAGAAATTGGCTAAAAAAATAATCAAGCTGGACCTTCCCGAGATTCCGGTTAATGCTTTTGTTTCCAAGGAAATATTATTTCTTGATGCTTTTACTGAAGAAAAATCAATCACTACTCCATCAACAACTCCTTTGAATAATAAAAATGAATTCATAGAAGAGCGATTTCCTGTTCGTAAATATGGAACACCAGATATAGAATCGAAGGGGCGAATAGAATATATGGATGTTTCACCTAAGCAGATTATTGGCTTATCCGCAGCCTTAATTCCGTTTTTAGAGCATGATGATCCAACCCGGGCCTCAATGGGCTCTAATATGCAAAGGCAGGCAGTCCCTTTGATTCAAGCTCATTCGCCGTTGGTGGGAACCGGAGTTGAGGAAACAATCGGCAAAAAATCAGGTTATGTTATTTTAGCCGAAAAAGATGGGGTAGTTGAAAAAGCTATAGCTGATGAAGTAGTTGTTCGAAGCGGAGCAGAAATTAAGAAGTATAATATTCCTAATTTTTTGCGCTCTAATCAAGGAACCTGCATTCATTATAAAACTATTGTAGAGAATGGTCAGAAAGTAAGACTTGGGGATGTTTTAGCTGACAGTTATTCAACCGAAGAGGGGGAAATTGCTCTGGGCCAAAATATTCTAGTTGCTTTTATGTCGTGGGGCGGTGGTAATTTTGAAGATGCTATTTTGATTTCAGATCGAGTGGTCCACCGCGATTTATATACTTCCTGCCATATTGAAAGTTTTCAGATTGAGGTTCGTGATACAAAATTAGGGCCTGAAGTGATTACCAGAGATATTCCTAATGTAGGGGAAGAGGCTTTAAAGAATCTGGATAAAACTGGAGTTGTTAGAATCGGTGCTGAGGTCAAGGCCGGTGATATTTTGGTTGGTAAGATTACTCCCAAAGGAGAGACAGAATTAACCGCTGAAGAAAGACTCTTGCGAGCAATTTTCGGCGAGAAGGCCAAAGATGTCAAAGATACCTCATTAACTTTGCCTCACGGTAAACGAGGAAAGGTAATTGACATCAGGGTATTTAATAAAGATAAGGGAGACAAGTTGCCAGTCGGTGTTTCTGAGATGATTCAGGTTTCTGTTGCACAACTTCGAAAAATTGTTGCTGGAGACAAGATGGCTGGTCGACACGGCAATAAGGGGGTAATTTCGAGAATTGTTCCTCAAGAAGATATGCCATTTTTGCCTGATGGCCGACCTGTTGATATTATTTTAAACCCGTTAGGAGTTTCTTCTCGAATGAATATCGGTCAAATTTTTGAAACCCACTTGGGTCTTTTAGCCCATGAATTAGGTTATAAAGTGGCTACGCCAAGCCTAGATGGTATCAAATGGGATTTAATAAAAAAAGAGCTGGAAAAAGCGAATTTACCGACCGATGGGAAAATAAATCTTTATGATGGTAGAACTGGTCAACCATTCGAGAACAAAGTTACAGTTGGTTATATTTATATGATGAAACTTATTCATATGGTTGAAGATAAGATCCACGCTCGCTCAATCGGTCCTTATTCTTTAGTTACCCAGCAGCCATTGGGAGGCAAAGCCCAATTTGGCGGTCAAAGATTTGGTGAAATGGAAGTTTGGGCACTAGAAGCATACGGCGCTGCGTATACTTTACAGGAAATGTTAACTATAAAATCTGATGATATTATTGGTAGATCCAAGACTTATGAAGCAATTGTCAAAGATGACGATATTCGTGGTCCAGCTATTCCTGAATCATTTAAGGTTTTAATTAAAGAATTGCAAAGTTTAGGTCTGGTTGTTGATCTGCTTTGCGAGGATACTAATAACAAAGATAAAAAAATTAGAAAGTAAAAAATATAAATTACAAATCCCAAGAAACAAATAAATTCCAAATTACAAAATCCAAATTATTCCAAATAAACTATTCACTAATAACTACCCAAGGATAAAAAAGATGGAAGAAAATTTAAAAGAATTTGATGCTATAAAGCTAGGCATTGCTTCACCGGATGACATTTTAGCTTGGTCAAACGGTGAAATAACTAAACCTGAGACAATAAACTACCGGACTCAAAAGCCGGAGAAAAGTGGCTTATTTTGTGAAAGAATTTTTGGACCAACTCGCGATTGGGAATGCTACTGCGGTAAATATAAGAAAATTCGTTATAAGGGAATAATTTGCGAGAAATGTGGTGTCGAGGTAACTCGGTCATCTGTTCGTCGGGAGAGAATGGGGCATATTAATCTAGCTGCACCATGTTCGCATATATGGTTTTTACGCAGTACTCCATCAAGAATAGGTTTAATACTTGATGTTTCAGTTAAAAACTTGGAAAGAGTTATTTATTTTGACAGTTATATTATTACATCAGTTAGTGAAGATTTGCGGGAAAAAAAGATAAAAAATCTTGATTCGGAATTCAAGGCTAAAAAAGATGAACTAGAAAAGGAATTCAAGGGGCGTTTCGACAGTTTGAAGTCAAAAATTAAGCAAAAAGACTTGACCAAAGAACAAAAAGGTCAAGTAAAAAAGGACATCAATCGAGTTAATAAAGAAAAAAAGGGAGCTTTAGAAGATTTAGAACATGAAAAAGAAAGATGCAAGAGCGCTTTGGAAAGTTTGGCTGTAATAAATGTGATTTCTGAAGAGCAATATCAGGAATTGGAAAGAATTTGCGAGGACGTTTTTGAAGCGAAAATAGGAGCTGAAGCTATTTATGAATTATTAACCGGTATTGATTTGGAGCAACTGGAAACTAGTTTACAAAAAGAATTAAAAGATGCTTCTGGACAAAAAAGAAAAAGAATAATAAAACGCTTACGTGTTTTTGAAAGTTTCATTAGAACTAAGCGTAGACCGGAATGGATGATAATGAATTTGCTTCCGGTTATTCCGCCGGACCTCAGACCGATGGTTCAGCTTGATGGTGGTCGTTTTGCTACTGCTGACTTAAATGATCTTTATCGCAGGGTTATTAACCGAAATAATCGACTGAAAAGATTGGTAGAAATCGGCGCTCCGGAAATTATTAAACGAAACGAAAAGCGAATGCTTCAGGAGGCTGTGGATTCTTTATTTGATAATAGCTCCAGAGGAGCTCGAGCTGTGGTTACCGGAGTGGCTAAGAGAAAACTAAGATCACTCTCAGATATTTTGAAGGGCAAACAGGGTCGTTTTCGACAGAATTTATTGGGCAAACGGGTTGATTATTCTGGTAGGTCTGTTATTGTGATCGGACCCAATCTGGAATTGAATCAGTGCGGTTTGCCAAAACGAATGGCGCTAGAGCTATTTAAACCCTTTGTAATTGGTAAATTAATTAAAGAAGAATATGCCCACAATGTCCGTTCAGCAATTCGTTTAATTGAAAAAAGTCAACCGGAAGTTTGGGATATGTTGGAGCAAGTCGTTGAAGAATATTATGTTTTATTAAATCGAGCGCCGACTCTTCACCGTTTAGGTATTCAGGCCTTTAAACCAGTTTTAATTGAAGGAGAAGCTATTCAGATTCATCCATTAATTTGTGCTGCCTTTAATGCTGATTTTGACGGTGATCAAATGGCAGTCCATGTGCCTCTGTCAAAAAAAGCTCAAGAGGAAGCAAAAAAAATAATGTTTTCCGCAACTAACTTATTGAAGCCTGCTGATGGAAGTCCAATCACTATTCCTACCCAGGATATAGTTTTGGGCTGTTATTTCATCACTTCTTTTAAAGAAGGAGCGCACGGAGAAGGTAAAGCATTCAAAGATAGAGAAGAGGCTTTGATAGCTTATCAGCTTAGCCGAATTAGTTTAGGAGCAAAAATAAAAGTAATAATTGATAAACAATTGGTTGATACATCAGTTGGTCGAATTATTTTTAATGATGCTTTACCCCCTGATCTTAAATATATTAACAAGGTTATGACCCAAAAAGAGCTAAAAAGAATAATTTCTGATTGTTATTTTCAATATGGTCCCCCCAAAACCGTTCAATTATTGGATGAAATAAAGAAAATCGGCTTTTCTTATGCAACTGAATCTGGAATTTCAATCGCTATTGAAGATATCCAGGTTCCCGAAGAGAAAGAAGTTTTAATAAGAGAAGCAGAAGATAAAATTGAAGAGATTAGATTGCAATATAAACGAGGACTTTTAACTGATTATGAAAAATACTTACGCACTTTAGAAGTTTGGATGGCAGTTAAAGAACAAGTGGGTAAAGTATTAGAAAATTCGCTGGATAAAAAAAGTTCAATTTATTCTATAGTTTCATCTGGAGCCCGAGGTAGTATCGATCAAGTTGTTCAGCTGGGTGGTATGAAAGGATTAGTGGTTAATCCAGCCGGCGATATCATTCAGTTGCCAATTATATCATCTTTTAAAGAGGGGTTTGATGTGTTGGAATACTTTATTTCTACTCATGGATCAAGAAAAGGTAAGTCTGATACAGCGCTTCGAACTTCGGATTCAGGGTACTTGACTCGTCGTTTAGTTGATGTAGCTCAAGATACCATAGTTTCTGAAGAAGATTGCGGCAGTACTAAAGGTTTTATTGTTTACAAAAAAGGTATAGAGAACACTGGTATGACTTTTACTGATAAACTTTTAGGACGATTTGTCGCTGAAGACATAAAAGACAAAAAAGGGAAACTGCTTTGTGCTAAAAATGAAGAAATTACTCAAGGTAAAGCCAAAGAGATTGAACAAAAAGTTGATCAGGTAAAAATCAGATCGCTTTTTACCTGTCAAAGTAAATCTGGAGCTTGTATCAAATGTTATGGACGAAATTTAGCCCGAGGAACATTAGTTGAACCGGGCGAACCAGTAGGAATTGTGGCTGCTCAATCAATTGGCGAGCCAGGGACTCAGTTGACTATGCAAACATTCCACAGGGGCGGAGTAGCCGGTGAAGACATTACTACTGGTCTACCAAGAGTTGAAGAACTCTTTGAATCACGGGTGCCAAGGGGACAGGCCATTTTAGCTTATAAAGATGGTGCAGTTAAAACTGAAGAAGGTAGAAAAAGAATTATACATCTTATTTCAGCCGAAGAAGCTTCAAAAGTGTATCGAATTAAAAAAGGCTATAAATTAAAAGTCAAAGATGGCGATAGGATTAGGGAAGGATCTGTAATAATGACTGGTACCGATAAGGATATTAAAAGCTCTTTAGGGGGTAAGGTTGCAATCGATAAGAATAGAATAATTATTAATGGGCAGAAAGTTTCAGAAAAAGAATTTCCAGTATCAGGAGGTGCAACAGTACTTGTTAAAGATAAACAACAAGTTTCTAAAGGTGATCAATTAACTACCGGCCCGCTAAACTTACAGGAATTATTGAAATTGAAAGGTCCGGAGGAGGTTCAGCGATATATTATTTTAGAGATTCAAAAAATTTACTCATCACAAGGACCAACTATTGCTGATAAACATTTAGAAATTATTATTAGTAAAATGTTTTCTAAGGTTCGGATAAAAGCATCTGGGGACACAGAATTTTTGGTTGGCGAGCTTTCTAGTGTTGAAAGAGTTGAAGAAGTAAACAGGGGAATAAGAAAGAAAAAGGGGAAAGAAGTTGTTTATGAACCGTTGCTTTTAGGAATTACCAAGGCGGCTTTACTTACTGATAGTTTCTTATCCGCTGCTTCTTTTCAAGAAACAACCAGGAGTTTAGTTGAAGCAGCCATTTCTGGAACAGTTGACAAATTACGCGGTTTAAAAGAAAATGTAATCATTGGCCGATTGATCCCTGCTGGAACTGGTTTTAAAGAAAGCACCATGAGGTGTGAAAAGGAAGATAAAAACAGGTAAAAACAAGTAAATTATGCCGACTATTAATCAATTAATAAGAAAAAAAAGAAGAAAAATAATTAAGAAAAGCAAAACTCCAGCCTTGCAAAGGAGTTTCAATTCGCTTAAACAGCGATTTATTTATTTTAAAAAGGGATCTCCTTTTAAACGGGGAGTTTGTATTAAAGTTTCGACCACTACTCCCAAAAAGCCTAATTCTGCGTTGCGAAAAATAGCTCGGGTCCGGGTTTCCAATGGTATGGAGGTAACCGCTTATATTCCAGGAATCGGCCATAATTTGCAGGAGTATTCAGTGGTTTTGATTAGGGGAGGAAGAGTAAAAGATTTACCTGGAGTTCGTTATCATGTGATCAGGGGAAAACTGGATACAGCCGGCGTTGAAGGAAGAAAACAAGGTCGTTCCAAGTATGGTTCAAAGAAACCGAAGGAATAAGCTAAAATGTCAAGAAAAGGCCATATTAAAAAAAAGGAAATTTTACCAGACCCAAAATATAATAGTTTGTTGGTTGCCCGTTTTATAAATAAAGTAATGCTTCATGGCAAGAAAGAGTTAGCTCAAAATATTGTCTATAATGCCTTTAATCAAATAGGCGAAAAAACTAAAAAAGATCCTTTGAAGGTTTTTGAAGAAGCAATTACCAATGCTTCACCTTTGCTTGAGGTTAAATCAAGGCGAATCGGAGGGGCTAATTACCAGATTCCATTTAAAGTAGAAGGCAATAGACGGACAACTTTGGCAATGCGCTGGATTATTAATGCGGCTAATGAGAAAAAAGGCAAAACAATACAGGATAAGCTGGCTGCTGAACTGATTGAAGCTTCCACGGGTACTGGAGCAGCTATAAAGAAAAAAGAAGATACACACAGAATGGCTGAAGCCAATCGTGCTTTTGCTCATTACGCTCGATTTTAAGAAATACAAGATGGCAAGAGAATATTCATTAGAAAAAACAAGAAACATCGGCATTATAGCCCATATCGACGCCGGTAAAACAACTATTACCGAGCGTATTCTTTTTTATACCGGGAAAACTTATAAAATTGGCGAAGTTCATGAAGGTGAAGCGGTAATGGATTGGATGGAACAGGAAAAAGAGCGGGGGATTACCATTACCTCAGCGGCGACAACTTGTTTTTGGCCTGAAGCGCCGAAGGATAAAACAGTTCTAATTAATATTATTGATACTCCAGGCCATGTTGATTTTACTGCTGAAGTGGAGCGTAGTTTGCGAGTACTTGATGGCGGAATAGTCGTTTTTGATGGTGTTGCCGGAGTTGAACCTCAATCAGAAACAGTTTGGCATCAGGCCGAAAAGTACAATGTCCCACGAGTTTGTTTTATTAATAAATTAGACCGTATGGGAGGCGATTTTTACAAAAGTCTTACTGATATTCAAAATAGACTGGGAGCAAATCCTGTAGCTTATCAATTGCCGATTGGTAAAGAGAAAGATTTCTCTGGAATTATTGATTTAGTCAGAATGAAGGCTTTGGTTTTTGAAGATGAAAAAGGGACGAAAATTAAAGAGGAAGAAATTCCAGCTGATATACAAAAACAGGCAGATGAATATAGAGAGAAATTATTAGAAAAAGCTTCAGAGTCAGATGATCAAGTAATGCACAAATATTTAGAAGGAGAAGAACTAAAGGAAGAAGAAGTTAAAGCTGCTCTAAGGGCTGGTGTTTGCGCTAATAAAATTACCTTGGTTTTTTGCGGATCCGCTTTGAAAAATAAAGGTGTTCAGCCGCTTCTGGATGCTGTGGTTGATTTTTTGCCTTCACCATTAGATGTTTCGGCAATTTTCGGTAAAAATCCCAATACTGGCGAAGAAGAGGAACGCAAAGCAGATGACAATAAGCCGTTTGCCGCCATTGCTTTCAAAATTGCCACAGATCCATATGTTGGTAAATTAACATTTTTTAGAGTGTATTCAGGCACTCTTAAAGCTGGTTCTTCGGTTTTGAATGCAAGAACGGGTGATAAGGAGAGAATCGGAAGAATTTTGAGAATGCATGCTAATCATAGGGAAGAAATGACGGAAATATCATCTGGCGAAATAGCTGCCGCGGTGGGATTAAAGAAGACTTCTACCGGAGATACACTTTGCGATTCTGCTCATCCGATTATTTTAGAATCAATTAAATTCCCAGAACCGGTAATATCTATTGCATTAGAGCCCAAAACTAAAGCTGATCAAGAAAAAATGGGTATAGCCCTGGGCCGATTATCTGAAGAAGACCCCACTTTTCAGGTAAAATCTGATGAAGAAATCGGCCAAACATTAATTTCGGGAATGGGAGAGTTGCATTTGGAGATTATTGTTGATCGGATGCTTCGTGAATTCAAAGTAGCAGCTAATGTTGGTAAACCACAAGTTGCTTACAAAGAAACTATTAAAAAAGATGGCGTTAAGGCCGAAGGTAAATATATTCGTCAGACTGGTGGTCGGGGTCAATACGGCCATGTTTGGCTTGAAGTTGATCCGCAAGAAAGGAAAAAAGGGTTTGAATTTGTTAATAAAATTGTTGGCGGAACTATTCCTCGCGAGTTTATTCCGGCCGTAGAAAAAGGAGTCAAAGGAGCTGTAGAGAATGGAGTAATCGCCGGCTATCCAGTGGTTGATATCAAGGTAACTCTTTATGATGGTTCATTCCATGAGGTTGATTCATCAGAAGTGGCTTTCAAAATTGCCGGCTCAATGGCCTTAAAAGAGGCCGTCAAAAAAGCGGATCCCATCCTTTTAGAGCCAATTATGAGCTTAGAAGTAGTCACTCCTGAAAATTTTATGGGCGATGTAATGGGCGACATTAATTCTAAGAGGGGACGAATTGAAAAAGTTTCTGACCGAGGCAAGATTAAAGTCATTGATGCTAAGGTTCCTTTAGGAGAAATGTTTAGCTATGCTACAACTTTACGTTCTATGACCCAAGGCCGGGCTTCTTTTACCATGGAATTTTTTACTTACGAAGAAGTACCAAAAAATATTGCTGAAAAGATAATTGAAGGTAAAAACCAGTAGTAATTTGATATTAAAAGCTAATTATTGACAAAAAGCTTGCATTTATTTAAAATATGAGACATATTTAAAACATGGGCATAAAAACCCTTTACAAATTAATTTTAGTATTTTAAAATAAGAAAGCATAAATTTATTTTAATCAAAAGGAGAAAATCATGGCAGAAAAATTTGAAAGAAAAAAACCACATTTAAACATTGGTACAATAGGCCATGTTGATCATGGTAAAACAATGCTTACAGCAGCTATTACTAAATATTTATCAGCTAGAAAAATGGCTGAAGTAAGAAAATTTGAGGATATTGACAATGCTCCAGAAGAAAAAGAACGGGGTATTACTATTGCTGTAGCCCATATTGAGTATGAAACGGACAAAAGGCATTATGCTCATATTGACTGTCCTGGGCACGCTGATTATGTCAAAAATATGATTACTGGAGCAGCTCAAATGGATGGCGCAATCTTGGTAGTGGCTGCAACTGACGGACCAATGCCTCAAACCAGAGAGCATATTCTTTTAGCTCATCAGGTTGGCGTTCCAGCTATGGTTGTTTTCTTGAATAAAGTTGATCAGGTCACTGATCCAGAACTTTTAGACTTGGTTGAGATGGAAATCCGTGAGCTTTTAACCAAATATGAATATCCGGGAGATAAAACGCCAATTATTCGTGGATCAGCTTTAAAAGCTTATGAATGTGGTTGCGGTAAGGATGATTGTGAGGCTTGTAAGCCGATAAAGGAACTTTTGAATGCTATTGATACGTTTATTCCTGAACCAAAAAGAGAAATTGATAAGCCATTTTTAATGCCAGTAGAAGATGTTTTCTCTATTAAGGGACGGGGAACTGTGGCTACAGGTCGAGTTGAGAGAGGAGTTATTAAAGTTAACGAAGGGGTTGAAATTGTAGGCATTAAACCGACTAAAAAAGTTGTAGTAACTGGTGTTGAAATGTTTCGAAAGTCTCTAGATCAAGGGCAAGCTGGGGATAATGTCGGAGTACTTTTACGAGGGATTGAGAAAAAGGATGTTGAAAGAGGACAGGTTTTAGCTAAGCCAGGCTCAATAACTCCCCATACAGAGTTTGATGCTGAAGTTTATGTTTTGACTAAAGAGGAAGGCGGTCGTCATACCCCATTCTTCAAAGGCTATAAACCACAATTTTACATAAGAACGACTGATGTTACCGGTGAAGTTGAATTGCCTTCGGGAACCGAAATGGTTATGCCTGGTGATACAGCTAAACTAAAAGTAAAGTTAATTCAGCCAGTAGCATTAGAAAAAGAACAGAAATTTGCTATTCGAGAAGGTGGTCACACAGTTGCTTCCGGTGTAGTTACTAAAATTATCAAATAAATAAAGGTTTTTAAAAAATGCCGGCTGATGAGAAACCGAAGCAAAGAATCAGAGTTAGATTAAAAGCTTATGATCACAAAATTATTGATGGATGCACTAAACAGATCATTGAAACAGTTTTGAGAACAGGGGCTTTAATTTCTGGCCCAGTTCCGCTTCCGACCGAGAAGAGTAAATATTGTGTAATTCGATCTCCTCATGTTCACAAGGATTCACGGGATCAGTTTGAGGTCAGGGTTCATAAGCGGTTAATTGATATTTTGGAACCAACATCCAAAACAGTCGACTCATTAATGAATTTAAATTTACCCACAGGGGTTGATATAGAAATAAAAATGTAATTTTGTCTTAATTAAAGTAGGCAAAACAACGCAGACCTAAGGGTCCGCGTTGTTGTCTGTTTAATTAGATTAAATTGCAAATAAGATTATTATGACTGAAATTAAATTTATTTTAGGAAAAAAATTAGGTCAAAGCCAAATATTTAGCCAAAATGGTCAAACAATTCCTGTTACTATGGTGGAAGCTGGCCCTTGTTTAGTAACTCAGGTCAAATCAAAAGAAAAAGATGGCTATAATGCTGCTCAAATTGGTTTCGGAGAAAGCAAAAAGATCAAAAAGCCTCAGAAAGGCCACCTTAGTAAAGTTCAAATTTCAAAATCCAAAGTTCCAAATTTTGGAAAATACTTAAGAGAATTTAGATTAGAAAATACTAATGAAGAACCTTTAAAATTAAAAATTGGTGATGAGATTAAAGTTGATATTTTTAAAGAAGGCGATAAGGTTTCCGTTTCTGGAATATCTAAAGGCAAGGGTTTTCAGGGAGTGGTAAAAAGACACGGATTTTCCACCGGTCCTGCCTCCCATGGTTCTGATCACCACCGGGAACCAGGTTCGATTGGTTCAATGTTCCCTCAACATGTTGTTAAAGGACGAAAGCTTCCAGGCCGTATGGGAGGAACAAAAGTGACAATTAAAAATTTAGAAGTAGTTAAAGTTGATGAAGCTCGTAATATAATTTATATCAAAGGCGCAGTTCCAGGCCCCAAAAATGAGTTATTATTAATTAAAGGATAGCATGATTCAAGTTGATGTTTATAATTCCAAAGGGCAAAAGAAGGGGAAGATTAGTCTTAACCCAGAAGTTTTTGGTCGAGAAATAAACCGTGATTTATTACATCAAGTCATAATTGCTTACGCTGCTAATAAAAGATTAATCCAGGCTGATACTAAAACTCGGGGTCAGGTGAGAGGTGGCGGTCGGAAGCCCTGGCGTCAAAAAGGAACTGGTAGAGCTAGAGCCGGTTCTAATCGTTCGCCGATTTGGCAGGGAGGAGGAGTGGTTTTTGGTCCAACATCAGACCGAAATTACAAGAAAAAAATTCCTCAAGCGATGAAAAGTCAAGCAGTCACGATAGCTTTATCAACCAAAGTTTCAAAAAATCATTTGTTAGTATTGGATAGATTGACGATTGATAAACCAAAAACTAAAGAATTAAATAATATTTTAGATAATCTTCCATTTGAGAGATCCGCTTTATTAGTTCTGCCGAAAATTGATGAGAAAATCTTAAGAGCGGGAAAGAATATTTCTTATCTAAAAATTTTACCGGTGTCCGATATCAACGCTTATAATCTATTAAAATTTAATTATTTAATAGCTACTAAAGAATCAGTTCAAGGTTTAGAAGATAGACTAGTTAAAAAAACTAAGATTAAAAATAAAAATAGCAAGAAACAAAATTTAAATTCTAAAATAAACCAGGTGGATAAAAATGACAGTGAGAAATAAGACAACATTACAAAAGCCGATTATTACTGAGAAGGCTATGGATTATGCTTCGTTAGGTAAGTATACTTTTCGTGTTGATAAAAAATCTTCTAAGCCACAGATTAAAAAAGCAATTGAGGATAACTTTAAAGTAAAAGTTGAGAAGATAAATATAATGAATTATTCGGGGAAAGAAAGGACCAGAGGACGAACACGGGGCCGAACAATTTCTTGGAAAAAAGCCGTAATAACTCTGAAAAAGGGTGATAAAATTGAAATATTTGAAGGAGTGTAATAAACAATGGCTATTAAGACCTACAAACCAATAACTTCAGGAAGACGCGGGATGACTAGTGTTGATTTTGCCGAAGTTACAAAGAAGAAACCAACAAAATCATTATTAAAAAAAATAAAAAAAACTACCGGTCGTAATAAAGTAGGAAGGATTACCATTCAACACAGGGGTGGTGGATCAAAAAGGAAATACCGAATTATTGACTTTAAACAGGATCGATTGGATATGCCAGCTAAAGTTTTGTCCATTGAATATGACCCAAATCGTACAGCTTATATTGCTTTAGTGAAATACGATGACGGTGAGCATAGATACATCTTGTCCCCTCAAAAATTAAAAATTGGTCAGAAAGTTTTAACTTCTGAAAAAGGGGAAATTAAAGTTGGCAATCGTATTTTAATAAAAAATATTCCTTTTGGGACACCAATTTATAATATTGAATTATCTCTTGGTCAAGGTGGTCAGCTAGCTCGATCAGCTGGAGCAAGTGCGCAAGTTGTCGGTAAAGATGAAGATGGCAAATATGTTCATGTAAAAATGCCTTCTGGCGAAGTTCGAAAGATTAACAGTGGTTGTATGGCTTCAATTGGGAGTTTGAGCAAGTCCGAACATTCATTAGAAAAGGTTGGTAAAGCTGGAAGAATGCGTTGGCGAGGCCGACGACCAGTTGTCCGAGGAAAAGCTAAAGCTCCAGTTGCTCATCCTCATGGTGGTGGAGAAGGAGGAACTGATATTGGCTTAAAACATCCTAAAACACCTTGGGGGGCACCAACCTTAGGCAAAAAAACCAGAAAAAGAAAATTTACTGAGAATATGATTATTAGATCAAGAAGAAAGAAAAAAAGAGGTTAAATTATGAGTAGATCAAGCAAAAAAGGTCCATACGTCGATGAGAAATTATTAAAGAAAATAAAAGCAGCATCAAGTAGCGATAAAAAAATAATTAAAACTTGGGCTAGAGCATCAACTATTTCTCCAGAAATGGTTGGTAGAAATATCGCTGTTCATAATGGTAAAGAACATATTCCAGTTTTTATTACAGAAAACATGGTTGGTCACAAACTAGGTGAATTTGCTCCAACGCGTAAATTTAAAGTGCATGGCGGTCGAATGGCCAAGGAAGAAGCCCAAGCCGAAGCTGAAAAAAATAAAGAACAACTTAAAGAATCAAAAGAAGAAATAGAGGAGAAAAAATAATTTATTAAGGAGCAATTCATGGAAATAAGAGCCAAAGCTAAATATTTAAAAATATCTCCACAAAAGGTTCGATTATTAGCTTTCCAATTTAGGCAGAAGAAAGCCTATTTAGCAATTGAAGAGCTAAATACTCTACCACAAAAAAGCGCTTTTTTGATTGCTAAGTTAATAAAATCAGCAATGGCAAATGCTGAAAATGCTTATAATTTAAAAAAAGACGATTTAGTTATCAGTCAGATCATTGTTGAAGAAGGGCCTTCCTATAAGAGGATGAAACCCAGGGCTCGCGGAGGCAGAGATATTATAAAAAAACGAACGTCACATATTTTGGTTATTTTATCAAGCGAAGAAAAAGCGTCAAAAGTTAAGAAAGAAATCCCAGCTAAGGAAACTGAAGAAACTGTTCAAAAAATCGCACCAAAGATGACTGTAAAAGAGAAGAAAATAAAAGAGAAGTTGGCTAAAAAAGAAGAAAAACCGAAAAAAGTCGAGAAAAAAACTAAACCAGTTGAAAAAGAAACTGAAAAAATGAAAGAAAAGCCAAGAGAACTAGAAAAACCGACAGTTCCCGAAAAAGAAAAGCAGCCATTGAAAGAGAAGAGACCATTTTTCCAACGATTCTTTAGAAGAAAAGGAGGAGCTTAAAGATGGGTCAAAAAAGTCATCCAATAGGAATAAGGTTAGGTATAAATAAAACTTGGAAATCAAACTGGATAGCTTCTGGTAAAGATTTTAAGAAATTTTTGCATGAAGATTTTGAAATCCGTAAATATTTGGAGAACAAGCTAAAAGATAATGGAGTGGCTGATATTGTAATTGAACGCAACGCCAATCAGGTTGTTGTTACCATTGAGACTTCTCGCCCCGGCCTGATAATTGGCCGACAAGGTGCTGGTATTGAAGAATTAAAATCGAAGATCGAGAAAATGACTAAAAATAGCATTAAGATAAATATTCAAGAGGTCCAAAATCCAGAAGCATCTGCAACTTTGATTTGTCAGAATATAGCTTCACAGATTGAAAAGCGTATTTCTTGGCGTAGGGCAGTTAAACAATCAATTTCTAGAGCCCAAGAAGCCAAAGTATCAGGTATTAGGATTGCAGTTTCTGGTCGACTGGGCGGCATAGAGATGGCTCGGACAGAAAAGTTTTCTGAAGGAAGAATGCCCTTGCAAACGCTGAAGGCTGATATCAGTTATTCTCTTTGCAAAGCTAGAACAAGTTATGGCGTAATTGGAGTAAAAACCTGGGTTTTTCAGGAGAAAAAAGAAAAGCAGGGAGCAAAATAAATGTTGATGCCACGAAAAGTAAAATATAGAAAACAACAAAGAGGAAGAATGTCTGGGAAGGCTAATGCCGGTAACAGAGTCAGTTTTGGACGCTATGGTTTAATTGCTCAAGATCGTGGCTGGTTGACTTCCAGACAAATAGAGGCAGCCAGGAGGGCAATGACTAGATACATTAAAAGAGAAGGTAAGATTTGGATTCGAATCTTTCCCGATAAGTCAATTACTCAAAAACCGAATGAAAGTAGAATGGGCAGTGGCAAAGGAGCCGTTGATCATTATGTAGCAGTTGTCAAGCCAGGTTGCGTGCTTTTTGAAATGGATGGAGTAAGTCAGGATTTAGCTAAAAGGGCGATTGAATTAGCTGCTTCAAAACTGCCGATAAAAAGTAGATTTTTAGTTAGAAAAATAGCCGGAGAGATTCATGAAGACTAAAGATATAAGAGTAAAATTAATAAATGAAATCGAAAAAGAACTTTTTGAAAAAAGAAAGATTTTGCAAAAACTTCGATTTGATTTGGTAACGAAAAATTTAAAAAACCATCGCGAGATTAGAAAAACCAAGAAAGAAATAGCTCAGATTTTAACTATCTTAGCTGAGAAAAAATTTATAATTGAGCAGGGAGAGTAAAAATGACTAGCAACAAAGTAAATCATCGAAGAAAAGAAGGAATTATTGTTTCTAAAAAAACCGATAAAACAATAATAGTTTTAGTTGAAAGTTTTAAAAGACATCCCCGATATAAAAAACAGTATAAGGTATCAAAACGTTATAAAGTTCATGATCCGAAAAATGAATATAATGTTGAAGATAAATTGATTATTGAAGAGGTAAGACCTTTATCAAAGGATAAAAAATGGCGGGTAGTAGGAAAAGTTAAAGAATTTAAAAAATGATACAACAAGAAACAAGATTAAAAGTTGTTGATAATACTGGAGCCAAAGAAATCCAGTGTATTAGAGTACTTGGCGGAAGCAAACGACGTTATGCCAGATTAGGGGATGTTTTTATTGCTTCAGTAAAAGTGGCAATTCCAAATGCGCAAGCTAAGAAAAAAGATGTAGTTAGAGCGGTAGTTGTCCGGACTAATAAAGAGCAAAAAAGAAAAGATGGTTCAACCATTCGTTTTGACGACAATGCAGCTGTTTTAATCACTAAAGAAGGATTGCCTAGGGGTACTAGAATTTTGGGGCCAGTCGCACAAGAGCTCAAAGATAAAGGTTATTCAAAAATAATTTCCCAAGCACCAGAGGTTTTATAATGAATAAATCCGAATCAAAAGTTAAAATTAAAAAAGGCGATAACATTTTGGTAATTGCCGGTAAAAATCGTGGTAAAAAAGGTAAAGTCGAGAAAGTTATTACTAAAAAAAGAAAAGTAGTGGTGTCTGGGGTTAATATTTTAAAAAAACATACTAAACCTTCCAATAAAAACCGCCAGGGAGGAATTATTGAATTTGCCGCTCCGCTTTCTATCTCTAATGTGATGATAATCTGTCCCAATTGCCACAAACCATCAAGGATCAGTTATAAATTTTTAGAAAGCAGATCGAAGAGCGATTCTAAAAATAACCAAAAGATAAGAATTTGTCAGAAATGCAAAGAGGGAATATAATGTTAAAGTTAAATGAAAAATATAAAAAAGAGGCAGTACCTCAGTTGAAGGAAGAATTCGGTTACAAAAACAATCTAGCTGTTCCAAGACTGGAGAAGGTTGTTATTAATATTGGTTTAGGCAGAGCTGTTGCTGATTCTAAAATTTTTGGTCAGGTAGAAGAAGATCTGAAGTTGATTACCGGTCAAAAACCAATTAAAACCTATGCTCGAAAGTCAATTTCAGGGTTTAAGATAAGACAAGGCATGCCAATTGGACTTGTGGTCACACTTAGAAAAAAAAGAATGTGTGATTTTTTAGAAAAATTAATTAATATTGTTTTGCCGAGAATGCGTGATTTTCGAGGAATTAAGTCTGCTGCTTTTGATAAATCAGGCAATTATAATTTAGGCTTATCTGAACATATTGTTTTTCCAGAAATTGATTATGAAAAGGTAACCGAAATTTATGGTTTGGAAATAAATATTGCAACTACAGCTAAAAACAGAGAAGAAGCTAAAAGATTATTAGATCTTTTAGGTTTCCCATTTGCTACTTTGAGGTAAAATTATGGCTAGAAGAGCATTAATTGTTAAATCAAAAAAAGAACCAAAATATAAGACTCGAACTATTAATCGATGCCAAATTTGTGGACGATCGCGTGCTTATATTCGAAAATTTGGTCTTTGTCGAATTTGTTTTCGTGAATTAGCTCGCAAAGGTGAAATCCCAGGTATTACTAAAAGTTCTTGGTAGAAAAATAAATTTAAAAAATGACAGATCCAATATCCGACATGTTAATAAGAATTAAAAATGCTTATACTGTTTCTCATCAGCAAGTTTTGGTTCCTTTTTCTAAATTAAAAATGGAACTATTAAAAATACTTAAAGACGAAGGTTATATTTTTGATTATGAAAAAAAAGAATATAATAAAAAATTATTCATTAAAATAAGACTAAAATATATTAAAGATCAAGCCGCTATTTCAGGCTTAAGGAAAATTTCTAAACCGGGCCGAAGAATTTACGTAGGTAAGATTTTTCCGTTGAAGCGATTTGGGGGAATTTCTATAATTTCTACAGCAAAAGGATTAAAAACTGATATGGAAGCCAAAAAAGAAAAAATAGGCGGCGAGTTATTATGTGAAATCTGGTAGGTATAAAATGTCAAGAATAGGTAAAATGCCAATTACAATATCTGACGATGTTAAGATAAACATCGAGGGCCAAAAAATCAATATTTCGGGACCTAAGGGAGCATTAGCTTTTGTTCTTGAGCCAGAAATAGAAGCTAAATTAAGTAATAATGAAATTACTCTGGTTCCGAAAACTAACACTAAGTCAATTTCTTCTATTTTCGGTACTAGCAGAACTTTGCTCAATAATGCTGTTATTGGGGTAAGAAAAGGATTTGAAAAAAAATTAGAAATTCATGGAGTTGGTTATAAGGCGGTTAAACAAGGCGAAGATCTTGTTTTGTCAGTTGGTTTTGCTCATCCGGTCAATATTTCAGCGCCTAAAGGGATTGAATTTCAAGTGCAAAAAAATCAAATCATTGTTTCAGGAATAGATAAAAAACAGGTTGGGGAAATAGCAGCTAAAATCCGTAATGCTAGAAAAGTAGAGCCTTATAAAGGGAAAGGAATTCGTTATATTGATGAAGTTGTTAAAAAGAAAGTTGGTAAGAAAGCTAAGGCTGCTTTGGGCGAAGGTGGAGGAGAAGCTTCTAGTCAATAAATAATACTGACTAAAATTATTATGTTATTAAAAAAAGATTTAAATAGAAAAAAAAGAATAAGAAAAGTAAGGGCCAAAATTTCAGGAACAGCATCCAAACCACGATTAGCAGTTTTTCGAAGCTTAAAACATATTTATGCTCAACTGATTGATGATGAACATTCTTTGACATTGGTTGCTACCTCTGATCTTGAATTAAAAAGTAAAAAGGGCAGGAGAGTTGACCAGGCCTTTGAGATTGGTCAAAAATTGGCCAATAAAGCTACCAAGGAAAAAATAAAGGAAGTTGTTTTTGATAAAAGAGGTTATAAATATCACGGAATAGTCAAAGATTTGGCCGAAGGAGCTAGAAAGGGCGGGTTAAAATTTTAAAAAGGAATTGAACATGGCATATAAAAAAATAAAAGATAAAAAAATTGAAGAAAAAACAACTGAAGAGAAACCACAGTTTAAAGAAAAAATAATTCAAATTGATCGAGTAGCGCGGGTGGTGGCCGGCGGACGGCGCTTTCGATTCCGCGCAGCCGTAGTAGTGGGGGATAATCGATCACATGTTGGTATTGGGGTAGCCAAAGCTTCTGAAATAAGTAGCGCTATTAGTAAAGCTGCTTCCTATGCTAAAAAACATACAATTGAAGTACCGATCAGGGGCAAAACCGTTCCTTATCAAATTGAAGAAACATTTGGTAGTGCTAGAGTTTTGTTAAAACCAGCTTCGCCAGGAACCGGAATAATTGCCGGCGGAGCAGTTAGAGCAGTTTTGGAGGCAGCCGGAATTCATGATGTTTTGAGTAAGATTTTGGGTTCAGCTAACAAAATAAATAATATTGAGGCTACTTTCAAAGCTTTAAAAATGCTGGGCGAATTAGATTTCAAAAATAAGTCAAGAAAGAGTTTAGAAAAAGATTTATCTAGCCAAAAAAATTCAAAGCCTAAGGAAAAGAAATAATTATGCAATTTCATGAATTAAAAAACACAGTAAACGATAAAAAGAAAAAAAGAGTTGGTCGGGGGCGTAGTTCAGGTAAAGGAAAAACAGCAGGTCGAGGAACAAAGGGTCAAAAATCTAGGTCCGGTCACCGAAAACTTCCTTCCTATTTTGAAGGAGGTCAAATGCCTTTAGTTCAAAGATTGCCTAAACTTAGGGGTTTTAAAAAGTCACCTAAAATAAAATGGGAAACAATTAATGTTGAGAAATTAAATAATTTTGTCAGTAATTCAGAAATTAATAGAAAATTGCTTTTAGAAAAAAAATTAATAAAATATCCGGGAAGCTTAGTCAAGATTTTAGGCGACGGAGATCTGAATAAAAAATTGTCAGTGGAGGCTAATGCTTTTTCAGCCGGGGCTGCTGATAAAATTAAAAAAGCTGGTGGCAAAGTAATTATTGAACAAAAAACTAGTAAAAAAGATTCAAAAGATACAAGACCTAGAAAAGAAACTAAAAAGTAAATATGTTTGAGAAATTGAGACAAATTTATCATCATAAAGATTTAAGAAAAAAAATCTTGTACACATTAGGTCTTTTAGTTGTGTTTAGATTTGCTGCTCATATACCAATTCCTGGCGTTAATTTAGAAAATCTGAAAACATTTTTTTCACGTAATCAAATTTTTGGCCTTTTAGATGTATTTTCCGGCGGAGCTATGAGTAGTTTTTCAGTAGTCATGATGGGAGTATCTCCCTATATTACTTCTTCAATTATTATGCAGCTTTTGCAGATGATTAGTCCTCGACTCGAAGCTCTGGCCAAAGAAGGAGAGGAAGGGCAAAGAACCATAAACAAATATACCAGGATTTTAACTATTCCTTTGGCTGCTTTACAGTCGTTTGGTATGATTAAGCTTTTACAGTCTCAATCACAGCAAGGAATTCCGATAATTGGCCACTTGAACCCTTTCCAATTTACTACAATTATCATTACTATTAGCGCTGGAACTGTCTTCTTGATGTGGTTGGGTGAACTAATGACCGAAAACGGAATTGGTAATGGTATATCTTTGATTATTATGACTGGTATTTTGGCTCGTTTGCCTGTTCAAGTAGTTAGAATGTTTACGGCCGCTACCAGCTCAACCGATATTCTTAAATTTATTGGTTTTATAGTTCTAGCCTTGGTTATTATTTTAGGAGTAGTAATAGTTGTCGAAGGACAGCGCAATATTCCGGTTTCTTACGCCAAAAGAATTAGAGGACAGAGGATGTATGGAGGAGTGTCTAGTTATTTGCCACTAAGAGTAAATCAGGGAGGCGTAATCCCAATTATTTTTGCCATGTCTTTGATGATGTTCCCGGGCCTTATTGCTAAATTTTTAGCTAATGCTAAATCGACCTGGCTTTCAAGTGCTGCTTCTTTTATTCAAAAAATATTTAGTCCCAATACAATTATTTATGCTGCTTTGTATTTTATTTTAGTAATTGCCTTTAATTATTTTTATACCGCTATTGTTTTTAATCCAGAAAATATTGCCGAAAATCTACAGAAACAGGGCGGTTTTATTCCCGGCATTCGTCCAGGACCGAGAACCATTGAATATTTAACTAAGCTTTCCAATCGAATTATGCTGGCCGGTGGTGTTTTCTTGGGCATAATTGCTATTCTACCTTTTATTGTTCAAGCCGCAACCGGAATTGGGACGCTTTTGGATATCATTGGCGGTACCAGTCTTCTAATTGTTGTTAGTGTGGCTTTAGAAACCGTTAATCAGATAAAAGCACAGTTAATAATGCGCAGTTACGAAGGTTTATAATTATGATTATTATTCTTTTAGGAGCACAAGGTTCAGGTAAGGGCACACAAGCTGAACTTTTGAGTAAGGAATTTAATTTATCAATAGTCGAAACCGGCAGTTTATTTCGCAAAGAGGCAAATCATCAATCAGAACAGGGCCGAATAATAAGGCAAAAACTTAAAAAGGGTGAATTAATTTCAGATGATTTAACTATTGATATTTTGAAAAATAAGCTTACAAAAATTGACACCAAAAATGGTTTCATTCTCGATGGTTTTCCTCGTAATTTGAATCAAGCAAAATTTCTAGATCAATTTAAGAATAAAATAGTAGTTTATATTGATATACCAGATGAGGAAGTAATCAAGCGGTTAAGTCAGAGAAAAATTTGTTCATCCTGTGGAAAGATTTATATTGGTAAGAAAAATTTAGATAGTTGCTCTTTATGCCAAGGGAAGATTATCCGAAGAGATGATGATCGACCAGAAGCAATTGCTAAGAGGTTGGAGTTATTTAAAAATCAAACAAAACCCCTTTTAGATTATTATCGAAAACAAGGAATACTTGTAGAAATCGACGGACGGCCGTCAATTGACAAAGTTTTTGTATCCATATTAAATAAGCTAAAGGGCATTTAGTGATTAGCCTTAAAACTTCAAAAGAGTTACATTTAATGAGACAAGGGGGTAGGATTGGGGCGGAGGTTTTAGACGAACTTATCGAGATGGTTAGGCCCGGATTGACAACTTTAGAAATAGAGAAAAAAGCCGAGGAGTTATTATCGAAAAATAATACACAGCCTGCTTTTAAGAACTATTCTCCTGATAGCAGTAATAAGAAGTATCCAGCCGCCTTGTGCGTTTCAGTTAATGATGAATTAGTGCACGGCATTCCTTCGAAAAGGATATTGGCAGATGGTGACATTATTACCTTAGATTTAGGAGTTTATTATAAAGGTTATTACACGGATATGGCTAAAACAATAGGAGTGGGCGAGATAAGCAACAGGGATAAGAAGCTGATTACCGTAACGCGTGAAGCTCTTATTACAGCAATAGAAAATCTGAAAGACAGAATCAGGTTAGGAGATATAAGTTTTTTGATTCAAAAAATTATTGAAGATCAAGGATTTTCAGTAATTCGAGATTGCGTTGGTCACGGCATTGGCAAAGAAATACACGAAGAGCCATCGGTGCCCAATTTTGGCAAGCCAGGAACAGGTATCTTACTGAAATCGGGGATGACGTTAGCTATTGAGCCAATGGCTTCGGCTGGTAGCCCTAATGTAAAAGTCAAAGATGATGGATGGACAATCACTACTGCTGATAGAAGCCAATCAGCTCATTTTGAAGACACAATAGCAATTGAAAAAAATGGATACCAGGTATTAACTGCTCTTATAAAACCTTGAATAATTTATTTATTTAGTTATAATTAAAAACATTGAGTATGCAAAAAGACGATAGTCAAAAAAAGGAAATAATTCAATCAGAAGGCAGAGTAATAGAAACCTTGCCTAATGCCATGTTTAAAGTTGAATTAGATAGCGGACAGGAAGTTTTAGCTCATATTTCCGGTAAGATACGAATGAATTATATTCGTATCTTACCCGGAGATAAAGTAACAATAGAAATGTCTCCTTATGATTTAACTAAAGGTCGAATTACTTTTCGTCACAAATAAGTTGGAAAATTTATGAAAGTTAGAGCATCAGTAAAAAAAATGTGTAGTCGTTGCAAAATCGTGCGTCGTAAGGGCCAAATTCATGTTATTTGTACTAACCCTAAACATAAGCAAAGACAGGGGTAAAAATGAGGGTTGTTGGAGTAAATATACCGTCTGAAAAAAGAATAGAAATCGCTTTAACCTATATTTACGGTATAGGTCATAGTTTAAGTAATAAAATTTTAGAACAAACTCAGATTTCACCTAACACTAAAGTTAAGGATTTAAATGATGAGGAAATTAGAAAACTTAGAGAGATTATTGAGAAAAATTACAAAATAGAAGGTGGATTGAGAAGTGAAACTAGTATGAATATAAAACGATTGAAAGAAATTAACTGTTATCGTGGAGAAAGACATAAAAAGGGTTTACCAGTTAGAGGACAGAGGACAAAGACTAATGCGCGAACAAAACGTGGTAAAAAAGTAACAGTTGGTTCAGGTCGCAAGAGGGCGACTGAAAAAACCTAAAAGGATAGAAATGGCAAAAAAAGTTAGTGGAAAATCTAAAAAAATAAAACGTGAAGTTTTAAAAGGTAAAGTTTATATAAAAGCTACTTTTAATAACACGATTGTTACAATTACCGATATAGAAGGTAATGTTCTGTCATGGGCAACAGCTGGTAGCGCTGGATTTAAGGGAACTAGAAAAAGCACTCCTTATGCCGCTTCAATTATTTCTCAACAAGCAGCTGAAAAAGCCAGGACTTATGGACTAAAAGAAGTTTCAGTTTTTATTAAAGGAGTAGGGTCTGGGCGTGAATCAGCTATTCGGGCATTAGAAGCATCTGGTATTAAAGTTTTATCAATTAAAGATCAAACTCCAATTCCTCACAATGGCTGTCGGGCTAAAAAAATAAGGAAACCTTAAAGGAGAAAAAATGGCTCGTGATTTAGAACCATCATGTAAAAAATGTCGAAGAGAAAGCGCAAAATTGTTTCTCAAAGGAGAAAAATGTTTTCTTCCCAAATGTCCAGTTACCAGAAGGAATATTAAGCCTGGAGCTCATGGTGGAACTTTTAAAAAATCATCAGATTATGGTCTTCAACTTCGCGAAAAGCAAAAAGCCAAGCGAATTTATGGTGTTTTAGAAAAACAATTTAAAAAATATTTTTTACAAGCATCACAAGAAAAAGGAAATAGAGGAGAGATACTTCTCCAACTTTTAGAAAGACGCTTGGATAATGTTATTTACCGTGCTGGCCTTGCTGCCTCTAGAAAGGGAGCAAGAATATTGATTGACCATGAACACTTTTTAGTTAATGGGAAAAAAGTTAATATTCCCTCTTATTTAGTTTCGGAAAAGAATAAAATGGAGGTTAAAAAGAAAAGTCAGAAGTTATCAATATTTTTAGGTCTTATAAAAAAATCAGAAAAACAAACTTCTTCCTGGTTGAAATTAGACAAAAAGAATTTTTCCATCTCAGTTGTAGCGTTGCCCAAAAGAGAAGAAATTGATACAGATATTAATGAACAATTAATCATTGAATTTTATTCACGTTAAATATAAATTTTAAAAGTAATTTTAGGAGAACAAACATGCAAGAAGAGAACCAAATAGTTAATCCATTTAGTCAGATTGAGCCACAGGTAAAAGTGATCAAAAAATCTGGTGATAAAACTATCCTTACAGTTGAACCACTTTTGCCTGGTTATGGGGTTACTTTGGGAAACTCATTACGTCGAGTTTTATTGTCATCTTTAGAAGGAGTAGCTGTTAGTGCTGTAAAAATTAAAGGAATTGCCCATGAATTTTCTACTATTCCAAATATCAAAGAAGACGCTATTCAGATAATTTTGAATTTAAAAAATTTAATTTTAAAACTCCATTCAGATAAACCTCAAACATTAGAGCTTAAAGTTAAAGGTCCCAAAAAAGTAACAGCAGCTGATATTAAAACGTTATCAGATGTTGAAATAATCAATCCTGATTTGTATATCGCTAATCTAGATAATAAAAAAGCCGAACTAGATGTAGAAATTTTAGTTGAGAAGGGTGTTGGTTATTTGCCAACTGAGGAAAGAAAAGGGCCGAAACTGCCCATTGGTATGATTGCCGTTGATGCTCTATTTACTCCTATCTCTAAGGTTTCTTTTAATGTCGAAAATACCAGAGTGGGTGAGATGACTAATTTAGATAAATTAACATTAGACATTGAAACGAATGGCACAATTAATACTGAAGACGCTTTAAAGAAAGCAGCCTCAATATTGATTGAGCAGTTTTCATTATTTACTGAAACGCGTAAGGCAGTCCGCAAATCCGAATCTGTCAAACCAGCTAAAGATATGAAACCGGAAAAAGTATTAATTGAAGAGCTTGACTTATCACCTCGTACCACCAATGTTTTATTAAAAAACAAAGTTAAAACAGTGGGTAATATATTGAAATTAAAAATGGACGGCTTAAAAACCCTGAAAGGCTTAGGTAAAACTACATTAGTTGAATTGGAGGAAAAATTAAAAGAATTGAATTTATCAGTAAATCAATTAGAGGAAGATAAGAAAGTAAAAAAATAAAGATTAAAAACGATGCGACATGGTAAAAAAGTCAAAAAAATTAATTTAGCTAGAGATTCCCGGAGGAAGCTGGTAAAAAATATGGCTACTTCGCTTGTTTTGTACGAAAAGATCGAAACAACAAAAGCTAAAGCAGAAGCTATTGGTCCGTTTACTGAGCATCTGATAACCATTGCTAAGCAAAAAGATGAGCTTAAAGCCAGAAGGCAGTTAATCCGGCTATCTTTTGATAAAAATGCAGTGGAAAAATTGATTAAGGAATTAAAACCAAAATACAAAGATAAATCTGGCGGGTATACCAAAATTTATAAAATTGGCTATCGACCCGGCGATTCAGCAGAAATGGTAATAATAGAATTAGTTTAAAAATATGAAGACTTATATAGCATCAAAAAATACAATAAAACCGAAATGGTATATAGTTGATGCCGACGGACAAATTTTAGGACGGTTGGCAGTCAAAGTTGCAAATCTTTTAAGAGGTAAAGGTAAACCCGAATGGTCACCTTATAAGGATATCGGTGACTTTGTAGTTGTTATTAATGCTTCGAAGATCAAGGTTACCGGTAAAAAAATGACTGATAAAAAATATTATCGACATAGCGGTTATCCAGGAGGTTTGAAGACTGAAACATTATCCGAAAAAATGGCCAAAAAACCGCAAGAAATTATTCGGCAGGCAGTTTGGGGAATGATACCGCATAATCGTTTAGGACGAAAGATTATTAATAAATTAAAGGTTTTTACTGATGAAAAACATCGTTATCAAAGTCAAAAACCGGAAACGTATAAAATTTAATTAAGAGATTATGGACAAAATTAGAAATAAAAAAACCAAAAAAGAAGAAATCAAACCAGCCAAAAAAGAATCAAAGAAAAAGTATTTTTATGGAGTTGGTGGGCGCAAGACCGCTAAGGCCAGAGTTAGGCTATATAAAGGTGCTGGCAATATTACAATTAATAAGAAAAAATTAGAAGAATATTTCAGTTCTCCGCTGGCTAAGTTAACCAGGGAGCCTTTAGTTTTGACTCATACCGCTGATAAATTTGATATCAAGATAAAGGTTTCCGGCGGAGGAAGTCGGGGACAGGCTGAAGCAGTAAGGCATGGTATTAGTCGGTCTTTAGTTATTTTTGATAAAGGCTTGAAATTAACCCTTAAGAAAGCAGGGTACTTGACCCGCGATCCACGAGAAAAAGAAAGAAAAAAATATGGTTTGAAAAGAGCTCGTAAAGCGCCACAATACCGAAAGCGATAATCTAAATATAAATACAAAATACCTTTTTAAGCAGATGTTTTTATTATCTGATAATACTTTAAAATAAATATCTTTTGTGCTAAGATAGAAAAGTAATTTTTCTATTTTTTATGAATATAAACAATTTTACTCAATTTGGAAATTTTTTATCAGACAAGATAAAAACTTTCGTTTTTACATTTGATCTCTCTCATTATCCTTTGATTATTTTGGATATATTAATTATTGCGGTCTTATTCTATTGGATTTATTTGCTTCTCAAGGGTACTCGAGGCATTAGAATTTTCTTTGGTTTAATAGTTTTGGCTATTTGTCTTTTCTTAAGCCAGGCATTAGGACTTATTGCTTTAAGCTGGGTTTTGAGAACTTTCTTTTTAGGTATTGCTATTGCTATTCCGATTATTTTCCAGCCAGAATTGCGAAGGGCTTTAGAAAAACTGGGTCGTACTGAACCATGGAATCTTTTTAAAGAAGATAAAGAGTTACGTGGAGTAATTTCAGAAATGAGTTCAGCTGTTACAGCCCTGGCCAAGAATAAAATTGGTGCATTAATAGTTATCAGGAGAAAAACTGGCCTGGAAGAATATATTGAGACTGGAACAACACTTAATGCTAAAGTTACTTCTAAGCTTTTACTGAATTTATTCTTTCCTCATTCACCTTTGCATGATGGAGCAGTTATAATTGAAGGCGGCAAAGTGGTTGCTGCTGGTTGTACTTTGCCATTATCTGAAGCAGAGGAAGGTTTAAGATACGGAACCAGGCATAAAGCAGCTTTAGGGTTATCTATAGAAACAGATGCTTTAGTTATTGTTGTTTCTGAAGAAAAAGGGACTATTTCTTTGGCCCATAATGGCAAACTTATTCCTAAAGTTAATAAGATCGATCTAGAGTCAGATTTATTAAAACTTTTGCGTTTAAATAGAAATCATTTTAATAATAAAAAGTAATGAGAATATTTAAATTTTTCACTACCAATATTACTGCCAAAATTCTAGCCTTGGTTTTTGCCATAGGAGTATGGACCTATGTTGCTACTGGTCAGACGAAAGTTGATAGATTTCCTGGCCGAATTCCAATTGAAGCCAAAAATATACCTTCAGGTATGGCTATTGCTGATGATTTAGGAAGTGTGGAAATAAAAATAAAAGCTCCGTATTCTTCCTGGCAGCGTTTGTCCGCCGATGACTTCACGGCTAATGTCGATTTAAGCGGCCTTGATGTTGGAACTTATAGAATGGATGTTAATGTTAGTGTTTCCAATTCAGCGGTTTCTGTTGTTGAAAAAAATCCTTCCAAAGTAACTATCAGGCTTGAACCTTTAGTTACCAAAAAGGTTCCAGTAGCCATAAAACTTGATGGTAAGCCAGCTGATGGATTTGCTGCCGGTGAAGCTGTTACAACACCAGATCAAGTCGAAGTTAGGGGGGCAAAGAGCCTGGTTGATAGTATTCTCAATGCTCAGGCTACCCTAGGGCTTAATGGAGAAAACAGCGATTTCGAAAAAAAGGTTAAACTTTCTGCTTTCGATGCAGCTAGCCAGGAAATTAAGAGTGTTAGTTTTGCACCAGACACGGTGATAGTAAAAGTGCCGGTGATGCGGGCCACTAATACCAAAACTGTCGGAATTAAAGCCATCATTACCGGCGATCCTTCGGAAAACTTTTGGGTTTCTAAAGTAATTGTCACACCATCCGTAGCAGTAATAACAGGCGAACCTGAAGTATTGAAAAATATTGAATACTTAGAAACTACCCGAGTCGATATTAATAATATATCAAAAAACAAAAGTTTAGATGCTGATTTAATTTTACCTGAAGGTATAGCCCTTTTAAGCAACCAGAATAAAGTTAAGGTTACTGTTTATGTTTCTCCCAATTTGAGTATCAAAGAGCTACCAGCCACTTTTAATTTTATTGGTCGTTCTGCATCAGCTTCTTCTAATGTTAAGGTTCGTCTAGCCGGACCGATTATTATGCTCAATAATTTGACTAGCAGAGACATTATATTAAATATTGATATGTCTAGTCGAAGTTCGGGGGCTTTTGTGATTAATAAAAATGATTTTTCGGTTCCCAGTGGAATTGACGTTATTGATTTTTCACCCAAAACAATTAATATTAATGTAGAGTAATTAAAAGGAGTTTATAATATGAAAGTATCCGATATTATGACCAAAGACGTGTTAGTAGTTGCACCAGAAACGCCAGTTTATAAAGTTGCCGAAATGCTTTATAAAAATGGTTTTACCGGTATTCCGGTGGTACAGGGGGATGAAGTAGTCGGTATTGTCACTGAGGCTGATTTGGTGATGCAAAACACCAAGCTTCATATGCCGACTTATATTCAGCTTTTAGATAGTTTTTTGTATCTGGAGAACCCCAAGCACATTGAAGAAGAATTAAAGAAGATTTTAGGAACTCGGGTTGAAGCAATTATGACTCATCAGGTTGTCACAATCGAGCCTGAGGCAACTATAGAGGATTTGGCGACTTTAATTACAGATCATCACATTAATCCAGTACCAGTAGTCAAAAAAGACAAACTCTTAGGTATTGTTTCCAGAGCAGACCTTGTCAGATTACTAATGAAGCAAGAAAAGAAGTAATAATCAAATCTGCAATAGAGAAAGACCGCCGGCGCGGTCTTTTTATATAACTTGACAATATTTGTCTTAGGTTTATAATAAAATATCTGAAAAGCTTAATGCTCATTGAAAATTTGGTCTAAATAAGGAGGTGTTTTTGATGGATGATGAATTGGTTTGTTATGGTTGTGCTCATTCTGAAATCCGAGAATTTCCTGGCCAGCTAGGCGAGATAGAAGAGTGCAAGGTCTGTATTAGAAATCCTGATATAATAGAAGACAGTATATTTCCATTTGAGAATGTCTTTCTGAATGAAAAATTTCTAATTCGTCCACCTGAAGATATGTACATAACTGAAGATCGTTTAGAGCTAGAGATGATGGGTTTTAGTGCCGCATCAGGCACTTTATCCCAACAGGCAATCCAGTTTTATAAACGTTCACTTCTGAATTAAGTATTGATTTTACTAGGGAGGTGTAAGAAGTTGGGACAGAAGATAAAAAAACCCAGTCCGCAGTTTAAAGAGAAAGTAGCCAGAGTTTTTACAACTAGATCTGATGTTGCAATTCTGGAAACCTTAGCTTCCTGGTTGCGCAGTTATGAAAGCACCAAAAACCGGCTAGAAGGCTACAGCTACTATCTAAAAAAAGAAATACGGCGCTTAATGAAGAATCTGGGTCTTAAAGAGCATCGTTTCAAAAGAACTTTCATTCGGCTTGATGATGTCTGGACGATTCCTGCTGATGATAAGGGCTACCAGATCTTTGAAAAAATCATTGAAGCAGTTGGCGAAGAAAAAGCAAAAGAGTGGGTTAAAGTCAAACCTGAATCTATCCATATAGTCAAAGTCACTTACGAGATTACTACTAAAGCTCGAGCCGAAATTGAAAAAGATGGCTTGACCGAACCAATCCTAAGAATTATCGGTAACACACCGAGACTTACTGTTGGTCCAATCCCTAAAAGGGT